>Ga0302182_10000307_pt1 | contig 32609 bp, 31 predicted proteins | sample I_Palsa_N3_1_FD_198781 | JGI IMG/M metagenome (GOLD analysis project Ga0302182, IMG submission 198781) | Peat permafrost microbial communities from Stordalen Mire near Abisko, Sweden - I_Palsa_N3_1 | ecosystem: Environmental > Terrestrial > Soil > Palsa > Peat permafrost | place: Sweden...
TTCAGCGCCTGCCGGGCAAGCGATAAGTCGCCCCGCGACTCCTTGATGAAAGTGAGTACGATTTCACGCATCAGCTCAGGATCGTTTTCGGTATTCTCCTGTAATAAGCGGATATCCAAATATTGCGGAGCGCTCACTAACGGCGCTGGCGGGGCGAGCTTGCTTAACTGTGTTTTCAGCACATCCAGCGTAAGGGGTTTAAAAAGACAGAGGTCCATGCCGCAACCCAGCCCACGAACACGTTCGTGAGTTTGTGCATTCGCGGTCAATCCCCAAATGGTTAAAGTGTTATTTTGCTGGCGTAATGCTTGCGTTAGCTCGAACCCATCGAGGCGGGGCATGTTGACATCAGTGATGAGCAAATCAAAGTGATGCTGACTGACTTTGTCCAGCGCGTCTTCGCCATCGCAGGCCTCAGTGACATCATAACCAAGCGTACTCAGCTGACGTTTGAGCAGCAGCCTATTTGTCGGATGATCATCCGCGATGAGGATACGCAGAGTATCAGGCAGCGTATAAGATTGGCTGTAGTGTTCTGCAACGACACACTGGCGGGTCGTTACTGCTACCGGGATCGATACGCTGAAGGTTGACCCGACACCCGGGCGACTTTTCACACTGAGTTCGCCCCGCATTTTGCCGACCAACTGCTTGCAGATCATTAGTCCCAGGCCAGAACCCATTTGCTGACGCCCTGAGTGTGTTTGGCTGTAAGGTTTGAAGAGAAGCTTTTGCTCTTCTTCGCTGATGCCACTGCCGGAATCTACAACATCGACAATCAGTTTGGCAGTATCGGTATCCTGCGCAACCAACATGGCATTCAGCCTGACGCTTCCTGTTTCAGTGAACTTCAATGCATTGCTCAGGAGGTTAGTGAGCACCTGCTTAATAGCCTGAGGGTCAATCATGATTAGGCAGTGATGGCTAAGTGAGTTGTCGATCAACAGTTGGATGTTTTTTCTGGCGGCCAGCGCGTGAAAGGCGCGATAAATCACCGTCAGATGCTCAGCCATATCCAGCCATTCCGGCTGGAGTTGATAATTGCCGGACTCTATTTTGTCGACATCCAAAATGTCGCCAATTAGCCCGAGCAGGGATTGCCCTGTCGAGTAAGCCAGTTTGATCGCTTCTGCTTTTTGCTCCTCCGTCTGCTCCTGGCTGGTGAACAGCTCCAGAAACCCCATGATAGAGCTCACCGGCGTTCGGATTTCGTGGCTCATACTTGCCAGAAATTCACTTTTGGCTAGGGTCGCGTTAATGGCTTTGTTTTTCTCCATTTCCAGCTCACTGATCAGCGCGCGCGTTTCAGTGATATCTTCCCAGCCGCAAATAAATACTCTGTCGGCACTGGCGGGCATATCACACAACGTAAGCCAGTGTTGAATGTAGCGGGTTGCACGGCCATTGCTGATTTCCAGCTCGCAGGTATTGATGGGCCGATTGCCGCCTTCGTCCAGTTGCATACCGGGGAATTCTGCCATCATGCCAGCAAATGGCGAGTGGGGATGGGTCAGAGGAAGCGATGCGTTGGCGTAGTATTCCTCCGTGAAATATTGTGAAAAGGCGCGGTTGTGACTCACTATGCACCCCTGAGAATTGACAACATAACTCGGCGTGGGCAGTGAGTCTGAAAGCGCTTTGCGAAAAGAGATCTGGTTTTCAAGATCACCTTGTATCGTCTTGCGTCGCCGAACTTCCCGTAACAGATAGAATCCCCACAGTAGGGTGCTCAGTATCAGTGACACCGCTAGGGCGGTAACAATATAAAACTGCTGGCTGTAGAGATCCCACGTATCAATCGTTACGTTGGGCATTTTTGTCCACTTTTCGGTCAGTCGAAATATTTCGCTCGGGGGCAAATTGTTCAGCGCTTTATCAATGATGCTCTTGAGCTCAGGCTCACCTCTTGGAAATGCGAAAGCGATAGCTGCGTGGGGCACATCCTGAATACGAAAGAAATCCTGGGTGTCCGGGTAATAGTGATCAACCATATAGCGTGCCGTCGACTGAGTGGCGACCAGAGCGTCCAGCTTCCCTTCTTGTACCTGATGAAACGCGGCGCTGGCATTCGTAACTGGCACCCACTCCACTTCTGGGTGGCGCTTTTTAAGTGTGGTATTCAGGCCGTAATAGGAGGGCAGCCCAACCTTCATGCCAGGTTTGAGCGTCTTATCTTTCATCCGCTCTTTTTGCACGACATACACATAAGGGGACATCATCAGCATCTCGGAAAAGGCGACCTCTTGTTCACGTTCTTCCGAATAAATCGCGCCAGGGAAAATGTCCCACTTTCCTTCCGGATGCAGTATGTCCCCCGGAGGAGTGACCGGCGCAGAGACGGGAATAAACTTCATTCCGGTTTGCAGCTCTATAATATTCAGCAGATCACCCATCATGCCGCGCGGAGCACCGTTTTCATCCGTCATTGAAAACGGCGGGTGAAAGGATGTGACCAGCACGTTTACCGCAGGATGATTTTTGATCCATTTTTTTTCCTGCGAGGTTAACGTCAGCGGTTTATTTATAAATCCCAGATTACCGGCATTGAGCCAGTTCTGTATTACGTCCCTTCTGACCTCATTAGTGAGGCTGTTAATAAATCGATTCAAAATGTCTGGCAGCATGGTCATTTCTTTTCGGGTATAAAAGAAATTGCGCTGGCAAGGGCAATCATAATATTTGATTGCATTCAGTGAATGCGTAAAGAAGCGGGAGATCAGCGTGTTGGTAATAATATTACTGCCGATAAAATACTGATTTTCGCCAGAAGAAACGGAGGCCAGTGCTTCGTAGTAGGTCGGGTAATCTATGACAGTAGCATTGGGGAATGAGCGGGCAATCTCCACCGTAGTAGGATAGTCGCTTACTCGTGCAATCTTTACTGGTTTGATGGTGCTGAGCGGATTCATGGTGCTATTGACCGATGTCACCAGCACAGGAAAGGTGGTTATCAGCGGTCGGGATAAATTGAAGGAAGGTTCTTCCGGCCGAGAGTTCATCAGATCTGTCAGCATGACGTCTACTTCGGCTTCCTTCAGGGCCTTGACGGCATCCGCCTTGCTCGGGTATTCCCGCAGAACCACTTTTACTTTCAGGCTCTGTTGCAGGAGTCCCAGGTAATCGGCATTAATGCCCTTAGCCTGCATGCCAGACTCAGTCTGTAGGAGTGCAGAGTGCATGGTACGATCGACGGCGACAATAAAATTCTTTTTACTGTTCAGCCAGCGAAGTTCATGATTGGTCAGGCGTAAATCATTAAGTTCGACGCTGCCGTGATTGAATTGAACGTCGTAGTCAGTATAGGACGTTACCGCGTGGGCCTGTATGGATAAAAAAAGAATAACAGAGATAAAAAAACAATTAAAAAAATTCATTCTGTTACCAGATTGTATTGTTTTGAGCGAAAGTAAAAAGATTCATTAATGATTTGCACTCGAGTTTTTCCATCAATCGGCCTTTATAAGTGCTGACGGTTTTATTACTGATGAACATTTTTTCCGCTATGGTATTATTATCATCTCCATCCAGTATATAACGTAGCACGGTGATCTCTTGACGGGACAGAGAATCTAATTTCTGCTGATCGGATGTCTGGCGACCGGTGAAACGATCCATGGAAAAAGGAAAGTAACTGTAGCCATTTTTGGCGGCTTCGATGGCGGCAATAATATTATTTACCCCTTCTTTTTTGCTGACAAAGCCATTAGCACCAGCCTCTGCGCTGTAGCGTCCATAGAAATAATCATTCTTGGCTGACACAATAATAATGATACCGGTGTACTGGCGCTTTCTCAGCATCTCGAGTACTTGAATGCCGTTATAAACGGGGATGTCCACATCAATAATCATAATGTCCGGCTTTAGCGTTTCCATGAAATGTACGGCTTTAGCGCCATCGCTCAATTCAGCCAGAACTTCAACTGAATTTTTACGCAGGAGATTACGAATAGCGGTAATGGCTAGTGGATGGTCATCGATGATAATGGCTTTCATTTATATTTCCTTTGTCTGCTTATTATTATATTTTGGCGTGTACGACGAGATCTCAAAAAAAACATCCGTATAAAAATGAGCCAGCGCGATAACAGCGGCTGACCTTTAGTGCAGGTAAATGTAATATTTGAGATGTATTTTAAAATGTGAAAACTAAATAAAACGTAAACGAATATAAGTTGTTGTATATTAGTTAATATTTTCAGTGTGTTAGGTGTTTCTGACGGGAATTTATTACAGATGTAGGAATAATAGCTCAACCAAATCAGGATAATCCGCTGTTATATCGTAGCCGAATCTTTACTCTATTCTCATTTACAGCAGCCATGTCATGTTTGACCCACGTAATGAAGATAATACAAATATTGCGTTTTCGTAAAACTCTTTAGTGAGATGTTAAAACATGCTATCAACATGAGAAATTATAGTGGAACGGTCAGGAACGGCATCAAATAAAAAAACAAGAAAGAAGTACTTTATTCTTTTTTTTGGAATTTCACTTCCTGTCTTTATTGGGTTTTTTATTTATTGGAATTTAATCGTTAGCCATCAAATCAGCACTGATGATGCTTATATAAAGGGGAATGTAAATAATATCTCTTCGCAGATTGGAGGCAGTGTCACAGCAGTAAATTACACGGACACTGATTTCGTGCGCCAAGGGGATATTGTCGTCACGTTGGATAAAACGGATTCTATGATTGCCTTCAATCAGGCAAAAAATAATCTGGCAAACATGGTACGCGAAATGCGCAAGCTTTATGTGCTTGATACCCAGTACCAAGACAATTTAACTGCAGCACGAATCCAGTACAAACAGGCGTCGGAAGATTATCAGCGGCGGCTGCGCCTTGCAGGGAAGGGCGTTATCACCCGGGAAGACCTTGAGCATGCCAGGGACAGCGCAATAAGCAGTAAAGCGGCGCTGGATGCGTCCATACAGACCTACAACGCGAATAAGGCGTTGATTATGAACACTTCTCTTGACCGTCAGCCTAAGGTACTGCAGGCAGCAGAACAGGCGAAACAGGCCTGGCTTTCACTTCAGCGTACGGATATTCGTAGCCCTGTTACGGGCTATGTTGCTCAGCGCAGTGTGCAGGTAGGCGAGACGATTAACCCTGCTCAGACACTCATGGCGGTTATTCCGGCCCAGCAAATGTGGGTCAATGCCAATTTTAAAGAAACCCAGTTGACGAATGTACATAGTGGACAACCGGTCACCCTAACCAGCGACCTGTATGGAGACGGCGTCGTTTATCACGGCTATGTCAGAGGGATCAATATGGGTACCGGTAACGCATTTTCCCTGCTTCCTGCACAAAATGCTTCAGGGAACTGGATCAAAGTTGTCCAGCGGGTGCCTGTCAAAGTGGTACTGGATGAGGGGGAACTCAGCGAGCATCCGCTGCGCATCGGTCTTTCGATGAATGCCACGATTGAAACCGCAGAGGGGAAGAGCAATGACATGCCTGAGTTTTCAACTCAGGCGTCCATGACACCTGCATACATCAGCGATGCGCTGATCATCGATACCGCCCCGGTAGACACACTCATCGCCAACATTATTCAGAGTAATGGACAACCTTGATGGAAACCGTGAAATCACTGCCAGTACCCTTACGTGGTGCAATGTTGATCTGCATGACCTTTGCGCTGTCGCTGGCGACGTTTATGCAGATGCTGGACTCCACCATCTCTAACGTGGCCATCCCCACGATATCCGGTTTTCTGGGGGCTTCTACGGATGAAGGGACATGGGTTATTACCTCGTTCGGCGTAGCAAACGCGATTTCGATTCCTTTGACCGGGCGGCTGTCGCAGCGGTTCGGTGAGTTACGTCTGTTTCTCCTCTCCGTGGCTTGTTTTTCTTTGGCATCGCTGGCATGCGGGCTTTCAACCAACCTTGATATGCTTATTCTCTTCAGGGTAATTCAGGGGTTAGTGGCAGGCCCCCTTGTTCCTTTGTCTCAAAGCCTTCTGTTGAGGAATTATCCACCGGAAAAACGTACCTTCGCCTTATCCATGTGGTCAATGACGGTGATTATTGCTCCAATTTGCGGACCTATTCTGGGCGGGTATATTTGCGACAATTTTAGCTGGGGTTGGATATTTTTTATCAATGTACCTATGGGTATTATTGCGATTTCACTCTCCGCGACGTTGCTTAAAGGGCGCGAGACAGAAACGCAGTCGGTGAAAATGAATTACGTAGGTCTGGTTCTGTTGGTGCTGGGCGTCGGCGCGTTGCAGTTGATGCTTGATAAGGGTAAGGATCTGGACTGGTTTAATTCTACGACCATTATTGCTTTGGGGATAATCTCAGGCATTTCGCTGATCTCCCTGATAATTTGGGAGTCGACGGATGAAAACCCTATTATCGATCTGAGCTTATTTAAATCACGTAATTTTACCATTGGTATTGTCTGTATCACCTGCGCCTTTCTATTTTACTCGGGCGCTATCGTACTGATGCCACAACTACTCCAGGAAACCATGGGTTACAATGCCATGTGGGCAGGATTGGCCTATGCGCCAATCGGGGTGATGCCATTAATTTTGTCACCCATAATTGGCTATTATGGCAATAAAATGGATATGCGTGTTCTGGTGACGTTCAGTTTTATTGTATATGCGATATGTTATTACTGGCGTTCCATCACCTTCACCGTCGGCATTGATTTTATGGGAGTTATTAGTCCCCAGCTATTACAAGGCTGTGCAGTAGCGTGTTTCTTTCTGCCGCTTACAACCATTTCTCTTTCAGGTCTGCCGGATAATAAATTTGCTAATGCCTCAAGCATTAGCAATTTTTTCCGTACCTTATCAGGGTCAATTGGCACGTCGCTGACGATGACACTTTGGAGCCGATGGGAGTCAGGGCAGCACAGTGTGTTGACGGGAACAATCAATCCGTTTAATCCGATATATAACACATTCACGCAGCACATCGAATCTGACGGATTCTCTTTCCCTCAGATGCTGAATGAAGTAAATAATATGATCACACAGCAGAGCATGCTCATATCTGCCAACGAGATTTTCCTGCTCTCAGCTATAGCGTTTGTGATGCTCACGATTCTGGTGTGGTTTGCTAAACCTCCTTTTAATGAGGGTAAGGTATCTGACGCAGCCTGAATATTATGATGACTTGATTTAAGTGAAGCCAGTTTTTGGTCTTGATATTTTTTAATGCGTGTCTGATATGAGTATTGATGACACTTGTAAGACGGTGATGACATAGGGTTATCCGGACTCTTATTTTACTGTGTTTTATAATTTCATAGAATAGTTTCAAAGCCGCGCTATGGTTTTTATCGTTAATATTATTGGGTTGTTTATTTTAATTGCTATGTAACATAATTGACTGCATAAGTAATTGAAGTCTTATTTGATGAGAAAAATATGTTAAACAAAAAAGATGTTCAGAGAACAATGGCGGTTTTGGCCGTTGTTTCTACGCTACTCTTATCGGGCTGTTCAACGATACCTAAAAGTATCCGCGGAAGTGAAGTGGCAGTCAATCCCGCGACATATGAGCAGATTGCTCTTTCGCCTGTTTTGTACCAGGGGCAGGAGGTTCGCGTAGGGGGCAAGGTCATTAATGTGATTAATCTTCCCTCCAAAACAATACTTGAGATAGCTGTGTTGCCACTTAATGAATATGCCCGTCCGAAAATTAATGAGACATTTCAGGGCCGCGTCTTAGTTTATACTGATAATTTCCTCGATCCTGATAATTTCCGTAATCGCTTTGTCACTGTTCTCGGGAAAATTGAAGGAACGGAAAACCAGTTAATTGGTAAGCGTCCTTACCGGTTCCTAAAGATGTCTGTTGTCGGTTATCAGGTATGGCAGGTTGAGAATAGCATCATACCTAATGATGGCTGGGTGTATGCCTGGTCCCCTGCGTGGGGTGTTGCACCTCCACCGGGATATTTCTACGCAAGTCCTGAAGCAGTGAGTCAGAATTCTTATCTGGAGCCGTAGTTTTATATTGTCCGCTGTGTGTATACAGAAGAGCGTCATAATGAGAATCATGACGCTTTTTGCTGGGGGAAGCTGATGAAAATGGATAAGGTTATGTTTTTAATGATTAATTCTTAATTCAGATTTGTAGCGTATACCTAAACGTATACCAATGCCGATTTTGATAGGGTTTCTGTGTTGCAGACTAAGCAAATTCCTTAAGGCTAAACTCATCAAAAGTAGGGGTTATTCTTTGAGTGCTTATTATTCGCTTGCAAACACTAGATTGGGATTTGTACAAATGACTTATGATCGATAATTTTGTTTGGTAGCCATCAACGGAGAGTGATTTCAGTGCATTATTTATAATGTTTATGTCCCTTATTGCTGCGATATTTGACATATGCCACTGGCATCATTGATTTTCACTTTCCAATTAAATATTATTAATATCTTCGATATGATGTAACTTAATTTTATTTACGCGATATAATAAGGATGGGGAATGACTGCGCAATCTCGAAACTATGATCTACCTTCTGAGTTAGTTGGGCATTTCACTAACAATCTTGAATATTTTGGTAAGCTACTTTCTAAAGATTTTTCCAATACAAGTGTTAATGTTACATCTGATGACCTTAAGAAAATCGAGAGATCTTTTGATGTGTCTCATAGAATAAGAGATTTTGAAATTGGGCTTTACTGGCAAAGGTTGAATTACCTTTGGGCAATAACAGCTTTATTGTTTGCCGGGTGGGGGGCGCTGATTATTAAAATCATTGATATGCAAGATAAGCATATTCCGTATTCGGTTTTTTTCTCACTTTCTTTTATATCTCTTGTCGGTTCAATTATATCCATTTTCACTAGTTTCATTATTATTGCAGGTAAGCATTGGCAAAAGGTATGGGAATATCATGTATATGCCCTTGAGCCATTTATTTCTGGTAGTCTATATGCAATTAAATTTAAATACTCAAATGCAAGAATTATAAAAGCATCTATTAGTAAAACGGTTGAAGCATTCAATTTTTCAATTTTATTTTTATGGCTTGTATCTGCTGTCATTGCTGCAATCATTCCCTCTCAAATTAGTAATAGTATGGCTGGATGGATACAGGTTGGCATTTCCATCATTATTATCCTAGTTTGCTTTATTATACGAAGTACAGTTACAAAGAAAGAATTTAGAAATATTGAGCTTGATGTATAAAAGCAAGGGAATTCCCCTTTCTACTAACGTAACCAGACATACGCTCGAGAGTCATAAAATTTAGCGTAATAAAAGATTTATGGATAAAACTGGTCACACTGTTCACTTTTGCATTTTTTGTATTTAATTTCATTTGGTTAGGTGGTGATGGGTTTGTTCTTAACTGTCCATAACTGGTCACTTGAAAGTGACCAGTCGCCATTTCAGGCATAAAAAAACCGGCATGAGCCGGTCTGAAATGAGTCGTTATAATGTCTCGCACTTCGGTAACCAATCCGCCTCGCAATCCTCACTTAATATCAGGTTGGTTTGCATCCCCTGATTGGTCTTACGCTTCAAAAGTTCAATCTCATATTCTCTCAGCGTTTGTGGCACGGCCCGACCAAAGGCCGTCAGGTTCATCGTGCGCTGATGCCCTCGCGCTTCCATAAACGACAGGTAGGCGTGATAGAGATACTTGCGCGGGTTAGCCGGAATAATGTTGGCGTTGCCAATATATAGGCCACTTGGCGTGCTGACAGCGAGTAGGTAACCGCAGAAATCTACCAACGGATCGGTACTGCGTTTTATCTCCAGCGCTTCATCGGAATTCTGTTGCGCCTGTAACAGCTCGCGTGCGTCACTGGGAACGGCAAAGCGTTGCATCAGGTGGCGAACAATGACGGCCAGCTCCTGACCTATTTTCTCTATCAGCTGTGGATCTCGCTCATTGGCGGGTATCACTTCGGGGAACGTGATGATCACACGCCTGCGCGAGACACCGCCGCTGCGGTCACTGAACTGCATCGGGTTGTTGTTTACTGCCAGAATAACCGCCGGAATATGTGTTGAATAAGCATCACGATATTTCGGATCAATCGCAACTGCATCGCCGCCAGTGATTGCCTTAATTCCCGCGCCGTCGCCGCTCCATTTCTCTTGATCGGGTAAGACAATCAATGAGAACCCGACTACCGATGCGCGTTCACGAGCTGACTCCAGCGTTTCGATACTGGCGGAAGTTGTGTTGTCCTCGCCTGCCAGCATTCGCGCAATCGAAGACATTACGCTTTTACCGCTGCCGCCCGGCCCAGTGATTTCAAGAAAGAGTTGCCAGTCATAACGGTTTGCCAGAACCATAAAAAGCGCCGCGAGAATACGCTCTTGTTTTTCAACTTGATGATTTGCTGCCCGCGTCAGCCATCGCCAAAAGTTCGGCGCATGATCGGCAAGGTTTTCACCGGCTTTGGGTTGGGTGAAATCGACACTGTTTACGGTGCGCAACCAGTGGGTTTGATGGTGTGGGCCAAACTTGCCTGTGACGGTATCAAACACGCCGTTGCGAAAACCAATCAGTCTCCGCGCCATGCAAGGATCTTCCCTAATAGGTATACATCTCAGCATACACCAATTCGTATACCAATAGACTCCGGTTTCAGGCGGATCTTCTCGGACTTCTACAGACACAAAAAAGCCCGCAAACCTAGGAGGGATGCGGGCTTTCAGGACTTCTCCGGACTTATCTGGTAATAACCGGATCATAATTTGGTGGAGCTGGGGGGATTTGAACCCCCGTCCGAAATTACTACACCGTCGGCACTACATGCTTAGTCTATCTTTACATTCGCCGGTTAGCTGCGGACAGACACGCCACTAACAAACTATCCTGATTGGGTTTAACGCTTTCACTCCAGGCAAAGTGTCTGCGCGATCTCTTTTAGGTTTGACCTCTCTTGATCCCCGTCCTAAGAGCGGAGGCTAGGGAGAGAGGGCTCTGAGCAGGTTATTAAGCTGCTAGTGCGTAGTTTTCGTCGTTTGCAACTATTTTTTTGCGGCTTTTTACGAGGCCAACCGCCCCTCGGCATGCTCCTTGGGCTTCGCAAATCCCGTCGAATCCAGAATCAGCCCCAAGTACTGTCTAACACTATATCAGAAAATAGGTCCACTAAGCCAGTAGCTTAGCGGTTTGAGTTCTTCATGATTCGCGCTTTGTCCACTTTCCACTCGCGATCTTTAATGTTGTCACGCTTGTCGTGTTCTTTCTTACCCTTGGCCAGTCCAATTTTGACTTTGCTCCAGGCATTTTTCCAATACATGGACAGGGCGACAACGGTGTAACCATCGCGGCTGACTTTGCCGAACAACGTTTCTAATTCACGCTTATTGAGCAGTAATTTCCGTGTACGGGTTGGGTCGCAGACAACGTGGCTGGATGCAACACTCAATGGCTGGATAGTCGCGCCAAAGAGATAAGCTTCTCCATCCCTGAATGTGACGTAGCTGTCAGTGATGTTCGCTTTGCCAGCGCGCATCGATTTGACTTCCCATCCTTGCAAAGCAAGCCCCGCCTCGATTTCTTCTTCAATGAAGTATTCATGGCGAGCGCGTTTGTTCATCGCAATGGTTGCGGAACCGGGTTTATGTGCTTTTTTATTTGTCATAGTGATACTTATTATACTGTAAGCGTTGACGAATGAAATCCCCACCAGCCTACAGCCTGAGGATTTTGGCTATTGTTGCTGTAGCGACCAGGTAGTTTTTTATCTGAAGGTGGATAAATGGTATGATTTGTACGATTTATGACACCTGGAAAACGATATGCCACAGATAAGTCGTTCTGCGCTTGTGCCGTTTAGCGTGGAGCAAATGTATAATTTAGTAAACGATGTCGATGCTTATCCGCAATTTTTGCCGGGCTGTACCGGTAGTCGCATTTTAGAACAAAGCCCTGATTCCATGGTTGCTGCCGTAGATGTTGCCAAAGTGGGTATCAGTAAAACTTTCACGACGCGCAATACACTGATCAATAACCAGCGTATTGATATGCAGCTGGTCGATGGGCCATTTCGTAAATTAACGGGAGGCTGGAATTTCATCGCGCTGAGCCCCGAAGCTTGTAAGGTAGAGCTTAATCTGGATTTCGAATTTACCAATAAATTGATTGAGCTGGCATTCGGTAAGATTTTCAAAGAGCTGGCCGGCAGTATGGTTCAGGCTTTTACGCTTCGTGCCAAAGAGGTTTACAGTGTCTGAGATCAGCGTCGAGGTTGTGTATGCGCTGCCGGAACGTCAGTATCTGCGCACGGTAAAGTTGGCGTCTGGAAGTTCTGTCGAACAGGCTATTGTAGCCTCAGGTTTACTTGAGCTGCGTCAGGACATTGATCTTAAGAGTAACAAGGTTGGGATTTATAGCCGACCAGTGAAACTCTCAGATATCCTGGTGGATGGAGACCGTATTGAAATCTATCGTCCACTCATCGCAGACCCGAAAGAGCTTCGGCGATTGCGAGCAGAACGGTCTAAAAAATAAGGCGCTTTTAGCGCCTTATTTTTTTACCCCCGGGAATAAGTACTGGCACGTGATCACCACCACTATTTGACCGGGAAATTAATTCTGACCGTCTAATTTAGGCTTGTTGTCAACGTTGGTTAACGTGCCAGCTTCATTAAAGGTCAGCGTCAATGTTTGCTGTTTTACGCCTTCATGGCCTGGCTGTTCACGGAAAACGTAGTACCAGGTGTTATTACCAAACGGGTCATGCAGCATCGGTGTACCAAGAACATAAGCAACTTGTTGCTTGGTCATACCGGTATGAATTTTTTGTACATCAGCAGGAGAAAGGTAATTCCCCTGATTGATGTCAGGCCGATAAACCACCTTTTCCAGTGTGGAACAGCCCGCAGTCAGCATTACAAGAGTTACTGCGGCGGCAGTTAGCGTTTTACAGCGCATAGTCATTACATTCCTTTAGGGCATAAGATGCCGATGATAATAGACCTTTCATCAGTTTGAAACCTTTGCTGGGCACCTGTATGACCGCATAAATGTAAAAAAGTTGAGCTTTTTACGCTGCCAGCAGTTCTTTTGCGTTCGCCAATGTATTTCGCGTCACTTCGCTACCGCCCAGCAGGCGGGCCAGTTCCTGCAATCTGGCCTTTTTATCGAGTCGGCTCATGTGCGTTTCTGTCGCTTCACCATCAGTGTCTTTGCTGACGAAATAATGTTGATGCCCACAACCTGCCACCTGCGGTAAATGCGTTACGCACATGACTTGAGTCGATTCTCCTAACTGACGCAGTAATCTGCCGACAATTGCTGCTGTCGGTCCGCTGATCCCGACATCCACTTCGTCGAAAATCAGGGCTGGAGTTTCCATTTTTTGCGCGGTGATCACCTGGATTGCCAAAGCGATGCGGGAAAGTTCGCCGCCTGAGGCTACTTTCGCGAGTGCCTGTAAAGGTTGACCAGGGTTAGTGGTAACCTGGAACTCCAGGCGGTCTGCCCCTTCCTGGCTCAGGTGATCCGGTATGAATTGCACCTGGATTTTGAATTTACCGTGCGGCATGGAAAGCGCCTGCATGCTTTCTGTAATGAGTTGCGTTAGCTCATCGGCAAAGAACTGACGCTTATCATGCAGCTGTTCGGCAATGTTCAACGCCTGAGCGTAATGAAGATTGACGGTATCGCTCAGTTCAGCCTGGTTTATTTCATGGTCATCCAGCATCTGCTGTTCTGTGAGCAACTGGCGATGTAGCTCAGGTAACTCTTCAGCTGACACGTGGTGTTTTTTGGCCAGACTTAATTGACGCGAGAGACGTTGTTCAAGTTCGAAGAGGCGATTAGGGTCCATCTCCAGTCGTTCGCTGTAATGGCGAAGTTCATCGCTGGCTTCACTGATTTGAATGGAGGCATCATCCAGCATAACGATTAATTCATTTATTTTGCCGTCGATTTCCGCCAGTTCAGCCAGTTGATTTTTAGCGCTATAGAGCAGACTGATAATATTTTGCTCATCGCTGTCAGCCAGCAGGTAAAGGGCATTTTGGCTAAAAGACAGAAGCTGGCCGCTGTTTGCCAGACGTTTGTACTCTTCATCGATCTGTTCATATTCGCCTGCCTGTGGCGAGAATTCATTGAGTTCTTTTAACTGGTATTGCAGCAACTGGCGACGAGCCTCACGTTCGGTCACTTGTTGCTGATATTGCGCCAGTTGGCGACAGCTATAGTGCCACTCCTGATAGGCCTGGCGCATTTGTGATAGCAACTCAGGCTGGTCAGCGTAGGCATCAAGAAGCTGTTTTTGGTGTTCTGGTTTAAGCAACAGTTGGTGGGCATGCTGGCCGTGGATCTGGATGAGGTGCTGCCCAACTTCACGTAGCTGAGAGAGTGGAACTGGGGTGCCGTTAATAAAGCCACGTGAGCGTCCATCGGCACTGATGGTCCGGCGCAGAAGGCATTCAGAGCCTTCATCCAGCTGGTTATCAGCCAGCCACTGTTTTGCGGAAGGGGTGTCAGCCAGGGTGAAGCGCGCACAGAGATCAGCGCGAGTCGCCCCCAGGCGCACAGTGCTACCGTCAGCACGGTTGCCAAGGCATAAACCCAGTGCATCAATGGCAATAGATTTACCCGCACCGGTTTCGCCGGTGATCGCCGTCATTCCGCGATGGAAATCGATATCTAACTCACGAACAATGGCAAAGTTACTGATAGTTAATTGCGCCAGCATGATCACCTTCCTGTACATAACAACAGACCTGTAATTACATACAGTATAAACTGGTTTTATATACAGTAAAGTCCTGGCGCACTATTTTTTAATATTTTGCGGGGTGTATTCCATCAGAACAACTTTTTCGACCACCCAAGTTTGGTACTTAATGTATTGAAATAGCTGTAGTCTTTAGGATGAATCAGATTGAGATAATACTCGCTGCGCCGGATGACCACCTCTTCACCCTGTTGAATCGGCAGGGCGATCTGGCTATCACAGCTGATCTCTAAATCACTGCTGATGTGGGAGAACTTCAGGCAGATGGTACTGCTGCTATTTATCACCAACGGGCGCGCGGAGAGGGTATGAGGAAACATTGGCACCAGTGCGATAGCATCCAGAGTGGGCGTCAAAATAGGACCGCCTCCTGACAATGAGTAAGCGGTAGAACCTGTCGGCGTTGAAATAATAAGTCCGTCGGAGCGCTGAGAAAAAGCAAATTTTTCGTCAATGTAGACTTCAAATTCAATCATGTGTGCGACTTTGCCAGGATGCAGGACCACTTCGTTTATGGCTGTGCTTACTCGACACTGGCGGCCTTCACAGCGAACCATGGCTTCGAGAAGAAAGCGTTGTTCGCTGAGATATTCCCCTTTCAGAACATCATCAAGTTGTTGCAGGGCATTGTCCGGGTCAAGATCGGTTAAAAAACCAAGATTGCCACGGTTGATACCGATGACTTTGATGTCGTAGCGGGCAAGAACACGCGCTGCACCGAGCATATTGCCATCACCGCCGACCACCACGGCTAAATCGGCTTTTTTACCGATGTCTGCCAGGCTGCCGGTTTGCGCGCCTTCAAGTTTAAGATCCTGAGCAACCTGCCGTTCGACAACGACCTCATAACCTTTCGAGATTAACCAGTGATAAAGCATTTCATGGGTGGCGAGTGCAGAAGGGTGGCGTGGGTGGCCGACAATACCAATGCACTCAAATTTTTTATTCATCGCTGTGGTTATCCTCAGTAGGCCTTTTTAACGCCTGCATAATGTTCGAACCTTTGAAAGCAAACCTTGAAACGGCGGTTTTGATCCCCATAATAAACCCAGTAGCAAGATTAATGCTAAAACGCGGAGAGATTCATGAGTAGTAAAGAACATAAGACGCCTAACGAGCAAGCCTCGGATGAGTTAAATCAGGAGCAAGCGCTGCATACGGAAGCGGAAACTGAGGCGGCAGACGTCGTCGATCCGCGCGACGAGCGTATTGCAGAACTTGAAGCCCAGCTGAAAGACGCTCAGCAACGCGAACGCGACAGTCTGTTGCGTGCCAAGGCGGAAGTGGAAAACATCCGTCGCCGCACTGAGATGGACATTGAAAGCGCATAAATTCGCTTTGGAAAAATTCTCCAACGAATTGCTGCCTGTGATCGACAATCTGGAACGCGCGCTGGACCTGGCTGACAAGTCCAATGCAGAACTGGTGGGTCTGATCGAAGGCGTAGAGTTGACGTTGAAATCGCTGTTGGATGCAGTACGTAAGTTTGGTATGGAAGTCGTGAGCGAAGTTCACGTTCCATTCAATCCTGAACTGCATCAGGCCATGACCATGATGGAGTCGGAAGACGTTGCGCCGAACCATGTGATGATGGTGATGCAGAAAGGTTACACCCTGAACGGACGCTTACTTCGTCCTGCGATGGTTGCGGTGTCTAAAGCCAAGGGCTGATCCCGTTGTGATCCGATAAAAAGGCATCCTGCGGGATGCCTTTTCTGTTTTAAGCGGGCAACACCGGAGTCCAGTTAATCGGCACCAGCCCCTGTTTTTCCAGCAACGCGTTGGTTGCAGAGAAATGTTTGCAGCCGAGAAAACCGCGATGGGCTGAGAGGGGGGAAGGATGGGGCGCCTTGAGAATATGATGGCGGCGGGAGTCAATAAAGTTGCCTTTTTTCTGCGCGTGGGAGCCCCACAGCAAGAAAACGACGCCTTCACGATGCGCATTGAGTGCGGCGATGACTTTATCGGTGAAGGTTTCCCAGCCTAATTTTGCATGGGAATGCGCCTGCCCAGCTTCAACCGTTAGCACTGTATTGAGCAATAATACCCCCTGGTCGGCCCAGCTCTGCAGATAGCCGTGTGCCGGGCGTTCAAAGCCAGGGATATCTGTCACCAGTTCTTTATAGATATTGACCAATGACGGCGGAGCAGGAATACCGGGACGGACTGAAAATGAGAGGCCGTGTGCCTGATTCGGGCCATGGTATGGGTCCTGTCCGAGAATCACCACTTTGACATCTGAAAGTTCCGTCGAGCGGAAGGCGCTGAAGACATCGGACTGTGGCGGATAAATAATTTTGCCGGCGGCACGTTCGTTGGCGACGTACTTCAGGGTGTCAACGAAGTAAGGTTGTTCTTTTTCGGCACCAATGACGTCATGCCAGGTGAGAGTCGTAGACATTAACGCGCTCCTTTTCTCTATGATTTCAATCGCGTTAGCTTACCTGCAAGCGCATAGCAGGGAAACCGTGCAGTAAAATGAATCCGGAAAAGGATGGAAAAACCTCTTTGACTCTAAAATTAATTGATATTTTACAAATTAAATTGAAAGTCCAGTCCGTTAAAAATTGATATAAAACATTAATTTGCCGGGAGGGGAGAATAGCCACAGGTTTAAAGTTGATATTTATCAAAGAATGCGGGGTCTTCAACTGTTATATCTGATATCAGGAACAGAAGTTTGGCGTCAGTTTTGACGACATTCATGTTAACAGTATCAGTATCGTAGCCATTAACGGAGGCAACACATGATCACCGGAATCCAAATTACTAAAGCTAACAATGAAGCGCTGAAAAACTCTTTCTGGCTGCTCGATGACGAGAAAGCAGAAGCACGTTGTATTTGTGCGAAAGGCGGTTATGAAGAAGATCAAGTCGTCGCAGTGAGCGATCTGGGTCAGATTGAATACCGAGAAGTGCCGATGGAATTCAAACCTACCGTTCGCGTTGAAGGTGGTCAGCACCTGAACGTTAACGTTATGCGTCGTGAAACGCTGGAAGATGCTGTTAAGCACCCTGAAAAATACCCACAGCTGACCATTCGTGTGTCAGGCTATGCGGTACGTTTCAACTCACTGACGCCTGAACAGCAACGTGATGTTATCACCCGTACTTTCACTGAAAGCCTGTAACAGCTTCGGATGAACGACAGTGGGTGATGAAATAAAAAAACCGCCGAAAGGCGGTTTTTTTATGAATGAAATCAGTAGATTATTTTGAGGAATCTTTCGTTTCAGTTTCGGCTTTAACGCGGCGCTTGCCGACGTTTTTACTGTCACGGTGACGGACTTTCACCTTCACCTTAGATTTCACCTGTGCTTCTTTCTGCTTCTCTTTCCGCTTTGCCAGCACTTTCTTGGATGGTTTGCCGGTCGTCTTTTCGCTTGGCGCTTTGGTTTTCGGGCGCAGTTCATCAATGACACGTGGCTTTAACGGCTCATTGAGGTAACGGCCGATTTTACCCAGCAACAGATGGTCATGCGCTTCGACAAACGAAATTGCGGTGCCTTTACGGCCCATACGACCGGTACGACCGATGCGGTGCAGATAGGTATCGGCAGTCAGCGGCAGGTCAAAGTTAAAGACGTGGCTGATGTCGTTGATATCAAGTCCGCGTGCGGCGATATCGGTAGCAACCAGCACATTAACGCGATCTTCAACCATACGTTTCACGGCTTCAGTACGCTTAACCTGAACCATTTCGCCTTCGAGATAGCAGGAGTTGATCCCTGCTTCGCGTAGCCAGGCAACCAGTTCGTGCACACGTTCACGCTTACGCACGAAGATCACCGATTTAGTGACATCTTCCTGCTTGAGCAGGTGGATCAGCATCTGGGTTTTATGCGCGACGTCGTCAACGCGGTAATACCATTGCAGGATCTTTTTGCGTTCGCGGCGTGATGGATCGGCTTCGATTTCAACCGGCTCGGTCAGGATGCGTTCTGCGAATTCGCGAATGGCTTCGCCTTCCAGCGTTGCGGAGAACAGCAACGTCTGTTTACGCCAGCGCGCTTCGGCTGAAATCGTTTCGATATCCTGTGCAAAGCCCATGTCCAGCATGCGGTCAGCTTCGTCGAGGATCAGCGTTTCAATAGCGCGGCAATCGAAGTTTTCTTCTTTAATGTATTGCAGCAAACGGCCGGTCGTCGCAACGACGATATCCTGATTTTCGCTGAACACTTCGGCATGGTTCATGTATGCCACACCGCCGGTGATCGTGGCGATATCCAGATCGGTATGTTTCGCCAGTTCACGTGCCTGGTCAGCAACTTGCATAGCCAATTCACGTGTCGGGGTCAGAATAAGAATACGTGGCGGACCAGATTTCTTACGCGGGAAATCCAGCAAATGTTGCAATGCAGGCAACAGGAATGCCGCTGTTTTGCCGGTGCCGGTAGGAGCCGAACCCAACACATCGCGTCCGTCCATTGCAGGCGGAATTGCCTCTGCCTGAATGACAGTCGGGCGGGTATAGCCTTTTTCGCCCAGGGCGTCTAGCAGGCGTTCATCGAGTTCGAGTTCGGAAAAATTGGTTACAGTCATGGTCTACCTCTACTTGGGGCGCCGATTATAGACGTGTTAGACGCGATCTTCACCTATTTAAGCGGATAGCGTGGCTTTTCCTTGGCGGATGTTTGCCCTATGCTACGACAGTTTTGAATATCAACCCGTCTCGCGGATGGTTTTAACGGTGAATAATGTGGTTAACGAAGTCAGTGCCAGCCAGCCTTTGCGGCGTAATGGGTTTACTTTTAAGCAGTTTTTTGTCGCGCACGACCGCTGTGCCATGAAAGTCGGCACCGATGGCGTATTGCTGGGGGCTTGGGCACCCGTAGAGCAGGCGACACGTATTCTCGATATTGGTACCGGCAGTGGTCTGATTGCCATGATGTTGGCACAGCGAACCCCGCCTTCTGTGTTGATTGATGCAGCAGAGCTGGATCTTCCCGCCGCTGAGCAGGCAAAAGAGAACTTTCGGGCGTCACCCTGGGCTGAACGCCTCAATGTCTTTGCGCAGGATATCAACCTCGTCGCACAAACGCACCCGGCCCGATATGATTTAATCGTCAGCAACCCCCCGTATTTTGAATCTGCCGTTGCCTGTCGGGATGAAGCCCGCAATACAGCCCGCTATACAGAAACGCTGACGCATTCTGCCTTGTTACAATGTGCGGAAACGTTATTGATGGCTCAGGGCCTTTTTTACGTAGTGCTGCCTTATGATATTGGCCTGACGCTGGAAAGGAATGCCCACCAGCAGGGCTGGTTTACTTCCCGCAGGCTCGCCGTACGCGATCGCCCTGGTAAGCCACTAAACCGCTTGCTGCTGGCGCTTTCGCGTCAGCCCGTCGAAACGGATTCTCAGGAGCTGGACTTGCGTGAGAAAGAAGGGGTTTACAGCCCGGCGTTTCGCGCGCTGATTGCTGATTTTTATCTGAATTATTAAAAGATAGGGGATTAAAACGGTGCGGTCCATCGCACTGTTTTTGATACGGGTTACGGCTGAAGGATAGTCGGCTGAGGATGGTCGAGTTGGTCCGGATAGTCGAGTGTAAAGTGTAATCCGCGGCTTTCTTTACGCGCCATAGCACTGCGGACAATCAGTTCAGCGACCTGAACCAGATTACGTAATTCGAGCAAGTTATTGGAAATGCGGAAATTCGCATAATACTCGTCAATTTCCTGCTGAAGGGTGGTGATACGGCGCAGGGCGCGTTCAAGCCGTTTGGTGGTGCGTACTATGCCCACGTAGTCCCACATAAACAGCCGCAGCTCATGCCAGTTGTGCTGTATCACCACCTGTTCGTCAGAATTATCGACACGGCTTTCATCCCATTGTGGCAATTGTTTGGCCAGTTTGGCGCGAGGAAGCCGTTTGATGATGTCTTCCGCGGCCGACCAACCATACACCAGACATTCGAGCAACGAGTTTGATGCCAGACGGTTGGCGCCGTGCAGACCGGTATAACTCACTTCCCCGATGGCATACAGACCGTCCAGATCGGTACGACCATGCTGGTCTACCATCACGCCGCCACAGGTATAGTGTGCGGCAGGGACGATCGGGATCGCTTCTTTCGTGAGATCAATCCCCAGCGACATCAGCTTTTCATAGATCATCGGGAAGTGCTGCATGATGAATTCTGGCGGGCGATGGCTGATGTCCAGATACATACAATCAGCGCCAAGACGTTTCATTTCGTGGTCGATGGCACGGGCCACGACGTCACGGGGAGCCAGTTCACCGCGTTCATCAAAATCGGGCATGAAGCGGCTGCCATCTGGGCGTTTCAAATAAGCGCCTTCGCCACGCAATGCTTCGGTCAGCAGAAAGTTTCTGGCCTGAGGGTGATACAAACAGGTGGGATGGAACTGATTGAATTCCAGGTTAGCGACACGGCAACCTGCTCGCCAGGCCATGGCAATACCATCACCTGAGGAGATGTCCGGGTTAGTGGTGTATTGATATACTTTTGCCGCACCGCCGGTGGCGAGGATCACCGCTTTTGCCCGCAGCGTTTCTACGTGCTCTTTCTGGCGGTTCCAGACATAAGCTCCGACTACCCGCTGAGTGCCTGCCAGACCAATTTTGCTTGAGGTGATCAGGTCTACGGCGTTATAGCGTTCTTTCACGCAAATATTAGGGTGTGATCTTGCTTTCCCTACCAGCGTAGTCTCTACTTCTTTACCAGTAGCATCAGCGGCATGCAGTATGCGCCGGTGGCTGTGACCGCCTTCCCGCGTCAGATGATATCGCTCTTCGGAGCTGGCATTGGTCTCGGTATCAAACAGAACGCCCTGGTCAATCAACCACTGCACGCAATGACGTGCATTCCCGGCGATAAATTCAACGGCTTCTTTATCACAAAGTCCGGCACCAGCGATGAGAGTATCGTCGACGTGAGAGGCAATGCTGTCTTGCTCATCGAACACCGCCGCAATGCCACCCTGGGCATAAAAGGTGGCGCCTTCGTTTAAAGGTCCTTTGCTGAGTACAGTAACGCTACAGTGGTCTGCGAGACGTAATGCCAAAGACAGGCCGGCAGCACCACTTCCGATTATCAATACATCGCTGACAAATTCAGATGAAGGTTGCATATCGTATGATGTTTGCAGAAGAAGAGGGAAAATCATGTTAGCCTAAACATCCTGGCAAAAGCCACGGACTTAAGACTTCAATATAAAAAACAATGGCGATGTGGAACTTTAAGTTCCATGTGAACTCCAAGCAGTACTTGCTCAGGAATATAATGATGAAAGCTGGCAGTACGACTTTATGCGCGGAGATGGTTTTGGGGAGATTTCACCTCGGATGAGCGAGCAGTTAGCAGATCAGGTTCTGGTTGAGCGGGTCCAGAAGGGTGATCAGAAATCGTTCAATTTACTGGTTATCCGTTACCAGCATAAAGTAGCGAGCCTGGTTTCCCGCTACGTACCACAGGGCGATGTGCCTGATGTGGTTCAGGAATCATTCATTAAAGCGTATCGTGCATTGGAATCATTTCGTGGCGATAGTGCTTTTTACACGTGGTTGTACCGTATAGCGGTCAACACGGCGAAGAATTATTTAGTTGCTCAGGGACGGCGTCCACCAGCCAGTGATGTGGATGCCAATGATGCCGAAAACTTTGAAAGTGGCGGCGCATTGAAAGAAATTTCGAACCCTGAGAATTTAATGTTGTCAGAAGAGTTGCGGCAGATAGTTTTCCGTACAATTGAAGCGCTTCCTGAAGATCTTCGCATGGCGATCACCTTGAGGGAGTTAGATGGATTGAGCTACGAAGAGATAGCTGCCATCATGGATTGTCCCGTAGGTACGGTAAGATCGCGTATTTTCCGCGCTCGGGAAGCTATTGATAATAAAGTTCAACCGCTGATTCAGCGCTAACGATAGCGGACACAGGAAGGGTACTTAGGCATGCAGAAAGAAAAGCTTTCGGCTCTAATGGATGGTGAAGTGTTGGATTCCGAGCTGCTCAGTTCGCTCGCGGATGATAAAACGCTTCAGCAAAGCTGGCAGAGTTATCACTTGATCCGCGACACTATGCGCGGTGATATGGGAACTGTCGTGCATCTGGATATCGCAGATCGTGTCGCCGCTGCGTTAGCGAATGAACCTGCTCGCCTGGTTCCTGGCGCTGTTCCGGAATCACAACCGCAGCCACACACGTGGGAAAGGATGCCGTTTTGGCATAAGGTTCGCCCATGGGCGAGCCAGCTTACCCAAATTGGCGTTGCTGCTTGTGTTTCCCTGGCTGTGATCGCAGGTGTACAGCATTACAATCAACCCGATGCTTCAGGTGTTGCACCTGAAACCCCAGCGTTTAATACGCTGCCTATGATGGGTAAAGCGTCGCCGGTAAGTTTTGGTGTGCCAACCAGTGACAGTACCGCGCTCAATGGGCAGCAAAATGTGCAGGAACAACGCAAGCGCGTTAATGCCATTTTGCAGGATTACGAACTGCAGCGCAGATTACACTCTGATCAGCTCCAGTTAGAATCCGCTACGCCGCAGCAGGCCGCTGTTCAGGTACCTGGAACTCAGTCTTTAGGAATGCAAACGCAGTAATGAAGCAAATTTGGTTTGCCGTCTGTTTAATGACGGGCAGCCTGCTTACTCCAGCAATCGCCTCGGCAGACCCAACGCCCGAGGCGTTATTGCAGGAGATGAGTAAGGCGAGCCAGTCACTAAATTATGAAATCGCCTTCATCAGCATCACGAAGCAGGGAATTGATTCCTATCGCTATCGTCATGCCATATCCAATAATTTCCCTCTCGCACAGCTCGTTCTGATGGACGGACCTCGTCGTGAAATTGTCCAACGTGGTAAAGACATCAGTTACTTTGAAACCGGCTTACAGCCGTTCACGCTGGATGGCGACCATATTGTTGATTCTCTGCCCGCCATTGTCTTTAGCGACTTCAGCCGCCTGACGAAATATTATGATTTCATCCCGGTCGGCAGAGCGCGTGCGGTGGACCGGTTGAGTCAGGTGATCCGGGTTGTTTCACGCGATGGCACCCGTTTCAGCTATGTGATTTGGGTTGATGAAGATACTAAACTGCCGCTGCGGGTCGATCTCCTTGACCGTGATGGCGAAACGCTCGAACAATTTCGGGTCATCTCTTTTGTCGCAGATGATGCTGTCAAAGGATCGCTGTCGATGTTAGAGAAAGCGACCTTGCCGCCAGTACTCTCGGTACCAGCAGGTGATAAAGGGCAATTCAGCTGGCAGCCAAAATGGCTTCCGGATGGCGTAACTGAAGTGGCACGTAGCCGCCGAAACTTGCCAAACATTCCGGTTCCGATAGAATCACGCCTTTATTCTGATGGGCTGTTCAGTTTCTCGGTAAACGTCAATGCGACAACCAACCCACCTTCTGAACAATTGGTCAGGCAGGGGCGTCGCACAGTGCAGACCGAGATTCGCAACGCTAATGAAATTACCGTCGTTGGCGAGTTACCGCCTTCAACTGCCAAGAGAATTGCGGAAAGCATTGTCTTTGCTGCCCAATAAAAGGTCAGGTACTTAACATGTTGAAAGAATGGGCCACAGTGATTTCGTGGCAAGACGGTATCGCTAAGCTGCGTTGTGAAACGCAAGCGGGTTGCAGCAGCTGCCATTCACGTTCTGGTTGCGGCGCCCGGGTTCTCAATGAACTCGGCCCACAAACAGAACATAATCTTCAGGTTAATATTGCCGAACGCCTTGAGCCTGGACAGAAAGTTGAGCTTGGGATCACAGAGGGCAGCTTGCTGCGTTCCGCCTTCCTCGTGTATATGACACCTCTGCTGGGTGTCATTTTCGGAGGCGGGTTATTGCAGTGGCTTACTCAGAGTGATTTATACTCGGTGATTGGCGCCGTGGCTGGGGGGGCTTTAGGATTTGTAACTGCCCGAGCACTTGCCAGCAGACTGGAAAATCAGGCTGGGTATCAGCCTGTTATATTACAGATCGGCTTACCTCCTGACGCATTTCGTTATCAGCACGACAATACTCAACTCCCATCCTGAACATTATTCTCCGCCATCGTTGACTGAGTACGGTGGCGCAGAGAATCAATTCTTTTTCTCTGGCATATACTCCTTTCCTAATTTCTGATCGGGATGCGGTTTTGAATCATATGCTCTATAAGTGCAATGAAAAGGTCCGCGCTGAAAAGAGAGGTATAAAGTATAGAAAAGAGAATGAGTCCGTTCGCATCCAGCAAGCGGATCATCTGACTATTGCACCCGCCACTAATATATTGAATATCCCCGACAGGGATACATAATCCTTCATCGGAAGTAATAAAACGTGCACTGAGGCGTAATTTTTTCTCATTAAACATCAATAGATTACTACGGAAAAAATGCTGCAATGTGCATTTTGATGCAGCTAAATACGTGAAACAAAAACTCCCATCATTTGCCAAAATGGCCAGCGCCTGCGGACCACGCGACATTAATTGCTCATTCTTGATAACTTCAATTAACCTTTCAGCATGAGCAATGTTTGGCGTGATCTTATGCCAGGATTTATCATTCCCTTCCCGAAAGGCCATCGTATCCAATATTTTTCGGGTATATTTCCCGCTTCTGTACCGATATATCTCGCTTATTCGGTCAAAAGGCACAAAACGATGTTTTTGGTCTCTTTCATTGATGACCAATATTCCATTTTCATGCAATCGATAGATTTGTTTAGGCTTGGTATAATGTCTGACAAGAAATAATAGGCCCCCCAGACCAATACTGAAAATAGCGGATACCATAATAATATGCAGGTCACCGCTGCCCGTTTTTCCCAATGCGAGAATAAAAACGAACTGTATTGCGCCTCCCACTATCAGCAGTGTGGCAAGAACCATAGTGATCCAGGAATTGGCTTTGGCAAAGCCATGCTGACTCAGCAACCGTCCTTCATTGATCATGATGCTAACCTTGTGACCGGATTGAGAAAAGTAAGACAAAACAAGTAGTCAAAGAAAGAGAAGTACAGTTGAAATTATTTCTTTTATAACAAATATTTAAAGGTTTTTCGGCTGATGAGTAAATGAGCATTTTCCTAAAGTCCTGTTGCGCAGGATTTCATGTCTGACTCAGGGATCGCTCGTGTAGAAAATTACTTACAACTTATTGCAATCGTTACGGCATGTTTTCAGGGGAAGAGAGGCATAATCCTCAGTTAGGTGGCGGGGAGGCTAGGTTTTCACGGTCCTCACATGTAGAATGCTGCGACTCAGGCGAAAGACAGCCAACCTACAAACCGTCGCTGTGTTGTTATGGCGAATGATTCAGAAATACCAAGGTAGAAAATCTTTATAATGAAGAACATAAGAAACTTTTCCATCATCGCCCACATTGACCACGGTAAGTCGACGCTGTCCGACCGCATTATCCAAATCTGCGGCGGTTTGTCCGATCGTGAAATGGAAGCGCAAGTTCTTGACTCAATGGATCTGGAACGTGAGCGTGGGATCACCATCAAAGCCCAGAGCGTGACGCTGGACTACAAAGCTAAAGATGGCGAAACCTATCACCTGAATTTCATCGATACTCCTGGGCACGTTGACTTCTCTTATGAGGTCTCACGTTCTCTTGCAGCATGTGAAGGCGCATTGCTGGTGGTGGATGCCGGTCAGGGCGTAGAAGCGCAGACCCTGGCAAACTGCTACACCGCGATGGAAATGAATCTCGAAGTCGTGCCGGTATTGAATAAAATTGATTTGCCTGCAGCCGATCCCGATCGCGCGGCGCAGGAGATTGAAGATATCGTTGGTATCGATGCTACAGATGCCGTGCGCTGTTCAGCTAAAACCGGCGTGGGTGTTCCTGATATTCTTGAACGTCTGGTGCGCGATATTCCACCACCAGAAGGTGATCCGGATGCGCCTCTGCAGGCACTGATCATCGACTCATGGTTTGATAATTACTTAGGCGTGGTTTCTCTGATCCGTATTAAAAACGGCACATTGAGAAAGGGCGACAAAATCAAAGTGATGAGTACTGGCCAGGTCTACAATGCTGACCGCTTGGGCATCTTTACGCCAAAACGTGTTGATCGCGATATGTTGGGCTGTGGGGAAGTTGGCTGGCTGGTCTGTGCGATCAAAGACATTCTGGGCGCGCCAGTGGGCGATACCCTAACGTTGTCACGTAACCCGGCAGAGAAACCGTTACCTGGTTTTAAGAAAGTGAAACCTCAGGTGTATGCGGGTCTGTTCCCGGTCAGCTCTGATGATTACGAAAACTTTCGCGATGCGCTGGGCAAACTCAGCCTGAACGATGCTTCCCTGTTCTATGAGCCAGAGAGTTCTTCGGCACTGGGCTTTGGCTTCCGCTGTGGTTTCCTCGGCTTGTTGCACATGGAGATCATTCAGGAACGTCTGGAGCGTGAATACGATCTGGATCTGATCACCACCGCACCGACCGTAGTGTACGAAGTGGAAACCACCAGTAAAGAGACCATTTACGTCGATAGCCCATCCAAGCTGCCAGCGCTAAATAACATCGAAGAACTGCGTGAGCCGATTGCCGAATGCCATATGCTGATGCCCCAGGAGTATCTGGGCAGCGTCATCACCCTGTGCATCGAGAAACGTGGCGTGCAGACCAACATGGTTTACCACGGTAACCAGGTTGCGCTGACCTATGAGATTCCGATGGCTGAAGTGGTTATCGACTTCTTTGACCGCCTGAAATCAACGTCCCGTGGCTATGCTTCACTGGATTATAACTTCAAGCATTTCCAGGCGTCCGACATGGTGCGTGTGGATGTGCTGATCAACGGCGAGCGTGTTGATGCGCTGGCACTGATCACACACCGTGGTAACTCCCAGTTCCGTGGTCGTCAGCTGGTTGAAAAAATGCAGGAACTTATTCCGCGTCAACAGTTTGATATCGCTATTCAGGCGGCCATTGGCGGGCATATCATCGCGCGTGCCACTGTTAAGCAATTACGTAAAAACGTACTGGCGAAATGTTACGGTGGCGACGTGAGCCGTAAGAAGAAACTGTTGCAGAAACAGAAAGATGGTAAGAAACGTATGAAGCAGGTAGGTAACGTTGAGTTACCTCAGGAAGCGTTCCTGGCTATTCTCCATGTTGGTAAAGACAGCAAATAAGCCCTCAATAAGTCGTAGGAGTATGCATGGCTAACATGTTTGCCCTGATTCTGGCGATTGCAACGCTGGTTTCCGGGATTATCTGGTGCCTGGATCGTTTCAAGTTTGCTCCTGCTCGTCGGGAGAAAATTGCCAGACTGAAGGTTGAAACCGCTGGTGCGGTTGACGAAAAAACGCTGAGTAAAGCCGCCAAACAGCCAGGTTGGGTTGAAACCTGCGCTTCTGTTTTCCCGGTATTGCTGGTGGTGTTTGTGGTGCGTTCGTTTATTTACGAACCCTTCCAGATCCCATCAGGTTCAATGATGCCAACGTTGCTGATTGGTGATTTCATTGTCGTCGAGAAGTATGCCTACGGCTTGAAAGACCCAATCACGCAAACTAAGCTCATCCCTACCGGTGAACCTAAACGTGGGGATGTGGTGGTATTTAAATATCCATTGAACCCGAGTTTGGATTACATCAAGCGTTTGGTCGGTTTGCCGGGTGATCGTGTGACTTATGATCCTTTCACTAAGGAAGTCACGGTTCAGCCAGCCTGTAATAGCGGCCAGAATTGCAGTACTGCTCTGGCGGTAACCTACGACGCCGGCCATGCAAGTGACTTTGTGCAGACCTTTGGCCAGGCCTCTGGCAGCGAAGCCAGCAGTGGTTTCTTTGAGATCCCACCAACGGCTAATGTGCCTCAAGACGGTATCCGCTTGCTGGAGCGCCAGGAGACGCTGGGTAATGTCACTCACCGTATTCTGACCGTACCGGGTGCGCGCGATCAGCTTGGTGCTTACTATCAGCAACCAGGGCAGCCTATGGGCACTTGGGTCGTTCCGGCCGGCCATTACTTCATGATGGGTGACAACCGTGACAACAGTGCTGATAGCCGTTACTGGGGCTTTGTGCCAGAGAAAAATCTGGTTGGTCGCGCTTCCGGTATCTGGATGAGCTTTAAAAAGCAGGAAGGCGAGTGGCCAACAGGTGTACGCCTGAGCCGCATCGGTGGAATTCATTAATATAATGCTGCCTATTTCCGCAGCATTATATTTCCACTCGTTGTAGAATACCCTTTCAAGCGATAAAAGTTGGCTCTCCTGGTTTGACTCTTTTAATTAGATTAAAAGAGCACAGAGAGAGCCACTGCAAACGAAACAGCTTTGGATTTACTTTCAGTGAAGCAGGCCTGTTCCGTGTGCTGAAGTTTTTGACGCATTCTTGATCTATTGGTAACTCATGAATCCCATCGTAATAAATAGGCTTCAGCGAAAGCTGGGCTACACTTTTCAACAGCAGGAGCTCTTATTGCAGGCACTGACTCACCGCAGCGCCAGCAGCAAACATAATGAGCGGTTAGAATTCCTGGGTGACTCCATCCTTAGTTATGTCATCGCCAATGCGCTTTATCAACGCTTCCCCCGCGTTGATGAGGGCGATATGAGCCGGATGCGCGCAACACTGGTGCGCGGTAATACCTTGGCAGAAATGGCGCGTGAATTTGACCTCGGCGAATGTTTGCGTTTAGGGCCGGGAGAATTGAAAAGTGGTGGTTTCCGCCGCGAGTCCATTCTTGCGGATACGGTAGAGGCGCTCATTGGCGGCGTATTCCTGGACAGTGACATCCAAAACGTCGAAAGACTGATTCTCGAATGGTACCGCAGCCGTCTGGACGAAATCAGTCCCGGTGATAAGCAGAAAGACCCAAAAACCCGCTTGCAGGAGTTTTTACAGGGCCGCCATCTGCCGTTGCCTTCTTATCTGGTCGTGCAGGTTCGCGGTGAAGCGCACGATCAGGAGTTTACTATCCACTGCCAGGTCAGTGGCTTGAACCAACCGGTTGTAGGAACCGGTTCAAGCCGCAGAAAAGCCGAGCAGGCGGCAGCGGAACAAGCGCTGATACAGCTGGAGCTTGAATGAGTGAAGAAAAGAATTACTGTGGTTTTGTAGCAATCGTTGGCCGACCTAACGTCGGTAAATCAACCTTGCTCAACGAATTATTGGGGCAGAAGATCTCCATTACTTCGCGTAAACCGCAAACAACCCGTCACCGTATTATGGGCATCCACACTGAAGGGCCATATCAGGCTATCTACGTTGACACCCCAGGGCTGCACATGGAAGAGAAGCGGGCGATTAACCGCCTGATGAACCGTGCTGCCAGCAGCTCCATCGGTGATGTCGAGCTGGTGATTTTCGTGGTTGAAGGCACCCACTGGACGCCTGACGACGAGATGGTCGTCAACAAACTGCGCGATATTAAAGCCCCGGTTCTGCTGGCTATCAACAAAATCGACAATGTCACTGACAAGTCGAAGCTGTTGCCGCACCTGCAGTTCCTGAGCGAGCAGATGAATTTCATCGACATCGTCCCAATGTCTGCCGAGAAAGGTATTAACGTTGATACCATCGCCAGCATCGTCCGTAAGCGTCTGCCAGAAGCGATTCATCACTTCCCGGAAGATTACATCACTGACCGTTCGCAGCGCTTTATGGCCTCTGAAATCATCCGTGAAAAACTGATGCGTTTCCTGGGCGAAGAACTACCTTACTCAGTGACGGTGGAGATTGAACGTTTCGTGACCAATGCACGTGGCGGCTACGATATCAATGGCCTGATTCTGGTTGAACGCGAAGGCCAGAAGAAAATGGTTATCGGTAACAAGGGTTCAAAAATCAAAACCATTGGTATCGAAGCACGTCAGGACATGGAAAACATGTTTGAAGCGAAAGTCCATCTTGAGCTGTGGGTCAAGGTTAAATCCGGTTGGGCAGATGATGAACGTGCGCTGCGCAGCCTGGGTTACACCGACGACTTATAAGGTCCGCGCCTATGGAAGGCTGGCAACGCGCATTTGTTTTGCATGGGCGACCTTACAGTGAAACCAGTCTCATGCTGGATCTGTTCACTGAAGGACAAGGGCGGGTGCGTATTCTTGCAAAAGGTGCGCGCGGTCGCCGGTCCAATCTGAAAGGCTGCTTGCAGCCTTTTACGCCTTTACTGGTTCGCTGGAGCGGGCGCGGAGAAGTGAAAACCCTGCGTAACGCCGAGCCGGTTTCTCTGGCACTCCCTCTTTCTGGTTCGATGCTCTACAGTGGCCTTTACGTCAATGAGCTGGTTTCCCGCGTGCTTGAGCCGGAGACAAACTACTCTTCGCTGTTTTTCGATTATCTCAACTGTTTACAAAATTTAGCCGGGACCAGCGGTTCGCCTGAGCAGCCTTTGCGTCAGTTCGAACTGGCTCTGCTTAATCATCTTGGTTATGGCGTCGATTTCCTGCATTGCGCGGGAAGCGGTGAGGAAGTCAGTGACACCATGACCTATCGCTATCGCGAAGAAAAAGGTTTTATTGCCAGTCTGGTGATAGATAACAATAGTTTCACCGGACGGGACCTTAAGGCGCTGGCCAGCCGTGAGTTTCCCGATGTGCTTACCCTGCGCGCGGCCAAACGTTTCACCCGCATGGCGCTGAAACCTTATCTGGGGGGTAAGCCGCTGAAAAGTCGGGAACTCTTCCGCCAGTTTTTCGTTAAAAAGCCCGACACGCCCTCTGACAATTCCACCGGCTAAATTACCTTTCGGGGTACCCGTCACGCGGGTCGAGGGTGTAAACTGCTCCATTAGCTGCATTGTTTCCCTGTAATTAAACTCTACAACCAATCTGGAGCTGTCATGGCTGAATTGCTGCTGGGCGTTAACATCGATCACATCGCGACACTGCGCAATGCGCGCGGTACGGCTTACCCCGATCCGGTTCAGGCCGCATTTATTGCTGAGCAGGCGGGTGCTGACGGTATTACCGTTCACCTGCGCGAAGATCGCCGTCATATCACTGACCGCGACGTACGCCTGCTGCGCCAGACCATTCAGACCCGCATGAATCTCGAGATGGCCGTCACCGATGAAATGGTCGGTATTGCCTGTGACATTGAGCCCCATTTTTGCTGCCTGGTTCCCGAAAAACGTGAAGAAGTGACTACTGAAGGTGGTCTGGATGTCGCCGGTCAGATAGACAAAATGACCGTGGCAGTTTCCCGTTTGTCAGAAGCCGGCATTTTGGTTTCGCTGTTTATTGATGCCGATATGCGCCAGATTGATGCGGCCGTGGCCGTTGGCGCACCCTATATTGAGATCCACACCGGCGCCTACGCGGATGCCAAAAACGATCTGGAACGCCGGGCTGAGCTGGAACGTATTAAACAGGCTGCGGGTTACGCGGCGGGTAAAGGCTTGAAAGTGAACGCCGGACATGGCCTGACCTATCACAACGTACAAGCGATTGCGGCAATACCGGAGATGCATGAATTGAATATCGGACATGCCATCATCGGGCAAGCGGTGATCGATGGGCTGTCAGGTGCAGTGCGTGAGATGAAAGTGCTGATGCGTGAAGCGCGCCGGTAATGGCTATTCTCGGACTGGGTACTGACATCGTCGAAATTACCCGTATAGAAGCTGTAGTTGAGCGCAGCGGCGACCGGCTGGCAAAGCGTATTCTCTGTGCCAATGAGTGGTTGCTCTATCAGAATCACCAACAGCCTGTACGTTTTCTGGCCAAACGTTTTGCCGTTAAAGAGGCCGCCGCCAAAGCCCTGGGAACCGGTATTCGTAACGGTCTGGCGTTTGAACAGTTCGAAGTGGTTAACGATCCGCTGGGAAAACCAGGGTTGATATTCCACGATCGCGCCGCTGAAATGGCGGCCGAGTTGGGCGTGAAGGCGGTACACGTTACGCTGGCTGACGAACGCCGTTATGCGTGTGCAACGGTCATTATTGAGAATTGATGAATCGCATCACGCTGTATAATCAAACGGC
>Ga0302182_10000320_pt1 | contig 31829 bp, 18 predicted proteins | sample I_Palsa_N3_1_FD_198781 | JGI IMG/M metagenome (GOLD analysis project Ga0302182, IMG submission 198781) | Peat permafrost microbial communities from Stordalen Mire near Abisko, Sweden - I_Palsa_N3_1 | ecosystem: Environmental > Terrestrial > Soil > Palsa > Peat permafrost | place: Sweden...
CTCTTGAGAGTCACGTAGCCATCGGGCTGAACCACAACCGTTTGATTGAACTCCGGGCTGAGTTCAAATGACACGTCAAAACTATCTCCCGCCCATAGCCGGTAGCGCGTGTCGCGCGGCTGGAGTTGCGGAACAGCGGGCGTCGTCGCGTGCGTTGCGTTATCCGCGGCGGCGCTCGAAGCCGACACAACGTTATTCGCCACGCCGGACTGGGGAGTTTCTTGCGCAGCGACGAGCACGATCTGGGCGACCACAAAAACGACGAAGATCCCCGTCGCCAGTCCAATCCTTTTCAACATGAAGCTCCTCCGTATGGAAAACTCAAAGCGCGCTGGTTCGTTCCGCGGCGGCAGCGTGGAAGCAAACTCTTGGCCTCTCGCGTGACGATAAAGAATACCAGAATGTGCCACCGCAACCTCCACTGCTGCAGGAGACTTACAGCTCCGCCCTCTGAGTCACATGAATCACTGACCCAAACAAAAAATAGAGTCCGATCCCGCTGCACATGCAGCCTTCTAGGCTACTTAAAGAGGCAGGATTGGCACCGCAACTTATTCGTAAAGGGGGGATGACGCTTGAGTGCCAGCCAAACAAAGCGACACACTTAAGTTGACTCAGGCTAACCGGGAATGCAAGTTACTGCAAGAGGTCAAAAGCACTACCTACCAAAGACTCTATTGCATCTCATCGAACGCCGAATCCTTAATGCATCTCGTTTGTTTCCAGCTCTTTCCGAGTAATTTAGCAAAAAATCCTCTAAAACTCCGCCAGTCTTCACCGTGCTGCTCTCCGGTCCGGCGGCAAAGTGACGCTCACCTCCCCCACTTCATCAAGAAAACCCGGCAGTTCCCGGGCACACCACAAACTTCCTCCCCCATGGGCTGAAACCGACAAATCTCGACCACCAAGGGCAAGCTAGATCCTAACCTCGCGTGGTCTGCCGATTTTTTCACCATACTAGCTCTGGTAGTAGGGAACGCGATTGGAGTATCATGTTTGATAATTCAACTGGCGCTTTGGTATAAATCCCAGAGTTCCAGTCCTAAACACCCCCTCTCCCGTTCAAGGCCTTGTTTGCTGCAGTTTAGTAGACCATTACCTTCGATTTTTCTCTGAGGAGAATCAGATGCCGGGGAAGCGCCTCGCCAGTTTCATCACAACTTCATTGCTAACTGTATTTTGCGCCCTGCTTGCTCCCGCCGCCATTGCCCAAGGATATCCCGGCCAATTCGCATGGCAAACCAGCAATATTAACGAGACTGTGCTCACCCCTCAGAATGTGAGTTCCGGCCAGTTTGGCAAAGTGTTTTCCTATCCCGTCGACGGCAGCATCTTTGCCCAGCCGCTCTATGTGCCTAACGTCGCGATCCCGAATCAAGGGACGCACAACGTTCTTTACATCGTTACGGAGGCTGACGGCGTCTATGCTTTTGACGCCGACGGCCTGTCCTCGACGGCGCTCTGGTATGTCAGTCTCATCAACCCGGCGCTCGGCATCACGGCTGCGCCCTGCTATCAGGTGGTCTCGGCGTGCAACATTTATCCGACCATCGGGATCACGGGAACTCCCGCGATTGATCCGGTCGCAGGCACGATGTACTTTGACGCCCAAACTCTGGAGAACGGCGTTTTCGTGCACCGGCTGCATGCTCTGAATATCACGAACGGCGCTGAGCAACCGGGTTCGCCCGTGGTCATCCAAGCCACTTATCCGGGGAAGGGTGCTGGCAATGTGCATGGCGTCATCTCATTCAACGCGGCCCATGAGGTGCAGCGCCCCGGCGTTCTCCTGATGAATGGCGTGGTCTACATTGCCTACGGAGCGGTTCATGGTTGGATTCTTGGTTATAACGCGCAAAACTTGAATCAGCTCTACGTGATAAACCTGTCGCCCAATTCAACCAGCTCCAACGTCTGGCAGACTGGCGAAGGCCTGGCCACGGATGGTTTGGGAAACATTTATCTCGCCACCGACGACGCTCCCTTCGACGCCAATACCGGCACCAAGGACGACTATGGCGACACCTTGCTAAAGATGAACGGCAGCCTGCAGGTCGAGGATTATTTCACTCCCATGGATCAAGCCTGCCGCGCCGCTCAGGACTTGGATTTGGGTTCGGCCGGCCCTCTGATTGTCCCCACGCAAACCGGACCTTATCCTAACGAGATCGTCATGGCCGGCAAGGGTGGAACTCCCTGTGATTTGTGGTCCGGGGGCATCTATGCGGCCCCCATTTACGTCGTGGATCGCGACAACATGGGAAAATACAACGCCACCCAGGACCAGGTCATACAGGAAATCCAGGGTTCGCCACACGGTTATTGGTCGAATGGAGCCTACTGGGCGTCTCCGACCACAAACTACGTTTATTCCGCCGGCGTCGACGCATGGGGCGGCACGGGAGACTACCTGAAGATGTATTCGCTCGCCAACGGGCTGCTTTCCACCACCCCGGTAGCTCAGTCTACCGCCGTGTTGCCAGTCGGTGCGACGCCTTTCGTTTCGGCTAATAACACCAGCAACGGCATTGTATGGGCCTTGGAGCGGCAACAGAACTTGTCCACGCTTCCGGGCACGCTCCCCGGAATTCTGTTCGCCTACGACGCCACCAACGTCGCAAGTCAGCTCTACAGCAGCTCAACGGCGGGAACCAGAGACCAAGCGGGGCTGGCTACCAAGTTCGTTCCTCCGACGGTAGCCAATGGACGCGTCTACATCGGAACGCAGACTGAAGTAGATGCCTACGGTTTGTTCACAGCGAGCTTGTCGCCCTCCAAACTGACATTCAGCCTGCTTGCCATCGGCTCGGTCAGCGCGCCACAAGTGGTAACTCTAAGCAACGTGGGCAGCACTTCGCTGTCCATCACCAGCATCAGCATCAGCGGAGAGTTTGCTCAAACCCACACCTGCGGCTCTACCCTGGCAGCGGGCGGAACATGCACCATTTCGGTGACGTTCAAACCCACAACCGATGGGGTGCAATCCGGCACCTTGACGGTTGCGGATAGCGGCGGCACGCAGTTCGTCACCATTACGGGTACGGCAGCGCCTCTCAAGTTCACGCCGCCGTCGGTGAATTTCGGTAGCGTGAAGGTCGGCACGACGAGTGCCCCGAAGAGCATGACCGTGACCAACGAGGGAATCACGACACTGACTTTCACCAGCATCGCGATTGGGGGAACCAATATTGGTGACTTCGCGTTGACCGGCAATACTTGCGGGAGCAGCTTGGCCGCAGGTGCGAGTTGCGCCGTTACAGTGACCTTTACTCCCACTGCAACCGGCAGCCGGTCGGGCAATGTCACATTCAAAGACAGCGATCCCGAAACCGGGCAGAAGATCCTGCTCTCGGGAACCGGTACATAAGCATAGCTTCGAATGAGAGTTCACCAACTACTTCTGGGAGTGTACATGCGCATGAAATCATCTCTGGCATCGCCGATTGCTGTGTTGATTGCGGTTTTTGGACTGGCCGCGCCTGCAATTCAAGGGCAGAGCTTTAGCGGGGTGTTGACGCAGCATAACGACACCGCCCGCACGGGTCAGAATCTGTATGAGACCGTTCTCACTCAGAAGAACGTGAACGCCACCGATTTCGGCAAGCTGTTTTCTTATCCGGTCGACGGCCAAATTTACGCCCAGCCGCTTTATGTGCCGAACGTTACGATTCCGAATCTGGGAGTCCACAATGTGCTGTATGTGGCGACGGAAAACGATACGCTGTACGCCTTTGACGCCGACGGTCTGAGTCCCAACATTTTGTGGCAGGTGAGCTTTATCAACCCTCCGAGCGTGACCACCCTGAATTGCATCACGCTGAACTTCGTGTGCAATGTGTGGCCGATCACTGGAATCACGGGGACGCCGGTAATCGATCCCAGTACAAACACGATCTATCTGGTGGTACGCACCCAGCAAGGCGCCAACTCGCTGCAACAACTGCATGCCCTGGACATCACTACGGGAGCGGAAAAATTCGGCGGTCCAGTGCAGATCGCGGCAATTGTCAACGGAACCGGCACGGGGACTTCCCATGGAAAAGTTCTATTCAGCACGTTGCACGACATTCAACGCCCCGGAATACTGTTGGCGAATGGCAATGTCTATCTCGCCTGGGCGGGCCAGGCGCACGGTTGGGTGATGGCTTATAACGCGACAACACTAGCGCAGGTCGGGGTATTCAACACGACACCGAATGGAACTTTAGGAGGTGTGTGGCAGTCTGGCGGTGGTCTGGTGGCGGATTCTGAGGGGAACGTCTACTTTGCCACGGGAGATGGGACCTTCGATGCATCCACGGGGGGAAGCGACTATGGCGATACTTTGGTGAAGACCGATGCCAACTTGAATGTGTTGGATTATTTCACTCCCATGGACCAGGCATGTCGTTTGATCCCGAACGATTTGGATCTGGGATCGGGTGGTCCGATGGTTCTGCCCACCCAGACGGGTTCTTTCCCGAACGAAATTCTTCAATCCGGCAAGGGCGGTTCGCCATGCGATTTGTTTGACGGTACCTACGCGGCTCCCATCTACGTCGCGAATCGCGACAATCTGGGAAAGTTCAATGCCACGCAGGATCAGGTCCCACAGGAAATCGCAGGTTCTCCACACGGTTACTGGGGGAGCCCAACATACTGGGCGTCTCCAACGGCAGACTATGTTTACTACTCGGGAGTTGTGAAATATGGCGGCTCAGGCGATTACCTCAAGCAGTACACGATTGCGAACGGATTATTGTCCAGCGCCCCGGTTGAGCAATCGGTGGCCCTGTTCCCTGTAGGCAGCACACCTTCCATTTCCGCCAATGGCGAGAAGAACGGCATTCTGTGGGCGATTATGCGCAAGGACTCTCTCTCTGCTGAGCCCGGCACGAAGCCCGCCATCCTTTACGCTCTCAACGCGACGAACGTTGAGCAAGTGCTGTACACCAGCGCGCAGAACCGACAACTGAGAGATCAGGGAGGCTGCGCGAACAAATTTAATGTGCCGACGATCGCCAACGGAAAAGTCTACGTCGGAACACAGAATGAGCTGGATGTTTTCGGAGAATTGCGGAACCCACAGACGACTCCGCAGCCCGTCATTTCGGCCCCATGTTTTGCGATTACCGGCCAAACCGTGGGAAGGACCAGTGGCCCGGTGAAGACGACTTTAAGCAATCTGGGTCCGGGAACCTTGACGATCAGCGGCATTGCGGTAACGGGAAGCAACGCCAGCGAATTCGCGGAGACCAATACTTGCGGTTCGTCGCTGGTTGTGGGGAGTTCTTGCACAATCAGCATGACATTCACGGCCTCAGTAGTGAACAGTCCTCAGGTGGCGAGCGTAGTCGTCAGCGACAACGCCGCGGGCGGTGCGCAATCGGTGGCTTTGTACGGGGTCGCGTCGAAGAAGTGAGTTCTGAGGAAGAGGGAAGAGATGTTGCAATAACTTGCACACCAAACCGCCGAAACCCGCCTCTGGTAAGGCCTCAAGCGAAGAATTCGTTTGACATCACACCCTACGTGACTTAGAGTTTGCTTTCTCCCCCTTGCAACATCCCCAGGAGAGTTAGGCTAAGTGTCGAGAACGCATAGGCTGTATACCTCCGTGCAAGGATTGTTCATGCCCGTGATTCGGCAGTTCTCATGCTGCTTGCCCACCAAAACGCCGCCTGCCAGTGTTGAACTGGCTCGTGAGGGAAAATACATGCCCAAAAATCTCCTCTCTGCTGTTTGCACGCTTTCGCTGCTCATCGCGATTACTTCTTTTTTGACGCCAACAGCCAGTGCCCAATATGCCGGACAGTTTTCGTGGCAAAACAGCAACCTTAATGAGACGACTCTAACTCCCGCGAACGTCAACACCACCAAGTTTGGCAAAGTGTTCTCCTATCCGGTGGATGCCAGCATCTTCGCCCAGCCGCTGTACGTCCCCAACGTTGCCATTCCGGGCCAGGGAACGCACAACGTGATTTACGTCGAAACGGAGAATGACAGCGCCTATGCTTTCGATGCCGACGGTTTGTCTCCGAACCCGCTCTGGTATGTGAGCTTCATCAATCCGTCCCAGGGCATCACCGCAGTCCCATGCCATTTGATCACCTCCAACACCTGCAACATCGATCCGATCGTCGGGATCACGGGCACACCCGCCATCGATCCGGTTTCCGGCACGATGTACCTCGACACCCACATCGACAACAACGGAACTTTTTACCATTATCTCCACGCTCTCGACATCACCACCGGCGCGGAAAAATTTGGCGGTCCCATCCTCATCCAGGCAACTGTTTCGGGCAAGGGCATCGATGGCGTGGGAGGCGTTGTTCCCTTCGACGCCCAGCACACCCTGCAGCGGCCGGGATTACTGCTGATGAATGGCGTTCTCTACGTCCCATACGGGAACTATCACGGCTGGGTTTTGGCTTACAACGCGACGACGCTGAGTCAGCTTTACGTCTTTAACACCTCGCCCAATGGCGTGAACTCGAACATCTGGCAAAGCGGTCAGGGCTTGGTCGCCGATAGTTTGGACAACATCTACTTCGCCACTTCCGACGCCAAGTTCGACGCCAACAACACCAACAAGATGGATTACGGCGACACCTTGCTGAAGCTCAGCAGCACTCTGCAGGTTGAGGATTATTTCACGCCCATGGATCAAGCCTGCCGCGCCGGCAATGACGTTGATTTGGGCTCGGGCGGGCCTCTTATCGTGCCCACGCAATCCGGGCCTTATCCCGACGAAATCATTCTTGGCGGCAAAGGCGGAACGCCCTGCGACCTTTGGACGGGCGGCATTTATGCCGCGCCCCTCTACGTTATCAATCGCGACAATATGGGAGAGTACAACGCCACGCAAGACCAGATTCCACAGGAGATCGAGGGCGCTCCGTTCGGCTACTGGTCAAGCCCGGCATACTGGTCAACCGGAGGAACGAATTACGTCTATGCTTCCGGAACCCAGGCCGATGCCGGCGTAGGCGATTACCTGAAGCAGTACACGCTCACCAACGGATTGCTCTCCACATCGCCCATCGCGTCTTCCCCCGCGGTTTTGCCTGACGGCGCCACGCCCGTCATTTCCGCCAACGGCTCCTCCAACGGCATCATATGGGCCGCCGAGCGCCAGGAGAGCCTGGATGCTACTCCCGGCTCCAAACCCCTCATCCTTCTCGCTTACAACGCGACGAACGTCTCTACCCTGCTCTACAGCAGCACGCAGAATCCCTCGCGTGACACCGCAGGCACCGAAGCTAAGTTCATGGTTCCCCTGGTAGCCAACGGCCGCGTCTACGTGGGTACGCAAAACCAGGTTGACGCCTACGGCCCGCTCAGCACCAACACTGCCACCCTTTCGCCCGCCAGTTTGGCTTGGGGCATCGTGGTCATCGGCAATACCAGCGCCGCCAAAACCGCGACCCTTACCAACACCGGCGCCTCCACTTTTTCCATCTCCAGCGTTACCATCACCGGAACCAATTCCACGCAGTTCGTCATCAGCGCCAACACCTGCGGCTCAACTTTGGCGGCCGGCGCCAGTTGCGTCATTTCCGTCGAATTTAAGCCGACTTTAGAAGGCAAGCTAGCCGCCACCTTGAGTGTCGTGGACGGCGCTGGCACTCAGACTGCGGCTCTGAGTGGAACGGGCACGGCGGTGAAGTTCGCTCCCGCCAGCCTCACCTACTCCGGCACGGCTGTCGGCACCAGCAGCGCTCCGCAGACCGACACCCTCACCAATTTGGGCAGCACTGCCTTAACCATCAACAGCATTGTGATCGGTGGGGCCGACCCCGCCGACTTTTCCGAGACCAATAGCTGCGGTACCGTCCTCGCGGCGGGCGCCAGTTGCGGCATCACTGTCACCTTTACTCCAACCGCCCTCGGAACGCGAACGGCCAACGTGACGGTCACCGATAGCGACGTAACCAGCCCGCAAAAGCTAATCCTCACCGGCACGGGAACACAATCAACCGTGAGTTTCACCGTGTTGCCCACCTCGATCGCTTTCCAGACCGTAACCGTCGGAACCCAGGGCAACTGTCAACCCATCAACGTCACCAACACGGGGACGTCGTCCCTTACCATCAACAGCTTCAGCCTTACGCCTTTCATGGTGTTTCAGCTGCAGTATGGCTATGCCCCGCGCACGCTTTCTCCGGGCCAGTTCCAGACCTATTGCATCAAGTTTGTGCCTCAAGCGGGCCAGGCTTACACCGGCCAGTTTTCGGTCAGCATCGCCGGGGTGGCCAATCCTTCCATCGTCACCTTCACCGGTACTGGCATCACGACATCGGCTGTAGCCAGCGTCAGCCCGAGCACTCTGACTTTCGCGCCTCAACCGTTAGGCACCACCACCTCGCAGACCGTCACCCTCAGCAATACCGGCAAGTCTCCGTTCCATCTGACGTCGGTTACTTTGGAACCCCCCTTCAACTACACGGGCTACAACAATACGTCGGTCGCCGTCCAACCTGGAAAGTCGTTCCAATTCCAGGTCACTTTCACCCCCACCCAAGCCATCAGCTATACCAACACGGTATCTCTCGGCTTCGACGTGATCCCGGCCAAGAGCGCAAGCCTCTCGGCATCCGGAACCGCGCCCACCAGCCTGGCGATCACCAGCTTCCCAACCCTGCCTCCGATTACGCAGAACGCGGCCTATCTGGCGCCGCTGAGTGCTGCGGCGGGCACCGGAACCCTCACTTGGAGCCTCGCCGCCGGCAGCAGCTTGCCCTCAGGCCTCACCCTGTCCAGCACTGGCACCATCTCTGGCACTCCAGCCTCGAGCGTTGGCCTGGGTACTTACAACTTCACAGTTCAGGTCACTGACTCAAGCCAGCATGTGGCGACCGCAGCTCTCAACACCACGGTGGATCCTCCCAACGTCGGAACCACAAGTTGCGGCAACATCACGTCAGATGTACCTGGCTCTAGCAATCCGATCGTTCCTCTCACCGACCTCGGCACCGGCACTTACCTCGGCTATGAGGGAGGTCTGTATCCCAACGGAGCCAACGTGGCTCCGGCTGCGCAAGAGGCCGCCGCGTTGGCCCGGGCCCAAGCCATTCAGCCGCTGAATGCCGCCGGCAGCCCATCTCCGACGGGGATTTATGCGTTTCTCTCCATCGGCGTCTCCATCACTCGCACCATCTTCGACCAGTTCGAGCCGGCCGAGGTAGGCGATCCTGTGGTCAATTCTCATCTCGTGCTCGTCAACGCCGCCATCGACGGCGTCGATTCACCAGACTGGGTAAGCGTTACCGCTGGCCCTTGGCTGACCGTTTTGAATTACTACCTGCCCTATCAAAACGTTTCTCCCAACCAGGTGGTGGCTGCCTGGGTGATGATGCCCCACAGCGACCCTACCGGCTTCTACCCCGGCGACATGGCCGATCAGGAGAGCGACCTCACCGCCGTTCTTCAGAACTTGCATACGCTGTTCCCGAACCTCGCCATCGCCTACGTCAACACCACTCACTACGGCGGCTATTCGCTGAATCCCGCGTATCCCGAACCCTATTCTTATGAATTCGGGCTGGCCGTGCAGAACGTGATCGCCGATCAGATCAACGGCGAGGCCTCTCTAAACTACAATCCAGCTAACGGACCAGTCATGGCGCCCCTGCTCCTCTGGGGCCCCTACACCTGGGCCAATGGACTGACGCCACGCAGCGACGGTTTGACCTGGAGCTGCCAGGACATGAGCACCGACGGCCTGCATCCTTCGGCCGCCGGAAGAAACAAAGAAGCCGGTCTGATGGAGACCTTCTTCAAAACCGATCCCACGTCGACGCCCTGGTTCCTGCAGCCGTAAGGCGCAAGAGCTGGAATCGTCGCTCGCACATCACGGCCGCCGGCGTCCTCGAGCAATATTCGAGAATCCGGCGGTCGATTTATCTTGATCTGACAAGTGAGCCGGAGTTTCGGCATCATCTCACTCCGTCTCTGCTTCAATCGCGCCAGCGGACCCTTCGACTGCAATCAGAGCAAGCTGTAGTGCGGGGGTAGGCGAACCAGAAAGCTAAAGTCGCGCCGGCGCGAATTGCGGCACCTTCGCCACGCGCACCGTGATTCCGTTTGCATCCAGCACCAGAGCGAAGCCGTCGTCCTTCACAAAGCGCAGTCCCAGCACGCCATCGTAGAAGGCTCTCGCCTTCTATGAGTCTTTGGTTGGAACGAACGCAACGATGTCGATGGAACCTAGCATCCCGTTCTCCTTATTAAATAAATGCAGTGTTAACGCATCCCGGCTTTCAAATCAGCCGATCACCAAATCACCCGATGCCTCTTACTCTTCCGGGGGCACATCAAAATTCACCAACTCGCTCTGGAACCCCCGGGTTTTCCAGGCTCCATAAGCGATGCCCACCACCATCCAGATCGCCCCAAAAATCTTGGCCTTCGAACTCAGGCTGATCCAAAGCAGAAAGCAGATGACAAACCCCAGCACCGGCGGAATCAATTGCCCCATGGTCCGATCATTGCCGCGGACGTAATAGTGCGTGAGCGATGCCAGATTGACGCCCATAAACGCGATCAGCGCCCCAAAGTTGAGCAGGTTGGCGCCATCGTCATAGCTGATAAGAAAAGCTCCCACCAACGCAATGGCTCCCACAAAAACAACGTTGTTCGCCGGAATCCGCGTTCTGGGATGGATGGCTCCAAAAAACTTTTTGGGAATCGCGCCGCTGCGTCCCATGCCATAAAGCAAGCGCGCCGCACCCAGTTGCGACCCCATTCCGGAACCGATGGTCGCGATGAGCAGCGTGAGGCTGATCGCCTTGGTCATCAGCGCGCCGCCCGCAATCGCCGCCACGTGGCTGAATGCATTCTCGACTTCGCTCTCCGGGAATATGGTTTGCGGGCTCAACAATTGCGCGCCGTAAACCTCGGCCGCCGCCAGAAATCCTGTAATCACGCACACCAAAACGGTGGCCAGAAAAATGTTCCGCCTGGGATTGTCGACCTCTTCCGACAGCGTTGAGATGCCATCGAACCCAATGTAGGTGAGCACAGCGACCGAGGTCCCGTGAAACACCCGGCTGATCGTGAACGTCTCGGGGTTGTAAAACGGACGCAGAAAGTAGGCCTGGGGAAATTGCGGCAAGTGGAAGATGTAGCGAATGGTATACCAAAAAAACGCCAGGATGACCGCGCCCATAATCGCGCACAAAGTCTTATTGATGCGCGCGGAAGTCTGCACTCCGCGCAGGTTGAGCGCCGTGAACAGCCCGGCAAAAAACAACGGCCACAGCAGCGCCGGATATGGAATCTGATACCGGCTTCCGCTCAGCAGATCGGCCATCGCCTTGGCCGACCAGATGGTGCAGATCAATGGATTGAGAATGTAATCCATGGTCATGCTCCAGCCGGTGACGTAGCCGAGCGAAGGATGCAGCTCGCGCCCCACGTAGGTATAAGCCGATCCCGCGCTGGGATACACCCGCGCCATGCGTCCATAACTCATGGCCGTGAAAACCATGGCAATCATGGCAATCAGAATGGACGTAACCACGTGCCCCTGGCCGGCGTTGCTGAAAACTCCGTAAGCCGGCATGGGCGCAGTGGGCTGGATGACGATGATGCCGTAAAGGATGAGATCCCAAAGCGTGAGCGTGCGGCGCAAGCGTGGCGCGGACGGCACAGCAGCGGCGGAAGCAGTTTCCATGAGTCCGCCTATTGGATTATGCGGAGGGCGAAATTGTCAATGTTAAAACGATTTTATACGGAGCTGACGTCGACACTGGCTAGCTCTGCGGAAGTTTCAAACTTAGCGTAAAGGCGCGCCGGCTGGTGTGAGCAGGAAGGCGTGAGGCTCGCCGTTGTAAGTGCCGTCTCCCACAATCTGACCAGCACCGTTGATGGCGTTCGCGCTATTGAGCAACCACCCGGAATTCTGCGGGATCGCCGCGTTCAAGTCCTGCATGCCACCGCCAGCGGTCCATAGGAACGCATCGTCCTGTGTATCACCAGCAAGATCAGCCGAGCCGACCACTTGACCCGCGTCATTGATCCCCAGGGCGAGGCTGTAGTCCCCGCCGAAAGTGCCCAAGTCCCGCATGCCCGTGAGCTTGGTCCAGAAAAAGGCATGGTAAGGGAAGTTCGCGCCCGGGACCGTGGCCCAGCCGACGACCTGGGCAGAACTGTTAATGCCCAAAGCATAACTATTTATGCCGCCGAGAGTGCCCAAGTCAGCCATGCCAGCGGATTGGTTCCACAAAAAGGCGTGATAGGTTTTGTTGCCAATAAACGAGAACCCTACAACGTCGCCTTGCGGACTGATGGCATACGGACTCGTGTTGCTGCCGCCGAGCGTTCCCAGCAGCACTTTACCGCCGGATCTGGTCCAGCGGAACGCATACCCATTGTTGCCCGAGACTCCGGCGACCTGCCCCCGATCATTGACGGCATAATCTGCGCCATTGATGCCGAGTGCGAGAAACCCTCCCGTAGGCGACCAAATAAAAGGGTCGGTGCTCGCGTTCTCAGTCTGGTTGGAGCCGCCAACGATGATCCCGTGCGAATTGATTCCAAAAGCCTCGCTTACATTGCCGCCGAGCGTCCCGAGATCGACCATGCCCGTGGCTAGCGTCCAGTAGAACGCATGAGTGATCGAAGACTCCGCGGTTTTTGAGGATCCGACTACTTCTCCCGAAGCGTTGATGGCATTCGCTGTAGGAGTACCTCCCAAAGAGCCCAAGTCCGTAACTGTATAGGACTGGGCGATGGCTAAGCCCGTCATGGAAGATAGTAGGAAAGCATAGACAAGAACGAAGTTTCGTTTATTTGCAATCATCGCGCCTCACAGGACCATCGGCGGTTCACAAGGGGACGGGCTGATTGTGGTCGAAGCGACTGTCTCATGCAAGATGAATGTTTTTGCATATAGTTAAAATGCTCTATCGCTGCTCGCCGTAGTCAAACCAATACCCACGCTGTTCGTTGCCGGACATGTGGCGCGTGTTGTATTCGAGAAGATAGTTCACGTGCGCGTCGTCGAGCGGGAACGACTTGCTTGGCGCATAGGGATAGTCGCCCATCCTGAGAAATGGCAGCGGCGCTACGAAGTTGCCTTCAGCGGCGTAGAAGTCCATGTCTTTCTCGTAGCCGTTGGCCGCGAAGAAATAATCGCGCACCCATCCCTGGGGCAGCGCAGGCAATTTCGATGGATCGAAATCGAGCCGCACCTCATCGCCCGAGCCGAATACAACCAGCTGATCGTCCAGCGCGGTCAGCAGCGGGAGCACGTCGCCGTAGCGTGTGTAGGTTCCTGCTGGACGCGTGTAGGGGCCAGTCGCGCTCGTCTTCGCATAAATGTATTGCACGTTGCCCGGCGGAGCGCCTTCAATCTTCAGCGGGAATCCGTGGAATTGCAGGTCGGCGCGGACCAGCGGAACCGGTGTCAGACGCGCCGTAGCATGCTGCTTAGCCGTATCGATCAGAATGTTGTCCCAATAAATTTGCAAATTGGTGGTGATGCGAATCTGCTGCGTCCCCAGCGGCAGCTTACCGGTGAGATCGGCGGTCATGGTGCGCGGGCCGCCGGCGGGGAATCCCATATCGTCGACAACACGGACCCACTGGCCGTTCACGAGTGCCTCGACATAAGGAGAGATCGCCTGCACGCCCGCCTGCGACGCGGCGTACATGCTGTTCGCCGAAAAATATTCGACTTCTCCATGCAGCAGCAGCCATAACGGGCCGCCGCGGTAGGCGTCGCCCAGATCGAGCGTCAGGCTGTGCGGCTTGGCGAAGCCCTGAAACTGGGTCAGCGCAAAATTGCCGAAGTAGCGATGCGCCAGCAGATCGGGGAGTACGTTGTGGCCGTGTTCATCCCACGCACCCGCGGGCGGGCGCGCGTCTTCGCTCTTGCTCACTACCACCTTGAATTCTGGATACGGAGGGTTCGACGCGAAATATTCGTTGGGATAAACGTCAACATCGGCCGGACGATCGACCGCCAGCACGCGCACCTGATCGAGATAGACGGCCTCCTCCAGCGGCTCCATGAAGCGGAAGCTGAGCTTGCCGTCTTTCTCGCGAATAGCGTTGTGATCGATCTTGATGTACTCGACCGGACGCGGAATGTCGCGCTGGCCGGGCCCAACCCAGTGCCCGACCACGCCCGCTCCCAGCATATCGGCGACCAGTTCGTAGCGCTCGCCATTCCAGACAAACAGCGTGGGGCAGGAACTGCCGCGGCGGTCGATCTCGGTAATGTTCTGCTGCTTGTCGCCGGCAACATTAATTTCATCCTGCAGCACGCCGGTCGGCCACAACAGGCGTACGATGTCGGCCTCTTTCGCATCGCCAAGACCGACCACGATGTCAGTCGAGTTCTGGCCGAGGTAGCCGTTGGAGCCGGCGATCTCAAACTTCTGCCGGTTGCCGCCCGCGAACACTTCCACTTTCGTGCCGATGGCGCTCTTGTTGTCGGCCAATCCCTTGAGCGAGAGGCGCAGCCAGTGATTCTGATTGCCGCCTTCATTGCGCAGCAGCACCGCGGGACCGTGATTCTGCGTGATCAGCAGGTCGGTGGCGCCGTCGCCATCGTAATCGCCGGTGATGATGGCGCGCGGGTCTTTGAGTTGAATCTTGTCGAGGCCAACGTCGGCGGTGACGTCTTTGAAACCGTCCGCCCCAAGATTGCGAAACAGCCGCACTTCGCCCTTGCCTTCTTTGGTTTCGCCGACGGCGACGAGGTCGACCCAGCCGTCGTTGTCGTAGTCGATGGCTGCGACACCGTAGGCACGAACCCAGTCCGTGTCGGGAAGCTTCACTTCCTCGAAGCTCTTGCCGTGATTGTTTTGCCAGAGACTGATACCGCGGCCATCGAAGTGAGTAAACGCGAGATCCATCCAGCCGTCGTGATCGAAGTCGAGGACCGCAATACCAGCAGTGGACCACGGCATCGTACGGGACCAAAGCTCACGTTCGACGAATTTCCCCTCGCGTGGGTTCTCATAAATCGAGCTGCCTATAGTGAAAACCTTCCAGCCTGTGATTGCGATATCGACAGCGCGATCGTTGTTGTAATCCGTGCCGATGGCAGCAAGACTTGGCGTGGTTCCCTTGAGGCCGACGGATTCGGTGACGTCAGTAAATTCGCCGTTGCCGTTGTTGCGCCACATAACATTTGAGCCGATCACGTGCGGCCGCGCTGGAGGGTCGTGTGGACTAGATTCGGGCTCGTTACCATACCGAGTGACGTATAGGTCTAGGTCTCCATCGTGGTCGTAATCAACGAAAGTCACCCCCGCATTGAAGCCGGGGCTCTTGATGCCAGCAGCATCCGTCACATTCTTGAAAGTACCGTTCTTCTCGTTGTGTAGCAGAAGAATCCGCCCATTGAAACTCACGGCCAAATCCGGAGCGCCATCGTTGTCATAGTCACCTGCCGTGCAACCGATAGCGTGCTGTGTAGGATCGAGTCCCGCCTTCTTGGTTACGTCTTCGAATTTTCCGCTGCCTAGATTGTGATAAAGAGCGAGACCGCCTTCCGGTCCGTGGTCGGCAACAAACAGGTCGGGGCGCCCGTCGCCGTAGAAATCCAGAAAACACGCACCAGGACCTAGAAACGCCGCCATGTCCGTGGCTTCGCTGCCGTTACTCTTGCCGACAATCCCCGCCTGCGCCGTCACATCCACAAAGCGCACCTTAATCTGCGCGGGCGCTTTCAGCACTGCCGAGGCCGATTCGACTGCGCGCGAGTACTGGCCCTGCTCGCCGTAGGCCAGGCTCATGGGCGCGCCGATCTTGTTTTGCGTGATGTATTGGAATTTCTTCAGGTGCTCGCGGGCGTGGTCGACGTCGGTCGATTGCTGATAGGCGCGCGAAAGTCCAAACTCGGCCGAGGCGTGAAGCGGGTTGAGTTGCAGTGCGTGCTGGAAGGACTCGATGGCTTGCGGAAACTGTTTGGCTTGCACGTAGGCCGCGCCCAGGAAATACCAGGTATCGGCGTCGTTGGGATCGAGCTCGACTACACGGTGAAAGGCATCAATCGCAGCCTGAGCGTCTCCCGCATTCTTTGCGAGCAGGCCGAGGTTAAACCACGCGTTCGGATTCTTGGGATCCTGTTTGAGAGCGGCTTCGAGTGTAGCCTTGGCTTCGTCGATCTTCTGCATGTTGAGGAAGGCGATCCCTTGGTTCAGGCGCGCGATGGTCAGCTTGGGATCGAGGGCGGCGGCTTGCTGAAAGGACTTGAGTGCCTTCTCGAAAAGCTGCTGGTTCATGTAAGCGGCGCCGAGATTATTCAGGCGCGCCGCCTCCGCCGGATTGGCGGTCGGCGGAGTTTGTGGAACCGCCTCGAACAGGCCTAAGAACGCCAGAAGCGTCCCGGCGAGAGCGACTGAAATTCGGGGAGTCATTCGCCTATGATTTAACCACAGAGGACGCGGGGAACACAGGAAGATCAGAGAGGCTTCCGACCGATTGGCGGCGCTTGCCCGGCTCCACATTCCTTCTCCAGCGCGGCCGCAATGGAGAGGACTTGCTCTTCTTCCCACGGCCGGCCGACGATCTGCACGCCGACGGGCAGACCCTCCGGCGACTGGCCGACCGGAACTACAGCGGCGGGATTGCCTAAGAGATTGAAAAATTCGGCGTAGCTCCAGGCGTCGAGATAGTCGACGGTTTTGCCATCGATCTGCCAACTGCGTTCGCCGTGGCGGAAGGCTGGGATGGCTGCCGCCGGGCAAAGCAAGATGGGATACTGCCGCATCTGCGCGAAGAATTGCGCGCGAACGCCATCACGGCGGATCCAGGCGTCCAGGAGCGAGTCCGCAGTGTGGGGCGGCTGAGCCGCGGACCAGTCGAGAAACTCTTTGAAGATCGGACTGAGGTCGGCCTCCCTACCCCGGAACATCGGGCGCAACAGCATTCCGCCGGCGACCACAAAAAATTTGTGCCACAACCGTCGCGCCTCTTCAAGTCCTTGCGGTTGAAAACGTTCTACTTGAAATCCCGCGCTGCGCAAGGCTTCCGCGGCGGCGCGTACGGCCGCGCGAGTTTCCGGCGTGACCGGCGTGCGGCCATCGTCTTCGAAATAGCCGACCCTGATTTTTCGCGTTTCATCTTGATTTGGCCAGCGCAGCGGAACGGGCGCGGCGCAGGTGTCGCCATTGTCCGGGCCTTGCATAACTTCGAACAGAATCTTCACGTCGGCGACAGTGCGCGCCATGGGGCCGACGACGCCCAGCAACGCGAATGGTCCTGCCGAAGTTGGATAGTGCCCGGTAGAGGGAATTCGACCCGGCGTAGGCTTCAGGCCGCAGATGCCGCTGAAGTGAGCGGGAACGCGAATCGAACCGCCGCCATCGCTGCCAACGCCGCCCGCGGACATGCCTGCTGCGATGGCTGCGGCTTCGCCGCCGCTCGAGCCGCCGGGGGTGCGCTCGAGATCCCAAGGATTGTTGGTGCGGCCATAGAGCAGGTTGTCGGTTTCCCAGGCCATGAGAAGTTCGGGAGTGTTGGTGACACCTAGGATGATCGCACCAGCATTCCTCAGGCGCTCGACGAGCGGCGCGTCTTGCTGCGCGACGAACCCGGCGCGCAGCCGGGTTCCAGCCTCGCAGCGCAGGCCCGCAACATTGATTGAACTCTTAATCGTGATGGGTACGCCGTGCAGAGGGCCGAGTGTTTTTTCCCGCATGACGGCGGCTTCGGCACTTTGCGCCGCGTGCCGGGCGCGTTCGGCATCTACTTGCACAAACGCATTCAACCTCGGATTCAGTTTTTCGACCTGCGCCAGGTGCGCCTCGACCAGTTCAACCGGGGAGATTTCTTTCTTCCGGATTTGCGCGGCCATGGCAATTGCGGAAAGAAATGTCAGTTCACTCATGCGCTCTCCATGCTTGCGTTCTTCATGAGCGTGGCGCAATCCAGCAATCGCTTCTCGTTGTTGGTCAGCGGACGACAGGCGCCCTTGGCCAGTGCGCCCAATCGCAACGGGCCGATGGCTACGCGGACCAGCCGCAATACTTCGACACCCAAGCCTTGCAGCATTCGGCGGATTTGACGATTCTTGCCCTCGTCGAGAACGATTTCCAGCCAGCAGTTTTTTTCTCCCTTGCGTAACAGGCAGGCGTGTTTCGCCGCGAGCACTTCCCCGTTTGGGCCAGTCACTCCGCCGATCAGCGGGCGCAGCACCTTTTCGTCGGCAAGGGTGTCGATCTGAACATGGTAAGTTTTCTCCAAATGGGTCTCCGGCGCGGCGATGCGCGCACCCCACTCGGAATCGTTGGTCAGCAAGAGCAGGCCCTCGCTCGCCTTGTCGAGGCGGCCGACGGGCGCGACCCAAGTTTCGCGCGGCAGGGCGGTTCGCTCTGTAGAACATATATTCAGTGCATCGTACACGGTCTCGCGGCCTCTTTCGTCCGATGCCGTCGTCACGATGCCACGCGGTTTGTTCATCATGAGATAGATCTTGGGTTGAGCTTCGACTGTTTTGCCGTCGACAGCGATCTGACTGGGCTTCCGGGAGACCGGCGTCTCCGGATCGCGCCGGACCTTTCCGTTCAGGCTGACGCGTCCGGCACGAATCAACTCTGCCGCACTCGATCGCGAACAGTAGCCAAGCTTCGACAAGGCTCGCGCCAAGCCGATCTTCCGGGCGGTATCATTCTCTTTCACCTGTTCATGCTAACCGAGAAATCGGCGAAGTACGATGCACGATCGTGCGGCGCTTGGTAGGATGTTGAGCGTCGATAGTCGACTATTGGTTATCGAGCCGATCGTCGACGGCGAAAGGAATCTCTCATGGCCCAGCAACATCCTCCCCGGTTTCTGAAAATCGTGGACGACGCCAAAACGCGGGTGCGCGAAACCAACGTTGTGGAAGTAAAGAAGAAGATAGACGGCGGCGGGAAGTTCACCCTGGTGGACGTGCGCGAGGAGAGCGAATTCGCCAGGGACCATCTACCGGGGGCGATTCATCTGGGCAAGGGCATTATCGAGCGGGACATCGAGGCGCGCGTGCCCGATCTGAACGCGGAGATCGTGCTTTACTGTGGCGGCGGATTTCGCTCGGCGCTGGCCGCGGACAATCTTCAGAAGATGGGCTATACCAACGTGATTTCGATGGATGGCGGCATCCGCGACTGGCGGGAGAAGGGGTATCCGCTGACGAAAGAGTGAACGGCAGTACCGAGTACCTGGTACCCAGTTGCGAGGAACGCTGACGACGGGGTAAGAGCAGTTCTCGGTACTCGGTACTAGGTACTTGTTTGGCAGGCACTGCTCTACCCACTTATGAATGGTCGCATCTTCTTTTGGTCGCTAACGTCGGCACTCGCCGGATTTCTATTCGGCTTCGACACGGTGGTCATCTCCGGCGCGGAAAAAACAATTCAGGCGCTTTGGGGCTTGAGCCCGGGACTGCACGGCATTGCCATGGCCTCGGCACTTTATGGCACCGTCGTTGGTGCACTGCTCGGAGGCTGGCCCGCGGACCGCTTCGGACGCAAGGCCACGCTGCTTTGGATCGGCATTCTTTACTTTGTGGGCGCCGTGGGCTCGGGGTGGGCGCCGAACGTTGGTGTTTTCATTCTGGCGCGCGTTATTGGTGGGTTCGGCATCGGCATCTCCACCGTGGTTGCGCCGATGTACATCTCGGAGATTGCACCCCCCAAGCATCGCGGCCTTCTTGCGGGCATGTTCCAGTTCAACATTGTTTTCGGCATCCTGATCGCCTACGTATCGAACGCTCTGTTGGCAGGCATCGGCGAGAATGCCTGGCGCTGGATGCTGGGTGTGGCTGCGTTTCCATCGCTGATCTATGCTGCATTCTGTTTGGGCCTGCCCGAAAGTCCACGTTGGCTGCTAAGCCGTAAGGACGACCGCGAGGCCGCTCTCAAGGTACTGCAACGCATCGAGCCCGACGCTCCGAAGACAAAGATCGCGGCCGAGGCCGATGAGATTATGGCTGCAACGGCGTCGGAACAGAAATCCTCCTCAGGACATTTCTGGACGATGCGTCTTCGCAAACCAATCCTGCTGGCCATCCTGATCGCCTTCTTCAACCAGATGTCGGGCATCAATGCGATTTTGTATTTCGCGCCACGCATCTTTGAATTGACCGGCCTCGCCGCGAAAGCCGCGCTGCTGCAATCGATCGGCATCGGCATTACCAATCTGGTTTTTACTTTCGTCGGACTCTGGCTGATCGACCGGCTCGGCCGGCGCACTCTTCTTTATATCGGCTCGGTCGGCTACATCACTTCGCTTGGCCTGGTGGCATGGGCTTTCTTTACCGGGCACTTCCTGATCGTGCCGGTTTGCATCTTCGCCTTCATCGCCGCGCACGCGATCGGCCAGGGAGCGGTGATCTGGGTTTTCATCTCCGAGATATTTCCCAATCGCCATCGCGCGGAGGGCCAGAGCCTGGGCTGCGGCACGCATTGGATCTTTGCCGCCTTGCTCACCACTTTCTTCCCAAAGATGGTCTCCGCCTTCCCGATCGGCTACGTTTTCTCGTTCTTTGCCGGCATGATGGTGCTCCAACTGATATGGGTAAAGACGATGGTTCCGGAGACGAAAGGCGCGTCGCTGGAGCAGATTCAGAGACAGATGGGGATCGAATAGAAGAGCCTCTTCTCGCAGAAGTACCCGGCGTCGGGCTTGCCGCTGTGGACCATAGAGCCGCGATCTGGATCAAAAAAAATACGGAGCGATCTTGGCTAAAATATCTGGAATCAGTAAGTTACGGCTTCCATACCCCGCTTGAATCCAGCTAAAATATTGAAAGTAAATAACTTACTCGCAAAATATTCCATTCAAAGGACTTAGACGACTTTGCTTTCGCTAAGTGCTTTAGAATGAGCGACCGCCTCGCAAAATATTGCATTTACGGGAGTTATCCCCATTGCTATTCGGATGTCAAGGAACTTAGGCGCTAGAATCTGTGCAACAAAAGGATTTCGCAGCACGACGGATTGGCTTGTGCCTGCCGCCACGCCATCGACCATTATCGCGCAAGCGATGGACTGTCGACAAGGTTAGATGTCACAAAGGCTTGTGGAAATTCTTCGATGGCGCGGTTGTTCCATGGCTGCGGTCTGTAGTTATTTATGCCCGTCCTTCGGCTAGCTCTTACAATAGTGGAGGTGTATCTCGATGTCCCGTGGCCCAAGAAAGCACAATCGATCTGTTGGCAGTGTTTTGGAAGAGGCCGAACAAAATCTACTCTCCGCGTTTAGGAAATCCAGTAAAACTCAGCATAAAGGGCTCAAGGGTGATGCTCGCGCTAACAGAATTGCGGATTTTCTTCGCCACAGGCTTCCATCCGGATATGCCGTTCTCTGTAAGGCCGAGATTGTTGACTATTTGGATCAGAGATCCGGGGAAGTGGACATTTTGATTCTGGACAAAGTACGCAATGCGATCTTGTCTGATGACCCACTTTGGATTCCTGCCGAAGCGTTGCTCGCCGTCATAGAGGTGAAGAGCGTCCTAACGAAGGACCACTTGCGGGAGGCTTATGCTGCAGCTAAGAAGCTCAACACTCTGCGGCCATTCAAGAAAAACTTTACTCTGGCGGGAATTAATTCAGAGAAGGCGCCAATGAACACCAAGCCTCTTAAGCAGGGGGAAGCGCCGGAATTCCTTAGATGCTTTAGGACTTTATTCGCTTATGAAACCAAACTGGCCAATAAAGATTGGCTCAATCGCGAATGGAAAAGGGTGCTTGCCGTTACATCTGAGGTTCAGTGTGGACCGGAAAGTCTAGACCGCATTCTCGTCCTCGACAAAGGACTAATTAATGCTCCGTCCCAAACCGGCACGGACGAATCCACTGTAGCGTCCGTTTTTCAACAATGGTTTATCCATCTCGCGAATTTTCTTGTGCGAGAAAACGGACGACGTCCCGCGGTAGACCTACAACTATATTCGAAACAGAGGCTTCCGGGATGGAAAGAGCTTAATGATAATCGGCGATGCTGAACAACCATATCGAGACGGCCCGCCGAAAAGCCCCACTTCTCGCAAAGAGCGCGAGAAATGGGGCACCCGGCGCTAAATCGCCGTTACGCTCATCACGGCAGGAGCAACGCCCGCAAAGAGAAAAGACTTCAGGGCTGCGGTAGAGGCGGCAGCGCCACTTTCTGTTGAATTCCTGTGCCCTCGACGACCGTGTAAATGAAGTCGGCGGGGACATCACGCAAAACTTCGGTTTCGCCATTTGGCCAGCGGATGCTTACCTCGCTCATCTTGTCATTGGCCGCTAACCCAAAGTGTAGGCGCAAGTCATTCTGAGAGAGATAGCTGGCGCCGCCGCGCACTTCGCTGAACTGCACGAGCGTGCCAGCTTTTACGGTGACACGAGCGCCGATCGCGGCTTTGTTGCTTTTCATTCCGACCAGCTTGAACAGCACGCGATGGTTCGAGCTGTCGTTGTGATTCAGCAGGAGCGACGGAGGCTCGCCCACGTTCAGCACGACGATGTCGATATTGCCATCGTTGTTGATGTCTCCAAACGCCGCGCCCCGCCGCGATTGCAGCGGCATGTTCGCGAACGCCGAAGAAACATCGTCAAAGCTTCCGTCGCGATGATTGCGGAAGAGCAGCATGGGTTGGCGGTAGGGTGTGCCGCCGGGAATGGTATCGACCTGGGGATAGACGTGACCATTCGCCACGAACAGATCGAGCCAGCCGTCGTTATCCATGTCGAAGAAGGCCGTACCCCAGCTCACCAAGGGGTAGGTCGGCTTCATCAACCTGGCACGCACGCTGACATCGGCGAAGTCATCTTTCCCGAGGTTGTGATAAAGAGTCGAGCCTTGCTCGACAAAATTGGTGACAATCATCGAGAGCCGGCCTTCGTGAAGATAGTCGCCCCAGTCCACGCCCATCGAACCTTGCGCCAGACCATCGCCACTCAGCGCGACTCCATCGAGCAAGCCGACGTCCTCAAAGGTTCCGTCGTGCTTGTTGTGATAGAGGAAGTTTGGGCCGGCATCGTTCGCGACATAAAGGTCGGGCCAGCCGTCGTTATCGTAGTCGCCCCAGGTCGCGCCGAGACCGTAGTAGTGATGCGGATCGTCCACGCCAGCTTTCTTGGAAACTTCCTCGAAGGTGCCATCGCCTTTGTTATGAAAAAGCAAATCGGATTCGCCGGGCATTCCCCAGGGACCGCACTGCACCAGGATTCCCTTGAATCGGCAAAATCGAGGATCGTTGCCGAACTGCGGCAAGTCGTCCATATCGACGTGGACATAGCGTGAGACGAAGAGATCGACGCGACCGTCGCGGTCATAGTCGGCCCAGGCCGCGCCGGTGCTGAACCCTCCAGCGCCGACGCCAGCTTTGTCGGTTACGTCCTCAAACTTGCAGTTGCCCAGATTGTGATAGAGCGCGTTGCCGCCGTAGCCGGTGACGTAAATATCCTGCAGGCCGTCGTTGTCGTAATCGGCGACGGCCACGCCCATGCCCCAGCCTTTGCGTGTGAGGCCGGCGGACTTGGTGATGTCGGTGAACTTGAGCTCGTTACTCTTAGGATCGGTTTCCTGGTGATAGAGCGTGATGAGCAAGTCGCCGCCCTGTTTGTAGCGCGGTACCGTGGAGCCATTGACGGTAATGATGTCGAGCTTGCCATCGTTGTCGCAGTCGATGAGGCCCACGCCTCCGCTCATGGATTCGACAATATATTTCTTATCGGGAGAAGAAATGTGCCGGACCGTTAGTCCGGCCTTTTGCGCGACGTCTTCAAACTGAGGAATAGCAGGAGGCGCGGCTTGAGGCTTCTGTGGATTCGTCTGCGCTGGCACGGCCGTGGCCAAACACACAATCATCCAGAAGCGGAGCCGGGTTCGCATGGTGGGAGAAGGTCGATTATAGACGACGGAGGTGCGTGCAGCGGGACAGCCGAGGGGCGGCTGTCCCTACATCAACACTTCTAGCAGGCTGCGGAAAAGCTCGAATTCAGCCCCGCAGCGCCTGAAGGCGCGATTGATAACGCGGCACTTGCGGTATGCCTGAAGGCATACCCTGATACGAATCGTGAGTTCTTCGATACGAATCGTGAGTTTTTCCGCAAGCCGCTATTGGCTTGACCCGGCCTTGACCATGGCAGCCGCGACCTTATCAAGGAAGCCGACGGCCGGAGGCGGCAATAGATTCTTGCCGTAAGGGCAGCCGAGGGGGAAGGTCCAATGCTTGTTCACGCAGAAGTGGCAGGAACCGTCACCACGGGTCAGGAAGCCGGGGGCTGAATTAGTTCCGACCGTGTAAGTGAGTTGTTTCTTGTTGTAGAGATCCTCTAACACGCTCGCCATCATGGCGTGTGGATCGTAAAACGAGGGCTGCAACGCGCTTAGCGCCGGGGCGTAGTGTTGCTTAAGCGCGGCGAGCGCGCCCGCCGGATCTTGCGCGATCTGGTACGCGGCGTACGAATTATCCTGCGAGGCCACGTACTTGAAGCGTGGATCGGTTCGCAGGAACTGTGCGCAGGCAGAGAATTTCTGAGCAAATTGCTGCCAGCCATCCGGGCTCATGCGGAATTGCGGGAGGAAATTAATGTTGTAGGAGAAATGAGGAGTGATGACGAGGCGCGTAGAAAGGTCGAACTTTTGCCCACCGATGGTCGTTGAGAATTTAATAAAGCGCGGATTGGCTGGGTCGGAGGTTTCCCGCAGCAAAGTGTAGGCGCCGTCGGCAGGCTTGGCCGGCAGAGCGGGATAAATCAATTTGCCGAACGAATCGCGGAACATGTCATAGGAAGATTCGCCCACCAAAAAAAGAACCGCGGGCTGCGTCTGCACCAACTGCTTGATCGCCCACGCATTTTTCGACACGCAGTTATGAACGATTGTCGCTACAGCCTCGTTGGTCCCGCCAAGAAACAAAGAACCCCAATGCGGGGATGCGCAGGCCACCATATCCAACTGGCATACATCCTCGCCTACGCGCAGATCGGCTCCGGCGTGGCCTTGAGCGGAGAGGAAGGTCTCGAAGCGCTGCAGCACGGGAACGATCTGCTCGTAATAGCCGATCTGCTGCTGAAAAATTTCCACGGCTTTTCCGGCGGGCACATCCAGACGCGCGGCGATCACGTCGCCCTTGCTAAAGCGGTTGTCGGGAGCGGCCGTATCGAACAACAAAATATAACGGGGTTCGCCCAGATTTTCCTTTAAGGAAATCGTGGTGTTGGCGGTGTCGCCGTCGTAGAGCACCTGCACGTCGTAGGTGGGTGCGTCGCTGGGACGGGCGGCGCTGACCACGACCCCTGCCTTGGGAGCCAGGATCTGACCTTCCTTGACCAGGAAGGCTTTCATGAAGCCGAGATCGAATCGCTCCTGATAGACCGAGCGGTAGCGATAATAGAAGGCATACTTGGCGTACAGATCGGTGCCGCCTGCGTTGGAGAAATTCGGATAACTCCAGGCAGCGCCCATGCGTCCGGGCGCAAACGCGGTCAAGTTGGGATTGATCCCGATGGTCATAATCGGAGCTTTCCGGCATCCGTCCATCACTTCGGGATCGGGGAAGCTCGGCGTTTGGGTCGTGCCCTTCACCCAGGGATAGGCCGTTTGCTTCGCGTTCGCAGGAGAAGTCTTGGGAGCATTGGAATCAAAATCGAAGGTGGGGTAGGGACCGTAGGGCTGGCGATTGGCGTTCTCGGGCCAGAAAAACGAGCAAGTGCCGCATCGCGTGAGGTTGAAGACCAGCTCAATTTCGATGGGATCGCCAGTGACTACGGGCTTTTGCCGCGGCGGGTTATAACTCATGTTCTCCTCCGGTTCAAAGCGTTAGATTTCCATGTGATGGCCGAGTCGCATCCCGGGTGCGCGGAAACACCATGATCTAACGACAATGCGAGGCCGATAGCGACGCGCGAGATAGTATCGAATCGAGTTTCCCAAGGGAGCATGACTATATAACACCGGGCGCGGATAGTTAGCAAGGGGCAAGTGGGTCTTGCTCGGATTTTGTAACAAGCCCTGCCCTTCGCTGAAGCTTGACGCGGAGTTCAAGGCTAAAGCAGCCGTCGCGGGCAAAAAAATAGGTTTCATAGGCTTCGACTTTGTGGCAAGATACTCCAGCGTTTTTCATTTCTGTTATATGAGCGTACTCTTGGCGTCGAGCGGGAGTAACTCATCGAGCCCTTCTTGTTTTGGACTCCGGCGCTGGGCGCCAACTTTGTGGAAATACTTCACCGCAGTTGCGGCGACTTACGGTATACAAACTTGCTTGAAGAGGTTTCATCATGGCTGACACGAAAACTCCTTTTGCGATTCCACCGAACGCGGTGCGGGTGTGGCGAGGCTGGCGCGGACCGGCGCTGGACTTGAATGCGTTTCTGCAACGGCTGGGCACCGTTTTTATTCCGGCCACGGTAGAGATGCAGATCAAGGTTGGGCTCGACACCTATGTGCCCACCATACCTGGAGGTTTGGCCGGTAAGCCCGATACCGTTCCGGACGAAACCGCCATTTTGTTCTGGGATTCGCAGCAGACCTACACCGATGGATTCGAGACCCTCGCGGTGCGAACGTATACGCTGACCCACGCGGCGGTATACACGCCCAATAGCCGCGCCGATTTTCCAACGCTCTTCGCCAATCAACTTACGCCCGATCAGCCTTGCTACTTATTCAACAAGCCGGCGGATTGGATGAAAGGGGTGATTACTCATCTGATCGGTGGGCCTCCGGCAAATGTGGCTCCCGCGCAGTTCTACGCCAACGTGGCGCAGCAGTTGACAGCAATCCAGTCGGCGGCAAAGTTGCAGGGCGGCATCGCATGCGTGGGGAACGGATACGTGGTGAGCTGGCTGCTCGATTCCACTGGGTCCGGCCAAGGAGCGGCAGCGGCAGCCGCGCTTGCCGGAGTTTGCGGCTGGAGTACGGTGGTGAATCCAGCGTCCACTGAGCTTCTTAGCGGTTTTTGGGATAAATGGCCGGGCATGACCGTCAACAGCGGGGACAGCTTCAACATGCAGTTCAAGCGGAGGTGGGAGTGATGGCCCACGCGAAGTCTCACCCCGTGGCGGCTGATTCGGTACATGTATGGCGCGGGTTTCGCGCTCCGGGCAAGGCTTTTGCCGATTTCGCGCAATTCCTCGGGAACGTCTTCGTTCCGGCCTGCTCGTTGCTGCAGCCGAAAGCTGGGTTGCGCGCTTATCTACCATCGTTGCCTTCTCCTGTGAACAAGCCGGCGGCTGTTCCGGACCAAACCGCGCTCATGTTTTGGGAAAACCAGCAGGCGTACACCCAGGCTTTCTTAACTCCTGCCGTGCGCGCCTACACCAATCTGCACGGTGACGTTTACGGCCCCGGAAGCGCAGCTACGTTTCCCATTGCGTTCGCTGGGAGCGTTGCGGCCGATCAACCCTATCATCTGTTGGATAACCCGGCCGACTGGATGCTCGGCAACGTGCGCCATTTGGTTGGAGCACCCAGCGCGACTCAGGCCCAGAATTTTTTGCAGGCTATCAGCACATGGGCCGCCTCGTTTCGTTCGAAAGCGCCCCCGGGCATTGATGGGGCGTTGCTGTGTGCGGGCCAGGGCTACGTCATGTATTGGGAGCACTGGAAGGAAGGTCAAACGGTTTCTACTTCGCCGCTGGAGGCACTGGCTGCCATGGTCACGCCGTTTCTTTCCAAGCAGGCCCAAGCGGTGGCTCCTGGCGGAGGATTGTGGGACGTGTGGGCGGGATGGGACCTCACTCAATTCGATTGCATGAACGTGCAGCTGCAGCGGCCTGAATCCATCGGAGATCTGAAGGAGCCTGCGAAATGATGCGGGTTCGACCGACGGAAAACATCCTTGGCGCTCTTTGGAAATCGGCCGTAACGGAGGTGCTTGCCCGGCAGGCTGGGGCAAGCACAACCGCGCCGGGCCAAGACATCTCCAACTCGGTGCTGGAAGGCACGGAGCGATATCTCGATGCCCTCGACCACGGCCGCGCGCTCAAGGCCCCGGCGGGCCGAAGCGATACCGACCCGGACGTTGCCGCCTACCTGGCGCAACTGCATCATCAACTGGCGTGCGCGAATCTGAATAACGACCCGGCGCTACAGGCCAGCATCACTGCGCAACTACAGCAGTACAAATATGGCAATCCGCTGTGGCAGCAGATGCTGGTGCAATATTTTGAGTACTACGCGCAATATCCCTATCATCACGGAGGCAAGCCGAAATATCGTTCCTGGCAAGCCCCGGAGTTTGGCAAGGGCGATCCGCAATATGCGGTGATTCCGTGGCGGCTGCCGGCGAAAGCGCGCATCGCTATCGTTGGGGATATCGGGACTGGCACCGACGACGCTGCCGCCGTGCTCGTTGCCGCGCTTTCCTTCCGGCCTGACGCCATACTGCATGTCGGCGACGTCTACTACTCGGGGACAACGTTTGAAGTTGAGCATCGCTTCCTAGGACTTTTCGAATCCGTTTTCAAGGCGCAAAAGTTCCGCGCACCGGTGTTCACCGTGCCGGGCAATCACGAATATTTCGTTGGCGCGGGACCGTTCCTGAAGTGTCTCGACTCAGGCAGGCTGGCCACGAGTCCGGATCAGCACCAGAGTGCCAGTTATTTCTGCTTGCGAACAGAAGACAACGCCTGGCAGTTTCTGGGCATGGACACAGGTTTCTATGGACATACCATGGCGGTAACGCCAGCCGCCGAACAGGCTGCGCTGCAAATTCTTCACGGCCGCGACCCGGCGGTACCGCTCTCGCCACCGGCTCCGCCCACGACAGCTCAGGCGAAATTGCCGGTCGAATTGCCAGCCCCGAGCGGCGACCCAGTGGTCTCTTTGCGCGATGACGAAGTCGCGTGGCATCAACAGAAGCTCGACCAGTTTGCCGGGCGCTCGATTCTCCTCTCGCATCATCAGCTCTACTCTGCCGTCCAGGTGTGCGGCGTTGCGCAGGCCACGGTGACTGGAGCGGACGGCAAAGCCGCTCCCGATGCGAAAGATTTCAACCGCATCTGGGTCAATACGAAAATATGGCGGCAAATCGGCAAGAATTTCGGTTCACGCGTGGCTGCGTGGTTCTGGGGACATGAGCACAACCTGGGGATTTATCAGGATGCGTATCGCCCGGCGGACTGGCCGACGGATGGGGATAATATTTTTCGCACGCTGCCCAAGGGCCGTTGTGTCGGCCACTCCGCAATTCCCGTAGCTCAAACGGAAAACCCGTATGCGCAAACTTATCCCGTTCCTTTGAAAGATGCTAAATATCAACTGGGCTTGACCGCGGGCTGGTACAACCGCGGTTTCCAGATTCTCGAACTGGCGGGCGGGAGCAATGCTTCGACAGTGAGGTATTTTCAGGTGGTAGGAGTCGACCCCAAGCCTGGTCTCGTTTATCAGGAACAGATTATTTAGACGCATCGCGGCAACGCAACGAACTTGATGAAACGATATCGCCGTCACATCACTCTTTGAGGAGAATCGAAATGGCACCGACACCCACGCTCTACCAGGTAATTCCGGGAAGCGGGAAAAATCACTTGACGCTCGATGAGGTTTGGGCGCAGAAGGGCTCGGGGCCTCTCGCCTCAGGCTACAGCCATATCTTTCCGCTCGTGGCCGGGGGAAATCCATATGTGATTGGCGTCGACGACAAGGGGCAGGGCACGGCCTTCAAGTTTCAAAGCAAGGCGCCATGGCTCACGGCGACCAACGCGAAAATCAGCCTGGGCGCATGCGACATCGTCGAACCGTTCGTGATCGGCAACGAACCGTACGTGCTGGCATACGTCGCCGCCAAGCCGGGGAAATTCTCCTTCTTCCCCATCGCCGCGGACGCGAGTTCGCAAATCCCTTTCACTTACAGTCGCCCTCACGCTCCCGGCCTCACCGCCGGATTTACGGTCACGCAGCCGGTTGTAGTCAATGGCAGCGTCTTCATTCTCTGCTACAGCTTTGCGACCGGAGATGTGAACGCTTATTCCTTGATCGTGACTTCGACTCCGCAGGCCGGCACGCCCGCCGGTTCGCCGCCCTTGCTGGCCAATTACGTGTGGGTACACCAATGGGCGAGGAATTGGACTCACTTCGCGTTCTTCCAATTCGGAGGCGAGAATTTCTTTTTCAAAATTAACGTTGGGCCCAAACCCAATACCAACATCGACCACGTGCTCGACGATCCCTCGCAGGGAACGATTGAAGTGGGCACTTATCTGACCCTCGCAAACGCCCAGAAACTCGACATTGTGGAAGCGTTTTACATGGGCAGCGGCGACCCTTACTTTGTGACCTATCAGAAAGACGGAACGACAATTCTCAATAAGTTCCACGGCGATTGCCAGGGCTGGGAAATCGAGGGAAGTCTCAAGACTATCGCGGGCGTGAGTCAGATCGTGCCCTTCCGCGTGGGCACCAGCACTTATGTTCTGTTTTACTGACGATGCAATCCGCGCGGCTGGCTGGCTTTGCGCATCGAAACCGGCGGATCGAAAGAGATAGAAGTGCCGCACCATTTACGCGCAGTTTCATTTTTTGGGCTGTCGCACGCGCGAAGCCCCGGAGGCATAAAGATGGCCAATCAACTTAGCGTCGCCCCCGCCCAGCGGGACCTTAACTGGATCAAGCAGACGATTCAGTCGGCGATCGAACTGGAGTGTTCAACGCTGCCTCTGTATCTTTCCGCGATGTTTTCGCTGGAAGTGCAGAACTATACGGCATACCACGCGATCCGTAGCGTCATCATGGAAGAGATGGTGCATATGGCCATTGACGCCAACATGCTTACGGCACTCGGGGCAACGCCGCAGATCAAGAACATCCAGTTCCAATTTCCGGTGCAAGGGCTGCCCGGCGGGGCCGAGCCCGATCTGTCGATAGGGCTAGCAAAACTATCGAAGCCGCAATTGAAGAATTTTCTGCGGATTGAGATGCCGGATTTTCTGCTAAAGCAGATCGGCCGCGGCGAAAACTACCCCACGATCGCGGTATTTTACGACGCCATTCGGCAAGCGATCCGTAGCAACGCAGCCGCCGTGCGCGCGGCCGTGCAGGCGGCCGGTTCCGCGAACCACCAGGTGGGCGACGATATTGGATTCACCACCATCAGCGCCACTTCCGGAACCGACCCGGTGGATCAGTTAATTGCCGGCATCGACGAGATCATAGGACAGGGAGAAGGTTCGTCCGCCGAATCGCTATTTACCGGCGCCGGCTCCGAGGATGAGGAATCGCATTACGCCAAGTTCGCGGAGATTTATTACGAGGCGGACTATCAGGATCCTCAGCCGCCGATCAAACTCACTCCCGCAACCGAGCCGCAGTTCTTCAAAGGCAGGAAAATTCCGTGGCCGGAAGTGGTCAACACGCTGGCGGTCCCCGCCGATGGGTACGCCAGCATTCTCGCGCTAGATCCCAGCGCCGCCGCGGTCACCGTCGACCTAAGCGCGTTCGACGGCGGATACTCCTCGATTCTGGCCGCGTTGGATCTGGCTTGGAACGGTCCCGCCGCCACCTCATGGAAGACGCTCGGAGGAGCTGTGCACAGCATGGTGGATCTGCGGGTGCTTTCATGCTTCAACATCCTGCGCCACCAGATCCCGGACAACATTGTGGCGCAAATTCCTCAGCTATATCCCAAAGAGATAGCTCGCCTGCGTGAATTGACGGATCTGACGAAACCGGTTTTCTACGGGCCAAGGTTCTTGAACGTAAACCCTGCATCCTGAGTCGGTAGTGGGTCAGTTTGAGTCCCAGAGGGTGAGCGGGGCGGGAGATCCCCTTCGACAGGCTCAGGGCAGGCTCTCGGCCCGCTGGTGAAAACGCGGGCCTTTGATTGCATAACGACGTTGGCTGGTCGCAGCGAGTAGATTGGTTGCGACAAACAGACCAAGGCTCACTGAGAGGAGCCAACGTCATGCTGATTATAGGCTG
>Ga0302182_10000349_pt1 | contig 30113 bp, 19 predicted proteins | sample I_Palsa_N3_1_FD_198781 | JGI IMG/M metagenome (GOLD analysis project Ga0302182, IMG submission 198781) | Peat permafrost microbial communities from Stordalen Mire near Abisko, Sweden - I_Palsa_N3_1 | ecosystem: Environmental > Terrestrial > Soil > Palsa > Peat permafrost | place: Sweden...
TAAAAGCTTTGGCTCGATCCCGTTCACTCAGGTCAGGTTCGGGAAAACGCTTCTGCTTCTCGCGTAATCCGAAACCTTTTTCCAAAACCTCCTGCCGGATGGTCGTTACTAGTTCTCGTGGGGAGTATTGAATCTCTCGCTTGATCGCGAACCGACAGGTGACCGCGCCATTCAGCCACGGCGCGCTTTTCTCAACTTTTGTCCGATAATCCGGGTCTGTCAGCCCGCGAACGAAAACGCTCTTGCCCGTGTGCCCGGGAGTTGAGAGCCAGAAAACGCCCTTTGTGTTGTCTTTGATGAACGCTGTTAGCACCGCGTGGAGATACGTAGGTGCAAGATAGGCCGATCCGGATGCCTTTCGGAGAAGCAATTCCTCGAAGCCAGCCTGACCGTAGTCTTCCGCGATCAGGTCCGCATTCTCAACCAATTCAAACTTTACGTTTGCGGCCGTTTGCGCTAACTCCGGTTCCTCGGAAGGCTTTTTGGCCATCCGGTGCCCGGCGAAATAATCGAGCAGAATGAAATCGGCCGCCTCACTTACACTGCTCCGGCTGTCGTACAGAAATATGTCGCGCTTGCCGCATTCCTTGCAGACTCGGACCCCCATCAACGGCCAGAGGAGCAGTGCACGATTCGTTTTCGTAAGAAACAACGGAGCGCCGAGGTTATGGTGTTGGTGCGAAGTCAGCGGCGTGTCGCGATGCTGCTTGAGTTCCTCCCAACCGGCGAGTGTCGCTCCATTGGCGTCGCCGAGGCGCAACGATATCCCCGACCAAGGATCGTTAGTCGCCGTTTCGCTCAGTGCTTTGTTTAACGGCTCGAGCACCGCCCCGACTGCGTTGTTGAACTCTTTTGGGTTTTCCCGATAGAGGGCATGCGCAAAGAGGTCGTTGCGAAAATTGACGATCGTAGCCATCGCCCGACACAAGCTTGTCTCTTCGGATGAGGAGCTTCCAGGTGCGAAGGAATAAAAAAGCCTCATGACCTCGGGAAAGGCAAGATGTTCGCGCTCAGTCCTAAGAACGGGAACAAGCGATCGCAGGAAGGCTATCCACCTTCCAAACGAAAGCGGACCACCGAAAAGTCCCTGGCGGACGATCTCGCGACTTTCGGCCGACCCGTTACTTAGCACGTCTGATGCAACAATGAGCGCAGGAAACTTAACCAGAACCTCGCCCAAGTCCTTCAATTGCCAAACAGCAGCGACAATCTGATTCGCGTCCATCGTTTTCCACAACTCGTGATATTCGTAAGCGATCGGCGACGGCCAGAGTTCGGCAACCTCCCTCACCCATCCCAGCGCGGGAGGTGCGAAAGGAGCCGAGCCAATCGGATGGTCGATGAAGGCCTCAAACGACCCGGTTATCGATGAGAGCTCAGAGGGCGCAGCAGCTGCAATAAATTCGGCGGCAATTGATGAAAGAGCAGCGAGGAGCGGCTGCCAATCGGTAGAGGGGATAGAAAGTGCTACGAGGACCCGAGGGCTTACGTCCGCGAGCCGGTCGCCGACAAAACCCGCCCCGGTGAGCGCATCGGAATAGCGGCCCAATCCTATTTGATACGCTTCCAGCCGCTCACGCAGGTCGCCATCTTCAAAGACCGTCATCGGTATGATTCCCTGTGCCGCCGAATCATCTCACTCAATATTGGACTGGAGTCAAGCTATTGAGCCAAGAGGCATCCGGCGCCAACGACCGTTCCGTGGAGTCCACCGAGAAACCCCGGAAGTGCCGTCTTATCACCTAGGAATTACTCCGGCCGATCGAGGAGAAGCCCAGATTACCTTGGAGTATATTACTCCCCTCCTTCCAACGTACGCTGGATTCCGCTTGTTCTTTATTGCGGCTGATCCGTCCTTTAATCGGGCGACCTGTACTGCGCAGATGGATTCCTTGTGGAACCCTGAGTGCCGCTAAAAATATGCATCGCGTCTAACAGTCCCCTCATAACGGCGAGCACCAAACAACTGAAGGTCAGTCACATGGGCGCGCCTGTCTGTACTTGCCAGAATCGTGTTTGTCCACGTGAAGGCAACGCGGCAGACGCACTTCTGTCCGCCACCCGCGGCCGAGCCACAGGCAAAGCATATGGCCCGAATATCACGGCAGAAGTGCTGGCCCTTAGCATTGCCAAGCCAGCGCTGAGAATGTCGAATTTTGCGAGGGGAATCTAGCATATCCCACTACCCGAGAACTTCATAGACGTGATAACCTCGCTTCATAGATCTTTTTCCGACAAAGATGCGGTTCTGCGTGAAGCTTCCATCTGCTTAAGCCAGATGGTCGTTTCGCTGTCTCGGTAACACGAGGCGAAATCTCCCCCAAGATTCGCAAGAATGTTTTGCGTTGGGTTGGCTGCGTGGCTGGGGCGTTGGACGAAGCGAATATAAGGGCAAATTTGAGCGCAGTGAAAAAGTGGATGTGAAACCGACGCGAATCTACCGTCTGTCCGACGCAAGGGAATTTCTGACTTCGGAGGGGATCGATGCAGACTCGATTGCGCCGCAAGTGGACGGCAAATTGATGAGCGCCTTCGTGCGTGCTGTGAAGCCGAGCCAACAGTGACGGTGGCGATACATTACAACGTCCTCTTTGCGTGTAAGGGAAACTTAGCTCGCTCCATTATGGCGGAAGCCATTTTGAAGAAGCAGGGGTTCCCGATCTATACGGCCTACAGCGCAGGAAGCCATAGCCATCCACTGGGCATTGTGCATCCGGTTGCCCTTCGCCAGATCGAAAGTGCGAAGCTCCCGATTGCCGAATGTAGAAGTAAGGATTGGCGCGAGTTTCTCAAACCGGATGCTCCTCACCTGAACTTCGTCTTCACTGTTTGCGACATCGCGGCCCAGGAAATGTGCCCAATTTGGCCCGGACAACCAATGACGGCTCATTGGGGCATGCCGGACCCCGCAGCAGTTGAGGGAACGTGGGATCAGGTCGAGAAGGCATTCCGAGATGCCTTCATAACGCTGGATAGAAGAATCAGTCTGTTCTTGAGCCTTCCACTTTCGAGCCTAGACGATCGGGCAATTAAGAAAGAGATCGACCGCATCGGGCATGCATAAGCAAGCGGTCGATCTCTCTCCGTTGAATTGCCTCCCATCGCAACCCAAGATGTGTGGCAGATGGCGGATTCCGAATCACTTCTCGCGCAAACCTACTCCCACCCCGCGTCCTGGAAAAGCTTGGTGGCGGAGGACTGGGTATCGTTTGCAAAGCCGAGGACGCTCGCCTCGACCGCTTTGTCGCTCTGAAATTCCTTTCCTATGAGCTAGCGCATGATTGGCAGGCAATGGAGCGGCTTCAACGAGAAGCAAAGGCCGCTTCATCCTTGAACCATTCGAACATCTCTAACAATGTCGGCTCCGTCAATCGTTTTCTGAGCGCACTTCTCCGCTCACTCGGAAGAGCGTCTTCCTTCGTCCTGGTTCTTTGGCCCAGTGTCGATCACCACGGCTCGTCCGTAATCTTTTCGGTCGGTTTCGGTCCGACCCACACATCTCTTCGATCTAAACTTCGACCATGATTACTCGTTCAAACTCCCCTTGCAGGGAGCGGGATGCCCAATCAAGTGCACGGTGTTCTATTTCGCACCATGTCCGGTACCGAGCTGTCCCGCGTACGAACCGAACTCTAGAGACTGCGAATACTCACAACCGTTCCGCCACATCCAGTACAACCGGATCGCCAGCCGGCGTCCCATCGCTACCTTGGCGATGCTCCTGTGCCGCCGCATCGCCAGGTGAGTGTAGCGACGGCGCCAGTCAGGATGAACGCGCGCTGTTGCGTGAGCTGCCTCCACCAGCAAGAAGCGCAACAAGGAACTGCCCTGCTTGCTGATGTGCCCCAATCGTTGCTTGCCTGCACTCGAGTCCTCACTCGGAATCATCCCCACGTACGTGCCGATCTGCTTGCCCCGTTCAAACCGTGTCGGAGTTCCGATGATCAACACGTAAGCGAGTGCCGTGAGCGGACCCACGCCCGGATGGGTCATCAGTCGTAGAACCTCGGGTCGCTTCCTGGCTTCTCGCTCGACGGCGGCCGTCACCTCTTCAATCGTCGGATTCAGGCGGTCTAACAGTTCCAGCAACTCTTGCCGGCGCCGACTGGCCCAGGGAGCCAATGCCAGCTTTTCCAGCTGCGCTCGGCCCCGTTCGCTGAACAGTTTTTTCTTCCAGCGATAGCCCTCGTTCATAGCCAACGCTTGCAACTGATTCATGATCCGCGTGCGCATCTGCACCAACCTGCCGGTGCCACAGCAGTTGCCGCAAATCTCGATTCTCCGGGCTCGGTACCCAGACCTGCGGGAAGTTATTTTCCAGCATTAACCTGCGAAGCAGCCGAGCATCCTCGCGGTCGAACTTCTGCTTCTTCACCCGCTTCGCCTTGATCTCGGCCGGATCGCCGATCCACAGTTCGAAACCTAATTCTGTCAACAGCCGCTCGAACCAGCGTGAATAGCCGGTAGCCTCCATTCCTACCCGCACGCGGATTCCTCGCTGCTTCAGGCCTCGATAGAATCTCTCCGCCTGTCCATCACTGTTCTTCCGCGAGGGCATGTACCTGAGTTTCTTCAGCCGTTCGGAATTCAGGGTCAAGCTCGACCGTGCACGTACGCTGGCCTCCCACCCACGTTATTCCTTTGATGATGCCGGTCCACCCGGATGGTGGAATCAATCTAGTGACATAGAAATCTGGTGAGAAACGAACACGCATTCCGAGACGTGGAGTGCCATCGGGCATCTCCGGTTCTCCCCGCAATCTATAGCAATCGCGCGGGTATGAAGATTCAGAAAACCGAATGGTTGCTCTCGTTGATTTGCTGGCGGTCGGGGCCGCGAAGAAGGCGATGAAGCAGCTTGAATTCTGTATGTCCTGCACCGAGGGCGGCGATGCGTGGAATGCACTTTACAGCGCCGTTCGTTCAGCAGAGAAATTCCAGGTGAAGGAAGCCCAAGCTCATTGAAAGCTGAACTGAAATTCCTTTGGAATTAGCAAAGCACGCCTCAGACGAGTTGCCGCGCTGGAGTTCACTCGCGCTCGCGCGGCCCTTCGGATTTCCGCTCGTCGGAATTAAATAGCACCCCATTAGGGGAAGCTATCGGGGGTGAATGAGGCTCTTCCCCTCTCAGCCGCGCTTGTTTGTTCTTGGAATCCGAACCTACGGACGAGTTGATAGACAAGTTTCGAGACAACTGGCCGACCCACCTCTTTCTAAGCGAGAGTTGCAGCGCACTTTATGAGGATGACTACTTGTCTCAGCGCCTGGTGCGCTGCCTTCGGGTCGTCTGCTGTTTTGGTACTTGTATGTTATTGAATTTAAAAGAAGTGGTCGGGGCGAATGGATTTGAACCATCGACCTCCTGGTCCCGAACCAGGCGCGCTAGCCAGGCTGCGCTACGCCCCGACAATCAAACTGAGTCACCAAGGAGTTTACGCTGGAATGAGGCGTCCCGCAATACGACACGACTGGGCCTTTCTGGGGTAGCACCGAGTCTCCGTGGTCAGAACGGCCCATCCGGCTGCTGGTTGTTAGCGTAAAAAGAAACTTGCCCGTTCAAACACTCAAATCCTGATACTAAAAGTCGTATCGCAACCCGAATTGCATTACGCGAGGTTGATTGAGCAGGCTGGTGTAGTTGCCAAAGGTAGCGCCGTCAGACAGCGACGTGGCAGAAGTAGCGACGTTGAAAACCGGGGTGTTGGTGACGTTGAACACCTCCCAACGAAGCTGCAGACTCTGGTGTTCGGACCAGGGCATAAACCAACGCTTGGAAAGACTTGCGTCTAGCCCTACGTAGCCCGCTCCGCGAATCTGGTTGCGAGCGCCAGACTGCCCCGGAAATGGAGAGCTGAAGCTGTTGATGGCATTTACGCCGTTGGAAAAGATATTGATGTTCGAATTTCCGTTACCATCGACGACCGCGTAGGTTCCGGTTTTCACCGATCCGGTAAGGCTCGCGTTTCCGGTCAGATCCCAGTTGGTGGGGAAGCCGAAGACGTTTCCAACGGTAACCGGGAAGCCACTGGTTAAGCGAAACAGACCGCTGAGCTGCCACCCTCCGATAAACGCATCGACCACCCGATTTACGTCGTGTGCGAAAGCTTGCTTGTGGCCAAACGGTAGCTCGTAGATGAAATTGGTGTTGAACTGGTGGCGCAAATCATAGTCCGAGGGTCCCCGAAGTTGGTAGGGATCCCATGCGTTGGTGATCTGGTTGGTGTCGAAGCCGCCGACGGCCCCAATGCGGGTGGCGTCGGAGGCAATGTCGAGGGACTTGGAGTAGGTGTAATTGAAGTCAAATTGCAATCCGTGGATCATGCGGTGGCGTACGGTGACTTCCAGGGCGTTGTAGCTGGTGGTGCCGACCGAGCGCCAGGCATACAGCGAAGAATACTGTGGATTGAAGAAGGTGAATGGACCAGTCTTGGCGTTATAAAGGTTGCCGTTATTCGCGTCCGGAATGCCGTACGGGGAGGTGTTGCCGTCCAGGACGGAAAGGGCCGTAGTCTCGTTCGTCGAGAAGCAGCTGAAGAGATCGTAGGCCGCCTGCAGGGGACTGGCAGTACCTCCGCCGCTGCAGAATAGCGAATACTCTCCACCCGCCGGAAGAGCCTGAAGAATGTCTTGCCAGTAGCTGGCAGTCTTTCCGACCAGACCGGGTGTGATGGATGAGGTAGGAATTCCCTGCCGGTACAGTTTGGCCAGAGCCGTCACCGCCGAGTAATAGTCGATGCCGGTCTTGGTGTCCACTAAATCATAGGGTTGGGCCACGTCTTCCTGGGCCAACAGGCGGTGCCCAAGTCTGCCAACGTAGGCAGCCTCAAAGGTCATACCGGCACCTAGCTCTCGTCCGAAGGACAAGTCCAACGTGTACGCATAGGGGGTCTTAATGGAGTTGTCTAAGCCCCACTTGATCGCAAAGCCGCCAGTACCGAGCGTGTCCGGAAACGTTTGAGGAAATCCGCCCGGAGGCGCCGGTAGGAGCAGAGCGTTCCCAGCGAGATCTGTAGTCGGAATAGCGTGGATGTTAGTGACCCGCGGGGCCGTTAGTAGCGATTCGCTGCCGGCCGGATTGGTCAACTGGGTACTCAGGCCGAACGCACCATTTTGGTCAAATGTGTTCACGAGCGTTTCTCCAACACGATCATAGACGATGGAGAAACCGCCACGGAGGGTGGACTTACCGTCCCCGAACATGCTGCCCAGCAGTCCGGAACCGTACTTTGGCGCCCATGCGAAGGCTAGACGAGGGCCGAGATCCTTGTAGTCCCAATTGTAATAACCAGGTTTGCCGTTGGCAGGACCTGAAAGGTTGAATGAGATGAGCGGATCGTCGCTCGAGGGAAGCCCATTTTCCATGTTCACGGCCCGCTGATTGAACCAACCCGCCAAGCTGGGGGACGGAGAAACTTGCAAGCCATTGGTCTCCCAGGGCGGAGAAAACAGCGAATACCGCAAGCCAGCGGTAAGTGTCAAAGTTGGCTTGGCCTTCCAAGTGTCCTCGATGTAGCTCTCGTATCCGTCTAGTGCGTAATGACGTGCTACGGGCGAGCCGTTGGGCTGTACTGTTCCGTTCTTCTGATAATTGTAGAAACCATCGGCCTGGGAGACGAAGCCAACCGCATTGGCAATCGCAAAGTCATAATTACCTTGATAATTCGCATTCACTGCGGGGAGGCCAGCGGAGGTTGGGTTCAATTGTGAGTTAGGCGAATTGGAGATGCCGCCGGTGTCCAGCCACGCGGAATTCACAACCCCGTCACTATACGAGCTGTTGAAATTGGAGTCCGCATCGCGGATGAACGTAAATACTCCGCCAAACTGAAGGGTATGATTCCCGCGCGTCCAAGACAGGTCCTCGGTGATGTTGTGCGAGGGGCGTTGGAACTGCTTGCTGCGGGTGATGGCCGCGTTCTGCCCCACTCCGTCGTTTAGACCGCGCAGATAGATCCAAGTTTGGTCGGAGTTCCCGACGTTGCCGTCGCTCTCCCGGATGTATCCGTACCGAACATTGTTCACTAGCGTGGGCGAAAGCACGCCCGTGTAGCTGAAGATCAGGCCTTTGTTGTAGTTTACTTCCGTAAACTGCGCGGGTTCGCCGGGGAGGAACTCGGCTTGGGGATTATTCAGGTTGGCCAGCGCGCCGCTCACCGAGACGCGATGCTTGCCGTCCTTAGTGAGGTTGTAGTCGAGCTTTCCGATATACCAGTTTTGCACCAAGCTGATGGGAGAGCTAAAAACGTACCCCGCGGTATTTAACCCGTCACCGACCGCGTTGCTATTGGGAAGCGGCCAGTAACCACTGTTGAGAAATTGCTGAATCGGCTGGTTGACTCCGATGTGCAAGGGGTCCAGATTCTTGATCCCGGTCGGGGAAAGAGCGTAATCGCCCGGTGCCACATTGTAAGTCTTGCCGCTCAGGCCAGTTACGGTCCCGCCAGGGCAGGCGGACGGCGTGTCGCACTGGTATTCGACGATTCCATCACGGGCGGTTGCGGTCGGAACGGTCTGGGTCTGCACCTGCCCCTCAACCCGCCGGGTGCCCTCAAAGTTAAGGAAGAAGTAGAACCGATCCTTCTTGATGGGGCCACCAACCGAAGCGCCAAAGATATTGCGGATTAGCTTGGGAGGTGTGTTCGGTTCGCCGGATTCGAGTTGCGCCTGCTTGTTGAAGTAGTCGTTGGCACTGGTGTAGGTGTTGCGAAGGTATTCGTAGGCGGACCCGTGAAATTGGTTGGTGCCGCTCTTGGTCACCAGAGCGACCTGGGCGCCACCCGTACCACCTTGATCAGCGTTGTAATTGGAAGTGGTGACGCGAAACTCTTGAACGGAGTCAGGTGTGACCGGCAGAACCGACGTAAACGCGTTGCCATTGCGATTGTTTACGGCCACTCCGTCCAGGGTCACGTTGCTTTGATCGCTGCGAGCGCCATTTACTGCGCCGCTGCGGGTATCCATATTTGTGTCGATGCTGGGATTATTTCCGATATAAACCACGCCGGCCTGCAAGGTGAGCAGGTCGGGAACGTTTCGTCCTTCCAGTGGCAGCTCGGTGACCTGGTTTTGATTGAAGGCCACCCCCAACGACGCATCCGTCGTATTCAGCGTCTGGGCCTGCGCGGAAACCTCTACCGTCTGGGACGCCGAACCAATTTCCAAACTAACGTTAAGCGTGGTTGGGTTATTTACCAGCAACTGAGCGTCGCGCTGTTCGAATTTACGAAATCCCGACATCTCTACGGTCACGCTATACGTTCCCGGAGGCAGAGCGTTGAATTGGTACTCGCCTGTTCCGCTGGTGTTCATTTGGCGCTCGACCCCCTGGGTCGCATTGGTTATCTGCACGCTGGCCCCGGCGATGGTCGCACCGCTTTTGTCGGTCACCACACCCCGCAGCGATGTCGTTCCGGTCTGCGCGAAGGAAAATGGAACGGACAGCAGAAAAGTACCTAGACCTGCTAGTAGCAACAACACCCGCTTGATCGAGGAACCCCGCATGATGAACTTCTCCTTGGACACGCTCATCGCGCGTCAAGCAAAAAAGGATAGAAATGGCGGGAAGAAACCAGGAATAGAAGACACCGCGCTGCGGCAAAGCTTCCGCAACACCAGGCTTTGGTATCTGACTCCGGGCAACCCCAACCCAAACACTCGACCTGCGAAACTTTGAGATATCTTCTAGGACAGGAGAGGCGCGGGTGTCAAGTGATGTATTTCAATGCAGAGGAACGATTATTTTTTAGCGGCGTACCCAAGTTCAGCAGCAATATCGAGCCTTACCACGAGTCCGATCAATTTCTCCGACTTCGGCTAGGGCGCCCCAGCGCAAAAAAAGAGGGAATACGCGTCTAGCTCTTCGATATCCTACGACCTCTCCAGCCGCACCAGTTTCGCTTCGGTGATGGCCGGAATTGCGCGAATAGGCTCCAAAATGGATGCCGAGACTTCCCCGTCGAGACGAACCAGAGACACCGCTTCGGCGCCGCGCGATTCCTCTCGACGTCCCAGCGCGAAGGTGGCGATATTGACTCCTAGCTTACCCAGCGTCGAGCCCACCTGCCCAATCACCCCGGGCTCGTCGCGGTTACGCAGATACAGGATGGTACCTTCGAGTTGCGCCTCAACCGGGATCCCGCCGATCTGCAGAACCCGAGGGGTGCCGTCAAACAGCACGGTACCTTCGGCGCTGAATTCAGCGGCCGCAGACGCCCCTCCCGTTTCTGAAAGCGCAGCGACTTCCAGAGTGTTCGGGAAGCCATGCTCGCGACGCCGGGTTTCTTCGTGGACGGTGAGGCCCCTCGCGGCGGCAACCTGCGGTGCATTGACCACATTTACCTTTTCATCGAGGACGGCATTCAGCAGGCCCGCGAGTACCGCGCTGCGAAGAAGGTTGGTGCCGACATCAGCCACTTCCCCAGCATAGCGAATTCGAATGCGCGCTGGACGTGACGCCGCCGCCTGCGCAACCAGTGACCCGAGACGCTCGGCGAGCGCCAGATAAGGACGTCCGCGGCGGTACTGATCGGCGGAAAGCGCCGGAAGATTGACTGCATTTCGAATAATGCCTTCGGCCAGGTAATCACGCACCTGCACCGCTACCTGAGTACCAACTTCCTCCTGGGCTTCGGCAGTAGAACCCGCCACGTGTGGCGTGGCGATGACATTCGGCAGACCCACCAAGGTCTGCGTCTTGGGCGGTTCCTCCACAAAAACGTCTAGCGCGGCCCCGGCCAGTTTTCCGCTCTTCAGCGCTTCGGCCAAGGCCGCTTCGTCGATAAGCTCGCCACGCGCAGCATTCACGAGACGCGCGCCGGTTTTCATTTGAGCGAGAGTCGTTGCGTTGATCAAATTTTGCGTTGCGGGACTCACCGCGGTGTGCAGTGAGACGAAATCGCTTTCGGCCAGAAGTCTCTCGAGAGGCACTAACTCGACCTGGAGCTCCCGTGCGGCTGCTTCACTGATGTACGGGTCGTAGCCCAGCACCTTCATATCGAATGCCTCGGCGCGCACCGCTACTTCACTTCCGATTCGTCCGAGACCTATCAGCCCAAGAGTCTTGCCGCGCACTTCGGTTCCGGCGGCGCTGCCTTTTTCCCACTTTCCTTCGTGCATGGCTTTATCGAGACGCGGCACCTGGCGCGCGAGAGCCAGCAAAAGAGCAAAGGTGTGCTCCGCGACGCTGACGGCATTGCCGCCGGGCGTGCTCATGACCAGCACGCCTCGCCGGGTGGCCTCATCGAGATCGATGTTGTCGACGCCAACCCCGGCGCGGCCTACCACCCGAAGTCGAGGCGCCTTATCCATCAGTTCCGGGGTAACCTTGGTCGCGCTTCGAACGATCAGAGCGTCCGCGTCGGCAAGCTCAGCGTGGATGGTCTCTTTAGTGGTCAGCACAACGTTCCACCCAGCCTGCTCTTTGAGCAGCTTGACTCCCCGCTCACTGATCTTGTCGGCAACAATGACTTTCATCGACCCTCATTCGAAGTGATTTCGTAACCCTGTGTGCATGGCGGAAAAACTCGCCCGAAGCAAACAATTAACGGTACCGACCCCTGTTCGTGCTGTCAAATGGAGACGAAAGGCCTTATCAGGAGTCTCTAGGTGTCTGCTATATTCAGTCCCGCGAGGAGCGCCATGAACCTTTCCGAAAGAATTCAGAAGGATCTGGTGGAGGCAATGCGCAGTAAGGATGAACTGCGGCTGAGCGTCCTGCGAGGCATCAAGTCGGCGATCAAGTATAAGGAAACCGAAAAGCTTCGCGCACTCGATGATAACGAGTCCATCCAGATTCTGCAGACGCTGGTCAAGCAGCGCAAAGAATCGATCGAACAATTTACCAAGGGCGGCCGCGAAGATCTGGCGTCAAAAGAAACGAAGGAACTCGCCATGATTGAAACGTACCTTCCGGCCGGCGCGACCGAGGCGGAAATGGATGCGGCCATCGCAAAAGCGATGGCCGAAACCGGTGCGACGTCTGCAAAGCAGATGGGCCTAGTGGTGAAAGCCGCAAGGGCAGCGCTCGAAGGGAAGACCGTCGATGGCAAAGCGTTGAGTGATCGGGTGCGTGCACGCCTGTCGTGAGCCGGGCGGTGGCCTTCCCAGGTTTGCAACCCGGCCTCGCTATCGGGCGGTCATCTCTAAGGGAGGTAAATCGATGGGCAATCGTTACCGGCATGTGGCCACCGGAGTATTCGTGCCGCTATTCATTGGCGCCATCGGACTATTGGACCTCTCTCAAAGACCGAGGTTCGCGAACTTTCACCGCGTAGACGTCATCCAGCTGCTCGCCTCTGGTATGTGCCTAGGCATTGCTCTGACCGGCCTGATTGAGTTCCTTCGTGCCCAGCGAACCTAGTGACCACCATTGGCCCTTCCGGCAAGCGCGATTCCCCATGACCGACGTGCGCATACGCCCGGGGGTCCCCGCGGACGCAGAAAGCCTCGCGTCGCTTATCAACCAAGCGTTCGTGGTAGAGCGGGTGGCCTTCGAGGGCGACCGCACCTCGCCGGAAAAGGTCCGCGAGCTGTTCGACTCCGGCCTGTTTTTGCTAGCGGACTCCCCACCTTCACTCGCGGGCTGCGTCTATATCACCGTGCGGGAATCGCGCGGATACCTCGGTTTGTTGTCTGTGCATCCCCGCTGCGAAGGAAATGGAATGGGGCGGCGTTTGATGGACGCGGCAGAGCAGCATGCTCGAAGTGCCGGACTTGACGCCCTGGACCTGCGAGTCATCAGCCCCCGCGCTGAAGCCTTGCTGCCTTTCTACCTGAAATTAGGATACGTGGAAACCGGCGTAGCACCGCTGGATGGGACCGCAAATCCGAAAGTACCCTGCCACTACATCACCATGACCAAGATTTTGCGCATTCGCTGACTTCCTACCTTCCCGGGCAGGATTTCCCAGTGCTGCTCCCCAGCTTCTTTCCGTTGCCTTTTCCAACTCGGCTCGCTTGATGCACAATGCGTATTTGTTTTCGAGGGAGTTCTATGACCGGCAAGCTTTTCGTGTTTGTCTCCGTCGTTGCCGCACTAAGCGTGACCGCCTTTCATGACTTCGCGCAGATCGAAACTACTTTCGCAGAGGATGTCCCGCTGATGGGGTATTCCGCCGCCTCTTCGCTGGTGGAGCACCAATGGGAAGAGCAGCTTCGCGGCATTCCGTCCACGGACAATTTGCGGGCATATATGCAGAGGATGTCAGCGCGCCCGCATAACGTCGGTACCGCCTTTGACAAAGACAACGCGGAGTGGATTGCGGCGCGCTTCAAGGAATTCGGCCTGGATACCCATATTGAATCCTTCGACGTTTTGTATCCAACTCCGAAGCAAAGAGCGGTCGAGCTGGTGGCCGGCGGTCCGAGGTTTGCGGCGAAATTGCAGGAACCCGCATTCGCGCAAGATCCGACTTCCCATCAGCAATCCGAGCAGCTTCCAACCTATAACATCTATTCCCTCGACGGCGACGTTACCGCTCCGCTGGTCTACGTGAATTATGGCATTCCCGAAGATTACGAAAAACTCGAGCGAATGGGAATTTCCGTCAAAGGAAAAATCGTGATCGCGCGTTATTTCCATTCGTGGCGAGGGATCAAACCGAAGGTGGCAGCCGAACACGGAGCGGTGGGCTGCTTGATTTACTCAGATCCCCATGAAGACGGTTACTTCCGGGGCGAGACGTTTCCGTTTGGGCCCTGGCGTCCCAACCAAGGCGTCCAGCGCGGCAGCGTAGCCGATATGCCGTTCTATCCAGGCGACCCGCTGACGCCGGGAGTGGGCGCGACGAAAAACGCCAAGCGGCTGAAGATCGAGGACGCCCGGACCATCACGAAAATTCCGGTACTGCCCCTTTCCTACGCAGATGCGCAACCTTTGCTAACCGCGCTGGCCGGGAGGGTCGCGCCAGAAGACTGGCGAGGTGGGCTCGCCATGACCTATCACCTAGGACCCGGGCCCGCGGTTGTACATCTGAAAGTGAAGTCGAACTGGGATATCAAACCTTTGTATGACGTGATCGCGAAAATTCCTGGATCGGTTACCCCCGACCAATGGGTGATCCGCGGTAATCATCATGATGCCTGGGTGAACGGCGCCGAAGACCCGGTATCCGGCGTGGTGGCCATGATCGAGGAAGCCCGCGCTATGGGCGAACTGCTAAAACAGGGATGGAAACCCAAGCGGACCATCATTCTGTGCGCTTGGGACGGAGAAGAACCAGGATTATTGGGCTCGACGGAATGGGCCGAAGAGCATGCTGACGAGTTGCGCGCTCACGCGGTGGCCTACGTCAATTCCGATGCCAACGGGCGGGGTTACCTGAATATCGAGGGCTCCCACACCCTGGAGAAATTCAGCAACGAAGTAGCGCACGACATCGCTGATCCGGAAACCAAGCTGTCGGTGTGGAAGCGTGACCGCTTGCATGCCATCGCCACGGCAAAAACCGCTGAGCAACGACAAGAGATCCGCGACCGCGCCGACCTGCGTATTCCGGCGCTCGGATCGGGCTCAGACTACAGCGCCTTTCTTCAGCATGATGGCGTTGCGTCTCTGAATATCGGATTCGGCGGCGAAGACGGTGGGGGAATCTATCATTCCATCTACGACGATTTTTACTGGTACACCCATTTCAGCGACACCACCTTCGTTTATGGCCGCGCTCTGGCACAAACCGGCGGCACCGCGATGTTGCGGCTGGCCGACGCGGACTTGTTGCCTTTCGACTTTTCGGATTTTGCTGACACCATGCAGAGCTACGCTGGGGAACTCAAAGAGCTGGCGAAGAAAATGAGCGATGAGATTGTCGAGCGCAATCGGGAAATCGACGAAGGCGTCTTCCCAGCCAACGATGATCCCCAGCAGCCGCTAGTGGCACCGGAGGTGGAGAGCGTCCCGCCGCATTTGAATTTCGCTCCGCTCGATAATGCCATCGATGCGGTCAACCGCAGCGCAACGGAATATCGCCGGGCTTTCGAGCGCGCCAACGCTGCCGGTGGCACCGCGATGAGCTCGCAATCACTCGCCGACGTTAACGAATTGCTAGTGCAGAGCGAACGGAAATTGACCACTGCCGAGGGCTTGCCAAATCGTCCCTGGTTCAAGCATCAAATTTACGCCCCCGGCTTCTATACCGGCTATGCAGCGAAAACCATGCCGGCGATACGCGAAGGCATCGAGCAAAAACAGTGGAAGCAAGCCGATGAAGCGATCATCGTGGTTGCCCGGGTGCTTCAAGACGAGGCCGCGCTGATCGCCTCCGCAGCCGCAAAGCTGACCTCGGCAACTGCGCAGTCATCAGCGACTTCCGTTCCATCGCGGAGCGATTCTTCATCCCCGTTGCAACGATAGGTACGCGGGAACCGGGATGGACGGGTCGCAACGTGGGTCGCGAACCGGGGCATCGCTGATTTGCCGCAGCGGCACGATTCCCGCCCACACCGGCAAGGCGTAGTCCGGAGCGTCGTCTTCCACCGGTCCACTCCGGATTTTCGCCGAAACCTCCGCCAAAGCAAGCCGCAGAATGCTGGTGGCCTTCAATTCCTTCTCGTTGGGTTGTCGCGCGTCATTCCACCGGCCCGGAAGAATTTTCTCAGTAAACGCCTGCAAGGCCGCGATTTTCTCCGAACCGGCCTCAACCAATGTGGCCTTTCCAAGCGCCACGACCGACCGATAGTTCATCGAGTGATTGAAAACGGAGCGCGCCAGGACCAGCCCGTCGGTGATCGTAACGGTGATGCAAACGGGGATACCGGTTGCCGCGCCGCGCAGCATTCGGCTGGCCGCGGAGCCGTGAAAGTAGATCGCCTCGCCGACCCGCGCGTACATGGTGGGAATCACGAACGGCTGCCCCTCGGACGCAAACCCAACATGGCAGACCAATGCTTGGTCAAGAATTTTGTGGACCACCTCCCGGTCGTAAACGGCTCGTTGGGGCTCGCGTATAACCCGGGTCCGATCTGTGGGTGTAAAGCTATCGGTCACGATCACCTCTTAAGGTAAAGCGCGGTGCGGAGTTAATAGCCGGCGCCGTTCGGCATGAGTCGTTTAGCTGCGTGCAATTTTAATATGAGTTGAGCCGTCGCTGGCATATTTCCGAGCCAAAACCAGGCTCCGCCAATTTGCCGCCGGTAATCATGCGTTCTTTGCAAACTTGCACGGAAGCGCGGGACCATGATTTCCCACAATTGTGAGAAACTATCGCCTCCCCAGCGGTGACAAGGAAACAGAAGAAAATGACCACGTCCGCCATTCAGGAAACTCGAGCCAAAGCATTGGATAGTGCATGGGTCCGCGCGCAGTTCCCCTCTTTACAACTACAAGTGCATGGCCACGCCGCCGCTTTTCTGGACGGTCCGGCCGGGACGCAAGTTCCCAAGCAAGTGATGGACGCAGTGCAGGGCTATTTTGCGGGCACAAACGCCAACACCGGAGGCGGTTTCGAAACCAGCCGCGCCACCGACGGTATGCTGAATGCCGCGCGCATGGCCATGGCTGATTTCTTCCATTGCACCGCTGACGAAGTGGTCTTTGGACAAAACATGACCACCATCACATTTGCGCTTTCTCGCGCGATCGGGCGCGAACTGAAGCCTGGGGATGAAATTGTGGTGACCACCCTGGACCACGACGCCAACGTGGCCCCTTGGCGGGCGCTGGAAGAAAAAGGCGTGGTGATCCGGCAAGTGGATATCGAGGAAGCGGACTGCACTCTCGATCTGAACGATCTGAGGCAGAAGATTAATTCGAAAACCAAGTTGGTCGCCGTGGGGTATGCGTCCAACGCCGTTGGTACCATTAATCCGGTTGCGGAGATTACCAGGCTTGCGCATGAAGTGGGCGCCCTGATGTTTGTCGATGCCGTACATTACGCCCCGCACGGTCCGATTGACGTCCGTGCACTGGATTGCGATTTCCTGGTTTGCTCGCCCTATAAATTTTTTGGTCCACACCTGGGCACGCTGTTTGGAAAGAAAGAGCATCTTCTGCGGTTTACTCCCTACAAGGTTCGCCCCGCATCGGATTCCCTTCCGGACCGTTGGGAAACCGGCACCCAGGTCCACGAGCTGATCGCGGGAATCGCAGCAGCGGTAAACTACATCGCGGATCTGGGCCGGCATTGCGAATCTTCCGTGCCAGATCGCCGAAACGCACTCCTGGCCGCCTATCGCGCAACCCGGGCTCATGAGATGGCCTTGTTCGAGACACTGGCTTCTGGATTGCTCGCGATTCCCGGATTGCGTTTTTTTGGCATCCGCGACCAGCGGCGGTTCGAAGACCGCTGTTCGACCGTCTCGGTACAGCTGGCAAATCATTCTGCTGCGGAGGCCGCAAAATTCCTGGGCGACCGCGGCATTTTCACCTGGGATGGGAATTACTATGCCTTGAACCTGATGGAGCGCTTGGATGTCGAGCGATCTGGCGGGCTGTTGCGAATCGGGTTAGTGCACTACAACACCGCTGCCGAAGTCGACCGGTTGACCCGAGCGCTGCGCGAGCTGGAAACGAAATAGCAATTGCGCCGGCGTCGTCTTGCGGGTGCCCGGATTTGAAAGCAACCCCAATGAGCTGAGGATCCATGGCGAAAAGACCGAAACCCATTGTGCTGACGGTATTGGACGGCTGGGGATACCGTGCCGAGACCAAAGGGAACGCCATCGCCCTGGCGCGCAAACCCATGTACGACGAGTTGGTGCGCACCTTCCCCACTACCTTGATTCACACCTCCGGCCCATTCGTCGGATTGCCCGAAGGACAAATGGGAAACAGCGAGGTCGGCCATCTGAACATCGGCGCGGGCCGTATCGTGCACATGGACATGACCCGCATCGACGTGATGATTGCCAGCAAGCAGTTGCAAAATGTCCCGCTGTTTCGCCAAGCGATGGAGCACGGACGACCAGGCCGGCTTCATCTGATTGGACTGCTGAGCGACGGCGGTGTCCACTCGCACATACAGCATCTCTTCGCGCTGCTGGAGATGGCCAAGCAACAAAAAGTCGAAAACGTTTTCGTTCATTGCTTTATGGACGGCCGCGACACCCCTCCTCACCGCGGCCGCGAATTTGTTAAACAGCTGCAGCAAAAGATGCGCGAGCTCGAGATCGGCCAGATTGCCACCCTGGTGGGCCGCTACTACGCCATGGATCGCGACAATCGTTGGGAGCGCATCGAACTGGCCTACCGCGCGATGGTTCACGGTGAAGCGGATACCCGCACGGGTGATCCAGTAGCGGCACTACAACATAGTTATGAACACGATGTTACCGACGAATTCGTAAAGCCCATTGTGGTGACCAGCGGAGAAGAACCTTCGGCAACTCCGGTAGGCCTCATCCGCGACCATGATGCGGTCCTATTTTTCAACTACCGCGCCGATCGTGCCCGCCAGATCACCGCTGCGCTGGAAGCGCCAGACTTCGATAAATTTGTCGACCCCAAGCGTCCCCAAAATCTCTTCTACGTAGCCATGACTCAGTACGACAAGAAATGGCCCTGGCTGAAGTATGTAATCGGACCTGAAAAGCTGGAACACATCCTGGCGCAAGTATTCGCCGACGTGCAGTACACCAACCTCCGCTGTGCGGAGACCGAGAAATATGCGCACGTGACCTATTTTTTCAATGGCGGAATCGAGAAACCCTTCGCTGGCGAAGAACGCATCCTGATTGCTTCGCCAAAGGTCGCCACCTACGACCTGAAGCCCGAAATGTCCGCCGCAGGAATTACCGACACGGTGGTGCAGGCGATTGAAAACGGAGACTTCGACGCCATCATTATGAATTACGCCAACGCCGATATGGTCGGGCACTCTGGAAAGCTGGAGGCTGCCATCCAAGCGGTCGAAGCGGTGGATGCGGGACTGGCTCGAATCTATCAAGCGTTGAAGCCTCGCGGCGGCGCCTGGATTATCACCGCCGATCACGGCAACGCCGAAACCATGATTGACCCGGTCACCGGAGGCCCCCACACCTATCACACCACCAACCCGGTGCCGTTTGTTCTGGTAACCGACCAGCCCCACCTACGCTTGCAACCCAACGGGTCTCTGCGGGACATCGCGCCCACCATGCTGGCCGCTCTGGGACAACCTCAACCCGCGGATATGACCGGACGCGATTTACGCGTCCTGCCGAGCTAGCCGCGCGTGCGGATACCTGCGATGAATCGCAGCAAACCCGCTGAAACCAAACTGGTCATCTGTGTCTGGCATGGGTTTACCTACTGGCGCCCGCAGCCGGTTATGGCCGAAACCATTCGAACCCGCTGGCCGGAAATGCGAGTGATGCACTTGCCGGACTACGATCGGCTGCCGGCAGAATTACCCGACACCGACATTTTCGTAGGTTTTTCGCTGCGTGCCCCGCAACTGCAGGATGCCAAAAAGCTGAAATGGATCCACTCGACCGCGGCGGGCGTGGCCCAACTGATGTATCCGGAGCTTCGAGACTCCGGAATCATCGTGACCAATCCCAGCGGAATTTTTTCGGTGCCGATGGCCGAACACACCATGGGCCTGCTAGTAGCGCTCGCGAGAAATTTTCCAGACACGGTACGACAACAGGATCTCAAGAAGTGGGGCCAGCAGGATCTGTGGGATAAGCCGCAACACCTGACCGAATTGAACGGACGCCTCTTGCTGATCGTCGGCTACGGATCGATTGGTCAGGAACTGGCACGCCGCGCCCGAGCCTTTGACCTGCGCGTTTGGGGCGTGACCCGCTCCGGCAACGGGCCCTTGCAGCACGCCGAGAAAATTCTCGCGGTAGCGCAATTAGATGAAGCGCTGCCGGAAGCGGACTACGTGGTGATTGCGGCTCCGGAAACTCCAGAGACTCACCATCTGATGGGTGCAGCGCAAATCGATCGAATGAAGCGCGGAGCGCGGCTGATCAATATTGGTCGCGGGTCGTTGTTGGATGAAGCGGCAATGCTGCAGGCGCTGGAAGACGGAAAACTTGGCGGCGGGGCGCTGGACGTAACCTCGACCGAACCGCTTCCCGCTGACAGTCCGCTCTGGAATGCCCCGAACTTGTTCATCACCCCCCACACCAGCGCACTTAGCGAGCGCCTATGGCACCGGCAGACCGCCATACTTATGCAATTGTTGGAAAAGTGGTTCACCGGTGAGCAACTCTTCAATCGCGTGGATTTTTCTCGCGGATATTGATCCGCCGGCAAAACGCCTGGCCATTTTAGAGCTAGCGGCCTAACTCCATCGTCTGGCCCGCCCTAGTTCAATCGCCCACGCCACTCTTCACTGCCGTGTAACCTTCCCGAGCGTAAACCACGACCTTCTGCTTCTTTCCTTTTTGATCGGTGACCGCCAGAGGGCTGCCGTCAGGTTGCACCAGCTCGATCTTGACCTTGTGAAACTTGCCGTCATTGGCGCCGGTGGTTGGCGTGTACGTCAAGCTGTATTGATTGCGTAGATACGCGGTTACATCGTGGAAGATCCCAGGAATTTCGCCGTCAAACTGCGGGAACCAGGAATAGCCCCCGGTGAGCGACGAGAACGTCTTCAGCTGATTCTCGCCCTGCAGATAGTTCATATGTGAGCCGCGGCTGCCGTGAGCCTCCAGAAAGTTGATATAAGGCTTATCTAGTCCCACCGAGAAAATGGTCACATCACTCTGCCGCAATTCCTTCATGGTCTGGTCCAGAGTGTGCTTGGAAAAGGTATCCACACCAGTGGCCAGAAGTAAAATCGCCTTCTTCCCTTTCACGTCTTTCATCCGATCGGTAGTGTCCAGAACGGCATCGAATAGATTCGATTCGCTGAATCCGGGGAAATATAGATGATAGAGGGCACTGCGGACTTCGTCTTTGTTTTGCGTGAAGTCCACCTCGGTGCGCGATTTCATGTCAAAAGTGACCAGCGCGACCCAATCCTTCTGCTTTAAGTTGGGAAAGAAAGCCTCCGCCCAATATTTCGCCTGGTATGCGAACCAGTCGTAGTAGCCTCGGCTCGCGAATTCCATGAGCATAACGATGGTGATCGGGGCATCGGTTGCACCGAAATTGGTAATCGTTTGCGGCGCGCCATCATCAATGACCCGGAAATTTTCCTTCTTCAATCCCGTGAGCAAGTCTCCGTGGGAAGTCGTCGCGATGACGTCCAAAGTCACCACCGGCACTTCCACCGCAATCGAGGCTCCGGACTCCTGGGGCTTTTGCACCGGGGGTGGGGGGGGAGCCTGTACCGGAGGGGCGCCTGATTGCCCCTGTCCACCTTGAGGACCGGCCGGAGCTTGGGCCAGCGAGTGGCACGGGTCGAGACCTAGCAGCAATGCCAGTGCGCAAAGTTGCGGCAGCATTCTTGAACGAGTCGCCTTCATGCTTACCTCTCAGCCCTGATTCGATTCCGCAACCCACGCGGCCAAAACCGCACACATTTAGGGATTTGGTTGGAGTTTACGCTACGTCCCGGTGTTGACGTCCCCCAGTCCCCACAAGCCCACATGTTAGTATGAAGCAAGTTTTCAGCCAAACGTTTGCTGGGGCGGAGGATCGCTTGCGGATCGGAAATCGTGGGATGCGCGTGCTGCTAGGAACCACCGTTGGGCTGTGTGCTGCTAGCCTTCCGGTGCACGCGCAGGCACCCACTAGTTCGCCGGCACCCGCGGTTTCGCCATTGGGTGATTTGACCTCGCTCACCGGCGACGCCAAGGTTTGGCTGCAAGACTTGGTCAAGATAAATACCACCAACCCTCCGGGCAACGAACAGACCACCGCGAAATACCTATTGGGGGCACTCCAGAAGGAAGATATCCCCGCCGAGGAATTGCCGTTGGCGCCGGGGAGAACCGCAGTGGTCGCCAGACTTCGCAGTTCAGCCTTGGCGGATCCTTCGAAAGCGCTGCTATTGGTCGCCCACATGGACGTGGTCGGGGTGGATCGCGCCAAGTGGACTGTCGATCCGTTCGCGGCGACCATCAAGGACAATTACCTGTACGGGCGCGGCGCGATCGACGACAAAGCTATGTTGGCGACCAATCTCGCGGTGATCGTTGCTTTGAAGCGCGCCAATGCCCGGCTCAACCGCGATGTGATTTTTCTCGCGACCGACGACGAGGAACAGGCTGGTGATGCCAGCATCAAGGTGTTGATCTCAAAATATTGGGACAAATTCGCGGCAGGGTACGCGTTGAATGAAGGCGGCAACGTAGTGCTGAAGAACGGAAGGGTGCAATACGTGGCCGTGCAAGCCAGCGAAAAGGTGGCCGTAAACGTGACCGTCGTTGCCCGGGGCACCTCCGGGCACGCTTCGATGCCGACCAAGGATAACTCCGTGGTGCATTTGTCTGGGGCAGTGGCCAAGATCGGAACATACAGCGCTCCGGTCCACTTTACGACCATCGTGCGTCGCTACTTTGAGGGACTTGCGGGCATCGAAGACGACGAAATCGCAAAATGGATGCGCTCGCTCGACACCGAAGATCGCGGCGACCACGCGCAACGCGTAATTTCCGAAGCCGACCCGCAATGGAATTCCATGTTGCGCGACACCGTGTCGCCCACGATGTTGTCTGCCGGAGTTCGGCCCAATGTCATTCCCAGTGAGGCCCGAGCCACGCTCAACGTTCGGCTGTTGCCGGGCGATACCATCGACACGCTGATCGCCGACTTGACCAAAACCATCAACGATCCGGCGGTCCGACTCGAAGTTCAACCGGACGCGGGTCTGGCCGCGCCGCCTTCTTCGCTGGAAAACGACTTCTATGCCGCGATCACCAAAGTGGCTGCGCAGGAGTTTGGCGGAGTGCCGGTGCTTCCCTACCAATCGCCGTGGGCGACCGACGGCGCCCAACTGCGCCTCCACGATGTGCAGTGCTACGGACTGTGGCCGTTCCCCTTAACCGAGGAAGACTTGAAGCGCATGCACGGTGACGACGAAAGACTGCCGATTGCTTCGTTTACAAGAGGCATCGACGTTGAAGCCCGCATCGTCGCGGAATTCGCCGTTGCTCACTGACGTTCGATCATCGCGCCGGTTTTTAAAGCACCTTGGGCCCGGCCTTTTCGGCGTGACGAATGCCAACACCTCACATAAACTTTGCGGGGAATTCTAATTATCCATGCCCTTCCGGCATTCCAAGATTGTCTGCACCATAGGTCCCGCGAGCCGCTCTGCTCAGATCATCGAGCGATTAGTGCAAGCCGGTATGGACGTGGCCCGGCTCAATTTCTCGCATGGCTCGCACGACGACCACGCGCAAAGTATCACGCTGCTGCGCGCCGCAGCGGTAAAGCTGCAGAAGCCGATCGCCATTCTGGCCGACCTGCAGGGACCAAAAATACGCACTGGACCGCTGGCCGGCGGAGCGAGCGTGCAGTTGCGCACCGGCGAACGTTTCACGATCACGACGGTCAAGGTGCCGGGCGATGCCGAGCGCGTCAGCACCACTTTTCGGGCGCTTCCCAAGGAGGTACATCGCGGAAATCGCATTCTGCTTTCCGACGGGTTGATCGAGCTGCGCGTGGAAAAAGTCCGCGATCAGGAGGTGGTCTGCGAGATTGTGAACGGCGGAGTGCTCGGCCAGAACAAAGGCATTAATTTACCCGGGGTGAAACTGCGCGTCCCGGCGCTGACCTCCAAGGATCGCCAGGACCTGACCTTTGCCCTGAAGCAAGGCGCCAACTACATTGCGGTCAGCTTCGTTCGCACCCCAGAGGACGTGCTGGCAGCCAAGTCGCTCATTCGGCGCGGTGGAAAAGACACTCCGGTAATCGCGAAATTGGAGAAGCCTGAGGCCATCGAGAATCTCGATCACATCATTCGCGTGGCCGATGGGGTCATGGTCGCGCGCGGGGATTTAGGCGTCGAAATGAGCCCGGAAAAAGTTCCGGTGGTACAGAAAACCATCATCAGCCGGGCTCGCCAATTTCGGCGTCCGGTCATTACCGCCACCCAAATGCTGGAATCGATGACCGAAAATCCGCGACCAACACGAGCCGAGGCTTCCGACGTGGCCAACGCAATCTTTGACGGCTCGGATGCGGTCATGCTCTCCGCAGAGACCGCTTCCGGCAAATATCCAGTGGAGGCCGTCAGCATGATGGCGCGGATCATCGAAGAGGCGGAGGGAAGCATTGAAGAATTTCCGCGGCCCGCGCCGCAGGAAAAACTGAAAGTAGCCGAGACCGTCGCTGAGCTGGTGTGTCACGCGTCGCGGGAATTGCACATGAAAGTGATTGCGATCTTCACCCACAGCGGTTTCACCGCGAGGCTGGTTTCGCGCTACCGGCCTTTGGTGCCGATCGTGGCGTTTTCGCCCGAGGCCGAAACCCGCCGGCGTATGGCGCTCATTTGGGGGGTGTTGCCTCGCAGCATTCCGGACGTACACAAAATCGATGGGTTGGCGATGGTGGCGGAGAAACGCCTGTTGGAAGAGAAGTTGGTCCGCAAAGGCGATGTAATCGGGGTGGTCGCGGGCACCCCCATGGGGGTACGCGGCAGCACCAACTTCATGAAGTTCCACGTGATCGGCGGAGGAGTCTAAATGGCCGCGTCCGTGATCGTGCCGCTGACGATGGAGCGGGTGCGAGGCGCGCAGAGCCTTTTGGGTCCGGTCGTTCCCGAAAGCCGCCTGCTGAAATCCGCCAGGCTATCCGACAAGAACGGCGCTGCGGTTTACTTGAAGCTGGAGAGTGAGGGTCCCACCGGCTCGTTCAAAGTGCGTGCCGCGTATCACGCTATCCATGTGCGTAAGCAGCGGTCGAATGGAAATCTTCCCGGGGTGGTCACCAGTAGCACCGGAAACCATGGCGCCGCCGTCGCCTACGCGGCGTTCCGGCAACAGGTTCCTTCACGCATTTATTTGCCGGAGAATCCCAATGCTTCCAAAAGAGCCCGCATCGCGGAGTTCGGGGCCGAAATTGTCGAGGTCGGAAAATTTCTGGAACAAACCCGCCAACACGCCTCCAGGTTCGCGCGGGAATCCGGCTGGTACGACATCGTCGACGGCGCTGATCCCGAAATGCTGCCTGGCACCGCCACGATCGGATTTGAAATTCTTAGAAAACTTCCGCACCCAGACATTATTTTTGTTCCGGTAGGCGACAGCACGTTAATCCGAGGCCTGGCCTTCGCGGCCAAACAACTTCGGCCCGAAGTCAAGATTGTCGGAGTGCAAGCGGAGCGTGCTCCCGCCTACGCACTGTCTTTCGCAAAAGGTCAAGCCGTCTCCCTGGATTCCAGTGACACCATCGCAGACGGGCTCGCGGTACGCGATACCTCCCCGGAGAATGTTCGAGAAATTGCCTCGCTGGTCGACGAGTTTGTGCTGGTCAGTGAAGATCAGATGCTAGGCGCAATGCACTACCTCATGGTCCACGAACAGGTCATCGCAGAACCCGCCGGAGTGGCAACCACCGCCGCGTTTATCAACAACCGGCACAACTATGCAGGCAAAACGCTGGTTCTGTTGGTAACCGGCTCGAACGTCACTGAGGAACTTCGGCTACGCGCACTTCACGCTGGCTCGCCCATTTAACAACGCCAGCTCTAGTTCACCCACCGGTCCGGTCGTGACGGCGGTTCTTCTTTGTGCTTGTTCATGTACACCTGAAAACGCTTACGGTTCCGCTGCGATTTCCAGTCCGAGACGCTGTTGCGCACGTTGTAAAGGAACGAGCCGCGCCGCAAATAGAGGTAGCCCACCAACATACCGCCCAGGTGGCACAGATGCCCGACCCCATCGCTTCCGCTTCCCAGAGTAAGAAAAAACTCGACAGCGGCCATGATGGCCACATACGGGCGCATGGGAATGGTAACCGGCAGGGGAATCAGCCAAATCTTGCGGTCCGGAAACAGCACCGCGTTGGCGATTAGAATCCCGAAGATGGCCCCCGATGCGCCGATGGTTGGCGTGTCCGAAGGGAGCCTTCCAAAAAAGACCGGAATGGTCTTGATAAAGACTTCAATCAATCCCGCGCCGACTCCACAGAACATGAAGAAATTCAGGAAGCGCCGCTGCCCCCAGATCAATTCGAGCTCACGCCCAAACATCCATAGCATGAGCATATTGATCAACAGATGAAGCAGGCCGCCATGCAAGAAGATGTAAGTGAACGGCTGCCAGATGCGAAGACCATGGGTGACGGCGTGGGGAACGAGACCAAAGACCAGGGTAATGTAATGATACGAGACGCTCGGGCCGTAAATGATACCCACGACCGTCTGTGCCAAAAACACGCCAGCACAAACGATCACCAGCAGCTTGACACCGGGAGTGATGAACCCTCGCCAATCGAAACTAAGTCGCTGCCTGCCGTAAGAGGGCATACTCCGAGTCTACGGCGACCTCTTAGGCGAGTCAAAGAGTGCCCATCTAGGATGAGAAATGAGGGCCGGGAGTCTAATCGAGCTTTTTGCGCGCAAAATAAAACAACGAGCCGGCCAGTGCCAGGAAAATGATCAAACCAAACAGGTTGCTGGTGGCCAGGGGGCCAAGAATCTTGGGGCCGAAAGCAAAAAGGTCCGCTCGCCATGGCAGATGTAAGATCGCCGCAAACCAGGGGGGCACATGGTTGGAGATCTCCGGATCCTGCAGCAAGTTAATGATAATCCCCAGCAAGCCGAAGACCCCGCCGGCGGCAATCAGTCCGCTGGAGTACAGCGCGCCAGGACTGGCTTCGCTGTCTGTTTTGGTTTCTTTCGAACTGGCCTCGACGGCCCAGCGCACCAGGCCTCCTGCGAACATAGCCGCGGTGGTGGCAATGGACAAATAGGAGCCGGTGGCGAAAGCCAGCGAACGCACCCCCAGAATTTCCACGGCGATAACCAGCACCATGCCCATCAACACCAGCCGCCAGGGCAGCCGCTGATTCAAAATTCCGTTGATAACCGTGGCCATCAGCCGCGCTTGCGGGGCCGGGGCCTTGTCGCTGCCGATCCCCTGCGCCCACTGAAACTCAATTTGTTGACTCGCCGGGCTGTAAAGATATTCCCCATCGGGCACTTCGTGAGCCCCGAGCGAGTTGATCAGCGTGTAGGTCTTTCCCTGATATTCGAACGCGGGGCGCTCGACCTTTACGCCCGCGGGTAGGGACTGCAGGGTTACTGGAATTTGCGTAGGAATATATTTCTCCAGGCCCTTATTCATAAGGTTCAGGGTGGCACCGATCGCTACCGTCGACACGGTAACGCCGATCAGCAAACCCATTTGCTGCCAAAAAGGAGTGGCACCCACCAGGAAACCGGTCTTCAGGTCTTGCGATGTGGCTCCGGCAATGGCCGCGGCGATGCACACCACCCCCCCGATCATCAGCGCCAGGACTGCATAGTTCGGAGCGGTCCAGCCGGCCACAAAAAAAATAGCGCAAGTGGCCATCAGTGTTGCAATGCTCATGCCGCTGATTGGATTGGAAGAATTTCCAAGCAGCCCGCTAATTCGCGCCGCTACGGTAACGAACAAAAATCCGAATACCGTAACGAACACGCCGGCGAAAAGATTCTGGTACCAATGGGTCTGCGCTCCCGGGATCGGGCGGAAGGTGAGCAAAACCCACATCATGACAATGATCACCAGCGATCCCACGATCACTACGCGCATGGGCATGTCCCGGTCGACCCGGCTGGTTCCTGCCGAGCCCCCACCGCGTTGGGCGCGTACATCCTTCATGCCCGCTCGCAGCGCCGCGATAATCGTGGGCATGGTGCGCAGCAGGGTAATCACTCCGGCGGCGGCGACAGCGCCGGCGCCCATCGGTCGAATGTAACTGCGCCACATGTCGTCCGGAGTCATCAGCGGGATGGGGATGGTGGAAGGATAAATCGGCGTGTTGCCGGCCAGCTGGCCGAAAAATTTGATGGCCGGCATGATCAGCAACCAGGAGACCACGCCACCGGCAAACAGGATTCCCGACACTCGGGGGCCGATGATGTAACCAACTCCTAGATATTCCGAGGTGATCGCCGCGCGAAACGATGCGCCCGGGAACCAGGCGGGGCGACTTTCTGGCTGGGAGGTCCAGGCTTGCACCGTGTTCATGAGGAAGGTGTAAACCCCGCCAAGTCCGAGTCCCCAAAAAACACGCCCCGCGAATGATCCCCCTCGCTCACCTGCAACCAGCACGTCGGCGCACGCGGTGCCCTCCGGAAAAGCCAGGTTGCCATGCTCCTTTACGATCAGTTGGCGCCGCAACGGCACCATGAACAGCACCCCCAGCCAACCGCCCAAAAGTGCCAGCGGAAAAATCCGCCAAAACGTAAACTCGGCGCCGAACCCGAGAAAAATTAACGCTGGGATCGTAAACATGACCCCGGCGGCCAGAGATTCGCCGGCAGAACCGGTCGTCTGCACAATGTTATTCTCGAGGATGGTGGAGCGCCCGAAAGCCCGGAGAATACTGATCGACAGCACCGAGATCGGAATCGACGCGGAAACCGTGAGCCCGGCGCGAAGTCCTACATACACGGTGACCGCGCCGAACAGCAGGCCGAACAGGGCGCCCAAAATGACCGCACGGATCGTGAATTCCTTCGGCGTTTCTCGGGCCGAAATGTAGCTGCGGAATTCACCTGCGGGCGCGGTGGAACTCCACGGACGATCGCTCACTGAAACCTCCCGGCAAGGTGCCGTCTGCCGGCCTCAATGGCATCCGGCGCCGGGGATTATGACCCAAAAGTGTCGTCAAAGGTTAGAGAGATAGCAATGATTGCGAGGAACGAAAAATCTTCGGGATCGGCGGCTCAGGCGAAGATGCTCTTGCCCGGGAAGCGGGCAAAGGCGCCTAGTTCTTCCTCTATGCGCAACAGCTGATTGTACTTTGCGATGCGATCGGTGCGGGACGCCGAACCGGTCTTAATCTGCCCGGCGGCAGTAGCCACGGCCAGGTCAGCGATGAACGTGTCTTCGGTTTCTCCAGAGCGATGCGAAATGATGGAATTGTAACCGGCCTTGCGCGCCAGCTCGATGGCGTCAATGGTTTCCGTCACCGTACCGATCTGATTGAGCTTGATCAGAATCGCGTTTGCGATGCTCTGATTGATTCCGCGCGACAGCCGCTCAGTGTTGGTTACGAAAAGATCGTCACCCACTAACTGGATCTTCTTCTTCGAAGTGGAACTACCGATGTTATCGGTCAACTCTTTCCATCCCGACCAATCGTCTTCCGCCATCCCGTCTTCGATCGAAACGATCGGGTATTTCCCCACCCAGCTGGTCCAGTAGTCCGCCATTTCACTGGAGGAATGCGCCGACTTGTCCGATTTCTTGAAAACATATTTTCCCGAGGCTTTGTCGTAGAATTCGCTGGAAGCCGGATCTAAGGCAATACTGACTTGCTCGCCCGGCTGGTAACCAGCCGCCGTGACCGCTTCCAAGACAATCTGAATGGCTTCTTCGTTGGACTTGCAACTTGGCGCAAAACCCCCTTCGTCTCCAACCGCCGTCGAATAGCCACGTTTCTTTAGAGCCGATTTCAGAGCGTGAAAAATTTCAACGCCCCAGCGCAGCGCTTCCGAAAAACTAGGAGCGCCGATGGGCATGACCATGAATTCCTGGAAATCCACGGAGCTATCGGCATGCGCGCCGCCATTGAGAATGTTCATCATCGGGATGGGTAGCAAGGTGGCTGAAGCATCGGTGGAATACTTTGCCAAATATTTATAAAGCGGCAGATCTTCCGCCGCCGCGGCAGCCCGTGCGGTGGCCATGGATACCGCGAGGATGGCATTGGCGCCGAGCCGCGATTTTGTGGGAGTGCCATCGAGTTCCAACATGCGCTTGTCCAGGGCCCGCTGATCAGCAGCGTCTAGTCCGGCGATGCCTTTGGCGATTTCTCCGTTGACGTTGGCTACTGCTTTCTGAACACCTTTTCCCAGGTAGTGCGATTTGTCGCCGTCTCGCATTTCCAGCGCTTCATGTTCGCCGGTCGAAGCGCCGGAAGGAACCGCGGCGCGCCCGCGCGCCCCCGAAGCCACGTAAACATCGGCCTCCACCGTTGGATTTCCACGCGAGTCAAGCACTTGCCTGGCGTGAACGCGAGTTATTTTCGTAGCCATTTCCTGGGTCTCCTCCAGAGAGCAAGCGAACACAAGAGTTTACTGGAAATCGCAGCTCGCGCACAAAGCGCCGAAGCGCACCGCCCCCGGGAGGGCTGGTCTTTA
>Ga0302182_10000356_pt1 | contig 29836 bp, 27 predicted proteins | sample I_Palsa_N3_1_FD_198781 | JGI IMG/M metagenome (GOLD analysis project Ga0302182, IMG submission 198781) | Peat permafrost microbial communities from Stordalen Mire near Abisko, Sweden - I_Palsa_N3_1 | ecosystem: Environmental > Terrestrial > Soil > Palsa > Peat permafrost | place: Sweden...
AGCCAGTCGGCGCGTTCGAAACGTTCGTCGGGCGTGCGCCGGGGAGGGAATCGCAAGGTGCTTGGTTACCGCTTGTCAGGCTGGTTATGCCATCGACCAACCGCTTACGCGGGGGTCTGCCGGATTTCCTGCAGCAAGTAGCCGAAACCTCGCACCGTCACGATTTCCACGCGGCAGTTTTCGAGTTTCTTGCGGACCCGGTGCACGTAGACTTCAATGGCGGTGTCGCCGAGGTCCCCGCCGAAGTGCGTCAGGTGATCCTGCAACTGCGCCTTGCTGACGACACGACCGTGGCGCAGCAACAGCATTTCGAGCACGGCGAATTCACGCGGCGACAGTTCAAGCGGTTTTTCGTCGTTGAAAATGCGACGATCAACGCCCGACAGACGCAAGCCGCCCAGCGATACTTCCGGACGCGGTACATCGCCATGCGGGCCGCTGCGGCGCATCACGGCGCGAATGCGCGCTTCGAGTTCGGCGGGTTCAAACGGTTTAAGCATGTAGTCGTCGGCGCCGCTGTTCAGGCCCTGGACGCGGTCGTGCAGTTCGTCGCGCGCGGTCAGGATAATCACTGGCGTATGACGATTGCCCTGGCGGAAACGCGACAACAGCGTCATGCCGTCGATACCCGGCAAGCCGAGATCGAGAATCACCAGTTCATGGCGATTTTGCGTGAGCGCTTGCTCCGCGAAAATGCCGTCGTGGACCATATCGACGGTAAAGCCGGCTTGTTCAAGGCTACTTTGAATGCCGCGCGCGATGGGGCGGTCGTCTTCGATCAGAAGGATTCGCATGGAAGTCGCTCTTATACGATGGGTTGGGCTCGATTGCGCGTCGCGGCCGCCAGCCGGAATTGCCTACCGTTCTTTACCGCGGCGCCGTCCGAGTCATATCAGCAATCCTTTTACGCCAAACGCTGCACCGCGCCTCGCCGTGCAGCGATTCTCCTGCGGCCGGACATGCCGAAATTCCCTGCTTCGCGGACGCCACCCCGCGATCAGTTTCCAGCACGTCCGTTTGGCCCCTGTGACGACAAAACCGGTCGTTGAAAGGGATAAACGGACTGTCCAAACCGTATGCGCTGCTGATTGTACAGTGTCGGTCTGTGCCGGCGATGGACTGGAGTCGTCAGAGCGCGTGGGAGACGGTGAAAGCTTACGCGTGTATTAAGGGTTTTCTTTCTCGTTGAAAGACTTCATTGTCGCAGACTTGCAAATACCTTTGTTTCTGCTTTCGAATAAGCGAGCAGGGGTCCCGCGCAGCCGCTTTCCGGCTCGCTTATTGCAGATTTTCGGTGTCATCGTTTGTAATACGACTGTTACGCAGTTGTCGCAGTAGTCAGGTTGGTAAGCGGATTTCAGCCGGTTCAGGTTATGGAGTCGATGAATCTCGCGAGCGTGACATCCCGTTCTGTCAGACCTTTTGCCGTATGCGTCGAGAGTGTGATTTCCACTTTGTTGTACACATTCGACCATTCTGGATGGTGATCCATTTCCTGCGCCTTTATTGCCACGCGGGTCATGAAACCAAATGCCTCATTGAAATCGGCGAACTTGAAACTTCGGAAAATTGAGCTGCTATCCGCGCTGAGTTGCCAGTGATTTAACTCCGCGAGAAGTTTGGGCAGTTCATCTGTTGAAAGCTTCTTGATCATGTCGGCTCTCCTTGCTCGAGCGATGGGGGTTCGGTGCGCCTGGGCAATGCATACGATCGAGGGACCGGGGGATCACGCGGTAAGCTTGCGTCTTTCAGCTTTTCACGCAGGATATCCACATGGTCGACCTTGATCACTTCGATCTCGCGCTGCTCGACGTTCTTCAGCGCTTCGGCCGCGCGACGCATCAACAACTCGGCGAGGAAGTGCCGCTGTCGCCCTCGCAGATCGGTCGCCGCCTGCAGCGCCTCGAGGCAACCGGCGTGATCGATGGATACCGGGTTGTGCTGCGCCCCGAAAAACTCGGTCTCGGCGTGACCGCTTTTACGAGCCTCAAGCTGAAGCATCACGGCGATACCGTTATCGACCAGTTCCAGCAGCAGATCGAAGCGCTGCCCGAAGTTCTCGAATGCCATGCGACGGTTGGCGACGCCGATTACCTGTTGCGAATCGTCGCGCCGGATTTAAACGCGCTGTCCACGTTCGTCATGAAAAAACTGATGCGAGTTCCCGGCGTAGACAGTGTGCGCTCCAATATTGTGCTGACCACATTCAAGCGCAACGGACCGCTGCCGCTGGGACATCTCGCAGCTAATCCGCCGGATTCCGCCGAGTAGGCCGGCCGATTAGGCAGGTTCGCTCAGCAGGTCGACATACGCAACTGGCACGAGGTCACTCGCCGATACGCCCAGCTTCGCAAACAATTCCTCTGCTTCCTTCTCGCCGCCGGCTTCGTCGTCGTCCTGGCCTAGCAGCACTTCCAGTTCGATGAAATCGCCCAGTCCATCCACGCGGTCCAGATGAATCCGCGTGCGCCCGACGATATAGACGTGCCGCTCCTTATTCACGATGCCGCGCGTGTTCAGCGCCTGCGCGAGGAGAGCATGGGTGGCTTCCGGGTTAGTCACCGGGCTGCGCGAGTAATACGACACCTTCGGGCCGTCGCGGTCGTCGCGTTGATAGAAAATCAGTTCGGCCGGCGTGTTGTCGTCGAATTGACGCAGTTTGAGGCGGCCGTTTGGCACATCGTAGAAAAAATCCTGCTGGCGGTAGATCATCGGCGGTTCGCTGGCTAGCGCAGCTGCGCGCGCCAGAAGCTGGTCGAACTGATGCGCGCGAGCCTTGATTTCGATATTGCGTGCCATGTTGGATTTCCTGTTCACGTGGGCGCAAGATGCGCGACCCTCAGACTAACAAAATTTGATGACCGGAAGATTCATCGGCTTCCGGTCATGACGTTCAAAACGGTCGTTCAGACGACTAGGTCGCCCATTGATCTTCAATCAGACGTAATGCCGCCGCGATGCTCGGCTCCTCGCGGCGCTCCGCCAGCACGATGAACGAAAGCTGCGTAGGCACCGTGACGCCTTCCACGATAGTCAGCGCATGCGCATGCGCTTCGGCCAGCGCGATGGAATCGCGCACGAGGGTCAGGCCCACGCCCGACTTGACCAGATCGAGCATTGACGGCTCCTGGTCCACTTCCGCGACTTTGACCGGCTGGACCCCGTGTGCGTCGAAGATCCGCGTGAGCAAGCGGTTATGCGCCGATTCCGGCGGCGTCCAGATCCAGGGCAGCCGGGCAAGCGCCACCCAGCCATTCTCCCCAGCTTCCGAGCGGTCCAGCCGGTTCACGCGCTCCTTCCAGCCCGCCGGCGCCAGCACGCGATACAAATACGGCTTCAATTGCACGACATGAAAGCGGCCTGGATCGCGGGGTTCATCGATTGCCGGATCGCCGATATAAAACCCCACATCGAGATCGCGCGCCTTGATGCGCTCGAGCACCCAGCCTGACATGCCATGCCGCAACGCGGTTTCAATGCGCGGATACGTCTCCACGAGTGCGCGTAAGAAGCCGCCCAGGCGCAGGAATTCGGGATCGAGGATTGTCCCGATGGTGAGGCGTCCGCTGACCTCGTGGCGAAGCGCGGCGGCTACACGCTGGACCTCGCTCGCGGCCGTCAGGGCTCGCTCGGCGTGCGGCAACAGGGTTTCTCCGTCGCGGGTGAGGATCAGCCCATGCGATGTTCGCGAAAATAACGCGATGCCCAGTGTCTCCTGCAGGTTCTTGATCTGCAGGCTGACGGCGGGCTGCCACACGTGCAACAACACGGCCGCGCGCGTGAGATTGCCTTCGCGGGCGACGGTGACAAAAGCGCGGAGAAGAGTCAGGTCCATGCCTGATATTAGCCCAGCTTATAAAGCTGTTGAAGATATCTGATTGGATTGCTGCACTGCGTCCGCAGTAGCGTGTGCATTTGCGATAAAGCGAAAGCCGCCTGAAGTGGCTTGGGCAGGAGACACAGATGAAACAGGACGCGCGCAAGCTTGAGGGCGAATTTGATTACATCATTGTGGGGGCGGGAACGGCGGGGTGCGTGCTCGCCAACCGGCTGACCGAAGATGCCGATGTGAGTGTGCTGCTGCTGGAAGCCGGCGGCAGGGACAACTACCACTGGATTCACGTGCCCGTCGGATATCTGTATTGCATCGGCAATCCGCGCACGGACTGGCTTTACAAGACCCAGGCTGAAGCCGGACTCGACGGGCGTTCGCTTTCGTATCCGCGAGGCCGCGTGCTGGGCGGTTGCTCGTCGATCAACGGCATGATCTACATGCGCGGCCAGCGCGAGGATTATGACGACTGGGCACGCATCACCGGCGATCGCGACTGGTCCTGGGATTCGGTGTTGCCGGTGTTCAAGCGCAGTGAAGATCACCATGGTGGTGGGAATCAATGGCATGGCGCCGGGGGCGAATGGCGTGTCGAGAAACAGCGGCTGAAGTGGAAGGTGCTGGAAACGTTCGCGCAGGCGGCCCAGGAGAGCGGTCTTCCTGCTACTGACGATTTCAATCGTGGTGACAACACGGGCGTTGGTTATTTCGATGTGAACCAGCGCAGCGGGATTCGATGGAATGCATCGAAGGCATTTTTGCGGCCGGCGATGAAGCGGCCCAATCTCACCATCATCACGGGTGCTCATACGCAGCGGCTGGTGATGGAGGGCAAGCGCTGCGTGGGCGTGGAATATCGTGGCGGTGACTCGGACTATCTGGCCAAGTCGCGCTGCGAAGTGATTCTGAGTGCGGGCGCGGTGAATTCGCCGCAATTGCTGGAGTTGTCCGGCATTGGGAACGGGGCACGGCTGCAGCGGCTGGGTATCGACGTGGTGCACGACCTGCGGGGTGTTGGCGAAAATTTGCAGGATCATCTACAACTTAGGATGGCTTATAAAGTGCATGGCGTGCGCACGTTGAACACTTTGTCGGCGCATTGGTGGGGCAAGGCCTGGATTGGCCTGCAGTACATGTTGATGAGAAGCGGGCCGATGTCGATGGCGCCGTCGCAGTTGGGGGCGTTCGCGAAGTCCAATCCGGACGATGCGACCATTACGCGGCCGGATGTGGAGTATCACGTGCAGCCGTTGTCGCTTGACCGGTTTGGGGAGCCGTTGCATTCATTCAATGCGTTCACGGCGTCGGTATGTCCGTTGCGGCCGACGTCGCGGGGAAGTGTTCATATAGCTACGCCGGATGCGCGGGATGCGCCTTTGATTGCGCCTAATTATTTGTCGACGGATCGTGATCGTGAGGTTGCGGTCAATGCGTTGCGTTTGACGCGGCGGATTGTGAGCGCACCGGCGTTGGCGAAGTATTCTCCGGAGGAGATTTTGCCGGGGCCGGCGTTCCAGACGGACGCGGAGCTTGCTGTTGCCGCGGGGAAAGTTGGGACGACTATTTTTCATCCGGTAGGTACGTGTCGGATGGGAACGGATAACGATCCGGCTGCCGTTGTTGATGGGCGTTTGCGCGTGATCGGGGTGAGCGGGTTGCGGGTGGTCGATGCGTCGGTGATGCCGACCATTACGTCCGGCAACACGAATTCCCCGACGTTGATGATCGCCGAGCGGGCCAGCGAGATGATTCGCGCCGATCGACGGTTTTTGTTTTCGCTCGCGCCGGTGGGCGGAACGCCTGGTTGATTTCGCTCCCGGTGGTGGAGGGTTCGGGGATCTGGATGACAGCCCGGCCCGACCGCAGACGTTAACCGCAACCACCCGGCATTTCTCCGCCGATCACCCCAACAACCCGCCCCCCAAATCCGCGGATCGGTGCGATCGATATTCAATGCCATCCGGTGCGAACGAAAAACCAACCTCAAAACTAAGTGCAAATCCCGATGATTGCGCTGCATCATTGGCGCGACAATAAGGCCTGCGCGCTTGTTGCACCGCAGGTCTGCATCACGATTGTGCAGCACGCAAGAAATGCAACAGCAACGCAGCAAAACCGCAACAGCGGCAGGGCAATCACCCAACACCAACACCGCCAGCAAAATCACGGGGCATGCGCCAAAAGCGCGCCGAGCTGAAGCTGAAACAAAGGCTCAAACAAAGCACGGAAGGGGACATGATTCTCGGCGATACGATTCTGGAAACCCGCGGCCTGACAAAAGAGTTCAAAGGCTTCACCGCCGTCAACGGCGTGAACCTGCGCGTGCGTCGCGGCTCCATCCACGCATTGATCGGCCCCAACGGCGCGGGCAAAACAACCTGCTTCAACCTGCTCACCAAGTTCCTGGAACCCACCGCAGGGCAAATCGTCTTCAACGGCATCGACATTACCGGTGAACGCCCCGCGCAAATTGCTCGTCGCGGTGTTATCCGCTCGTTTCAGATTTCCGCTGTATTCCCGCATCTGACAGTGATGCAGAACGTGCGCATTGGTTTGCAACGCTCTTTGGGTACATCGTTTAAATTCTGGAAGAGTGAACGCGTTCTCGACGAACTCAATGATCGCGCCATGGACTTGCTGACCCAGGTCGGCTTGACCGATTTCGCCGATACCACCACGGTCGAACTTTCCTATGGCCGCAAACGCGCACTCGAAATCGCCACCACGCTGTCGATGGAACCCGAACTCATGCTCCTCGATGAACCCACGCAAGGCATGGGGCACGAAGACGTTGACCGCGTGACGGCGTTGATCAAGAAAGTATCGGCGGGACGCACGATCCTGATGGTCGAACACAACATGAACGTGATCGCGGGTATCTCCGACACCATCACGGTTCTTCAACGCGGTGAAGTGCTGGCCGAAGGCAGCTACGCAGAGGTATCGAAGAACGCGCTCGTGATGGAAGCCTACATGGGCAGCGCCGACGCAGCCCTCGCCGGAGCGCACGCATGAGCACGATCGTGGAAGAACGCCGCGCAGAACAATTGCGCGAAGCATCGACTCAGGAGCCGGCGCTCGAGCTCGTTGGCGCGCAAGCCTGGTACGGCGAATCGCACATTTTGCACGGCGTGGACCTGACCGTGCATCGAGGCGAAGTGGTCACGCTGCTCGGACGCAACGGTGCAGGCCGCACGACAACGCTGCGCGCCATCATGGGCCTTACCGGTCGTCGCACGGGGTCGATTCGTATCGGCGGACATGAAACTGTTGGCATGTCGACGCACAAGATCGCGCACTACGGCGTGGGGTATTGCCCGGAAGAGCGCGGCATTTTTTCAAGCCTCTCGTGCGAAGAGAACCTGCTTCTCCCGCCGCTTGTGGGCCCTGCGAAAGACGCCATGTCGATCGATGAAATCTATTCGATGTTCCCCAATCTCAAGGAGCGCCGTGTCAGCCAGGGCACGCGGTTATCGGGTGGCGAGCAGCAAATGCTGGCGGTCGCGCGCATCTTGCGTACCGGCGCGAATCTGCTGCTGCTCGATGAAATTTCGGAAGGGCTTGCGCCTGTCATCGTTCAGACGCTCGCGCGAATGATCATGATGCTGAAGGCGCGCGGCTACACCATCGTGATGGTCGAACAGAATTTTCGTTTTGCTGCGCCACTCGCCGATCGCTTCTATGTCATGGAGCACGGGAAGATCGTCGAGCATTTCAACTCCGGTGAACTCGAAACGAAAATGCCAGTGTTGCACGAGCTTCTCGGGGTGTAGGACGTTCAACACGCGTTCAACGCAAGTTCAACACATCAGCATGCGGCCAACCGCAAGAACAACAACTCAACGGAGACTGTAATGAAGAAGAAGACCCTCGCTCGCCTGTCGGGACGCTGCCTGGCGGTTGCCGCGGCCACAGCCTCGCTGATGGCCGGCAACGTTCAGGCCGCCCCCGGCGACACGGTGAAGATCGGCTATATCACGGACTTGTCCGGCCTTTATGCGGACATCGATGGGCAAGGTGGCCTTGAGTCCATCCGCATGGCGATTGCGGATTTCGGCGGCAAGGTGAACGGCAAGCCGATCGAACTTGTCTACGCGGATCACCAGAACAAGGCCGACATTGCGGCATCGCGGGCGCGTGAATGGATCGACCGCGACGGCGTGAACGTGATTATCGGCGGCACGAATTCGGCAACTGCGCTGTCGACGAATCAGGTCGCCGGCGAAAAGCATATCCCGTACATCAACATTGGTGCAGGCGCGGACAACCTGACCAACGAGCAGTGCACGCCATACACGGTTCACTACGCGTACGACACCATGGCGCTCGCCAAGGGCACGGGTTCAGCCGTGACGAAGCAGGGCGGCAAGACCTGGTTCTTCCTGACGGCCGACTACGCGTTCGGCAAGGCGCTGGAAAAGAACACATCGGACGTGGTGAAGGCGAACGGCGGCCAGGTGCTCGGCGCGGTCCGTCATCCGTTGTCGGCGTCTGACTTTTCTTCGTTCCTGTTGCAGGCGCAATCGTCGAAAGCGCAGGTGCTGGGTCTGGCGAACGCAGGCGGCGACACGATCAACTCGATCAAGGCCGCGAAGGAATTCGGCATCACCAAGACGATGAAGATTGCCGCATTGCTGATCTTCCTCACCGACATCCACAGCCTGGGCCTCGAAACCACGCAAGGCCTGGTTGCAACCGATAGCTGGTACTGGAACAAGGACGCAACGACGCGCGCTTGGGCACAGCGCTACTTCGCCAAGATGAAGAAGATGCCGACAAGTCTTCACGCAGCCGATTACTCCGCGGTCACCACGTACCTGAAGGCGGTGCAAGCGGCCGGCACGACGGATAGCGACAAGGTGATGGAACAGTTGCACAAGGCGAAGATCAATGACTTCTACGCGCAAAACGGCTACATCCGCGCGGACGGAAGCATGATCCACGACATGTACCTGATGCAAGTGAAGACGCCGGCGGAATCGAAGGAACCTTGGGACTACTACAAGATCACGGCAACGATCCCGGGCGACCAGGCTTTCGACACCAAGGCGGAATCGCGCTGCCCGTTGTGGAAGTAAGCGGCCGGTTTATAGCGGCACTGCGGATTCAAGTGTGACGCGTAGGGTGCTGAAGCTTATTGAAGCTTATTGAAGTTTACGCACCGTTCGTGATCCGCATGATCGATCGACGCATGACGGCTCGCTCATCTTGAGCCAGGCGGCATGCGTCGAAACTACTCTGACGGCAGATTCAATGGAAATTTTCGGCATTCCGCTCGCGGCGATGATGAGCCAGTTGCTGCTCGGGCTGGTGAACGGATCGTTCTACGCCATCTTGAGCCTTGGCCTCGCGGTGATTTTCGGCCTGCTCAACGTGATCAACTTCGCCCACGGCGCGTTGTTCATGCTGGGCGCAATGCTCACATGGATGGGTTTTTCGTATTTCAATGTGCCGTACTGGGCGATGCTCGTGCTCGCGCCGCTGATCGTTGGCGTGTTCGGCATCGTGATCGAACGGACGATGTTGCGCTGGCTCTACAAGCTCGATCATCTGTATGGCTTGCTGCTGACGTTCGGTTTGACGCTGGTGATCGAAGGCGTGTTCCGGTCGATCTATGGTTCATCCGGCCAGCCCTACGATGTACCCGAACTGCTGTCCGGCGCGACGAATCTCGGCTTCATGTATCTGCCGAATTATCGCGCGTGGGTGGTGCTGGCATCGCTGGTCGTGTGTTTCGCGACGTGGTTCGTGATCGAGAAAACGCGGCTGGGTGCATATCTTCGCGCGGGCACCGAGAACCCGAAGATGGTCGAGGCATTTGGCATCAACGTGCCGTTGATGGTCACGCTCACCTACGGGTTCGGTGTTGCGCTCGCGGCATTCGCGGGCGTGCTTGCCGCACCGGTGATCCAGGTGTCGCCGCTGATGGGGCAATCGATGATCATCACCGTCTTCGCGGTGGTCGTTATCGGCGGAATGGGGTCGATCATGGGATCGATCCTGACCGGCCTGGGACTTGGCGTGATTGAGGGCCTGACGCGCGTGTTCTATCCGGAAGCCTCGGCGACGGTCGTTTTCGTGATCATGGCGCTGGTGCTGCTCGTGCGCCCGGCGGGACTTTTCGGCAAGGAAAAATGATGGTTAGGAAAGTGCTCTACGGTGTGTTGCTTGCCGGCCTGATCGCGGCGCCGTTCCTCGGCGTGTACCCGGTCTTCATGATGAAAGTGCTGTGTTTCGCGCTGTTGGCGGCAGCCTTCAATTTGTTGATCGGCTATACGGGTCTGCTTTCGTTCGGCCACGCGATGTTCCTCGCCAGCGCTGGTTATTCCGCTGGTTACGCGATCCAGACGCTCGGTTTTACGCCGGAACTCGGCGTGATTGCAGGCACGGCAGTGGCGACGCTACTTGGGTTGATCGTGGGCTTGTTCGCGATCCGGCGCCAAGGTATCTACTTCGCGATGGTCACGCTGGCGCTCGCGCAGATGGTCTATTTCGTGTTTCTGCAGGCGCCATTCACACACGGCGAAGACGGTATGCAAGGTGTGCCGCGCGGCAAGTTGTTCGGCGCAATCAGCCTCAGCTCCGACCTGACGCTCTATTACGTCGTGCTTGTGGTGATGGTGCTGGCGTTTGGATTTATCGTGCGCGTGGTGCATTCGCCGTTCGGGCAAGTGTTGATCGCGATCAAGGAGAATGAGCCGCGCGCGATCTCGCTGGGTTACGACACGTCGCGTTTCAAGCTGCTGGCGTTCGTGTTGTCGGCGGGATTGGCGGGACTGGCCGGCGCGCTTCAAACGCTGGTGCTCGGCTTCGAGACGCTCGGCGACGCCTACTGGACCATGTCCGGCCTGGTTGTGCTAATGACCCTGGTGGGTGGCATGAGCACCATGTTCGGGCCTTTGGTCGGTGCATTCATTATTGTGGCGCTGGAAAATCGTCTCGGTGATATCGGCGCAGGGCTGTCTTCGCTCACCGGTATAGATTGGTTCAACTCGCTCGGAGAGTCGGTGACGATCGTGACGGGCCTTATTTTTATAGCGTGCGTGCTGCTGTTCCGACGCGGCATTGTGGGGGAAATCGTCGCGCGGGTGAGGCCGTTGCGCGGCTAGAACGACGGGTGCGGGGACCACGTAATTTAGTTGGCGATCCGAACTATATGCCGTGGCGAATGATGGTTTTCCCGCAGTTAACCGCTGCATTTAACAGGACCTGGATAAACGGGCGCCCAATAAAGGTGCTAACGTGCACCACTAGGGTAAATGCTAGGTTGTCGGTATTGGTTGCACAATCTAATATCCGTTTCAGTTCTGTTGCACCCGAATTTTGAGGTGGAGAACGAGGAGACAACGAGGCATCAAGTGCCCGACCGAAAGCGCTGTTGGATGATTCCAACAGCGCTTTTTATTTGTGCTCCGCATTCTCGGATTCTCACATCCAAATCGATTTATTCTGCCGCGGTCAAAGGGTCAGACACGGCCTTCGAACACCCGCGATTTACATTAATTTAATCATTTTCGTACGGGTTTTCCCGCGCGTTTTTCAATGCGTGCTTTAGCGCGCATTCGCACGTTCGAATTCCTTCAAAACGCTTGCCCCACGTGGTTCTCGTCCGCTACACTCGCGATTCACCGACCGCGTGGTCGGGATATAAAAATCGTAAAATCGCGCCAGTGAACAAAACACATTTACGGGGCATATCAATGAAGTTGGCTTTACGCTGGATCTCGACGGCGGCACTCGTCGCGAGCGTGTCCACACTAGTAAGTACGCAGGCTTTTGCAGACGTAAAGATTGGCGTGACGTTATCCGCCACCGGCCCGGCTGCATCGCTGGGAATTCCGGAAAAGAACACCATTGCCTTGCTGCCGAAGGAGATCGCCGGGCAAAAGATGGAATACATCGTGCTCGACGACGCGACGGATCCCACCCAAGCCATCAAGAACGCCCGCAAATTGACGAGTGAAGATCACGTCGACGCCCTCATTGGTTCCACGGTGGTCCCGAATTCACTCGCGATGATCGATGTGGCGTCCGAGACCTCGACACCCATGATCTCGATGGCTGCAGCGGCGACGATCGTCGAACCGATGGATGCGAAACGCGCGTGGGTATTCAAGACGCCGCAGAACGACATCCTGATGGCGACCGCTATCGCGCAGCATATGTCGAATCACGGCGTGAAGTCGGTGGCGTTTATCGGTTTCAGCGACGCTTACGGCGAAAGCTGGTTCAAGGAATTCACCAAAGCAGCGGACCTCGCAAAGATCAAGGTGGTCGCTAACGAACGGTTCGCGCGCAACGATACATCGGTGACAGGGCAGGTTCTCAAAGCCATGTCGCAGAATCCCGATGCCGTGCTGATTGCGGGCGCAGGTACGCCGGCAGCGTTGCCACAAAAGACGCTGAAAGAGCGGGGCTATAAGGGCAAGATCTATCAGACGCACGGCGTGGCGAACAACGACTTCCTGCGCGTGTGCGGCAAGGATTGTGAAGGCACGTTCCTGCCGGCCGGGCCATTGCTGGTGGCCGCGCAGTTGCCCGATTCGAACCCCGTGAAGAAGGCCGGGCTGACTTATAAACAGGCATACGAAAGTGCTTACGGTGCGGGTTCCGTGTCCACGTTCGGCGGTCATGCGTGGGACGCCGGCCTGTTGCTGCAACGGGCAATTCCGATCGCGTTGAAGAAGGGGCAACCGGGCTCACAGGCGTTTCGTGAAGCGTTGCGCGCGGCAATCGAAACCACCCAGGATTTGCCCGGCTCGCACGGGATCTTCAACATGAGCGCGAGCGATCACTCGGGACTCGATCAGCGGGCGCGCGTGATGGTGGAGATCGTCGGCGGGCAGTGGAAGCTCGCCAAAGACTGAGGGCAACCCACACGACGATATGAACCGACCCAAGGCGCGTTGCTTCGAACGCGCCTTTTTTTCGGGGTGTTATCGCGAGGGTGTTTTAGATGGGCTCGGCAGCGCTGGCCTGATGGCTAACGCTGAGGGAAAACGAGTCTAGGCACAGGCAATGACCGAAAATAGATTGAGCGGCAGTTAATGAGCGGCAAATAAGCCAAGACCGCACGACAAAGATTCATAACAACTCGCAGTAGCGTACAAGGCGTGCGCGATGGCAAAGCGTCTGGAGACGATGCAATGAAAAAGACTAACCCGTGGAAGTGGCAAGGACAGTTGACGAGCGCAGCGCTCGGCGTGACGCTCGCCTTGGGCGCCGGCGCTGCGTTCGCGCAGGTGAAGATCGGCGTGACGTTATCGGCGACGGGGCCGGCGGCATCGCTTGGGATTCCCGAGAAAAATACGATTGCGTTGTTGCCGAAGGAGATTGGCGGGAAGACGGTCGAGTACATCGTGCTCGACGACGGTTCCGACACCAGTCGCGCCGTGCAGAACACGCGCAAGTTGATCGATGAAGATCATGTCGACGCTATCGTGGGCTCGACTGTCACGCCGAACTCGCTTGCCATGCTCGATCCTGCAAGCCAGGGCAAGACGCCGATGATCTCGCTGGCTGCATCGGCCGCGATCATCTCGCCGATGGACGCCAAGCGCACGTGGGCGTTCAAGACGCCGCAGAACGACAGCCTGATGGCCGACGCGATTGCCGAGTATATGGAGAAGCATGGCGTGAAGACGGTTGGCTTCATCGGCTTCGCAGATGCGTACGGCGACGGCTGGTATAGCGTGTTCAATACCGCTGCGGCCGCGCACAACTTGAAGATTGTCGCGAATGAGCGTTTCGCCCGGACCGATACCTCGGTCACCGGACAGGTGCTGAAGACCATGAGCGCAAATCCGGATGCAGTGTTGATCGCGGGTGCAGGCACGCCGTCAGCGTTGCCCGCCAAGGCACTGAAGGAGCGCGGTTACAAGGGCAAGGTCTATCAGACGCACGGCGTGGCGAACAACGACTTCCTGCGCGTGTGCGGCAAGGATTGCGATGGCGAATTGCTGCCCGCGGGACCGATCCTCGTAACGGATCAATTACCCGACAGCAATCCGGTGAAGAAGTCGTCGCAGGCTTATAAGGCGGCGTATGAGAAGGCCTACGGCGCAGGGTCGGTATCCACGTTTGGCGGCCACGCGTGGGATGCCGGCCACATGCTGGAGCAAGCCATTCCCGAAGCGCTCAAGACGGCTCAGCCGGGTACAGAAGCATTTCGGGTAGCGCTGCGCAACGCGCTGGAAAACGTGAAGGACCTGCCGCTCGCGCACGGTGTGATGAACACCACGCCGACCGATCACAACGGCCTCGACAAGCGCGCCCGCGTGATGGTGCAGATTGTCGACGGCAAGTGGAAGCTGCAGAACGACTAGTTGCGATGTGGACCGCTTGCGCGCCTGCAATTTGGCGCGTTAGCGTTTCAACGTTCAGCGTTCCGGGGTAACAACCATGGCCTGAGGCTGCGTTTTTCTCGCAGCGTCAGGCCATATTTTCGATGGGCTGACCCGGCGGCCCCAGTAGCGGGACGTTCCTAAAGAGGAAGTATGGACTTATCGATTGCGGCGATTCTCGCGCAAGACGGCATCACCACGGGCGCGATCTACGCATTGCTCGCGCTCGCGCTGGTCCTCGTGTTTTCGGTGACGCGTGTCATCTTCATCCCGCAGGGCGAATTTGTCGCGTATGGCGCGCTGACGCTGGCTGCGCTGCAAACGCAGAAGCTGCCGGCCACGTGCTGGCTGCTGATTGCCATGGGCGTGGGGTGCTTCGTCGCGGAGATCGCGGGCATCGTGCGGCATCCGTCGCGGCACCGGCACATAGGGCGCACGCTCGCCGTGCTGGCGGGCAAATACCTACTGTTCCCGGTGGCCGTCTATGGGCTGACGCAGAGCGTGCTGATGCAGCCGCTGCCCATGATCCTGCAAGTCGCGCTCGCGCTGCTGATCGTGATTCCGATGGGTCCGTTCGTCTACCGACTGGCCTATGAGCCGATCGCTGAAGCGAGCACGCTGCTGCTGCTGATCGTGGCGGTCGCCGTGCATTTCGCGATGGTCGGACTCGGCTTGGTGATGTTCGGCGCGGAGGGCTCGCGCACGACCGCTTTCTCCGATGCCACCTTCAACGTAGGCAGCGTGTCGATCTCCGGACAGAGTCTCTGGGTGGTCGGGACGGCCGCGGTGCTGATCGTCGCGCTGTACTTGTACTTCGACCGCACGATCTCCGGGAAGGCGCTGCGCGCGACCTCGGTGAACCGGCTTGGCGCACGCCTGGTGGGCATCGGCACGACGCAGGCTGGACGGCTTGCCTTCACGCTCGCGGCCGGCCTGGGGGCGCTCTGCGGCGTCCTGGTGGCGCCTATCACGACCATCTACTACGACTCGGGCTTCCTGATCGGCCTGAAGGGGTTTGTGGGTGCGATCGTGGGCGGCTTGGTGAGTTATCCGCTCGCCGCGGCGGGTTCGCTGCTGGTCGGACTGCTTGAATCGTATTCCTCGTTCTGGGCGAGCGCGTACAAAGAGGTGATCGTCTTCACGCTGATCATTCCGGTGCTGCTGTGGCGGAGTCTGGCAAGCCCGCATTCGGACGAAGACGAGGAGTGACGCGATGAAATTCGTCCTGCGAAACAAGTTTTTTTGGGTATTCCTGCTGGTCGTATTCGCGTTGCCGGTGCTGCCGCATCCGATCCGCACGCCCGAGTACTGGATCACGCTGCTGAACTACATCGGTTTGTATTCCATTGTCGCTATCGGGCTCGTGCTGCTGACGGGTATTGGCGGAATGACGAGCTTCGGGCAAGCGGCGTTCGTGGGTGTGGGCGCTTATTCAACGGCCTACCTGACAACGCAGTTCGGTGTGTCGCCGTGGCTTGCGTTGATCGTGGGCGTGGTGCTGACGGCGGTGATCGCGCTGCTGCTTGGGATGGTCACCATGCGACTGTCGGGCCACTTCCTGCCGCTCGGGACAATCGCGTGGGGACTGTCGCTGTTCTTCCTGTTTGGGAATCTCGAATTCCTCGGCAAGTACGACGGTATCAATGGCATTCCGGTGCTTAACCTGTTCGGCTGGCATCTCGAATCGGGGAGGTCGATCTATTACCTGATCTGGGTCGTCGTGTTGCTTGCGGTGGTATCTGTTCAGAATTTGCTTAATAGCCGTCCTGGCCGTGCTATTCGCGCGCTGCGCGGCGGCGGCACGATGGCCGAAGCCATGGGCGTGAACACCGCCTGGATGCGTGTGGTGATCTTCGTCTATGCCGCCGTGCTCGCCGCGATTTCAGGCTTCCTGTATGCGCATTTGCAGCGTGCGGTGAATCCGACGCCATTCGGGTTGAATCACGGCATCGAGTTCTTGTTCATGGCGGTGGTTGGCGGCGTTTCGCACGTCTGGGGTGCGGTGTTGGGCGCAACGATCCTCACCGTTCTGCAGGACTATCTGCAGACCTTGCTGCCGAAACTGCTTGGCTCGAATGGTAATTTTGAGATCATCGTGTTCGGGATATTGATGGTCTTGCTGCTTCAGTATGCTCGGCAAGGGGTCTGGCCGTTCGTCGCGCGGCTCTTTCCCAGTGGCCCGCGCGCCCGTGCTCCCCAGCACGCGGAAGCGCTGCCGCAACGCGCGAAGCCAACTATCGGGGAGCCTTTGCTGGTCGTCGATAAAGCTCGCAAGGAGTTCGGCGGCCTGGTTGCCGTCAACGACGTCAGTTTTCAAGTGAAGGCAGGCGAGATCATCGGATTGATCGGACCGAACGGCGCGGGAAAATCGACGACATTTAACCTGGTCACCGGTGTGCTGCAAGCCACGAGTGGCTCGATCACCTTTCAGGGCGAACGTATCGATGCACTGACTTCACGTGAAATCGTCAAACGCGGTATTGGGCGGACGTTCCAGCACGTGCGGTTGCTATCGGGAATGACGGTTCTGGAGAACGTTGCGATTGGTGCGCACTTGCGAGGAAAGACGGGCGTCTGGCGCAGCGTCGCGCGTTTGAACGCCACGGAAGAAGGGCGTCTGATGGCGGAAGCGGCGAAGCAGATCAAACGCGTGGGCCTGGAAAAACATCTCTACGATGAAGCCGGCAGTCTGGCGCTGGGACAACAACGCATTCTGGAAATCGCCCGCGCTCTATGTTGCGATCCGACTTTGCTATTGCTAGACGAACCCGCTGCCGGTTTGCGCTATCAGGAGAAACAGCAGTTGGCGGAGCTGCTGCGACGCCTGAAGGGCGAGGGCATGAGCGTCTTGCTGGTAGAACATGACATGGATTTCGTGATGAATCTGACCGACCGTTTGGTGGTGATGGAGTTTGGAACTCGGATCGCCGAGGGATTGCCGGAGGATGTCCAGAAAGATCCGGCCGTGTTGGAAGCCTATCTGGGTGGGGTGGACTGATGGCTGATGCAATTCTTCAAGTCACCGGACTATCCGTCCGCTACGGCAAGGTCGAGGCGCTCCACGACGGCAAGCTCACCGTTGGCGCAGGGCAGATCGTTTCGGTTATCGGACCGAACGGCGCTGGCAAATCCACTTTGCTCAACGCGATCATGGGCGCGCTTCCGTCCACGGGCTATGCGAAGGGAACCGTTCTCTATCAGGGCGAGGATGTTTCTGCGCTGGCGATCGAGAAGCGTGTTTCACGTGGAATGTGTCTGGTGCCGGAGAAGCGGGAGCTGTTTGCGAGCATGACGGTTGAAGACAACCTGGTTTTGGGTGCGTATCGGCGGAAGCGCGCTGGCGAGCGCAACTTCCTCGATCAGCTCGATCATGTGTTCGAGTTGTTCCCGCGCTTGAAGGAGCGCAGGAAGCAGGCAGCGGGAACGCTGTCGGGCGGGGAGCGGCAGATGTTGGCGGTTGGCCGTGCGCTAATGGGTAAGCCCGATTTGCTGATGCTGGATGAACCTAGCCTTGGGCTCGCGCCGTTAATCGTGAAGGAGATTTTCCATATCATCAGTGCGTTGCGGCAGACAGGGGTTGCGACGTTGCTGATCGAGCAGAATGCGCGCGCGGCGCTGCAAATATCTGACTACGGCTACGTACTCGAAACGGGTGAATTCGCAATGGAAGGTGTCGCTAGCGAACTGGCTCACAATCCAAAGGTTATTGAAACGTATTTGGGGTTGGCGAAGAAAGTCGCATAACGCCGTTACGGTATAGCGAACTTCGGTGGCATGTTTCACGTGAAACATGCCATTTTTTTGCGTTATGGGTTGGCGATGGATTTTTTCGTGACCTAGAGAGTAGTGGTGCGGCTGGGTGATCGGTGAGACAAGTGTCCTAAACACTGAATACGGGCGAATTTCGATGGCATGTTTCACGTGAAACATGCCATTTTTCTCGCGTTGGCTGTTTGGCCTGAATCGTGGCAAAAGCTAACCGGCTATAATTCTTCGATATCTCTTTCGAAGGTCCGCCACATCGCGCGGGAACCCATGCTTTATCCAACTGAATTCGATGTGATCGTCGTCGGTGGCGGACACGCTGGAACTGAAGCCGCTTTAGCCTCAGCTCGAACAGGTGCGGCCACGCTTTTGTTGACCCACAACATCGAAACGCTCGGTCAAATGAGCTGCAATCCCTCGATCGGTGGGATTGGGAAGGGCCATTTGGTCAAGGAAATCGATGCTCTCGGCGGCGCAATGGCCGCGGCAACCGATGAAGCGGGCATCCAGTTTCGAATTCTGAACTCATCGAAGGGGCCTGCTGTCCGTGCTACACGAGCGCAAGCGGATCGCGTCTTGTACAAGCAGGCGATTCGGTATCGGCTCGAAAATCAGCCGAATCTTTGGTTGTTCCAGCAGGCGGTGGACGATTTGATCGTCGAAGGCGACCGAGTTGTTGGCGCTGTGACCCAAGTCGGTGTGAAATTCCGTGCGAAAGCAGTCGTGTTGACGGCGGGTACTTTCCTCGACGGGAAGATCCACGTAGGTTTGAATAACTACACCGGCGGCAGGGCAGGTGATCCGGCGGCCGTGTCTTTGTCCGCGCGGCTGAAGGAGCTTCAACTCCCGCAAGGTCGGCTGAAAACGGGCACTCCGCCGCGGATTGATGGCCGCACCATCGACTATTCGAAGCTTGAAGAACAACCCGGTGATCTCGATCCGATCCCCGTGTTCTCGTTCCTCGGCCGCGTTGAGCAACATCCGCGGCAAGTGCCTTGCTGGGTCACGCACACCAACGAGCGTACGCACGACATCATTCGGGCCGGGCTCGACCGTTCGCCGATGTACACAGGCGTTATCGAAGGCGTCGGCCCGCGGTATTGCCCGTCGATTGAGGACAAGATCCACCGGTTTGCATCCAAGGACTCGCACCAGATCTTCCTGGAACCAGAAGGCCTGACGACGAACGAGTTCTATCCGAACGGCATTTCCACGAGTTTGCCATTCGATGTTCAGCTCGAATTGGTCCGTTCCATGAAGGGATTGGAGCACGCGCACATTCTGCGGCCGGGCTACGCGATTGAATACGACTACTTCGACCCGCGAGCGCTCAAGGCATCGTTGGAAACCAAAGCAATTGGTGGCCTGTTCTTCGCGGGACAGATCAATGGCACGACCGGTTACGAGGAAGCCGCCGCACAAGGCTTGCTCGCGGGTCTCAACGCAGCGCTACAGGTCGGCGGGAAGGACGCGTGGTGTCCCCGTCGCGACGAAGCGTATTTGGGCGTTCTGGTCGACGATCTGGTTACGCAAGGGGTGTCCGAGCCGTATCGGATGTTCACCAGCCGCGCGGAATATCGCTTGTCGCTGCGTGAAGACAACGCTGATATGCGCTTGACCGAAGCGGGTAGGGCGCTAGGCATTGTGAATGACGTGCGCTGGAACGTGTTCAATGAAAAGCGTGATGCTGTTTCACGTGAAACACACCGCCTGAAATCGACTTGGGTTAACCCTAAAACGTTGCCGGTAGAAGAATCAATCGCGCTGCTCGGCAAGCCTATCGACCACGAATACAGCTTGGCGGATTTACTGCGGCGACCGAGCGTCACCTATGCCGATGTTTGTGCATTGCGGAATCACACGTCCGGCCCGGAAACGCCGCTGGCGCAAGATCCAGTCTTGCTTGGCCAAATCGAAGAGCAGATCGAGATCGCGGTGAAGTACCAAGGCTACATCGACCGTCAGGCCGGCGAGATAGAGCGCAACGGCACGCACGAGAATACCCGCTTGCCGGAAGCGTTCGACTACGCAGAAGTGCGCGGACTGTCCTTTGAGGCTCGTCAAAAACTCATACAGCATCGGCCGGAGACGATTGGCCAGGCTTCGCGTATTCCGGGCGTTACGCCGGCCACGATCTCCTTGCTTATGGTTCACCTCAAGCGGGCGTTGGGCCGACGCGACGACGCTACAGGTCAGGCAACAGCGTCACATAACAGGGCGGGGCGTGGCAGCGCTCGCTCCATCTCGTGATGCAGCGAGAAGCCGGGGACGCCGGACTACAAACGCTTCTAAACGAAGGAATCGAGCAACTCGGCATTGCCGTCACGGACGCGCAGCGCCAGAAGTTGCTCGATTACGTGGCGTTGCTGGGTAAGTGGAACGCGGTTTACAACCTGACCGCAATTCGCGATCCGCGCCAGATGCTAATCCAGCACATTCTTGATTCCCTCGCGATCATCCCGTTCATTACCCGCCGTACCGGGCCTCAATCAGCGCTCGATGTCGGGTCAGGCGGCGGTTTGCCGGGGATCGTCATGGCGATCGTCCTGCCCGACTGGCAAGTCACATTAAATGACATTGTCCACAAGAAAACGGCCTTCCAATCCCAGGCAAAGTTGCAACTCGGACTGACCAACTTGTCGGTTGTGACGGGACGTGTCGAGAATCTGCACCCCGGCGTGGAAGTCCCAGGTCTTTTCGACGTAATCGTGTCGCGCGCGTTCGCAGAGCTCTCTGACTTCGTTACACTTGCGCGTCATCTGGTTGCCGGCAACGGCCGCATCTGGGCGATGAAAGGAATCAGGCCGGACGCCGAGATTGCTCGCCTTCCCGCCGACACGAAAGTCTGCTATATCGAACGTCTCCGCGTGCCCATGCTCGACGCCGAGCGCCACCTGATCGAAATTGAAATCGGAGCGGCCCCACATTGAACACTGCAGTCGACATCTCTCGCGCACCTGAAATCCAGTCAGGAAAGAAGGGACACATCACGTTGGCAAAAATCTTTTGCGTCGCGAACCAGAAGGGCGGCGTCGGAAAGACGACGACAGCAGTCAACCTCGCGGCGAGTCTGGCGGCGCTCGATCAGCGCGTCTTGCTGGTCGACCTGGACCCGCAGGGCAACGCCACCATGGGCAGTGGCGTCGACAAAGCCGCCGTCGAGAACACCGTGTACGACGTACTGGTCAACGGGGTGACGGTGGTTGAAGCGCGTACGCGTACGGCCGCGGTCGGCTACGACGTCTTGCCGGCTAACCGCGAACTGGCGGGTGCAGAGGTGGAACTGGTCGGCGTGGAAAGCCGCGAACGCGTGCTGCGTAAGGCTTTGACTGAAGTCGAAGCCGATTACGATTTCATCCTCATCGATTGCCCGCCGGCTTTGTCGTTACTCACGCTGAACGGTTTGTGCGCCGCTCACGGCGTGGTTATCCCGATGCAGTGCGAGTATTTCGCGCTGGAGGGACTGTCCGACCTCGTCAACACGATCAAGCAGGTTCACGCGAATCTCAACCGCGACCTGAAGGTGATCGGATTGTTGCGCGTCATGTTCGATCCGCGCATTACGTTGCAGCAACAGGTATCGGATCAACTGAAACAGCATTTCGGTGACAAGCTCTTCGACGTTGTCATTCCCCGCAATGTCCGTCTGGCCGAAGCGCCGAGTTACGGTTTGCCGGGTGTCGTGTTTGACCGGGCGTCGCGTGGCGCGCAGGCGTATATCCAGTTCGGTACGGAAATGATCGAGCGCGTACGCGCGCTTTAACGGACACAGCGTCAAGATGGCAGAACGAGGAAGCAAGATGAACGCAACGATGAAAAAGAAGGGCCTTGGGCGCGGTCTGGAGGCCCTGCTGGGCGGAAGCTCGGATATCACCGAGGCCGTGCGCAGTGAAGGCCTGCCGAACGTTCTACGCCTCGACTCGATGCAAGCCGGCAAGTATCAGCCGCGTACGCGAATGGACGAAGGCGCGCTGCAGGAACTCGCGGCCAGCATCCGGGCGCAGGGTGTGATGCAGCCGATCCTCGTGCGTTCCATTGGCGACGACCGGTACGAAATCATTGCCGGCGAGCGGCGCTTCCGGGCGGCGAAATTGGCTGGCCTTGAAGAAGTGCCGGTGCTGGTGAAGAACGTGCCGGATCAGGCCGCTGCGGCCATGGCGCTGATCGAAAACATCCAGCGCGAGGATTTGAATCCGCTGGAAGAAGCGCAGGGCATTCAGCGTCTGCTCGATGAATTCGATTTCACGCACGAGCAGGCGGCCGAATCGGTCGGGCGTTCGCGTAGTGCCGTATCGAATTTGCTGCGCCTGCTGAACCTGGCTACGCCGGTTCAAACCATGCTGCTCGCGGGCGATCTTGACATGGGCCACGCCCGTGCGCTGCTTGCCGTCGATGCCGCCACGCAGATCCAGTTGGCCAACCAGGTGGTCAACAAGCGCATGTCAGTGCGTGAGACCGAGAAGCTGGTTTCATCGACGACCAAGGAAGTGCCCGCTACGAAAGCGCGCGTCGCGCACGATGGTGGCCGCGACACGCGTCGGCTCGAAGAGGAGTTGTCCGATCTGCTGTCGGCGAACGTGAAGATCAAGATGGGCGGGCGAGGGCGCGGCAAGTTGCAGATCGATTTCGGCGATCTCGATGCGCTCGAGGGCATTTTGGGACGGCTACGCACGGGCGCCGTCAATGGCAAAGCGGTGACCACGGACAATACCTCCGCAGCGCAGGCATAAGTCTCGATGCAATCGCCCGCGGACTCCAAACGCTTGCGAACGAATCCTTTGGCGAAAGCGTGGGCGCTCGTCACCAAAGAACCCGTGCTCGCGATCCTGCTGGTCGCGCTCATCGCGCTGCAGGTACTGCATCCCAAGCCGTGGGCATCGTTACCCGCGTTGATCGACTGGCAGACCGTGCTGACGCTTGCCGGCTTGCTGATGTTGACCAAAGCGGTGGAACTGTCGGGCTTCCTGATGTGGATGGCGCACCGCGTTGTGCATCGAATTCATGGTGAACGCGGCCTGGCGTTTCTGCTGATCGGTCTCGCCGCAGCACTCTCGACCTTGCTTACCAATGACGTCGCGCTGTTCGCCGTCGTGCCTTTGACCTTGTCGCTGCATAAACTCGCGCCGCTTCCCATCAAGCGGCTGGTGATCTTCATCGCGATCGCTGTGAATGCGGGGTCGATCCTGACGCCGCTCGGTAACCCGCAGAACCTGTTCCTCTGGCAGACGAGTGGCGTGTCCTTCGGCGGGTTCGTGTGGGCGTTGCTGCCGTTGTGCGCGGCGCTCATGGTGATGCTTTACGCGCTGGCCGCGGTGATGTTCCACAACAAGCCGCTCGATCTTTCCGGCGATACCGAAGCGCATTCCGTCGATATCCCGCTCTGCACGGTAGCGGGCATTGCGTTCATCGCGTTCGTGGTTCTCGCCGACGCGCATTACGCCGGCATCGGCTTGGCCGCCGTCGCAGTAGGTTTCCTGTTGTGGCGACGTCAGGTCGTGCTGAAGATCGACTGGTTGCTGCTGCTGATCTTCGTGCTGATGTTTATCGTGCTGCGCAGCGTGGCCGCATTGCCGTCGGTGCATCACGCCATAGCAAGTCTTGGCCTCAATTCGCCATTCAAGGCGTACGCGGCCGGCGCGGTGTTGTCCCAGGGAATCAGCAATGTGCCGGCAGCGATCATGCTCGCGGAGTTTTCGAAAGACTGGCGAGCGCTGGCGTTCGGTGTGAGTGTCGGGGGATTTGGCATCGCGATTGGTTCGCTTGCCAATCTGATTGCCGTTCGACTATCGGGAGAGCGCGGCATGTGGGGGCCGTTTCATCTCATCTCCATTCCATTCTGGATCGTCGCAGCGGCTGTTGGAGCCTGGCTCGTTTGATCAGATCAAAATGGTGCGGCGCACGCAATGCGATTCGTGTCCTGCTGAAAAACGACGTGAAACCACCGCACATCCGGCGTTAATCAAACTCGTTGTCCGTACAATCGAAATCTCCTTTCAGAGACGTGTTTTTGAGCCTCGTCTGCTTGATTTTTGATGGCCCTAAGCTATTGAATCTGTGACAACAATCGCTTACAATCCCCCGGATTTATCAGCTTGGCGACTCCGAAAGCGCACCGTAAGTATGTGGTTGAATCCAGCCATGAACGGGCGGCAAATGCGCAGGTTGTAACTGACTTTAGTGAGATGTGTGATGGCGGTGCGAGAGCAGGATCGAGCGCCGGAAGGCGGGCAAGATGGGCGCGATTCACGCCATGCCGCTGATTTGACTGGACACAAGACGTCCGGTTCAACGCCCAACACCCCTTCTTCTGGTCAGTCGCGCCACGCGTCGGATCATCCATTCGACGATTCGTGGGACGCTGAAGCACAAGATAACAAAACTGTTCCGCTGACGCGGGCAGAGGCGGAGACGCTGTTTGGTCCTGAAGTAAGTCGTTCCTCGCGTGTCACGCCGTTCAAGGTGGTGGCGGCGCAAATGGTTTTGTCCCTGTGTGCGACGTTGGCATGGTGGCTGTTCTACAGTCCACCGGGCGCTGCTGCGCTGTCCGCGTTCCTCGGGGGAGCGATTTGCTGGGTGCCGAGCGGATTGTTCGCGGCCCGTCTGAAAGCGAAGAGCGGCGCCGAAACCATCGCAAGCTGGATGATTGGCGAAGCAATGAAGATGGGCGCGACTATCGCCATGTTCGTGGCTATTGCGTACGGTTTCAAAGGCGTGCTGTGGGTGCCGCTTCTGGTCACGTACCTCATCGCGTTGAAGACGTACTGGATCGCGATGGCTTGGAAGTAACGCGCGCGGCATGGTGCACGACGAGGTGCACGACATAAGGCACCTCGTAATCTTGACGCGCCAGGTAAGTGACGTACCAACGGTAACAGAGCAAATTAATACGTGCGGAGTAGCTCTCCTGCACGCGGGCCCGTGCCCTGCGAATCGCCCATGGAATGGCGATTCGAGGATCACACAGGCGGCGGAAGATTTTCGACAATTTGGGTGGCTTTAAAGTTATGGCAGCTAGCGAAGGAACGCACGCGATGGATCCGTCGGAGTACATCGCGCACCATTTGCAGAATCTCTCCACTTCTTCGCAGACGTCGATTTTCGATATCCACGTCTGGAATCTCGACACGCTTTTCTGGTCGATCCTTTGCGGTCTCGCCACCATCCTGATTCTCGGCTTGGCGGCTCGCAAAGCAACGTCCGGCGTGCCGGGCCGCTTCCAGTGCGCGATCGAGATGCTGGTCGAGATGGTGGAAGATCAGTCGAAGTCGATGGTCCACGGCAGCCGCCGTTTCATCGCCCCGCTCGCCCTCACGGTGTTCGTGTGGGTCGCACTCATGAATTCGCTCGACTTCATCCCGGTTGATCTGCCCACGCGCGTGATCGGCTGGCTGGGTCTGTCGGAGACGTTCCCGCATATGCGTATCGTCCCGACGGCTGACCTGAACGGCACGCTGGGCATCGCTATCGGCGTGTTCGTGCTGATGATTTACTACAACTTCAAGATCAAGGGCGTTGGCGGCTTCGTGCACGAACTGCTGTCCGCTCCGTTCGGCGCGCATCCGCTGCTGTGGATCCCGAACCTTGCACTCAACATCATCGAGTTCGTCGCCAAGACGGTTTCCCTCGGCATGCGGCTGTTTGGCAACATGTACGCAGGCGAACTGTTGTTCCTGCTGATCGCGCTGCTCGGCAGCATGTGGCACTTCGGCGCGGACGCCTCTGTGCTCGGCTTTTTGGGCCACGTGGTTGCAGGGACGGTTTGGGCGATCTTCCACATTCTGATCGTGCTGCTGCAGGCGTTTATTTTCATGATGCTGACGCTGGTGTATCTCGGCCAGGCACATGACTCGCACTAAGCACCAATAGCACCAATCAGGCAGCAGGGAAGGCTCACAGTAGTTCGGTAAAACGCTGCAAAACAACGCAGCGGCGAACCAAAAATCAGCAGAATCGTATCGAGTTTCAATTTTATAAATCTAGTTCCAAAGTCTTTTTCACATAGGAGTAGTCATGAACGCTTTCATCGCCAACATCCAGGGTCTGACCGCCATCGGTATCGGCATCATCATCGGCCTGGGTGCAATCGGCGCCTGTATCGGTATCGGCCTGATGGGTGGCAAGTACATTGAAGCGTGCGCTCGCCAGCCGGAACTGATGAACCCGTTGCAAACCAAGATGTTCCTCTTGGCTGGTCTGATCGACGCGGCGTTCCTGATTGGCGTTGGTGTGGCAATGCTGTTTGCGTTCGCGAACCCGCTGCTGTCGAAGCTCGTCGCAGGCTGAGGTTCCTCGGAAGTGTGCGCTCGAGCTTTCAAGCGACGAGCGCAGGACGGAACGTGCAACGGCGCTTAATCGATGCAACCCTCGATCAGGCGCCTTGCCGTTTCACTCTCCGGATTAGCAACGTTTAAGGAAACACCGTGAATCTCAACGCAACCCTGTTTGCGCAAATGGTCGTGTTTCTGATCCTCGCGTGGTTCACGATGAAGTTCGTGTGGCCGCCGTTGATCAACGCCCTGGATGAGCGCTCGAAGAAGATCGCCGACGGCTTGTCAGCCGCCGAAAAGGGCAAGGCCGAACTCGAAGCCGCACATAAGCGCGTCGACCAGGAACTCGCGCAAGCTCGTAACGACGGTCAGCAGCGTATTGCTGATGCTGAAAAGCGCGCAGTCGCAGTCGCCGACGAAATCAAGGCTAACGCCCAGGCTGAAGCCGCGCGCATCATTGCGCAAGCGAAGGCCGACGCAGACCAGCAAGTCGTCAAAGCGCGCGAAACATTGCGCGGCGAAGTCGCGGCGCTGGCCGTGAAGGGCGCCGAGCAGATCCTGAAGCGCGAAGTCGATCAATCGGCTCACGCCGAGATGCTGAATCAACTCAAAGCCGAGCTCTGATCATGGCCGAACTTGCAACCATCGCACGACCGTACGCTGAAGCTGTATTCCGCGTGGCCGAAGCGGGTGAGCTCGCCGCCTGGTCTGACTTCGTCGAGGAGCTGGCTCAGGTTGCGCGTCTGCCTGAAGTGCTCTCCATCGCGACGAGCCCGAAAGTGAGCCGCGATCAGGTCAGCGAGCTGTTGTTGTCGGCGGTGAAATCGCCGCTCGCGCAACAGCCGGAGGCAAAGAACTTAGTGCGAATGCTGGTGGACAACCACCGGCTGACGCTGATGCCGGAAATTGCCGTGCAGTTCGACGAGCTGAAGAATTCCCGCGAAGGTGCGGCCGATGCGCTGATTGTCAGCGCATTCCCGCTGGAAGGCGCACAGTTGACCGACCTTGTCGCGAATCTCGAACGCAAGTTCCACTGCAAGCTGAAACCTACTGTTGAAGTCGATAAGTCGCTGATTGGCGGTGTTCGCGTGACGGTAGGCGACGAAGTACTCGATACCTCGGTCCGCGCGCGCCTCGCCAGCATGCAGACGGCTCTGTCCGCCTGACGCGCTTTTGCGCCGGCGCACGTAAAGAATTGACTATCAGGAGTGACTAATGCAACTCAATCCCTCTGAGATCAGCGAGCTGATCAAGAGCCGGATCCAGGGTCTGGAAGCGAGCGCCGATGTTCGCAACCAAGGCACTGTGATTTCCGTGACCGACGGTATCGTGCGTATTCACGGTTTGTCGGACGTGATGCAGGGCGAAATGCTCGAATTCCCGGGCAACACCTTCGGCCTCGCGCTGAACCTCGAGCGCGATTCGGTTGGCGCCGTGATTTTGGGCGAATACGAACACATTTCGGAAGGCGACATCGTCAAGACGACGGGCCGCATTCTCGAAGTCCCGGTAGGTCCGGAACTGCTCGGCCGTGTGGTCGACGCACTGGGCGTGCCTATCGACGGTAAGGGTCCGGTCAACGCAAAGCTGACCGACGCTGTCGAAAAGATTGCCCCGGGCGTGATCTGGCGTAAGTCGGTGTCGGAGCCGGTTCAAACGGGTCTGAAGTCCATCGACGCAATGGTGCCGGTTGGCCGTGGCCAGCGCGAGCTGATCATTGGCGACCGCCAGTGCGGCAAGACGGCTGTGGCCATTGACGCGATCATCAACCAGAAGGGCAAGAACCTCTTCTGTATCTACGTCGCGATCGGCCAGAAAGCTTCGTCGATCATGAACGTGGTGCGCAAGCTTGAAGAAAGCGGCGCGATGGAATACACCATCGTGGTCGCGGCTTCGGCTTCGGAATCGGCTGCGATGCAATACCTCGCACCGTACGCCGGCTGCACGATGGGCGAATACTTCCGCGATCGCGGTCAAGACGCGCTGATCGTGTATGACGATTTGACCAAGCAAGCATGGGCGTATCGTCAGATTTCGCTGTTGCTGCGCCGTCCGCCGGGTCGTGAAGCGTATCCGGGCGACGTGTTCTATCTGCACTCGCGTCTGTTGGAACGTGCTGCTCGCGTGTCGGAAGACTACGTTGAGAAGTTCACCAAAGGCGAAGTCAAGGGCAAGAGCGGTTCGCTGACGGCATTGCCGGTCATTGAAACGCAAGCCGGCGACGTGACCGCATTCGTTCCGACGAACGTGATCTCGATTACAGACGGCCAGATCTTCCTGGAAACCGACTTGTTCAACGCCGGTATTCGCCCTGCTATTAACGCAGGCGTGTCCGTGTCGCGAGTCGGCGGTGCAGCGCAGACCAAGGTCATCAAGAAGCTGTCCGGCGGTATTCGTACCGACTTGGCGCAGTATCGTGAATTGGCCGCGTTCTCGCAGTTTGCATCGGACCTGGACGAAGCTACGCGTAAGCAGCTGGAACGCGGTCGTCGCGTGACGGAATTGCTGAAGCAGCCGCAGTATCAGCCGCTGCAAGTGTGGGAACTGGCGATCGCGCTGTTTGCCGCGAACAACGGTTACCTCGACGATCTCGAAGTCGCTCAAGTGCTGCCGTTCGAAAAGGGTCTCCGCGACTTCTTGAAGACCAAGCACGCCGACATGATCAAGCGCATCGAAGATAACAAAGACTTGTCGAAGGACGACGAAGGCGCATTGCATGCCGCGCTGAAGGACTTCAAGAAGTCGGGCGCTTACTGATCCTCGTATTGGTCGAACTTTGAAGCGGCGCGGGCCGCTTTCAGAACAAACGAAGCATCCCGCGCCACTTCGATGAAGGAGTAAGCAATGGCTGGAATGAAGGAAATCCGCGGCAAGATCAAGAGCGTGCAAAACACGCGCAAGATCACCAAGGCGATGGAAATGGTGGCTGCGTCGAAAATGCGCCGCGCGCAGGAGCGCATGCGCGCTGCTCGCCCGTATGCCGACAAGATCCGCGACGTCGCTGCGCACATGAGCGCTGCCACGCCTGAGTATCGCCATCCGTTCATGGTTGAGAACAAGGGCGCGAAAGCGGCCGGCATGATCCTCGTCACGACCGATAAAGGTCTGTGCGGCGGCATGAACACGAACGTGCTGCGCGCTGCGCTCCTGAAGTTCAAGGAGCTGGAGCAGAAAGGTCAGACGATCGAAGCATCGGCGATCGGCAGCAAGGGTCTGGGCTTCCTGAATCGGTTGAAGGCCAAGACCGTGTCGCAAGTCACGCATCTGGGTGACACGCCGCATCTGGAAAAGCTGATCGGCGCGATCAAGGTTCAGCTCGACCTGTATTCGGAAGGCAAGATCAGCGCGGTTTATCTGGCGTTCACCCGCTTCGTCAACACGATGAAGCAGGAAGCCGTGATCGAACAATTGCTGCCGTTGTCGGCTAGCGATTTCGCGCGCAAGGACGGTCTGGATAAAGACAGCGAACTGGTCACGCCGAAGACATCGTGGGACTACATCTACGAGCCGGATGCGCAGACCGTCGTCGATGAACTGCTCGTGCGGTATGTTGAAGCGCTCGTCTATCAGGCGGTGGCGGAAAACATGGCGTCGGAGCAATCGGCTCGGATGGTCGCGATGAAGGCTGC
>Ga0302182_10000364_pt1 | contig 29448 bp, 28 predicted proteins | sample I_Palsa_N3_1_FD_198781 | JGI IMG/M metagenome (GOLD analysis project Ga0302182, IMG submission 198781) | Peat permafrost microbial communities from Stordalen Mire near Abisko, Sweden - I_Palsa_N3_1 | ecosystem: Environmental > Terrestrial > Soil > Palsa > Peat permafrost | place: Sweden...
CAAAGAACTCCTCGCTCGCGTACGCCGCGCCATGCGCCGCAGCAGCCAACTTGCCGAACTATCCGCCACTCCGGCCAGTCCACATGAAGTACTTGCGTTCGATGAAGTATTGGTAGACTTTACCAGCATGGTCGCTACACGCGGAACGAAGCCGCTGACCTTCACCGCCCAGGAATACAAGCTCCTGAAGTATTTCGCCAATTCCCCATCCCGCGTTATTTCTAGAGAGGAATTATTGAACGAAGTCTGGGGATATCAGAACTATCCCACCACCAGGACCGTCGATAATCACGTCCTCCGTCTGCGGCAAAAGCTCGAGCCTGATCCCGCAAATCCGCGCTACTTCCTTACCATGCATGGCTCCGGCTACAAATTCTCACCCACCGATTCGGGGATCTCTTCCGAGAAGTAATGCCGCCTGCTCGGAGGCTCATGGCGCGCTTGCGATTGCGCACTCAGCTTCTTATTGCCACTCTGCTCATCATCTGCGCTCTTCTAGGCTCGCTCCTCATCATCGTCCGTCATATTGTTCGAACCGAAATTGCTGACGGTGTACAGCAAAGCACCGATGCCTCGCTTCACGCTTTCGAGAATGTTCAGCAACAGCGCGACCTCGAATTTTCACGTACTGCGGCCATGCTTGCTGAACTCCCAACTTTGAAGGCCGTCTTGGCAAGCCAACATGCCCTTACCATCCAGGATGCCTCCGAATCTTTCTGGAAACTTGCCGGCAGCCAACTTTTTGTGTTGTCCAGCCCGGACACGCAGATCTACGGTTTTCATGTGTCCGCGACCGGATGGGATCCAACTCTGGCGCAGTCAAGTCTTAGAAGATCCCTCGAACAGGGTGAAGACGCCGCGTGGTGGTACGGCCATGGCCAACTCTATCGCGTTTTTTTGCGTACCATTCTCGCGGGCAGCGGCAATAATCAACGTCAAATCGGTATCATTGCGATTGGCTATCAAATTGACTCCAGCGTAGCCGCACAATTGTCACTCGCCTCTGGCAGTCAGATCGCTCTTGCCTCCGGCGATCAAATCATTGCCACCACACTCACAACTCCCGAAGAGAAAGAGCTGCTAGGCAAGATGCATGCGACTTGGAACGCCTCCGCCAGATCTCATGAACTGCAGCTTGGCGCCGCCTCTTTCCAGGCCGATACCGTCTTGTTGCACGCCGGACCGCCGGCCGACGTGAAATGCTACGTGCTCATGTCGTTGGCTTCCGCGGATGCCTTCCTGCATCGGCTGAATCGCACCATCATCATTCTTGGCGTTTCCGCCATCCTGCTTGCGGCCTTCCTACTCACCTTCGTTTCGCGCACCATCACCCATCCACTAGACAATCTCGTTGCCGGCGTACGAGCGCTCGCGGGTGGCGACTACGCTTACTCCATCAATCCCCGAGGCAGCAGCGAAGTGGCCGAACTAGGCGAAGCCTTTTCCAAAATGCGCGGCGAACTGCTCGCTGCGGAACAACGGCGGTTTTCGGACGAAAGAATTGCCGCGCTTGGCAGGGCCGCCGGTTCAATCTCTCACGATTTGCGGCACTACCTCGCCGCCGTGGTAGCCAACGCTGAATTCCTATATGAAGCGGAAAGGCTAAAACTCAATCGCGACGACATTTACAGCGAAATCAAGACCGCCTCCGAGCAGATGACCGACCTGCTCGATTCGCTACGCGAATTGTCCCGTGGAGAAGGATCGATTTCGGCACGTCCAGCTTCCATCGATAACGCCATTCGCCACGCCGTGGACGCCGTGCGTGCGCGACCGGAAATGCGCAATCGGGTGGTCTCTGTTCGGATCTCCGGCGACATGGCCGGCACCTTCGATCCGCAAAAAATTGAACGTGCCCTTTTTAACCTGGTGCTGAATGCTTGCGAGGCCTCCATCACTACCGAAAGCGAAATTGAGATCGAATTAGATTCCTCGGCGTCTATGTTTGAGATTCGCGTAATTGATCACGGCAGCGGAATCCCGTCGGCCATATGCCACACTTTGTTTGATCCGTTCGTGAGCTTCGGAAAATCAAATGGAACTGGCTTGGGGCTAGCCATCGTCAGCAAAGTAATTCATGACCACGGCGGTTCGGTGGCGGTGGAGGATACCTCCGCATCTGGAACTACTTTCCTGGTCAGGCTGCCCCGGGTGCCACAAGCGCTGGGGAAAGCTGCACACGCGGTCAGCCTCTGACATCTCCTCGCCCAACCTAAAACTTGCTTACTTATCGTGACCTGCAGTGTCGGCCCACGGGACAATTTAATGGCTTCCCGTTGACAATCTTTTTGCCTGACGGCGACAACCTCGCTCTGCCCTTGAAGCAGAATTCCGGTTGAAGAGAGTTGCCAGTAGGAAAATTTCTGGCCTCCATTAATCTCAGAGAGGAAAAAACTATGTTTTCACGGTCACTCTGTAAAATCTCAGGCCTTTTCTTGTTTTGTCTCGCAGTGGGCAGCACAGCGTCCGCTCAATATAACGGTGGAACAGCAGGGGCCCCTGGAGCACCCGGAACGGGCAACATGGCCGTCGGCGGCACTCCCAATTACAGCTACGGCAATGGTAAAGCGATCGGTGTCGGCGTAGGAGCCGCAGCGGGCGCCGCGGTCGGCATCGCTTTGTATGTCCATCATCGCCACGTTAAAGCCCGCGAAGAGGCGCAGGCTCTGCAAACGCCAAAGTCCGAAGCATCCATCATCGGCTGCACACAGTCCACGTTAACTGGAGTCTCCCTGAAGAATGAAAATGACAATATGACCTACACCATTCTTTCCAGTGGCAGCACGAAACTCCAACCCGGGCAGCGCGTCGAGCTGCAGGGCGCGGTACTAAACGAAGAGTCAGGCATCAACGCTTTCAGTGTTCATCAGCTGGTTGATAATTACGGAGCTTGCGGATCGCCGGCGATGCTTGCGCAGAAGAGCGCCTTCACAGCGAAGTTGAATTAGTAACGGCAGCTAGAAACTGTTCTCCAGAGAAGGATGGAGCTATCCGTAATCTAACTCCATTCTTCCGTGAGAACTCGTATTTCGATTCGACGATTAATTTGAGAATAGTCGCTGGAGCTGATCGAGGTCGGGCGCTGCAGCGTCGGAGACGGCGTAGAATTCCATTCCTTGCTTGCGCCAATCGATCCACTGGTAGCCTTGGATCGAACCTGCACGCGGAGCCGCATCCTTTTCAGAAGTAGGCCAAACGAAAACATTGACTACATGTTTGCGGCGGGCGTACACCAGCGCCGCAACGGTGCGGTTATCCACCACATCGAGACGCCCGCCCTGCAATGCAAAACCCCGCTCCGTAAAATCGCGGACCGGTGGAGCAAAATCCAGCTTGCCCTCGAACCAGGGTTTCACGGTGTGTTGATCGGTAGAGATTACGTCTTCCAAGTGACCGGGCTGCAGCGATCGCAGATGTGCGTCGACAATCTTGCTGGCCATCAGCGTTTCCCGGCTATCCCCGCGATTAAGCGATGCGGCTCGCCACCCACCGTAAAGTAACAATAGAAATGCGGCCGCGATAGCCAGCCAGCGCCAGTTGGTTGTCGCGGCCGGGGTACTCATGATCGTAGCCCCCTTCACATTCAGGTCGGCAAGGATTGTCTTGCGGAATGACGCAGACATCTTTTCGTAGGGTTGCGCAACGTTTATGGTCGAGCGCAGAGACTCCAAAGCATCCAGCGTGACTACGCATTCTGAGCACTGTTCGAGATGAGCCTGAAATTCGGCAGCCCTAAGCGCGTCTAACTCGTTATCGAAATAACCGTGAACTAGGGTATCAGCGCGTTCACATGCCATGGGTGGCCTCCTGGGCTGCGCCATTACCGAGCGCCAGTTGAAGCTGCCGGCGGGCGCGCGACAGCGTAGACATTACTGTACCGATGGGAATCGCAGTGATCGACGCAATTTCTTTGTACGAACATCCTTCCAGCTCACGCAGCACAATGACCTCACGATACCTTGGCGGCAATGACTTCAGCGCCTCGGAAAGGCGTTCGCGATCGTTGCCCGCAATGGCCAGGGTTTCAGGCGATGGGCTTGGCAGCCCGTGTACTTCTTCGTTGAATTCGGTCATATCTTTGACCCTGCGATTTTTGTCGAGCCAGCTGTAACAGGTATTCCGGACGATTTGCAGCAGCCAGGCCCGCGCATCCCCGCCATGAAAACCATGGAAGAACCGATACGCGCGCAACAGTGCTTCCTGCGCGGCGTCTTCGGCATCGGCGCGACTGCGCAACAGCCAGCGGGCCAGATTGAAAGCGGCATCGAGATGCGGCAGCACTAACGTCTCGAAGCGCACCTGCTCCTGTGAGTCCAGCACGTCCATACCTTTCCCCTGGACAGGATTGCTCACTGGTAGTAACTCCCCGAGCCCTGACTTTATTCCCATTTGGTCCTTTTTCTTGTCCAACGGAAAAAACGCCGATTTCCGGCGCTGATGGAATAAATGCAATGCACTCATGGTCTACGTACATGAAACACGTCCAAGAGCGGCGCAGAACCCCTCGATTCTCCGATGCTGCGCCGCTCGCTTCACCAGGCGATCGGGACGATGACAGAGATTTAGTAGCGCGAGCAACGAGGAGGAATAATGGCCGCGAAGTCAAAAGATGAGCTTCTACATGACCACAACCACGATGGAGTAGACCGCCGTGGATTCTTGAAGTGCATGGCCTGGGCCGGAACCGGGGCATTCTGCATCATGCAGGGCGGTGTTTTGAAGTCCTACAGCATGAGCCAGATGGCCCAAATGGCCACCAAGGTGGGCGCAGGGGATCTCAGCTTCGTGCAAATCAGCGATAGCCACATGGGCTTCAACAAAGCCGCCAATCCTGATGTGATTGGTACACTGAAGACGGCCGTCGACAAAGTGAACTCATTGTCTACACCAGCCGAATTCATGTTGCACACAGGTGACATCAGCCACCTTTCGAAACCCGAAGAGTTCGACACTGTCGACCAGATCCTGAGGGGCGCCACACCGAAAGACATCTTCTACGTCCCCGGCGAGCACGACATGCTGAACGATGACGGCAAGCAGTACCTTGAGCGTTACGGCAAAAATACTAAGGGCGCCGGATGGTACAGCTTTGACAAAAAAGGCGTGCATTTTATTGGACTCGTCAACGTGCTGAATCTGAAAGCCGGCGGCCTAGGTACCCTCGGACACGAGCAGCTGGAGTGGATGGAAGATGACGTCAAACATCTGAAGAGCAGCACTCCTATCGTGGTGTTCGCGCACATTCCACTGTGGTCCGTTTATCCGGAGTGGGGTTGGGGAACGGAAGACAGTGCGCAGGCGCTCGCGTATCTGAAGAAGTTCGGATCCGTAACCGTTCTGAACGGTCATATTCACCAGACCATGCAAAAGGTCGAAGGCAACGTAACCTTCCATACCGCCGCATCGACCGCCTTTCCGCAGCCGGAACCTGGTAAGGCCCCATCACCAGGGCCGATGAAAGTACCCGCCGAGCAATTGAAGAGCGTACTCGGAATCACGGATGTGAATTACGTGCACGGTCAGCACGCGTTGGCGGTAGTGGATTCTTCGCTGGCGTAAGAATCACCATAAGAACAGGCCATAAAAGCAGTCAAGGAAAAGAGAGGACAAATAACATGAGGAGAGTTGTGTCTACTGCAGTTTTGTTTGCGGCAACGTTTGGAGTCGCATTCGCGGGTCTGCGCGCTGGGGCAGGAAGTTTGCCTGCCGCTGCGCAGCAGAAGCCCGATGCAACAGAGGTAAAGATAGACAATTTCAGTTTCGGACCTGCGGAGCTGAAGGTTCCGGTGGGAACGACCGTCACCTGGACAAATCACGACGATATTCCGCATACCGCGGTCAGTACCGACAAGACGTTTAAATCCAAAGTGCTGGACACCGACGAAAAGTTTTCGTTCACTTTCAGCAAACCCGGCACGTACGAATATTTCTGCTCAATTCATCCCAAGATGACGGGCAGAGTCGTCGTTCAGTGAACAGTCAATGAGTGTAAATCCGTTCGACCTCAAAACCGTTGTACTGGCCAAACACGCGCAGCATGTGGTGCTGATTCATTTCCCCATAGCGTTGTTTATGGTGGCCGTGGCGTTTGACTTCCTCGCCCAGTGGGCGAAGAACAGGAGCCTGGCCGCTGCGGCGTACTTCAATTTGTTGCTGGCCGCGGGCTTCACGGTGCCTGTGGTAGCGACAGGCCTCGCGGCGTGGCAGTGGGCATTAGAGGGCCAAAAGTTAAAAGGGATTCTCCTGATGCATTTGGTACTCGGCTGCATATCCGCGGTGGTGATCTGGGTGGTGTTTTTAATTCATTTGCGTGCGCGGCGCCATCCCGGGAATTCCTTGCCGACGTATCGCCTATCGCTGGAAGCCGTCGCCGTCCTTCTGGTCGGTGTCACCGCGCATCTCGGCGGGTTTCTCAGCGGCGTTAACGGGCCTGGCTAGTTCAGCTGGGACGTACAGATCACCGGATGCGCATTAGAATGTGAGAAATTTATTCACAGCTACAAATGCAACATAAATCTAAAAGCAATGGAGAACAGTTATGAAAATCTTATGTGGAATGATCGCGTTAGCCACCGCTTCAGCGGCGTTAGCAAACAATACTTCGTCCTATCCCAAGGATCAGGTCACAAAGTTCGTGGTCGACAAACTGGATGTCACCACCTTGCCAACTGGCATCGGGCCAAAACACGATCGGGGCAAGAAAACATTCAGCGACTATGGGTACGTCACCAGCTCGCTAGACGAAAATCAGGCCGTAGTGGCCACGCCCACTGGAACGCAAATCAACATGAAAATACTCGAACAGAAAACCTCTCAAATCTATGTGTGCGTTTTGGGCGCAGGCGAAAAATCCGGCAGCGCCAAGATTCAGCGGGTGTTCCTGCTCAAGGTCAAGAACTCAGGCAGCCTTCTAAAGGGCAGGGAATCATGGAAGGAATTTGACGCTTGCCCAGTGATCGGCGGAACGGACCATGATTCAACAGCCGATTCATACGGCGGAGATTAAAGTATTTCGAGATCGGCCGCAGCAGACCTATCGAGACCTCAGAAGCCGACCATCCGCAGCTGGACCCGGTACAGTCCTTTGAACGGCCTGTCTACGGACGCCCCTGCTTACGCCAACGTCATTCTGCTTTTGGAACTAGCGATGGGAGTAGGCTTACTCGTCGGCGCTTTCCTCGCGCGCCTAAAGCGCTTTCGGCAACACGCCTGGTGTCAGTCAGTCATCGTGCTCGTCAATCTCCTATTGATTGACCTCACCATGCTTCCATCGTTTCGTGTTCACGTTGCTTCGCGAATCCCCTTGAAACTTGGCGGGGCTTATTACGCCTTGGCAACTGCCCACGCCACCTTGGGAGCTTTGGCTGAAGTCGGAGGGTTGTACATCCTGGTAGCAGCTGGCACGAGACTGTTGCCGCCACGATTATGTATTAGCAACTATAAGCTCTGGATGCGCACTGTGTTAGTGCTGTGGTGGGCTGTCCTTTTGTTGGGCGGGGCGACTTACGCACGTTGGTATATTCCGCATCTGTTCCGCAAATAACTTGCGGGCACCCTGGGCGCCCCGCAGACGCGACACACTTTCACTGGTTGTGATCCACGTGTGCAATAAAATGTCTCAAATCCGGTCTATATGACTGCCGGCACGCACGAGGCAATGTGCGCACGAATTAGAAGTATCCGACACCTTTACAGCTGCGAGGAGAATAAGGTGAATAGCGCACTGCGAATTATGTCTTTGTTTTTCTTGAGTTCATTGGCCCTCACTTCGGGGTTCGCCAGTCCAATGACTAGCTCCCAATTTGCACGGAGCGTACAAGTCATCGAAGTCACCGCCAAGAAGTATGACTATTCGCCGTCGCTGATTCACGTGAAACTGGGCGCGCCGGTAGAGTTGAAGTTCACGTCACTGGATAAGACCCACGGCTTCAAGATCAATTTGTATCCCGATGGATCAGACGCCAAAGGTGAGCCCGGGCTTGTTTTCACCTCTAAGGAAGATTGCTTCAAGCTGGAAAAAGAAACTCCGACGCTAGTGCAGTTCATTCCCCGCGCGACAGGAACGTATTCGTTCCATTGCTGTAATCGTTGTGGACTCGGCCACGGCGGGATGAAAGGCCAACTCGTCGTCGAACCGTAGGGTGACGAAGCTTGGTGGTTTCACGCGCGACTCGTATCTCGCGAAGACATAAAAAGACTGTCGCGGCGGAACTGGGAATAAATTCCCCTGAAGTTGGTTTATATAATTGAAGCCCGGACACTAAACCGGGACACCAAGGCACGGAAAACCATGGCTGAACATCGAATGACTCTAGTGGATCGCCAAACAATTGCTACGGACACTATGGCTTTTTTGGCTCGAACCTGACGACGGCTACTTCGAATTCCGAGCCGGACAGCACGTTGATCTTGTATTTGCACATCCTCCACAGGGAAGTGAAAACGACAATTTCAGAACCTTCTCTCTGGCGACAGCCCCACAAGAAAAGACTTTCATCATGATCGCCATGCGCATGCGTAATACGGCATTCAAAGACGGCTTGCAGTCCGCTCCTCTTGGTGCCAAGTTCGTGGTGAGCCGCCCGAGGGGATCATTCACGCTGCATAAGGATATTACCAGGGCCGCGGTATTTCTAGTCGGTGGCATCGGAATTACACCGATTCGTAGCATCCTCCAGCAGGCCGCTCAGGATCGTTTGCCACACAAACTCTACTTATTTTATTCAAACCGCGAAGCGGAAGACGTGGCGTTCCTCGAGGAATTTGAAAATATGGGCACTCAGAATCCCAATTTCGTTCTCATTTCAACGGTTACTGGGCATAGAACCGTAGCGTGGCCCTACGAAAAAGGTCACATCAATCATGGAACGCTCAAGCGTTATCTACTCGGACTCCAAGGCCCGGTCTACTACATCGCCGGCCCGTCGGGAATGGTCACTGCAATGACCGACCTCCTCCGTTCTATGGGCGTGAGCGAAGACGATATAAAGACCGAGGAATTCGGAAACTATACTGTGTTTGAAGACCCCACGCAGAGCAACAAAATTACGGGCAATCAATCAGATTCAGTGCTATGAAGGTCAGTGTGATGGAGATCTTGTGAAAGGTAGCTTGGTTGCGAATGATACCTTTCTGGTTCCGGTCATTTCTCTTGTGACCTTTGGCATCGTCGTCCGGAATTTCCCCGCGCTCGCAATCGCCCAATCCTCCGTTCACGACGACGTGAACCATGACTCACCTGCCCAGGTCATTGCGCGTGGCCAATCCCTCTTTATGGATGTAGGCCTGGCGGTTTCGGCTACTCTTCTTCACTCTCGTCATGAAATGTCCACTTCAACGAGGAAGGCCGACACGACGCGACAGGTCTTGAAAACGCGGGTCCGACCGCAGAGGATCGAATCCCGGCCGCAGCAGGACTCCTGGGTTGAATCGTTCTTCGTAGCTTCTTTCGAGCCAACTCATGGCTTGATTCGTGTCCCCAAGAGAGGCGTAGATCACGGCAATCTCCGAAGCATGCGAATAGCCTAGAGTGGAGCGCTGCTTCAGATTGCTTAGCAGCTTTTCTGCTTCGCTTCTTTTTCCCGATGCCACGTAAGCACGAGCGAGACTGGCGATGCATGTCGGACTGCCCCCAGAAAGCTCTACCGCTTTTTGGAGTTCTGCGACAGCTTCCTCGTTCATGTTCTTCTGTAGGTATGCCTGGGCGAGTTGATTGTGAGCGAGAGCGAAATTAGGATCCATTTCGATCGCCTTGCGACTCTGGCTGATGGATTCGTCATAGGAATGCGCAAGGACAAGAAGCTCGGCCAAATCGGCGCCAATAATCAGAGATAGCGGGTCGAGGTTTTGGGCTTTTTTCATTTCTGTTATGGCTTCGTCGTATCGACGCAATAGAGCTAAATGCCAAGCGTACCAATGGTGTGCCGTTGCGTAGCCCGGGTTCAGTTCAATGGCTCGGCGGAACTCTTTGCCACCGGCGTCCAAATCCCAGTCGAAACCATCCAAGCAGAACGCTAGCGAGTTGTGAGCCTCGCCTAGCGTGCTGTCCAGCTCCAGAGCTTTGACCGCCGCGGCCTTGGCTTTCGGTAGTGCCTCCTTGGTGGTCATGACGCCATACTGCCAATCTCCAAGCAGCGCATACGTGTCGGCTAAGCCGGAATAGGCTTGGGCATACTTCGGATCTTCTTCGATCGCCTGGTTGAAATATGCTAGGGCCGCCCGCAAGCCATCCGCTGTCCGCTTGTTCCAAAAAAAGCGTCCCTTCAAATAAGACTGATACGCTTCCGGGTCGACAACCTTTGTGGTTCTCAGCGCAGCCCGTTCTTGTGGATTCAGATTAATCCTAATTTGCTCTGCAATCGCGTTTGCTACTCGGTTTTGGAGCGCCAAGGCGTCCCGTAATTCGCCCTCATAGCTCTGAGACCACAGATGTTTGTCCGCAGCGGCTTCGATCAACTGCGCTGTGATGCGGACCTGTTCGCCGGAACGCAACACAGTGCCTTCTACTACTGCGTCCACGTTTAGCTCACGAGCGATCTGGGGGAGTGGTTTGCGCGCATGCTTATACGCCATCACAGAGGTACGTGAAATCACCCGCAACGCGCGGATCTGGCCAAGATCGGAGATCAACTCGTCTGTCATGCCATCAGCGAAATAGTCCTGAGACGCATCGCTCGATAAACTTTCCAGCGGGAGGACGGCCAATGAGTGAATGACAAAGGACGGACGTTTCCAAGAGTGAATCTTCCAGGCGGCGACCGACGCTACCAGAACGAGCAGCATGAGCGCGAATACCTTCCACGCGCGCGAGAGAGGATGGGTCTTGGGTGCGGGTATTGCGAGCTTGCCAGCGAAATCCGCGTGATCGGTTGGTTCCGCAGGAGGATGAGATTGGATGGAGGATTCCGCCCTCCGATTAACTGGACCATCAGCATCCTTGACTTCCGCGAGGAAACGGTAGCCGCGACGAGAAACTGTTTCTACAAATCGAGGGCTGTCGGCGGAGTCGCCAAGGGCTTCACGGATTTTATTGATGGCTTTGTTAAGCCCATGGTCGAAATCCACAAAGGTATCTGCGGTCCAGAGCTTCTTTTGCAGGTCCTCACGACTTACTACCTCTCCAGCGTGCTCGACAAGCACAGCCAAGAGTTGAAATGGCTGCTCCTGGATTCGGATCTTGATGCCGTGCTTTCGGAGTTCGTCGGCTGCAGACTCAGAGAAGGCGGCTCGCACGTCGTACGCACCGCCACTTCATTCTAACTAGCGCAGTGATTGGAAACCCGCGCGAACCTCTTCTGAGAAGAGCTTCGGCTGTTCCCAGGCCGCGAAGTGGCCGCCTTTGTCGAGCTTGTTGTAGTGGATCAGTTTGGGATATGCCCGCTCTGCCCAGCTCCGCGGGGCTGGATAGAGCTCGTCAGGAAAGACGCTGACGGCAACCGGGATGGCGGCGCCGACGCCCTTGACAGCGAAGAACGACGCCCCCTTGTTCTCCCAATAGAGACGGGCGCCAGAAAGCGCCGTGTTCGTCAACCAGGTGATTGTGATGTTGTCGAGGATGTCGTCGCGCGTGAGCCCCTCAGACTGTCCGTTAAAGACGCGCGCGATGAGCTCATAGCTGCGCGCGTCGTGATCAAGGAAATAAGCCGCCAGGCCGACGGGTGAATCCGCAATTCCGTACAGCGTCTGCGGTCGCAGCCCCATCTGGAATCCGTAGCCGATGCCCTTTGCATAGACGAAGCTCAGTCGCTCATAAGCGACCTTCTCGTCGGCTGAGAGACCTGCTGGTGGCGGCGCACCGGAAAAAGCTGCCTTGTCGATGTCGACTGGAATCACGTTAGGCATGTTGGTGTGAATGCCCAGCAATTCCGGCGACGCCTGCGCGCCCATCAGCTCGGTGATGATCGCACCCCAGTCGCCACCCTGCGCCACGAATTTCGTGTATCCGAGGCGCTTCATCAGCACGGTCCAGGCCCGAGCAATGTGGGCGGGGTCCCACCCGGTCGTCCTTGGTTTTCCTGAGTATCCGTAGCCCGGCATCGACGGAATCACCAGATGGAATGCGTCCGAGGCACTCCCGCCATGCGCCGTGGGATTGGTGAGTGGATCGACAATCTTCAGCTGCTCGACAACCGAGCCGGGCCAGCCGTGTGTGACGATGAGCGGCAACGCATTGTCATGCTTCGAACGCACGTGGATGAAATGAATATCGAGTCCATCGATCTCGGTGATGAACTGCGGCAGGGCGTTCAGCCTGGCCTGGCACTTGCGCCAGTCGTACTCGGTCGACCAATATCGCGCGAGGGCCTGAACCGTGGCGAGCTGCACGCCCTGCGTAGCGTCCGGGACTGTCTCCCGTTCGGGGAACTTGGTCGCCTGGATGCGCCTGTGCAAATCGGCAAGGTCCGCCTCTGGCACATTCACCCGAAACGGACGAATTGCATCTACCTGGTCGCTGCCTCGTTGTGTAGCACTGGATTGGGTCATGGGGTCCTCCTTTTGAGTAGTTTTACATTTTTGGTTTGTACTGCTCCTGTGTGGGCTGGTGCGGTTGTCAACTGCGGCCGAAAATCCTTTGGCGGCGCTCATAATAACACCATGGGACCGCCTTGCTCAATCAGAGTCCCTGCGTGATCTATGAATACTGAGACCGCTTCTCGGACCGCCGGCGCGTGTCAACGACTTTGAGACACATGCTCACGGAATTTAGTGAGGTTTTTCATGTTAGTTGGACTGGTTTGTTGATCCACGCCTCAGTGGGGACGGCGGGAGGTCTTGGAGCGCTTCGCACGAAGCGTTCCGCATGAAGCGTTCCGCATGAAGCGTTCCGGATGAAGTTGATAGGCGGCACCGAGTACTTGTTGGCGCTGTTGGAGAACTCGGTGGGTCTGGTTGTAGTGGACCATCGCGAGTAGGCCGAGACTCGAGTGGCGGTGTTCGCCGTTGTACCAGCGAAAAAATCCCTGGCAGAAAGCACGACTGTCCTGAATGCAGCCGAAGCGATCCGGGAACTCCGAACGTACTTCAGCGTGCGGAATTGGCTTTCCGAGTAGGGGTTGTCATTGGAGACGTGTGGGCGGCTGTGGGTCTTGGTTACACCCAGGCCTGCCAGTAGAAAAGCCACGGGCCTGGAGCTCATCGAGATGCCGCGATCGGCATGCAGCGTAAGCTGGCCTGGTTGGATGCACTGTTTTCGGCAACTCTCCTCGATCAGTCGTTTGGCGAGTTCGGCGCTTTCCCGCATGGCCACCATCCAGCTAGTGACATAGCGGCTAAAAACACCCAGTCTTATCTCAATTCAGTAACACTCGTCGGCTTCATTGGTTCTGACCCGGAGCAACGTCAGGCGAAAGGCAACGGTTCGAAGTTCCTCTCTGCATCGCAGAACGCGGGCTCCTAATTGACCCTCCGTGCCCGTGGCGTACCGGATTCAATACCGGTCAAAGACCTGAAAATCTACTCTTCTGTGATCGACCTGCGGAGTATACGCACTCCAAAGGAGCCGAGGTTTTCAATTCTGAAAATGTCCGCTGCCGATGTGGCAACCGGTACGGTTCCCCACCGGAGCGCGCGCGTGTCAGGGAGACCGCCATGCCAGAAACTCATCACTGCGTATGCCGCATTTGTTCGGTCGAAAAGGGACTCGAAATAAGTCTGGCAACCCCCTCCGCGCAGGAAGCCTATGCAGCGCTCCGCGCGGGCTGTCGGGCCCTCGCGTGCTTTCCGACCGCCTCCTCCGTTCTGGCCCACATACGCCGCATGCGCGACACGAACGGATCGGGAGAAGCCTCGGACCGCATCTTCAGAGCATTCCGCGATGCGCTTGAGCAACCAGGCGGCATCGCAGAAACACTACTGCTTCTCGCTGTTGTTCCGGCTTTGCATGCCGCCGTGAGCTCTTTTAAGCGCGCCTGCCCGACTCTCAACAGGGAAGACATCGCGCAACAAGCCATCGTCATCGTAATGACCCACGTACGCGGTGATACGTGGCGGCGCCGCGAAACGCACCTCGCCTATTCTCTAGCTCGAGAACTGCGTAGAGATGTCTTTCTCTGGGTCAAAAACGAAACACTCTTTCTGCCTGAGCCGGATTCGTGTTCCACATCCGAACGAACCGTCTCTGCGAGCGAGCTGTTTGAACGAGACGTTCAGTTAAAACATTTTCTACACCGTTCCCTTGCAACCGGCGCACTCGACAACGACGATCTCGAACTCCTAATCGAGTTCAAGCTCGAAGGCGGCACGGGTGACAAAGGAAACGGTCCGGTAACGAACGCAGCGCGTCAACGAATGAAGAGGCTGATGGCCAAGATGCGCCATCATGCCCGGTCTTTTACGCTGCACAGGTGAAAACGGCTGGACCGAGAATAAAAGTGCGACACGTTTTTCAATGTTTTTCCAGATTAGGTATATGAGGGGAAGTTTTCGGCAAGTTCCGGACACGCCGTGAAGGCGGCCTGCGAACCACCACCAAGACAGTAGGAACACTCGGCGTCTCGGACTTTTTCTGGCAGGAAGTCAGCAAGTCTCGACGGTGGATCGAGTTAGGGAAATCTGGCGGAGAGGGGGGAATTTCAGCCTCAGCGCCCAACCACATTGGAAACAGGAAACTTAAATCGCTAACTCCTGCTCTGTCAACGGAATATTGATCGGAGACTTTGCGCCGCGTTGCGTGGCGTTTTGCCGCGTACCGAAAAATCGTAACCGTCGTAACCGCTAGTTACCCCATCCGAATGAAAAAGTAAAGGCGACTTCAAAGGGACCTTATTCGCTACGCCGTGTTGATTCCTCGTCAGTAGATTGAATGGCGCCCAGAAGGAGGGCGCTATGAAGAAATCAAAGAAACTAGTGGCAAGACGAAGAAACGAGTTCAACCAAAGCCAGTGCAGTCGAGGTCCAAGACTGCTCGGGCGAATATCTCCGAGGGCACGCGTCTCTTCGCCGTCGCTGGCCGCCCGACCAAGACTCAGTTCATCCTCAGTTCATCAAGGTGTATGGACCAAAGGGGCCGGCGATGACTTGGGCGCAGCGGGCCAAAGCGGGTGTTGATGCCAAGCATTTCCAGGAGGTGCTTAAAGCAAAGTCCTAAGGCGAAGCGGTTAGGCCCTCGGTCGCGAGACGGCTGAGGGCCTTCAGCCTCTCGCTTTCATTGAATCCCGCTGATCCTTCAAAGCGTTCACTCCACCTCGGACCCGATAGCCGCCCGACATCCGGCCTCGTCGCTGTTTCTGGCCCCAAGGCTTCGGCCCCAAAATCACATGATTGCATAACAATGTCGGCTCCTCGACCCGAGTAAACTTTGGTTGCTTAACGACCATAGGCTCGGAGAAAGGAGCCGAACATGTTACTGATTGGCGTAGATTACCACCCGAGCTTTCAGACGATTGCATGTTTTGACGAAGAGACTGGTGAGTGTGGTGAACAGGAACTGAACCACAGTGATGGGCAAGCAGAGAAATTCTATCGAAACCTGAAGCAGCGAGGAATCCGCGTACGGGTAGGAATGGAGGCTACCGGGTATTCACGCTGGTTCGAGCGACTGCTAGCAGAACTAGGTTTCGAACTGTGGATCGGCGATCCCGCGGAGATCAAAGCCAGACGAGTGAAGAAGCAGAAGACCGACCGGAAGGATGCCCAACTATTGCTCAGGCTGATGCGGGAAAATAACTTCCCGCAAATCTGGGTACCGAGCCCGGAGAATCGAGATCTGCGGCAACTGTTGTGGCACCGGCATCGGTTGGTGCAGATGCGCACGCGAATCATGAATCAACTGCAGGCGCTGGCGATGAACGAGGGCTATCGCTGGAAGAAAAAACTGTTCAGTGAACAAGGGCGAGCGCAGTTAGAGAAGCTCGCGTTAGCTCCCTGGGCCAGTCGGCGTCGGCAAGAGTCGTTAGAGCTGTTGGACCACATGACTCCGACCATTGAGGAGTTAACCGCAGCCGCTGAGCAAGAAGTCAAGAAACGACCCGAAGTGCTGCGGCTGATGACTCACCCTGGCGTGGGCCCGCTCACGGCGCTCGCCTACGTGGCGATCATCGGAACTCCGGAAAGGTTCCACTGCGGGAAGCAGATCGGCACGTACGTGGGGATGATTCCGAGTGAGGACTCCAGTGCCCACAAGCAACGGCTGGGGCACATCAGCAAACAAGGCAACTCCTTGTTGCGTTTCTTGCTGGTGGAGGCCGCCCAGGCGGCAGCACGATGCAATCCGCAGTGGCGACGTCGATACATTCACCTGGCAATGCGTCGACACAAGAGCATTGCCAAGGTAGCGATGGGGCGGAAGCTGGGGGTTCGCTTGTACTGGATGTGGCGGAATGAGTGTGCGTATTCGCCGTCGTTGGAGTTCGGTTCGTACGTGGGGCAGCTCGCTACCGGACATGGCTTGAAGTAGAACGCCGTGCACTGGATTGGGCACCCCACTCCCTGAAAAAGGGGGTTTGAACTAGTAATCATGGTCGAAGTACGGATCGAAGAGATGTTTAGGTCGGACTGAAGCCGATCGAGAGATTACGAACGAGCCGTGGTCGTCGATGCAAAGGTCAAAGAAGCCCAACAAGGAAGACCACTCTTGGAAGTGAACGGAGAAGTCTGCTCAAAAAGTGTTTGACAGGGCCGACATTGTTAGAGATGTCCGGTAATCCGACCCTCCTGCGGTGGGTTGTGAGAATATCCTACCTGTTCGGGATGTCTATTAGCAGCTACACCCAGGCGTGTATCTGTCGCATCTACTGAAGATTAATTCCAGTGCTCGCGGCTTTCCCTGGTGTCATCCTGAGAGCTCCGATTTCAGAGAGGTAGGATTCAAGAGTCATCGTATCGTATTGAGTAATTGGACTGCGCTTATGGCTGTTCAGCAACCGGGCGTGGTTCCAAACTTCCAAATAATTCGGGTACTCGAGCACATCCACTTCGCCTCTCATTTTTGCAATCTTACGTAGGGCAACTGGCAAAAGCAGCCTGCCTTGTTTATCGATCGAAACGGTATGTCCGAAATACCTTGCGCGGGCCAAAAGTTTTTGCCCATTCCAGTTGTCCGGAGACAAACGCTGTAACCGATCCGCGATTTTCTCCCAGACTTTTACTGGGTAAATGCGCACGCAGTCGCCAATCTCACTTGTAATGTAGAATTCGCTGCCTAGATTTCGGGACTTGGCAAGAGCCGCAGGTATCTTCAACCTGCCCTTCAGGTCGACCGTGACTGAATTGCTCATATTTCCTCCAACTATTTTCAGCCGTGTTAATCGAGGTCTCGCGGCTCCGTTCATTGCTGGGCGTGACAGGAGGTAGACTGAGTCACTTTATCCTAGGGCTAGAACCACTAGCTGTTCACTATTGCACACTATGAATCCTTTCCGCTGTGGTGGTCGGGCTGATGAGGGCACACGAGTTCACGCTCGACCTAGCCTGCTCCGTTGCGCGATCCTCCTTCCGTGATCGTGAGTTGCACCTCCCCGGACAGGTAGGCGGCTTTCAGGTTCTGCACGAGTCGCTGGACCATGCGTATGTACGCAGCGTTCGACCCGAACCTGTCCACGTCCTCGCCTGCTCCCGCTCCTACAGCGATCCTGCTGGGCGTCCTAACAAGAAATTCGGTATCACGTGAGAGCTGTCCGTTTCCGACCTCAAGTGCAGGACTTTCGATAATCGCGGAGCCATAGAGGTCCGGGCGGTGGATCAGTGTAAAGCGCGGCGACGGCGCCATAGGATGCACCCCAGATGGCGGTATGCTCGGGACCGGTCTCGACGTGGTACTTCGCGGCGATGGCTAACATGACTTCAGACTCGAGAAAGTCAGGATACGCAGTTCCGGAAGGGGCAAGGGTATCGGGGTCATAGGGGTCCGGATACGGCTGAAATTCACGGGCCCGCGCTTGCCCACCGCTGTCGCCTTGGCGGATCACGTCGGAGCCGTTGTCGATGCCGACTGCAATCAGCGGGGGTATTTTGCCGGTGGTGATCAAGTACTATAGGTGGGCAATGGATGGAAAGAGAAAAAGATTGAGGGCGGCATCGACGTGGCAGTGACGCGCTTGTCATTCAGCCGGACTGAAATACAAATGAGAGGCACATACAGGTGAAAGGCATATCCAAAGCAGTGGAAGTCTCAACTCGCCCACCCGCACCTCCATTTCACGCCCTAAACTGCGCGTCAGAAAGTTCGCCTGGCTGAAGACGGCTGGAATTCCCGTGATCCGGAGAAAGTATTACTTGTCTACACAGTCGACTCGCGATGGAAAACCGGTCCGAGTTTTTTAACGGACGAGCGGAGATTGTCGCCTTTCTCACTCGAAAATGGTCGAAGGAACTAGAGTATGACTGATCAAGGAGCTGTAGGTATTTAACGATAACCTCATTGCCGTCCGTCTTGCTTACGAGTGGTACGACGACTCAGAGAATTGGTATCGCTCGTATGGAAACGAGAATCGGGAGTTCGATGAGTACGGTGAGAGCGAGTCACCTTCTTCGGACGTCGCAGGCGCGCATAGCGGCAGTCGCGATGCCAAGTAAAGGTGAAAGAGATTCGAAGTCGGAGTCAAGCGCGGGCGAAATGCATCGCGGTTCCGAGATCGTATAAGAACGTAACTTATATTCTGAAAGGACGGACTCTCATGAGTGATGATTCGACGAAGGACATGTTTTCGCGACGTGGATTCCTGGGAATTGGGTCGGCGGCACTAGCGGCGGCTGGGATGTCATCGGTGGCCGACGCCGTGGCTCAGGATCAGAAACCGAACCCAATCCAGGGTAATCGAAGCGCCAGCGATCCTGGTCCAGGCAATGCCCCGCTGGATGCCCAAAATCCGGACTCCGCGTTGCCACCCGCCACCGATTCCAAGAGCCTAGTTCAAACGTTCAAATATCCGTTCTCTTTTGCGAACAAGCGGACTTACGAAGGCGGATGGTCACGGGAGGTGACCGTTCGAGAACTCGCCGTCTCCAAGACCCTCGCAGGCGTAAACATGAGACTCACCGCCGGAGGCGTTCGGGAACTGCACTGGCATACGGCGGACGAATGGGCGATCGTGCTCTACGGGACGGCGCGGATCACGGCTGTTGATCGGGACGGCAAGAGCTTTGTTGCCGATGTGAACAAAAACGATCTGTGGTATTTCCCCGGCGGGATTCCACATTCGATTCAAGGCCTCGAGCCGGACGGTACGGAATTCATGCTGGTATTCGACGATGGAAATTTTTCGGAGTCGGAGACGGTTCTGCTGAGCGACGCGATGGCCCACTTGCCGCCCGAGGTCCTGTCAAAGAACTTCGGGGTTGCCGAACTGGCTTTGAAAAATCTCCCCAAGCAAGAACTATTCATTTTCCAGACTGCTGTTCCCGGAACTCTTGCGGCGGACCAGAGAGCAGCGGCAGGAGCGCTTGGGAAGTCGTCGAGCGATTTCGCTTTTCGCACGATGGAAATGCCGCCGACGAAGAGCACGAAGGGCGGAGAGGTACGCATCGTTGATTCGAGCACGTTCAAGGCCTCAACTAACGTTGCCATGGCAATGGTCACGGTTCACCCGGGAGGGCTGCGGGAACTGCACTGGCACCCCAACGCCGACGAATGGCAGTACTACATCGCGGGCAAGGGAAGAATGACCGTCGTGTCGACAGGCAACCGCGCTCGCACCATGGAGTTTCAGGCGGGAGATGTCGGGTACGTGGAAAAGACCCTGCTGCATTACATCGAAAATACAGGGGATACAGACCTCATCTTCCTGGAGATGTTCAAGAGTGGCTTCTACCAGGATCTTTCTCTCTCAGAATGGCTCACGCACACTCCACCGGAGCTCGTCATGGCCCACCTACGTATTGACAAGGCCACGCTCGACGCCCTGCCGAAGGAAGAAGTCGTGGTGATACCGAAATAAATCAGCGATCGAAGACGGAAGGCTCCGGCTGGAAAGTGATTACGCCTGGCTGAAAATCAAAAACCCTGGCTATACCGACGCGGAGGGCCGACGGGAGAAAATCGAGGCATTTAGGAAGCGCTCAACAAAGCACAAGTCGCAGGTCCAGGGACCGGAATGAACGATCATAGTTGTAGTTGGTGGTTGACCTGATGCGGAACGATGAAGTTTGGATCACCCTGGAAGACACGGGACGCGTCCAGGTGTACAGCGCGACGCCACCTTTTGACCAAAGGGCTTTGCTGGAAACCGGCCCGATCACAAATCACGTAAACTTCGCCAACAACCGCAATGGTAAGTTTGGTTATGTCACCATCGGCGGATTGAACCTGGTGAAGGTGTTCCGGAGGGACGCTACGCCGCAACTGGTCGCGACGATCGCCGTTGGAAACCTTCCGCACGGAATTTGGCCCTCTGGCGACGGATCCAGAATGTACGTTGCATTCGAGAACGGTGGAGCTGCAGCCGCGCTTGATACGATCACAAACAAAGTGATCGCAGATATCCCGATAGGGCAAACGACCCAAGCCTTGGTTTACATACCGAATGCCGTCCCTGACGGCTCGGGCACAGAAAATCTCGTCGCGCTAGAAGAAGCCGGCAATATCGCGCGCCTGCAATTGGAACCAGCAGGAACTGCATTTCCCAATGCACAAGCATCGGTTGCCGTGAACTCGCTTGGGCTTTTGGATCTCGTTGAAATAGCGGCTAACGGGCTTGCAGCGCAGACGCAGTATGAGGTGTACCTGGCGGATTCCAATCATCCACCTTTTGGAAAACGCGAATCTCTGGCTTTTCTCAAAACAAATCCTGATGGCGCGGGCATCGTTCAGGTGATCGGACTGCTGAAAATGCTCGCGGTGAGGAGTTCAGAATCCCATTCCACGCCTTCGCAACGGTTTCTGATTGTCGCTGATAGCGGTGATGCAAATAAGGTTGTACTTCGACAGGCCGACTCCGCGAGTGTCCGATAGGCTCTTCTGGGCGGCCGACTTTTGTAGTTCTGTGGATCGACATCTAACTGAGGAGGGCACCAATGCTGCGCAATTTCTTAGTAATTCTGGGCCTCGCTACGACATTAGTGACGGTGAATGCCGGCTCGCCGATATCGGCGGGCGATGACGTTCCGTTCCCGAATGGCTTCCGGGATTGGTTTGTGGTGAATTCCATGATCGTGACCAAGGACAGCCCAATCTCCGCGCAAATCGGTGGTATGCACATCATCTACGTGAATGCGAAGGGGTTGCCGACACTAAAGGCAGGCGGCCCATTTCCGTATCCAGACGGAACTATCTTCGCCGATGACGTTCATGAATTTTCAGTGAAGGACGGCTCTTACGTTGAAGGCAACAAGAAAGCAGTGACCGTTATGATCAAAGACGCGCAGAAATATTCGACCAACGGCGGATGGGGATTTCAAGCTTGGGGCGGTGGCGAACCTTCGAAACCACTCGTGCCCGATGCCGCACATGCCACGCAGGCTTGCTTCGTGTGCCACACGCCGCAGAAAGCCCAGGACTTTACGTTCTCAACGTACATTCCCTGAGATCCGCTTCTACATTCACCCCCGTCATAACGGAACACGGCGGTTTACAGTCCGCCTCTCAACCGAAACTTCCGTGCTGAATTCGTGCGCGTGAACGTCGATGCGCATCTCGGTCACGAAGAGGGTGATGCCTATAAGAATCGGACCAAGCAGGCCCATCTGCCCCGAGAGCGAACTAAGACCAATTTCGAATACGAGTCGATTGAGCATGGTCTGAAGTGGTGGCCGATCAAGTCTTATGAGGTTTGTAGCACAAAAGAATTGGAAGGCTTAAAGTACCCACCTCTCAGCTCCCGCGACAAAACACTCCACTTAACACCTCGGGCTACTGGATCCGGCTACGAACACACCCAAGCGAAATTATTAGCCCGGACATTAGCCCGCTGATTTCGCGTGACGCATCTTTATGAAGACGTGGGGGATAAGGAAATCTGGCGGAGAGGGGGGGATTCGAACCCCCGGTAGGAGTTTTGGCCCCTACAACGGTTTAGCAAACCGCCGCATTCAGCCGCTCTGCCACCTCTCCGCGGCGTGCTTTCAACAGCTTACCACAAATAATTAATTCACCTGACGAACACTTGCTGAACAATCGTTCAGCGCATCCAAAGACGTCTCTAGGCTCTTCATGGCAGCCAAAACACCTTCGGCGACGTTCCTGCATGCCCTCTTGAGCTATCCGAGCCGCCACATTTTTTGTATATCGGGTACGTCTACGCGTTCTACATAAGCCGTTAATGCTGTTTATAGGGAATTAATCCCATTTCTTATAGAATCTAGCCCGCAAGGAGGGCCCGCCCCTGGACTTGAGGTTGTTACCCCCGGACGAGTTGGTCGCTGCCTGTGTCGCGACTAGGGACGAGATGGTGTGGGCCGAATTCATCAGGCGGTTTCACCCCTTGATTTCAACCGTTGCCCTGCGAACAGCACGACAGTGGGGAGAACCACTTTCCAGCCTCCTGGATGACTTGGTCCAGGAAACCTACTTAAAGCTCTGTTCAGACGACTGCCGGTTGCTCAGGAACTTCCGCTCCCAATATCCATGTGCCATATTTGGCTTTCTGAAGGTTGTTACCGCCAATGTTGTTCACGACCATTTCAAGGCATCGCGTGCTGCCAAGAGGGCATCAGGAGGTTTTCTTGAGAACCTTGACGACCATGAGGGAAATGAGAAGTACGTAACAAACGCGTCCTCCCGCTCGACCTCCTCTCCGGTCGAACAGACCATCCTGTTCGAGCAAATTGACCGCTGCCTCATTCGGGGTGTTGCTGGCCCCGAATTATCACGAAGTCGTCGCATTTTTTGGTTGTATTACCGCTGCGGACTGAGCGCCCGAGCTATCGCTGCGCTTCCAAGCATCGAGCTGACGACAAAGGGAGTGGAGAGCACCATTCTAAGACTAAATCGTTTAGTGCGTATGGCCTTTACCCGATCCCGGACGTAAAAGGCTGTACAGATAGCGATTCGAAGTTCGGAGACAAAGGGGTTTACCCTTCAGGTTCGTTTTAAAAGGAGAGGCAGTAGTGGGAAGACTGCCCGATCAACATCTGAATCTTTACGAGCTCAGACTCCTCGCCTCGGACAGGTTGTCCATGGGCATGCGGTTCCGCATCTCCGAGACGGGCAGGAAAGAGCTCGATGACCACATCCTTGGGTGCCCAGAGTGCCGTGAGTTGCTCGAACAGGAACAATTCCTCTTCCCTATGTCCAGACGAATTCCAACGCGCATCACACCGGGACCAACTTGTCCTTCGGAACAACAATGGATGGAGTTCGCCGCAGGATTGCACCCGCCTGCCGAAGCCCAAGAGCGACTTGAACACGCAAACAGTTGTGCTTACTGTTCTGGCCGATTGCAGCGAGTATCAGAACAATTTGCGGACGATCTCACCGATGAGGAAAAGAATGTTCTCAATGGTCTCGCGAGTGCTGACCCTTTCTGGCAAAAAGACCTGGCGAGCCGGATGCAAGCGGCAAGCTCAAGAACGAATCCATTCCTTCGCGTAAAGGCAGGCTGGATCAAAGTCCGTTTTCTGAGATCCGGCATTGCCGTCGCAAGCGCGACGCTGGTCCTGGCGATAGCGTGGCTCGCCCACTCCCGCCCGGATCGTGCAGTCAACCGCTTGCTCTCTCTTGCTTACTCCGAGCAACGATCAGGAGACTTGCGCATGATCGGTAGTCGTTATGCGTCTGTCGAGGCCTTTCGCGGCGGCGAGACACCTGCGCTCCGTCGTCCCACCGCTCTCCTAGAGGCAGAAGTGATGATCTCAAAAGAGCTGGCCTCTACACCAGACAACCCCTTTTGGCTTGACGCCCAAGCCAGGGCCGATCTCATGGAGGCTAATTATTCTCCGGCGCTTGCCTCGCTAGAGCGCGCTTCCCGCTACGAACCAGACAATCAGGCCATTCGCATCGACCTCGCAAGCGCCTATTTTTTGAGGGGCGAAGAATTGAAGCGATCGGAAGACTACGGTAGGGCGGTCGATCTGTTCGGGCAAGTCCTGGCGACGGATCCAAAGAATGAGGTCGCGCGATTTAACCGCGCCATCGCCTCCGAACGCCTGCTTCTCTACGACCAGGCCGTCCAGGACTGGCATCGCTATCTCGAGTTCGATCCGAGTTCTTCGTGGTCCCAGGAGGCTCGCAAACGTTTGGCAGAACTTGAAGAGAAAATAAATCAGCAAAAGCAACGAAGTGAGCGGCCACTTCTTGGCCCCGCAGAATTTGTTTCCTTATACCGTGACAATCCGGAGAATGCAATTAAGGAAATAGACCCTCGTATCGAGCGCTATTTTGAAACTGCCCTCGCCCACTGGATTCCAGCTGCATTCTCGAACACGCGAGGAATGACTGCGGCTACAGCTCGCAACGCCCTCGACAGCCTTTCGGTAATCCTCGCCAGGAAACATGGGGATTACTGGCTTGCTGATTTCCTCAGTGAATTACGGCAAAAACCGCTCTCGCGAGCGGCCCTTCCACACCTAACGGAGTCCCTCAGATTGAGTCCGGTTGCAGATCTCGACCGTGCTCGCCAGTCAGCGATCGATGCGGAAGTCGCGTTTCACAAATCGCGGAACTATGCGGGTGAGCTGATGGCCCAGTTCGAGTCGAGTTATGCCGATCAACTCGCCCATCAAGTTTCGAACTGTCTCGACGAGGCGCGCTCCCGAGGCGACTCCCGTCTTGCCGAAAGATACCCTTGGCTTCGGGCTCAGCTGGCCCTCGAGGCGGCGGCTTGCACAAACCTGAATGATGAAACTGCGCGAAAGCTCGCCTCTGAAGCTCTGTCCCTCGCAAAGTTGCAGCACTACCCTTCTCTAGAACTTCGATCGCTGACATTCCTTGCTGCCCTCTACCAGTACATGGGCGATACTTCCTCGGCTTGGCGGTATTCGACCGAGGGCCTGGCTCACTATTGGGAAGGCGATTACACAGCGACACGCGGTTATAGTCTCTACGCCGGACTCGATTTTGTTGCAGAGGATACCGAAGAATGGTCTCTGGACGTTCAAGTCTTAGAGGAAGCGGCTAGGTTCATCCGTGACGATCCCGATCTGGAATTACGAGCGATGCAGCGCTACCGCTTGGCGAACGCTCTGGCCATGACTGGGGATTTTTCGGCTGCTGAGCGAACCTTCACGGAAGCTCGATCCTTATTTCTTCATTCTGATGATGGCACCCGGAAAAACAACTTCGAATTCGAAGCCCAGATCGATCTCGCGAAACTCGAACTGCTCCGTTCTCGTCCAGAGAACGCCATTTACCGGCTCGAACCGTTCCGAGAAACCGCGCGTGCAATCTCAGATGAGGACTTCGTTTTTGATTATTTCCGCAGTCTTGGTCTCGCATACTTCGCCGCCGGGAAGACCGTCCAAGCAAGACAGAATCTCGCCGACGCCGTGGGCCTTGCAGAAGAGTCCCTGGGGAGGAACCACGACGAGCGCGAACGGCTCATCTGGTCTCGCAAATTCGATCAGGTGTACCGCGCCATGGTTCAACTAAGTTTGTCTGGGCCTCCGCGCGATACGCTTGCGCAATGGGAATGGTTTAAAGGCGCCTCTCTCCGTGGCCGTCCTTTATTGCGTCGCCAAGAGAACGTCCCCTTCGATGCCCGTCGCGTGCCCGCTCTATCTTTCGTCGTTCCTGCAGATACTGTGGTCGTTTCTTATGCAGTACTCCCGGAAGGCACCTTCGTGTGGAGTTACACGGGCGATCAGGCGCGGCAATACCGCCTTACCATTTCAAACTCGGAACTCGAAAGGCTCGTACGCCGATTCGCCGATCATTGCTCTCGTCCAGATTCGGACCTAGCCACCCTTTCGGCGGAAAGTCACGAACTTTACCAGAAGCTCCTCGGACCCCTGGAACCTTTCCTCAAGTCCTCCGAGCATCTAGTGATTGAGCCCGATCAAAGCTTGTGGCTCGTCCCATTCGAGGCACTTCTGGATCGAGAAGGTCTTTATCTCGGCGATCGCTACGCAATCTCCTTTTCTCCTGGACTCGATTACCTCGCAGTCTCGCCTTCCTGGCAAGGCGTCACCCAGGATAGTCGCATTGTTATCGCGGGAGACCCCGAAACATTCGGTAGAACACCTCTCGATGATGCCGAAGAAGAGGCAAAGGGAATTGCCCGTCGATTTCGCTATAACGAATTACTGCTGAAAAACGACGCAGGTTACGGCCGAATCGCAAAAGAAGTGGCAGCCGCCGAAATCTTCCATTTCTCCGGGCATGCTGCCGCGTCGCCCGACGGTGTGGGTCTCGTTCTTGGAGACTCCATTATGGATGTGAGGAGAATCCGAGTTTCTGAGTTTTCGCACTTGAAGCTAGCAGTGCTTTCGGCCTGTAACAGCGCCAACGGTGGGGCGGACGTATTTGACAACCGTGACAGCCTGGCCAGGGTCCTCGTTGGTGCGGGAGTTGTCGAGGTAGTTGCGAGTCGATGGACGGTGAACTCCCGTGCCACCGCCTCGCTGATGGGGGAGTTTTATGCGCAGCTACTGTCGGGCAAAGAGGTCTCCTTAGCGCTTCGCGAAGCGAGCCGCAAACTGCGCCGAAACAGCGAATTTGTGCACCCCTTCTATTGGGCAAGTTTTTCAGCTTTTGGTAAGAGTTGAACCGCCGAACAAGGGAGGAAGTGTTCATGAGTATTCTCCAGGTTTCGTTCCACGGTCCTTTTCTTTATCGTTTTACACGAAACCAAGTGGAACTCTACGCTCCGAAATGTCCAGGACACACCGCTGCACTTTCGACTGCAAAAAACGAGGTCCCGCTCACCGGTCGCCACCGCCACGGGAATGGCCGCTGCTATCGGATCCAGGGACCGGCTTTTACGCCACCAAATCCGGTGCCGAAGGTCCGTTTTTACGATCCCGATAATACGATCCTCGACGCCTCCAAGGCAGCCAAACCGGCCCTCCACACTGCACATTTTTGTTTAGTCGTTCCCTTGCCTCAAACCGTTGTTCCCATGATGCCGAACGATGTCGAGGTCATCGATAACTCGACAATCCCCCCGGGAAAGCCAACCGGTGCGCTCAAAAGACAAGCCACCGGTCTTCGTTTCTACTACGAAGCTGATCTTTCGAATAATCTGACGCTCACTCTCGATGGTTCCACGGCGTCCGAATGGGTCGCTGATTTCGACGCACCGTCGTTGGGCCATGATTTTGCCGACGTTGAAGTTCGCTACGCCTCCGAGACACCCGAGCTAGAGGAGCATCAGGACGCTCTTGAATGTTTCGATCGAATCGCCGGGCTGGCAGGCGTGGACTGGTGGCTTTGCTTTGACGATCCGTCCAAACCCCATGGGAGTCAGCCGTATGTGAAGCGCGGCACCGATTGCAAAGCGGCCGTACTTGCCATCCGGTGACAACGCGAGGAAACTCTCGAGCAAATGCGCGCCTTGCGGGGCCTCCTATGACCCCGGAAATTGGCGCAACAACGACCCCACCCGGTGGGGAGGCGCTCTGCGTTGCAGCGCGGACACTGTCCTCGTTTGAACAAATCGTGGATCGCTACCATTTTCCCCAACACCTTTTCGGAAGAGGAGAATGCATCGGAATCCTTGCGTTCGGTGGCGGTATTTCCCGTGATGATTTGACACGATACTTTCATCAGCAGACAGAAGCGGTCCCGGACGTGCGATTTGTGGATGTCACCGCCGCAAATCGGCCGAATCTGAATTCGCAGCACGACCTGGAACTCGCGCTCGATCTACAAGTGGTAGGCAGGCTCGCACCGGGAGCCCGGATCGTGATCTACTTCGGCACGAACGATGAACCGGGATGGGTCGACACCCTCTCCCGCGCCATTCACGACCAAGAGAATCGGCCTGGCATCCTCTCCATCAGCTGGGGCGCTACCGAAGATTGGTGGGGAACAACCACGATTCATGTTTTAAACCAGCTATTCGAAGACGCTGCTCTATTGGGAATCACCATCTGCGCGGCTTCTGGAGACGACGGTTGCGCAAGGGACTCGAATGGGCGTTGCCGGGTCACCTTCCCCGCTTCCAGTCCGTTCGTTCTCGCCTGTGGAGGTACGAGCTTGGTGGCAGGCAACCGTGAGGTCGTTTGGAATGTAAGAAACAAGAGTGCATCCGGTGGTGGCATCAGCGACCGATTGCCGAGACCTATATGGCAAGCTCGTCGAAAGCTGGCCTCGGAGCCCCTGCGCTATGATCCTCATTTCGACGGCCGGCAGCTTCCCGACGTTTCCGGGCTCGCCGGCAATTCCTACAGCGTGTACGTTGGCGGTTCTTATCGGAATTTTGTGGGAGGTACCAGCGCCGTGGCGGCTCTTTGGAGCGGCTTCATCGCCCGGTTGAATGAGGGTCTAAAAGACCGCGGGTTGCAGCCGGTTGGATATTTCCATCCTCGGCTTTATCTGGACCGATCGATTCAGCAATCCTTCCAAAATATCACGGTCGGCCACAACGACTCTTTCGGAACAAATGGATACCACGCTGCTGGCGGCTGGAATTTTTGCACCGGTTGGGGAAGTCCTGACGGCGCAAGGCTTCTGGAAGCTCTTGCGGCAAGGGATCAACCCTAAAAGGGCTTAACGCGCGCTTCTCGTTCTTTCATTTGCACGATGTCTCTATCGTCGATTCCAGAGGCGAACCGCGTCGAGCTCATGAACGCGCCTCAGTGTCGCGGTCGAGCACTTACCGAATCAAAGAGTCCGGAGCGATATCGGTTGGAACCAAATTGACCATATCGTCGTTCTGATGCTGGAAAGCCACTCCTTCGACAACCTGATGGCTTGGACTCTACGATCCGCAAAACGAACCGCCCTTTCATGTTGTCCCGGAGGATTTCGACGGTTTGTCGGGCCGTTCGAACATGTCTACAGTCAGATTTATGACAAGCCTCTCCTAAATCTCAAGAATGTTCCCCTAACCCTCCGAAGGCGCCAAGCATGAAAGGTTTCATCCGCAACTATGCGGCTCAAAAACAGGCACTCGTTGACCCAGCGAAAATCATGGAGTCGCTGACACCGAAAACCGTCCCGGTGTTCTCTTCTCTGGCTCATCATTACGCCGTTTGCGACCGCTGCTTTGATTCGATCCCTTCGCAAACATTTTGCGACCGTCCAATACACATTGCGGCATGGAATCTCCTAGTTCAGGTCTGTGAAGTTGTCGTGGCCTCGTTCGTTACTGCGCACAGATGAGCGCCCAGGAAACAATCGCACTGCATACCGAACTCCAACGACCGAAGCCCTTATAGATCTGCGCGGCGATGGTGGCTTGCTCCTTCGGCGTACCCACGGCTTTGATTTGCGGATCGGAAACGTTGCGCACCGCCACCCAGTTTGGCGCAGCTGCACCCATGTTCTGTGCGACCAATCCAAGAACGGCGTCTCCCATCTCGGAAACGTAGCCCATTCCGCGCAAGCCGTACCGATTGTTCGAGGTGTCAAACCCAAAGAAGTCCGTGGTCACAACCGAGGACAATAAGTCCGTGCTGCGCACGATTTTCGGCGGGCGA
>Ga0302182_10000366_pt1 | contig 29426 bp, 24 predicted proteins | sample I_Palsa_N3_1_FD_198781 | JGI IMG/M metagenome (GOLD analysis project Ga0302182, IMG submission 198781) | Peat permafrost microbial communities from Stordalen Mire near Abisko, Sweden - I_Palsa_N3_1 | ecosystem: Environmental > Terrestrial > Soil > Palsa > Peat permafrost | place: Sweden...
GTCCGCACGCATTCCGACGAAGCATTCCTGGCGGGTGTCGGACTGATGGTCGCCGGTGTCATTGTTTGCGCCCACGCCGGCAGGAGCACAGAAAGCGTTTCCCTAAGTGGAACACGGTTTAGAAAAGGCCTAGTGATAGCCGTGCTGGGGGGAATCGGTTCGCCGCTCCTGAACTTCGGCATTCAGTACGGCATATCTCTGCTTCCTCATAACTCCGATGGAGCTAGCGCAGGACAGTGGGTCGTGTGGAGCGTTTTTCTTTCGGCCGCCGCTGTGTCGCAGGCGGGGTCTTGCTTTTACCGCGTAATAGTCTCCAGGCAGGGGCAGCTATTTCGCGGTGCCGGCTCGGGTCATGATTTGCCGCTTGTCTTACTGATGAGCGTTCTGTGGGCGGTAAGCATTTTTCTGTATGGAGCGAGTGCGGCCGGCTTGGGACGCTTGGGGACTAGTGTCGGATGGCCTGTTTTCATAGGCCTTATTGCCATCACATCCAGCGGTTGGGGCGTGATCCTAGGTGAATGGAAAGACCGGCCGAGGGCCCGGTTTCGCCAGATGATCGGTGGCTGCGTCATTTTGGTTGCGGCCGCCTTCATCATCGGCCAAGCCAGAGCCGGTTGGTAATCGATTTCAGTATTAGTAATGGAATAAAAGAGGACTACTCCCGATGCTTAACGTCGCAAATCTCTCCGATCCCTCACCCGGTAGTTCGCAAACCTACATGTTTCCGTCGCGAGGCATTCGCCGCATCGCGCTGATCTATGACGGCAAGCAGCCATTTGATCGTAAGGTAATGAGTGGCGTAGCCAGATACATGCGGGAGGGCAGGGAATTTAACATTTACATCGAGGAGAATCCCATCAGCAATCAGAAGCTGTCTTATATGAACTCGTGGCATGGCGACGGGATTCTGGCCGACCTTGATTGTCCGGGCGTGGCCTCAGCGGTGGGCCGTCCTGGCGTGCCGGTTGTCGGTTTTGGTTGCGCCTGGCGTCCTAGGAATTTGGCGGTTCCGTATTTTTGCAGCGATCAATCGGCGGTGGCGCGTATAGCGGCCGATCACCTGATTGAGCGTGGCTTCCAACATTTCGCGTTTTGCGGATTTGCGACGAATCCATGCCACCGCTGGGCAACCGAACGCCAGAACGCGTTCGTTACCCGAATCCAATCAAGCGGAATTTTCTGCCACGTGTATCGAGATTCACGTAAGATGCCTCGACGTTGGGACTCCGTGTTGGATTCCGTAGGTTCGTGGGTGCAATCACTACCTAAGCCGGTGGGCATCCTGGCAACGAATGATCAACGAGCCCGCGATATTCTGGATGCCTGCCAACTTCATCACCTTTCTGTCCCGGACGACGTTGGCGTGATAGGCGTGGACAACGACGAGTTCGTCCGTGAATTGAGCTATCCACAGCTTAGCAGCGTCGAACAAAATGCTAATCGCATAGGTTACGAAGCCATTGGTCTGTTGGATCGGATGATGGCAGGTGAGATACACGGAGAGCGGCATTTTCTGATCGCCCCGATCGGAGTTAGAGCCCGCCGCTCGACTGACGTTTTCGCCACCGATGACTGCCTGGTCGCCAAAACCATGGGCATGATCAAGTCCGACGCCCCCGACGGGATTAGTGTTCGGAATCTTGTTAACTCCTTGGCGGTCTCGCGGTCCAGTCTTGAAGCGCACTTCAAAGGGGCAACCGGGCGTACAATTCGCGCCACAATTCGCCAGGTACAACTCGAGCAAGCACGAAGCTTGATGTTCAATACGACTTTGGCCATTAAGCAGATCGCCGCCGAGAGCGGATTTAAGTCCGTCCAGCATATGACGACTCTTTTCCGTAAGGCCTTCGGCCAAACTCCTGCGAGATACCGTAAGGGCGGAGCCGCGGCTGCTCGGCAATTGGCCGAGTTGAGGGGAATGCGCCGGGGCCGAAGTGCGAAACGGCTGCGGACCCGAAAGGTTGATGCCGTCCGCGAACTAGAACAAAGCCGAAGCGAAGGGCTTGTCTAGGCAATTAAGTCGAAATTGGGAAGCAGGTGGCGCTTTCGAAAGCATGAGGATTCCGCTCGACGCTAGACTTCGGCGCCTCCTCTACCATCCCTGGTTGGCGGTTGGGCCCGGACGAATTGCTCGACGTTGACCCTACGCCGGTCTGGATGCTAGTTTCCTCTGCGCCTAGATCTTCGGGAGCGAAACCTGAATCAGCCAGTCAAGCCACCGTACCTAAGACCCCCTCTCCACATTCGCCGAGATCGGCGTAACTTCCTGATTCGCTGCTGCCAAGGACTTTCAGCTGCACTGGTTCCTGCAAAACTGCGGGGCTTGGCTTCTCCGGCTTTTCCTTTGGCGTCTCCCAATCCGCTCTCAGCTGACGCCGAATTCTATCTGCATCCCCACTATCGAGCCGAATTGCCAATCGAGGCCACGCTGCTCAAGGCCCGGGCGGGCTCCGACGAATTCATCACGGAAAAATATGCCGACCAGATCGCGACCATTCTGAATGAATGGAGCGCTGCCTTATCAAAAAATCCAACAGAAACAGCCGCGATCGAAAGTGTGTTCTCCGGTAGTTTTTTGGGGTGTTCCCTCGAAGCCATTGAGTCTCGATTGATCCGACCCGGGCCCTCGCTACAAGTCCGACGAGTCAAATTCTCCAGCCAGACCATTCTAGGCCCCAGTGCTTTTCTCCAGAACATGCGGTCCGCGATGAGTTCATTTTCAAAAATAGTGACCGCCGACTTCCAAATAGTGGCGATTGACCTAAGCCCTGCCCCAATTTTGGACCGGCTGCGGACTCGTGTACGGTATGAACTGGTGGGCTCGGGGCACGACTTCCACCGTGAGCAGCGCGTCGGGGAATGGGACCTCGAGTGGGAAGGAACTGCTTCCGCGGGCGATTTTCGGCTGCGAAATTGGCGGGCGCTTGATGAACAGCGAAGCTTCTCCGCCGAACCCATTTTTGCCGACGTTGCTACCGAGGCGCTCGGCAACAATCCCTCTTATTCTTCTCAGCTCCTCCGCGGTGCGGATTATTGGCGCACAATCCTCGACGTCGCAAGCGGCATCGATATTTACGGCGACAATGGGGTTTCGGTGGGAGATATCGATAATGACGGTTTCGATGATCTGTACGTCTGCCAACCAGCCAGCCTTCCAAACCGCCTCTACCGAAATCGAGGGGACGGCACCTTCGAAGACGTCACGGAAACATCTGGAGTAGGAGTACTCGAAGACACCGCTTGCGCCCTTTTTGCCGATATTGACAACGATGGTCGTCAGGATTTGATCGTCGTTTGCCAAAGTGGCCCCCTGTTGTTTTTGAATCAGGGCGGCGGCAAATTCCAGCAGAAATTGGATGCATTTCACTTTGACCGCCCTCCGGAAGGCACCTTTGCTGGTGCAGCCATTGCGGACTACGATCGCGATGGCTGGTTGGATATTTACTTTTGCCTGTACCTTTACTACCGGGGTACTCAGCCGTACAAGTATCCCTCGCCTTTTTACGACGCCCAAAATGGGCCTCCCAACTTCCTGATGCGAAACCACCGCGACGGCACTTTCCGCGATGTCACCACCCAGAGTGGTCTGGATAAGAACAACACCCGCTTCAGTTTTTGCTGTGGGTGGAGCGACTACAACCGCGACGGCTGGCCCGACCTCTACGTGGTAAACGATTTTGGCCGTAAGAATCTCTATCGCAACAACGGGGATGGCACCTTTACCGACGTCGCTCCGCAGGCGGGCGTGGACGATGTTGGAGCGGGTATGAGCGTCTGTTGGTTCGATTACGACAATGACGGCGCCGAGGACCTGTACGTTGCCGACATGTGGACCGCTGCAGGCAAGCGTGTTTCAACCCAGGGAATCTTCCAGGAAGGGGCGCCCGAAGAAGAGCGCGCCCTCTATCGCAAACATGCGATGGGCAATTCGTTGTTTCGCAATGCCAATGGCGGAACCTTTCAAAACCGAACCGCGTTTGCGGGAGTCGAAATGGGGCGCTGGTCCTGGTCGAGTGACGCTTGGGATTTCGATCACGATGGCTTTCCTGACCTTTACATCACCGATGGTATGGTTTCCGGCGCATCTCGAGAGGACCTTAACAGTTTCTTCTGGCGACAGGTCGTTGCACAGTCACCGCCGCCGGACAAACCTGCGGATGACTACGAACGAGGTTGGGAGGCGATTAATCGGCTCATTCGCGCCGATGGCACATGGAGCGGGTTCGAGCGCAATGTCTTCTATGCGAACAACCGTGATGGCACCTTTTCCGATGTGTCCGGTGTGGTGGAAATGGACTTTCTCGAGGATGGCAGGTCCTTCGCTCTCGCTGATTTCGATCACGACGGCCGGGTGGAAGCGTTTCTAAAAAATCGCAACGGCCCGCAGTTGCGTGTCTTAAAGAATGTGATGAGCAACCTTCCCCCGTCGATCGCTTTCTGTCTCCGCGGCACCAAGAGCAACCGCGATGCCATCGGCGCGGTGGTCACGTTAGAAACAGAATCCGGCCGTCAGACCCGCAGTTTGCAGGCCGGGTCAGGATTTCTTTCCCAGCATAGCAAGGATTTATTCTTCGGACTGGGCAAGGCCAAGGGTCGTGTACGGGCGTCCATCCACTGGCCGAGTGGGTTTGTGCAGGAAGTCCACGACCTTCCGCTCAACCACCGAGTATGGGTCGAAGAGGGCTCCAATCTACCTCGCTTGGAAGCTTTCCGGAACCTCCCGCAAAGCTTCTCCTATACCGACGCCGCTGCAAGGTCGATGAAAACAGAGACGCTACCAAGTCAAGTCGAAACCTGGCTGCTGATACCGATTTCCGCGCCCGACTTTCGTCTACCCGACCTGACGGGACGTGCCCACTCGTTAGCGTCATTTCGCGGCCGGCCGTTGTTGTTGAATTTCTCGACTACGGCTTCACCTCTCTGTTACGAGGAATTGAAAGTTCTTAACCGGGCTTACCAACGCTGGGCGGGCTTGAGCATCCATGTCCTCTCTGTCAACTTCGACGACCCTGCCGATCCCGAAAAGCTTAGAGAGCAAACCCGATCTCTTTCTTTCACCAGCCTTCTGGGTTCGGACGATGTCGCTGGCATTTACAATATTCTTTACCGTTACCTGTTCGACCGTCATCGTGATCTGAAACTTCCGAGCTCATTCCTGATTGATGCCAAGGGAGACGTCGTCAAGGTATATCAGGGGCCCGTCGATCCTCGGCACATTGAAGAAGATGTCGACAATATTCCGCAGACTAACTCGCAGCGATTGGCGTTGGCACTCCCTTTTTCTGGCATGAGTACCGGCCTGGAATTTCGGCGAAATTACTACGGCTATGGGTCGATTTACTTCCAGCGCGGATACTACGATCAATCGGAAGTGTCGTTTCAGCAGGCTTTGCAGGATGATCCTTCAAATGCCGAGGCCCATTACGGCCTCGGCAGTGTGTATTTGAAGCAAGAGAGGAACAGCGAAGCAAGAAAGAGCTTTCTGCGGACGGTAGAGCTCAAGACCAACTATCCAAACACTCTGACCGATGCCTGGAATAACCTGGGCCTTTTGGCTGCACGTGAAGGGAAAATGCTTGAGGCGAAATCGTATTTCCAGGCGGCGCTCCGGCTCGACCCAAATCACTTGGTATCTCTTGACAATCTGGGGGCCGTGTATCGGCAACTGCAAGACTGGGAAGAGGCTCGCAACACCCTTGAGCGGGCCTTGAAAGTGAAACCCAACGATCCGGAAGCAAATTACGGTCTGGGCATGGTCTTCGCCCAAACCGGCGACACCAAGCGAGCCTACGAATTTTTACAGAAGGCCTTGGAGTTTCGTCCGGCTTATCCGGAAGCTCTGAATAATCTGGGCATTCTTTATCTCCGCGCGCAGCGGATTGATGACGCCGTGGAAAGTTTCCAGGAATGCATCCGAGTCGCACCCACATTCAGCCGGTGCTACCTGGATCTCGCCCAGGTTTACGCGCTGCAAGGTATGCCGGAAAAGGCTCGAACAGTTCTGCTTCAACTTCTCAAACTACATCCGGATCATGCCCAAGCTCAAAAAGCTCTGCAGCAACTTCCGCAATAACCTGGAACCCCTGAGCCTAGCGACCTTGGCCAAAGCTCAGTTGACTTGGTCTAACCCGCGCGAAACGCCTATCTGACAATGGCCGGCCCATTGTTGGTATCGGCTTCACACACCGTTTGCACAACCACACGTTGAGGCGGGTGAATCATCCGACATCGTGCTAGTTGATACTTCACAAGAAGAGGCAAGTAAAAAACAGCAAACAAATAATCCTGGCCGTAATCGATAGCCCTCCGTCTGCGTCCGAGCGTCTACGGGATCATTGCTTTGCGATACTTAGCTGGAGTTTGACCAAAGGCTTTTCCGAACAGTGTCGTCATCTGTTGAACGGACTTGAATCCAGCTCCCGAAGCAATTTCCTTCATGGCCAGATTCGTGTCTGCGATCATGCGTCGAGCTCGCTGAAGTTGCACTTTCCGGATAGCGGAATGAATCGTGCAGCCCATGGCCGATTTGAAGCGGGCTTCGAGGCCGGACCGCGAAATTTCCGAACACTTAACTACGTCCTGAACTCGAACTCCCGTGGAAGTGCCGGTCGTGATGAATGTCATCGTTTTGGCCACGAGACGGTCTTCAACGGCCAAGATGTCGGTCGAGCGCCGGGCGACAACTCCTATCGGAGCGATGAGAAAATGCCGTTGATGTATTTTCTGACCTCTCATCATGCGATCAAGGAGAGCGATAGCCTCGTAGCCGATTCTCTTGGCGTCTTGCTCGATGCTGCTAAGTTGTGGGGTACTTAATTCACAGAGCAACTCATCATTGTCAACACCAACCACCGCTACTTCTTCGGGAACGCCTAGATCATAGGTGTGACAAGCTTCCAAGACCTGGAGCGCGCGCCTATCATTGGCGGCCAAAAGTCCGATCGGCTTGGGAAGCGACCGTAGCCACGATCCCAGAGAAGCCAGGACCAAGTTCCATTGGCGTGTGGTCTTATGTACACCACGATACCCGCGGCAGGAGAATCCGCGAGTCTTGAGGCGCCTTGCGAAGGCTTGGTGACGCTCTTCGGACCAAAGGTTCGTTGCACTCGGAGGAATGCCACAAAAGGCGAAATGTTGGAAACCGCGATCGAGCAAATGATCGGCCGCCAGATCCGCTATTGCAGTCTGGTTGCTGAAAAAATACGGGATCCGAGACTTGCGTGGATACGAACCGAAACCGCCGCCAAAGCCGACGATCGGGAGCCTTGCGCGAGACACTGCATCTACCACCCGAGGATCGTCGAAGTCAGCGAGTATGCCGTCTCCGCGCCAGGATCGTAGATCGGGGAGCTTTTGACTCTTGAGAGCGTCCTCCTCGATGTAGATGTTGAGGTCCGCACCTTCCTGTATATAACGGGCGACGCCGCTTACCACTTTAAGGTCGTATCGCAGCCTCGCATCATAAATTAGTGCGACGCGGCGCATCCGATGCGACATGGCGCCAGAATCCATAAGGGCAGCAGGATAACTCCCGTGTGTACTAATTCGTGTATAGCGGTGTTAAATTCTATAATGAAATTATGTAATTTGATAAATCTTTGTGCTTGATCGTCCACCACGAGCCTGCTCAACTCTACTCAACAAAGAGCAAAAACAAACCCCTAATTGTTTTACGACAGTCGAGGCGAGGATGGATGGCAACCCCGGAGCTTGAACGTTGGCTCCGAGGGTTGCCGTCAGCAGGTTCGTGACTCAAAAAAGGAACAGCAGACAAAGGACAACATCAATGGGAAAAGCAAGTCAGACTTTGCGCCAGTTTTGCGGATACATTGCCCTCGCCGGCCTTACCTTTGCTGTGGTGGTGTTACTGAGCCCTAGCTCGAGCGCGCAAGTAACTACAGCTGATATCGTCGGTACCGTCACCGATCCGAGCGGCGGGATTGTTCCGTCTGCGTCCGTGACCGTGCTAAACCAAGAGACCGGGGCAAGCCGCACGACGACCACCGGTAGTGCCGGTGATTACACATTTACCCTGCTGCTCCCAGGGGCCTATACGGTGAGTATCGAGGCCGCAGGCTTCAAGACCTTCGTCTCCAAGAACGTAGTTTTGGCGGCCGGCGACCGGGTTCGTGTCGACGGTGGTCTTTCCGTTGGGCAAACAACCGAGACAGTACAAGTGGAATCCACGACGCCTGCCCTCCTGACGGACAGCTCTTCTACCGGCTTACTGCTTACCACTCAGGCGGTTCAAGACTTGCCCCTCAACGGACGAAACGTTATTCAATTAGTGGAACTTTCCCCAGGTATTAATCCGAGCATGACGAATTCGATGTCCAGCGGAAACCGCCCTGATGATCGGCGCCTCTCTTCGAACTACTCCGCGAATGGCCAGTCTGACGAGGTCAACAACAACCTCATTGACGGCATGGACAATAATGAGCGTTTGATCGGCACGATCGGAGTTCGTCCGTCGATCGACGCAATTCAAGAAGTGAAGGTGTTGACCGGTCTATACACGGCTGAGATCGGGCGTACGGTGGGTGGGGTGGTAGATCTCATCACCAAATCCGGCAGTAACAATTTTCACGGTTCTGCGTTCGAGTTTTTCCGCAACGACATATTCGATTCCAACACCTGGGTACCCAATCCAACTCCGGACCGGCCAAAAGCTGAGTTGCGCCAGAATCAGTTTGGCGCCAGCATCGGCGGCCCGATCATAAAGAACAAGACATTCTTTTTCGGCGACTACGAAGGCTTTCGGCAAGTAAAGGGTCAGACCTTCACCTCCACGGTGCCTACAGAGTACGAAGAGACTCATCCTGGAGATTTCTCGGACTTGTGCAACACCTCAGGAACCCCTGGGACAGCGTGCAAAGGCGGACCAATCATTCCTGCCGGCCAGCTGACGCCCATCGGCCTGAACTATCTGAAGTTGTACCCCACGCCGACGGCCCCCGCGGTCTACCCGGGCATCGTGGACGGAACCGCGCAGGTCCCTACCAATAACTTTACGTACACGACAGGCAGAACGCAGTCCACCAACACTTTCGATACTCGCATCGACCACCATTTTAACGATCAGAATTCGATTTTCGGACGGTACTCCTTCAACAACGTCGACACATTTACTCCGGATGCATTCCCGATTGTCGACGGTATTGCACCGGGCACGGGCCCATACGGAACCTTCCCCGGCCCGGCTCAAGAGCGTCAACAGAGCCTTGGCCTCGAGTACGTGCACGTGTTTCGCCCGGATCTATTGCTTCAACTGAGAGCGGGCTTTCTACGCAGCAATATTGCGTCGCTGGCACTAAACACCGGCACTAAAAACGCCGCGACGGCGATTGGATTTCCATGCACGGCTACAAGCTGCATCAACGTAGATTCCACATCTCAGGGAATTCCCTCTGTCAATTTCAGCAACGGATACAGTTCGCTGGGGGACGACGCGTATGTTCCTCTAATCCACATCGAGAATACATTCCAATACTCGGGCGCGGTCACTTGGACCAAGGGAACTCACAGTTTCAAATTCGGCTCCGCCGTGATCCGGCGCCAGGTGCTAGCCATCCAGAGCTCCCAACTTCGCGGCGACATGTCATTTGACGGCATATTCACCGGAAATTCCCTGGCTGATCTTCTAACTGGTCAGGCCACTACAGCGCAACGCGGATTCAATCTGGTCCCCCCGAGAATTCGGGGTTGGGAACCGTCGGTGTACGCTCAAGACGACTGGCGCGCAACCCACTGGCTAACGCTAAATCTCGGCCTGCGCTACGATGTTTTTACGCCTTACACCGAACGTAACAACGCTTTCTCCAACTTTGACCCATCTTTGGGTTTGCTGATCGGCCCGGCTCTGCCAGGAATACAGGCTTCCGGCCCGACTGCGGGCGTTCGAACCGACTACCACGATCTGGCTCCGCGAATCGGGTTCGCAGCTAGTTTGGCACACGGTACTGTGGTGCGTGGCGGCTTCGGAATCAGCTACTTTCCGCAGAACTACGCCTCCGGCTCAACCATGGAAAATGCACCCTTTAACTTCAACTTCAGTTGTGGATCCCCAGGTTTTGCCGGAATCCCGTGTGCAGCCCCCTATGCCACCCCCACGCAGAACGGATTTCTGGTGGGCGCAGGCTTCCCTGTTCCTACGTTCGACGAAACGCTGGCTACCGATCCGAGTAACTACTCATACATCCGATCCCAACCTTTTAATCAACGGGCAGGCTATCTGGAGCAGTTCAGCCTGGGAGTCCAGAAGGAGTTCGCGGGTAATGTAGCATCGATTGGGTATGTGGGGAATTTAGGCCGCAGACTCACGACACAGCCGAACATTAACCAACTGTCGTTCCCGCTCGCGGAGGGTGGGACATATCCCTTCGCCGAACTGCCGGGCGTTCAAATCATCCCCCAGGTTAACGAGGCAACTTCTCGTTACAACGCTCTCCAGCTCTCTTTAGAGCGGCGGTTGAGAAACGGGTTGTCCGGTTTCGCCAACTATACCTACGCGCACAACATTACGAACGCGACAGTCATAGATGAAAATCCACAGAACGACACCAACGATTGCTTTGGGCCATGCCGAGTGGACAATGGCAAGGGCGGATTTGCCACCGAAAACAGCTGGAATCAATACGACATGGGCAACGCCCTGCTCGACTTTCGTCATCGGGTCGCCATGGGCATAAATTACGAACTACCCTTCGGTAAATCCCTAACCGGTGTTAAAGGAGAGGTGATCAAAGGGTGGGGCGGAAACGTGATTTACTCCTGGTCGTCCGGGTTTCCATTTACAGTTTTAAACCCCAATGGGGCGATCAGCAACATCAACATCGGTTCGGATCGACCGAATCAAGTTGGTTCGGCGAGCATTCCGAACCAATCTAACGCTGAATGGTTCAACACGGCGGCGTTCGTTGCTCAGGCACCCAACACCTTGGGTAACGAGGGACGCAATCAGCTATTCGGCCCACCGCAGCGGTACCTCAACCTCTCCGTGTTCAAAACCTTCCCGATGTGGGAAAGGACGAGCTTAGAGTTCAGGGCCGAATTTTTTAACCTTCTCAACCAGGCGAATTTTGCCAATCCAGGGTCCACGCTGGGGCAAAGCAACTTCGGCGTAATCTCCAGCACCACGATCGGTGCTGATCAGAGAGAGATTCAATTCGCTCTGAAGCTCCTCTTCTAATAACCCAAACTCCACAAACACCGGTGGCCCACCCGCCGGTGTTCCGCGGAAATGCGCGCCCGCCATCCTAATTGTAGTTTCCTGCCGGAGGGTGCCCAATGCCTCCTGAGTGGGATGCTGCCTCCTGCAATCGGTCACGAGGAGCGAAGAGGAATTGAAGAGCTGCGGACCGTGGCTCAATCGGAACGCCCGGGACATGAATCCTGAAAGCGAGCTACTGCGAATGGCAATCGGCCAACGGAGAGGCACGGACCGCACCGATCGTGCGGTTGTTAGATTCATCCGGCTACTTTCGCTTCTGGCGACGGTTGCAGCCGTTGGAAGATTGACGCAGGCGCAAACACCCCAAGCGGCACCTCAAGCGCAGGCTACTAATCCACAGCCCCTGGCTGCTCCACCTGCCCCCAAGACCGTTAGCTCCAAGGCTCAAGAGGAGATGAAGGAATATGAAGCCTCCCAAACTTCCTCGCTGAAACAGCCGTTCGCTTCGAGCACTGTCGCGGAACAACGTGGATTCTGGGACCAGCGGCAGAAGACGATGTCGGAAGACATGCTCAAGAATTATCCTGTCCGGATCGAGGAGTCGAAGATGGGAGGCGTTTCAGTGCTGCTGATTTCGTCGTTGAAGATGGAGGACAAGAATCGTAACCGGATCCTTATCAACGTCCATGGCGGCGCATTCAACACTGACGCTGGTTCTTTGATTGAAAATATCCCGATTGTGTATCTCGCCGGAATTGAAGTGATTGCCGTGAAGTATCGCCTGGCGCCAGAGAATCCGTTCCCAGCGGGCCTGGACGACGCTATCGTCGTTTACAAAGAAGTGCTCAAAAAATACGATCCAAGAAACATCGGACTCTACGGTACTTCCGCCGGAGCTACGTTGACGTCGGAAACGGCGGCAAAGATCAAGCAATTGGGGCTGCCTTTACCGGCCGCTCTCGGTTTCTTTTCGGGATGGGCGGACTTCAGCCTGCAAGGGGACTCTATGTCGTGGTTCACCATTGGGGGACTACGGGTGACTAAGAGCGCCGACGAGATGCAGAGGTTCAATCCGTACGTGGGCAAGACAGATCCAAAAGACCCCGTACTTTCGCCTCTGTATTCCGATTTGAAGGGATATCCGCCGACTCTGTGTATCACGGGCACCCGGGATCTTTTGTTGAGCGGTACGACGCTCTATCACCGAGCGTTGCTGCAAGCCGGGGTCAATGCGCAGTTGGTGGTCTTCGAGGGCATGCCGCACGCTCATTGGCTGATGTACCACGACACGCCCGAAGCGGCGGAAGCCTTCACGTATATGGCCAAGTTCTTCGATCGGTACGTGGGCAGAGCGGTTGGCAGCAATTGAATAGCCGGACAAGTCGGTGAATCCAGCAATCCTGCGCCGGCTGCCTCCACACGCAAATCATCTGCTCTTTCTTGGACTCGCAAGAACCCAGTTGATGCGACAGGTCTTCAAACGCCGCCTCGCGCGGTGTAACGGCGCTAGTAACACCGTGGCAAGAGCAGGCAAATCCGATCTTGTTCTGCGGAAGAGTGGCGACAGTTAGACTAACCCATTGATAATTCGATGAAGTACTCCAGTGGAGAGCCTTGCGCAAACTATTTGCGTTTCTTGGATCTCATTGGATTCGAAGTTCGGTGCGTCATCCATAGGAGGCTAGGCAATGTTGAAGGGCCGTGTAGCCCTTGTCACTGGATCGACCAGCGGCATTGGCTTGGGCATTGCGACGGCACTGGCTGCCGAAGGATGCGCCGTTATGTTGAATGGCTTTGGCGATGCCGCGGAGATCGAGACCCAACGCTTGGCTCTGGCCGGGAAATTCGGAGTGGCAGTGCTATACAACAGCGCCGACGTCGCAAACCCGGAAGCTTGCGTTGACCTGGTCACGGACACGAAGATGCGTATGGGCAGCGTGGATGTACTCGTAAACAATGCTGGAATTCAACACGTTGCCCCCGTCGAGATTTTCCCGATTGAGAGTTGGGACGCAATCATCGCCATCAATCTCTCTTCATTCTTTCATACTATCCGGTGCGCTCTGCCTGAAATGAAAGCCGGCCGATGGGGGCGTATTGTCAACATCGCCTCAGTCCATGGTCTAGTGGCTTCCATCAATAAAGTGGGTTATGTAGCAGCCAAACACGGCGTTATTGGCCTAACGAAGGTAGTGGCGCTGGAGACGGCTGGGACCGGCATCACGTGCAATGCGATTTGTCCAGGGTGGGTGCTTACTCCATTGATCCACAAGCAGGTTGAGGAGCGAGCACTTCAAAAAGACGTTTCCAAAAGCCAAGCCGAACGCGAATTATTGGTTGAAAAACAACCATCCGCCCGGTTCACCACAGTTGACCAGATCGGCCAACTCGCTGTTTTCCTCTGTAGCGAAGCGGCTGAGAACATGACCGGGGCTAGCCTTCCTGTAGACGGGGGCTGGACAGCTCAGTAAACACTTTGGTCAAATGGATTTACAGACGTAGCCGTCGACTCCGATGGCAATTTCTATGTGGCAGACCTTCTGTAAACTGCTCTAACCTTTTCCCAGTATTCAACTCAACCCTGAAATGTCATCCATGGAACTGAGAATGGGATTGTCCAATGCCAAGATGATTTAGGGGCAAACGGTGCCTCGCTGCGTGTTGCAAGCAACGGGATCGGCGCTGCATTGTTTTCCTTCACCTTGCCGGCCGATTTCCCACTGACAAATCTGAGTCTACATACCGGCAAATCACAACGTCACAGTTAGACATCCTGTGAGAAGAGTGAGACGCCCACGATCAACCCGAGTAGGAAGTGCAACGCAGTTTCGAACCGAATGCAACAGTCGCGCACGGAATCGACCAGGCACCGCAAGGCAGCCCGTTGTCCTTCGATGTGGCCACAACCGGCTCCGGAGCAACCGAAGGGGCTAAGCACGAGGTGGACACTCAATGTAAACGCACCCATTGGTCACGAAGCCGGGATGGGTGTCAAAGCTGGTGGCACTTCTCCGGATACCGTCTTGAAGGGCCCGGGTCCACAACCGTCCTCGGTTCCTCGGAGCCAAACGCACCGCCACTCCGAAACTATGAATCTTCTGCACCAAGTCCATCGTCGTTCAACAAGTTAGTTCAACTGCCCTTCAGACATCACGGCTATGCATGTGCCTTATGTCACTCACGTTATCGTTTTTAGATTGAGATATTAGCTATGCTCGTGGGATCCGTGGAATTCTGATGCCGAACCGCCCGAACCCGACTCTATTTAAGACCTCAGTGCGAGTCAGCTGTTGCATACGCGGCTGGGCACTGGGAGGCGACCACTGTGCGCCGCACTGAATGCACCTGAGACCCCCGGGAATAACCTGGTTCATCTTGCTTCATTGGCCTCTCCGTCCCAGTTAAGAATCGTTTCCAATTTTACCTGCGTGAATTCATCGGAAAATCTGCTTCTCTCGCCATCTTCGGGATCGGATTCATGATGATCCTTAGTAGAGAGCGGCTCGCGTTGCATGATTATGTGGCCAAGACGAGAGTATTTCGGATGGGTCGGGTTAGCTTCTTTCGGCGCGCATCAGTTGCCTTACTAGTGCTTATTGGCCTTTTTGGAAGCGTTTCTTTCTTACGACAGATCAGGCCCAGCGGTGTTGCTTCTACCGCCCAGGAACCCAACGAACCATCTGCTTTGGGGTCCGTCCTCAAGCAGATATCAGCCGTGGTCACTCTTTACATATATGACCCCGAAGGCAAACCGAGCTCTCTGGGCAGTGGGTTCTTGATTACTGATGATGGGGTAGGCGTCACGAATTTCCACGTTCTAAAAGACGCATTTTCGGCTGAGGCGAAGTTGGGTGATGGGCGCATTTATCATGTCCTCGCGGTGCACGCCTTCCAGGCAAATCATGACATTGCTATTTTTCAATTAGGCAGAAGGACAAGTCTCGGCGTAGAAGCAGCAACCAATTTGTCACATGTCGAACTCTCTTCCGAGAGAGTTCGCGTAGGTGATCGGGTCACCACGGTGGGCAGCCCCGAAGGCCTATCAAACACCGTCTCGGACGGATTAGTAAGTGCCATTCGGGGTGACGCCGGGGAGCAGTACTTTCAAATTACTGCGCCTATTTCCCATGGTTCCTCAGGCGGTCCCGTTTTCAATCTCAAAGGACAGGTTGTTGCCATTACCAGTTTCCAATCCCGAGAGGGGCAAAATCTAAATTTCGCTATTCCGGTCAGCGAGGTCGCTGCGATTAGTAATCAAAGGGAGAATTTGCCACTTGAACAGCTCTATAAACAGACTCACGTTGCCGGCGAACCAGCTGCTCGACCGGAAACGGTGGGGCGAGCGGCCCCCACACCACGCGGTGGTCTGACTGGGAGCTTTTGGGGGACAGCACACAACCTGACCGCAAACGTTACGGCAGGATTCGGTATTATTGTCGAGGAGCGTCAAGGGTTACTGCAAGGATGTCTGGGTGTGAAAGCTCCTCTGTACGGGAGCGGGCCGCTTCAGGGAAGTGTGCAAGGGGATGATGTGCAGTTTGACGTTAACGGCGCTTCGATCTACATGCATTTTGAGGGGCGGAACTCAGCTGACGGGTTTAGGGGTATTTATTCTGCTTATCCGCCGGGGGGCGGTCGAGAATCTGGGGAGTTCACCCTCGAACGCCAGCGTTCAAAGCAACAGGCAAGGATTTCCGATCCTCAGAAAGATTGTCCGACGGACACCGATATGAACAATTGAGTATCAGCAGGAGTTGGACCGGGTTCCACTAAGGCATCTTGCTCGACGTCCCGAGTCAATGGGGTGCTGCCGCATCAAAGAGCGAAAATTCCCCAAAATTTCCCGCCAGCATACTAGAACACGTAAGCCCCCGGGCACTTCGTTGCCTACCCCCGGATCGACAGCCCAATTGACCAACGTCGGCATCCCCGACTGTGCCCAGAATTGTGCCCACCAGCAAGCTCGATGGGGTTCGATGATTAGCGATTCACCTGTCTTGAAACCCTTTATGCATCGCGAGTTGTCGCACACCGTCGATTGACGTAGCAATTGCTGTAAGTCCTTGATTCTTCGTAAAGGAAGACTTAGAAGGCAGAGGAAGCACCAGCGCCGGACTTCATCTGCGCGGAGCTCCCTCGTAAGTGCACCTCCTCAAGTTGACGGGAGAAAAACAGGAAGTTCAGCGAGACACCTGCTTGATGGGACCGAAGGGGTAGCGCATACCTCGAGCAATAGGGCCTGAAAAGTTGCAGTTTCGGCGCAATTGAAAGGAACAGAGGGAATTTCAACTGTGCGTTCGGACTCACCAGCCAGTGGCCTGCAGCACGCGGTGAATCGTCGTCTGACGCTGGCCAAGCGCACGTCCGATCCCAAGAATCGTCTCGCCCGTCTTGTACCGTCGCCAAAGCTCCTCGCGCAACGCGCCTTTGATTTTCGGGGGACGTCCAGTCATGCAGAACACCTCCTAAGCCAAGATTAGCCGAGGTGTTTCGCCGACCTGTTGAGACCACCTACGCTATGTCTCCGGAACGTTCTGTAAAGGATCTCTTCGGACCGTACAAAAGACTGACTGGCGGAGAGGGTGGGATTCGAACCCACGGTAGGATTTCTCCTACACTCGCTTTCGAGGCGAGCTCTTTCAACCGCTCAGACACCTCTCCGCGATGATCGAGCAAGTCATCGTAACAGACGATTTCGTTCCGTGGCAATTCAGAGGAGCTCGGAATTGGAAATTCATCTCATCGCGCCAGGGGAACTTCTGGGTGTGAGCCCCAGGAGAGAGTGAGTTGGCCGGCTGGGGAAGCTCTTGGCGTTACCCGCGAACAAGCACCGGACAAGGATGCGCGCGAAGAAAGACTGAATTAGCGTCGCGCTGCGAAGAAAGACTGAATCAGCGTCGCGCACTCCGAGCCCATCACTCCGGCGGTCACGTCGACCCTATGATTCAACTTTGGATGCGCCAACATTTCGAAACAAGATTCCACGGCTCCACCTTTGGGATCCGCGCATCCGTACACCAGCCGGGGGACTCGCGCCTGCACCAGCGCCCCGGCACACATGCTACACGGCTCGATGGTCACGTACAGGGTCGTTCTCGCGAGACGATAATTGCCAAGTAGCCGCGATCCCACGCGGAGCACTACCACTTCCGCGTGCGCCGTCGGGTCGCAGTCACGAATGGTGCGATTTCCCGAGCGCGCGATCAGGTGTCCGTCATGAACCAGCAGTGCTCCCACCGGCACCTCGCCTGCGAGCGCCGCCGCGCGGGCTTCGACTAGTGCTTCGACCATGAAATCGAGATCCTGCTTCATGCTGCGCTGGAGAATAACATGCGCTACCGGATCCAGCGCGCCCGCTAAACTTGCGCCCGCAAAACCTTGACAATTAGGATGGCGGGAAAGAAACTACTGCGCATGGCCGAGCATTCCTCCACGCGCTTTGTGTGTGCGCGTTCGAACGCCTTCCTATCCCTCGGGGGCAGTCGCTAAAACCTGCATGGAAATCAGACGAGATCCGATCACGCAAAGTTGGGTTGTTGTGGGTCCACGCGAAGAACCCGAGGACAGGTCTGCGGCATGTCCGTTCGATTCGCTCTCCAGCGATAGGCAATCGGACATTTTTACCTGGCCTGCCGAAGGCCCTGCACAAGTTCGCGTGGTGCCTCATCCCAAACCTCTCTATCGCATTCAAGGCGAGCCGGGCCGCTCCGCCGACGGTTTGTACGACAAAATGGGTGCCACTGGCGCTCACGAAGTCGTTGTGGAAACCCCCCAGCATGACAAGCGGCTTTCCCAACTGTCCGATGAAGAAATCGAACGTGTCCTATGGGTCTGGGCTTCGCGCATTTCCGACCTCAAGAAGGACCTGCGATTCAAGTACGTAGCGGTCTTCAAGAATCAGGGGGCATTGGCTGGTGACGAGTGGTCCCACGCGCACTCGCAAATCACTGCCACCATCTTCGTGCCGCGCCGCATCAAGTACGAACTCAAATCTGCCAACGAATGGTTCCATGAACGGGAACGCTGCATCTTTTGCGACGTGGTCCGGCAGGACGAGAAGCAAGGCAAACGCATTGTGGACGTGCAAGGCGAATATTATGCGTTGTGCCCATATTCTTCGCGGGTGCCCTACGAGATGTGGCTCCTGCATCGCCGCCACAATCATCTGTTTGAGCAACCCCGCCCAGGCTCCAATCGTCGTCACCTTGCGGCGCTGTTAGGCCGGGTGCTCCGGCGTCTGGAAAAGATCGCGCCGGCTTTCCACCTCGTGGTCCACACCGCGCCCAACACCCGCAATCGCAAAGGCGAGCTTGCTGGTTACTGGAAAACCCTTGCCGAAGACTTTCATTGGCACATCGAAATCCTGCCTATCCTGGAAACGCGCAGCAAGTCTTACAGCATCAAGGAAATCTATTTTAATGGGGTGCTGCCAGAGCAGGCCGCGGAACAGTTGCGGTCGCTGGATCCGAACTCGTGACCATGCAGTCGTTGTCCGTGATGCGTTGGTCGCGCCGTTCACAGCGGGGAGGCATCATCTCTTCGCTCGTTTCCATCCTGTTCCTCTTCATTTTTTGCGCCATTCTGTACTTCGCTCGCCATCCGATCCTGCGGTTCGCCGCCGAGGCCTGGATTATCGACGACACCCTACATCCGGCCGACGCGATCATCGTTATAAGCGATGACAATTTTTATGCCGACCGTGCCACCCGAGCTGCCGAAGTTTATCGCCAGGGTCTCGCGCCCCTGGTCGTTGCCAGCGGCCGGCGTCTTCGTCCCTACGCCGGCATCGCGGAGTTGATGCAGCACGATCTGATCGAGCGGGGGGTCCCGAAGGACAAAATACTGTCGATTGCCCATGATGCCGATAATACCCGAGATGAAGCGCGGGCCCTGGCGCCATGGGCCCTGAAGCAACAGTGGCGGAGCGTGATCATCGTTACTTCGAACTACCACACCCGCCGTACCCGCTATATCTTTACCCGCGTTTTTCCTAGGTCCACTCAAGTCATGGTCACGGCCGCGCGCGACGGCGATTTCGATGCCGAACGTTGGTGGGAAAAGCGGGTGTCCATTAAGAGGTTCACCCATGAACTGGCCGGCATGCTCGCCGCCATCTGGGAACTCAATACCAAAGATCGGGTAACTTCCGCCATACCGCCGGTTGTGGCCCGTCAGCTGGCTCTTACCCTACATCTTGTGTAGCGTGTCGCGGAACAGCGCCGGGGTCCGTTTCGCCATTTTCCTTTACAGTCCCTAAGGCCTGTACTATCTTCGAGTTTCTGAGTCGCGCGCCCCTTTCAGCCTGATGATCTGCGACTTACCGATTTAAAATCTTCGATCGAGGTGTCCCATGTGGAAAAAAGAAGAGTCTAAGAACCAATCCGTTCCTGAGGTAGCTCAGGCGTCCGGAACACCGGCGAATTCTCCGGCCCCGGCTGCAAGTTTCCGGGATCTGCCGGCTGCCCCCGCTCCTTCCCGCGGAGCAGCTACCATCAGTCAGGGGATTCGTATCAAAGGCGAGATCACTGGCAGCGAGGACCTGTTCATCGACGGCCTGGTTGAGGGTAGGCTCAACCTGGCCAATGGCAGCGTGACCGTGGGACCGAATGGAACCGTGAAGGCCGACGTTTCCGCTCGTGAGGTGATCATTCGCGGCAAGGTGGACGGAAAGGTCGCGGGTCGCGATCGCGTTCAGCTCTGGGGCACCGCCCAGGTGCACGGAGAAGTCCAGACCGACCGCTTGGCGATCGAAGACGGCGCCATACTCCGCGGCAAAGTGGAAGCTGGAAAACCGGTGGAACGTTCCGCGGCGGAGCGCTCGGCAACCGTAGGACCCAACGGAAAAACTGGCAACGTGTCAGTGGGCCCGGGAACTGTTACCATCTAATTTATGAGTTTGCTCAATAAACTCGGCATGGGGCACGGCGCGCGAGATGTCGCTCGCCCGGCGCCCGAGCGGCTCTCAAATACCGGCTCACGTTCGACACAAGTTCCGCCGACGGCCGTTGGATCGACCCGCGTGCCGGAACCGCAAGGCACTACCAATCGCGTTTCGAACGGACTCAAGGAATTCTTGTGGAATCTGGATGGGCTGGGTCGCGGAACTCTGCTCGACCTGGGGGCTGCCTGGCAGACCACCCTCAGCTTCTTTATTGAGCGCGGCTTTCGAGTTACATCCGAGGATTTGTTGCGGGCTTGGAAAGACTTTCTGGTCAAAGAAGAAGGAGAAATCCGGCAAGCGACACGTACTCCGGATTCGCTCGATGTTACCCCGGCAGGGCGTGCCGACCGATTCCTGAGGTCTAATCTCGAATATCCCGTCGCATCTTTTGACGCCGTCCTGCTTTGGGATTTGCTGGATTACCTGGAACCCGCGATGGCCACCAAGACGGTGCTGGCTCTTACCGAATTGTTGCGGCCAGGGGGAGTCCTCCTGGCGATGTTTCACAGCAAAAAACCGGAAGGTTTTCAACGCTATCGAGTGGCCGACTCAAGCACTTTGCAAATGATTTCCGCGCCGGTCCTTTGCCCGGCCCAGCGCGTTTATCAGAACCGTGAGATTCAGGATCTTTTTGGCCGTTACCGCACCATGAAATCGTTCGTGGCTCGCGATCAGCTTCGCGAGACGTTGTTCATCAAGTAGGCCGCACCACAGGGCACATTATCTTAGGCACGATCCCTCTCGATCTCGTTCGCATACACTGCTTCTACCCGCCGGCCCATTCGTTGTACATATGGGAAGGTCTATTTCGCCAACTGGATAAAGAAGCGCCCGGACCGGGCCCAGTCATTCTTCGTCGTCATTCGATACAACGGTTCGCTACTGTCTAGAGGTTGTGCTCGGACGACGATGATGAGTCGAGGCATGGCGGCCATGTGCGTGGCTTCGGCGCCGATGATGATGCCGAACGCGAGCCGCAGGCTCAGAGGCCGCGGGCGCGGGAGCAGCCGGAGGTATAGCGGCCTCAGAGGTAAAAAGCGTTGCGATGGAGAGCAACGACAACAGGAGAATGGATTTCACAGTAATTCCTTGGGGTCGGATAGACCGTCCCCATATTGGACCATATTTGCATCACAAAGTCGCCACGCAATGAACTGGTTGTCTAGGCGTGTACCATCCCACAACGGATCGACTAGGTGGCACCGGGAGGGCAGTGGGCGATTAGCCGACAAATTTCAGCTTTTCCAGCCAAAGAATAATCGATCGCTGGTCGGCGATAATCTGGGCTTGCCATACCACTACGATGCACATCACGCTCAATGCCACGAGACAGAACCCGAGAACCACGCCCTTTTGTGACTCCGAAGCAGTGTTCTGAAGAGTGCGCCCAAGCCAACCCATAGAGGGATTCTCCTAGTACCACTAGCCAAAGGCAAAGAGCTTCTGTGAGGGGACTCAGCTCCTCGCGGACTTATGGGGCAATTACCGTGCCACGACCGATCGGCGCTCGTGGGGCGCAAACCATTCAAACTAGACGCTTTAAAAAGGAGGTCTTTTCTTCGAAGTAAAGGTCGAGGTTTCGCGGAGCAAACCTGTCAGCGATTCGGGACATTTCTTTCCTGTGCTAACCGCCGGTGACTCGCGATAAGACTTCTTCCCAGGCATCCGGCCCTTCAAACAAAAGGTCTCGCGCCTTCGCTGATCGCTTCTTTCCGACTGGCTCATCCGCAGCATCCCGCGAACGTCGCAAAATCCAACCCCGATCGCAGGCTTGCATAAGTTCAGCCGAGCCTTCCGGCGTGGCTATGCCCAAAACATTGGCATGGTAACGCAGGGCCCGGTCGTACAGTTTCGAAAGGTCTCGGACGCACTGCCCTAAGTTCGCCCGGACTGCCAGCGACCAAACGGCCGCCCGCGGTCGCAATTGACACGAGCGTAATCCCGCAGTCTCCTTGAAGTGCGCAATTTCTTTTTCCGAAGCACCCGCGAAGAAGAATAGCTCCTCGAAGTCTCGTTGCCTGACGAGATCGGCCTCTCTTGCCGGAACTCCGAGGTTCTGCGCCGCTTCCCGCGGTGACAGCGACCGCAGCGTTACCACCGATACTCCAGTCTCCTCGGAAAGCGCCTCGAGCGCTTCCTGTGCCGCGGGCTGGACTTCAGCCACGGGAACGCACGTGAACCGTCCCAGGCGGATGGTCTTGGCAGGTCGCAAATGAAAGTAGCCTTCCGGCAGAAACGTACCGCTGCCGTTTTCGGCGATGAATGGCTGTGCGTGTCCTAATTTTCTGCGCGGCTCATCGATCTGCAATCGTGACCTGCTGGTCACCCACACCAGCGGAATCCCGGCGCGATCCAGGCCCACCGCAAATTCCTGAAATCCAGTCATGAATTTCCCGGGTCGTTCCAAAATTGAATCGATGGCAAGAAATACCACTGTGGGCGTTTGGCGCAAAGCGGCTCCCTCTAAGCGTCTGCGCGTAGTTTAACGGGTATGGAGCGGGCCTCGCATAAAAGAAACGGACGGGCAGAATAGCTGCCCGTCCGTTGCGTTGCTACGTTGTTGTGCTTGTTCCGGCCCTCGCGCCGGGAAGCCTAGCTGCTTACTTACCCGAACTGGAAGTGGTCTGCGCTGCGCCCGCCTTGGGCATGCTGACATAGCCGCTCACGGTGTTCTTACCAGCCTTGTTCACAACCAACTCCTCGGGGTACCGAGCGCCCGAAGTATAGAAGAATACCGGCTCGTTGAGCGCGCGGTTCTTCTTTTCGAAATGCTTGTCTTCTACGGTCATCACCAGCGTGAAGCGGTTGTTCTTTTCGTTGACGTTCTTCAGCTCAACGGTTACGTTTCCCACCTTCACCGGTTTGTTCTTGCCGTCGATGTTGAATTCCACGTAATCGCGCTCGCCCAACCGGCGGAGGGTGTCGATCTCGTCGTGGTTACGCGCGATGAGGGTACCCATTTCGCTGCGCGCCATCTTCAAATCTTCCTTTGTCGAGTTCAGGTCGGTTTGTACACCACCGACCTTAGTGTCAACACTCTTGACGTCATCGCTGGTCGCTTTGGTAGCCAACTCAGTGTGTACGGAAGTGTCCAGCGCCGACAACTTCTGGGTCGTCTCGTCATTCAGCTTGGTGGCTTCCTGACGCGCCACCTTCAGCTGACCTTGAGTGATTTTCAGCTTCTTGGTGACTACATTCAAATCGCCTTGGATGTCGGCGTTTGCCTTCTCATCCTGGGCCACTCGATCCTTCAGTGAAGACATGTCTTGATTGACTGATTGTTCTGTCTGCTTGAGTTGTGTCGCCACTGATTGCTGCGTGGCGTCGAGTTTCGAAGACGCATTCCAACCGAACCACAGGCCTCCCAGCGCAACTAGCCCAAGAACGATAATAGCGGGTAGATGCCAAGCTGGTGATTCGCGTTCAATAATCCGTTCGTCCATAAAAGTGTTTTCTCCTCGCCCTAGGCGGGCGAAATCTGTCTTGACCATCCGGCGCGTGTGACTACATGTGATTAAAGGAGCATGCGCGTCACCAAAATCGGGACGGACCTGCTGCGTCCCGTCGCTTCTCGGGATAACGTTTAGGAATAAGGATTTAGAGTGAAGGAGCGGAGTCGTATCCACATTCGGCAGCCAAGTACTAGTCCTGGGAGGAATTACCTGGTCACGTGCCACGCCCACCGGTGTCTATTCGGTGGGCGGCGCCGCGATCCCGGAAGCCCGGACTTTCCCGCTTTTTGCACGCCAGATGCTGACAATCGCGGGAAGCAGCGACAGCACGATCACTCCGGCAATCACAAAGTGGATACGCGAGCTAATGTTAGGAATGGTGCGTCCCAGGGAGTAGCCGCCTAGGATCATGGCCCCGACCCAGCCAACGCCGCCAACAATGTCGAAGGCTAGATAACGAGCATAGGGCATTCGTGCTGCGCCAGTTACCGGAGGACAAAACGTTCGAATAATCGGGACAAAGCGCGCGAAAATCACCGCGCGCCCGCCGAACTTCTCATAAAATTCGTGAGCTCTTGCTAGGTGGCTGCGCCGAAAGAGCAGGGAGTCTTCGCGCTTGTATAACGCAGGCCCGGCGGTGCGGCCAATCCAATAGCCGAGCTGATCGCCTACGATGGCACATCCCATCACCGGGACTAGCAGCGAATGGAGTGGAATCACCCCGGCAGCGGAGAAAACGCCGGCGGTGACCAGCAGGGAATCGCCTGGCAGAAAAAACCCAACAAACAGCCCGGTTTCAACAAACACAATCAGGCAAACCAACGGCGAGCCGCCAGCGGTGATCAGTTGCCTCAAGCCTTCAGGGTTATAAAGAGAGTGGAGGAAGTGGAGAATGGATTCGATCACGCGACCTGGGCTCCGCAGAAGTCTCTGCGACTGCTTCATCATCCATGAGCCCCGAAGCGCGCTCACGGATCGTTGCGAACAGATCGCATCCCACACGGTAGCAGAAAATGCTTAGATCCTCCCTGGATTCATACCACAGCATTCCCACGGTGTGAAAAGCTACGGTATAGCCCGCCAGCCGCTTCATCGGGCAGCCTCCACGAGGTGCAGGCCGGTACGCAAAATCCGTTGGGATTTCGCTCCTGCGTCGTCGCCCGCCGCTTCCTGGGAATCGAGAAAGCGCTGTATCCGAGGGATTGCGCTCCACGCCATTTTCGCGCCTGCAGCAATGGCCTCGTCGGCTCGGTCAAAATCGTCCCAGGCCATCGAGTCGACGTCTGGCCGCACCACCAGATCCGCGTATTGCTCCCAGGTTTCGAGTTGATGCTTTTGCGCAGCGCTAACCGCCCGCGCTATCACTTGAAACACGTTGTCCGGGGTGGCGCGATCCCAATTCTGAATTCCGACCGACACACCCAGTACGAACTGCGCCCCTAAATCGCGCACCGCCCGGGTGGGTACCGGAGCGACCAATCCACCGTCGGCCAAGCTTCGCGTCCCGATTTTCACGGGTTGCATCAAGCCGGGGAACGCGCAGCTAGCGCGCACTGCTTCGATTAAATTTCCATGAGTCAAAACCACCGGCTCTCCGGTATTCAGATCGGTTGCCACGACGGCCAATGGAATATGCAACCCCTCAAAATCTTTCTGCGACAGAAGACGCTCCATCAAATGACCAAGCCGGTCGTTGCTCGTCAGGCCCAGACGTGAAACCTGCCAACGCGCAATGTCGCGGAACTTCAGAGCTCGGCACGTTTCGATAATCCGCGGAAGCGAAGTACCGCTCGCGTAAGCCGCTCCCAGAACGCTTCCCACGCTGGTGCCAGCGATGCACGAGATTGGAATTTGATTCTTCTCCAGGACTTGCAGGACGCCCAGGTGCGCAAGTCCTCGCGCGAACCCGCCACCTAAGGCAATTCCCACGCCCGGGCGGGAGACCTCGGCCCGGTCGAAACTGGATACGGCTAAGTCTTCGCGCATCATTCCACTCGCGATTATGTTGGCGAGGGTCGTCCCTACCAATGGACCCCGCGTCCCGCCCTAGCAGTACCTATGTACCTCCGTTATTTTCGAATGCCCCTGGGCAGATTTTCGATCTAGATACCTCGGCTGCCTTCGCGCGGCGACAACCGCTTCCGCTGCTCAAAACCAGTACGTTCTTACTAGTGGTCTGCCCTGTCTGTACCATTGGTCCGCGCAATCCGCTGCGCGATTCTGTCGGTGTCAACGCAAGCCCCGAGGAACGCCATGAAGAGCGGTTACGAAGCCTGGATCGGTGTTCCGGTGGTTCTGCAGGTGGCGCTGGGCGACAGTAAGGTTCCGCTTCGCGGCAAGCTGTTGAAAGAGAGTGTCGACACGGTTCGGATGAGAATTGGTGACGGCTGGGACGTGGATATCTACAAAGCCATGATCCTCGCGGTCGAAGAAGACTCCATGGGGCTCCTGACCACGCAAGGATGACTGCGCAGCTGAGGATGACCAGAATGAATCACCAGGTGCCAAAGTTCGTGACGCGAGGACGCGCCGCTCTGATGCTCGGGATTCCTGAGGATGAGTTGAACCGCATCTCCATGGAAGCGGGATTCGGACACACCGAAATCGCAGGCGACAGCCGCGAAATCTTTTTCACCTATGAAGAGCTCAGCGAGATCTGCGTGATCTCCGCGTATCCGGTGAATTGAAGTTACTATGAGCTGAAATTCTTAACGACTTTCCTCCGGCCCCCTCAATGCAGCCCCCATCCCGGGTCGCTCCCCCCAGCGACCCGGGCTCCCTTTTTTAAGTCACTGCTGAAGCTTCCTCGCCGAGCATCTTCAATATGCTTTGACACCAAGCCGAGCTACAGGGAGACTAACGCCCGGGCACCGGACAAATCGCATCTTCCGGCTCCATCTTTCGGCCCATGGATGGTGCATTGGTGTCCAGCGATCTGAGTGCCAACGCCAAAACCGGTGCGCGCCATGCCGTCACCGCCGGCTTCCTTGGTTGGACCCTGGACGCCTTCGATTTCTTTGTCGTCGTTTTTCTGATCGACACGCTGGCCCATCAATTCGGCGTTCCCAAGAGTCACATTGTCCGCACTTTGACCGCGACACTGGCCACACGCCCGATCGGTGCTCTGCTCTTCGGTCTGCTCGCGGACCGATACGGACGACGCATCCCACTCATGGCCAACGTTCTGTATTTTTCGGTGATTGAACTGCTTTGCGGCTTCGCTCCGAACTACACTTTTTTTCTGATCATGCGGGGTCTGTTCGGAATCGGCATGGGCGGCGAATGGGGTGTCGGGGCATCGCTGGCGATGGAGGCTGCGCCGGTCCGCTTGCGAGGCATTCTAAGCGGCATCTTGCAGAGTGGCTATTCGATCGGATATTTGCTAGCCGCCGTCGCCGCGCGCTTCTTGCTCCCGTGGCTAGGATGGCGCGCTATGTTCTGGGCGGGAGCCATCCCCGCTCTGCTGGCGCTGTACATCCGCACCAAAGTGCCGGAGTCCGAGGCCTGGAAGCAGCACCGTGCCGCCAGTACCGGCCAGGTGCTTCGAATGGTCGCCTCCCAGTGGAAGCGTTTCGCATACCTCGTGGTGTTGATGACCTTCATGATGTTTCTTTCTCACGGCACCCAGGACCTCTATCCCGATTTTCTCCAGGAAGTGCACCGCGTCTCGGTCGCCGCCCGTGCCAATATGGCGATTGTCTACAACATCGGCGCGGTACTCGGCGCAATTCTCTTTGGGCACATTTCACAAAGCGCCGGACGCCGCAAAGGAATGATGCTTGCGCTCGGACTATCGCTGGTGGTCATTCCCATCTGGGCTTTCGGCGCCTCGCTTCCCATCCTGTTGATCGGCGCCTTTCTTATGCAGGCCGGAGTGCAAGGCGCCTGGGGAGTCATACCAGTTCACCTCAACGAGCTTTCCGCTGATGCCACCCGCGGACTGATGCCCGGGCTGGCATACCAGCTGGGTATTCTGCTGGCTTCGCCCACAAACTCGGTTCAATACGCATTGCGTGACACCATCGGCTACCGCTGGGCCATCGCCGCATTCGAAATCATCACCATTTTCACTCTCTCGCTGCTGCTATTTTTCGGACGCGAAGCGCACAACCGCTCTTTCACCCGGGATTTAGCCACCAACACATCCGGCCCTCCGTAAACACACACGTGTGCGACCCGAGATGCGACCACGCAGGAGTATTTCTTTTCAGACCGCTAGGAAGGGAACTGGCCTGCTAGGAGAACGAAAATACTGGCGCTTCAACTCGGATTGCGTTGTACGACTGGAACTGACGCACGAACCGTGGTTCCCTTATTCGTCGACTTAACGTCGAGCTGCCCGCGCAGCAGCCGGACCCGCTCCCTCATTCCGGTGATTCCCACGCCCAACGTTAGCGGCTTGCTCCGCGCGCCATCGTTTTTTGATCCGTTGGTCATGCCCCGTCCGTCGTCACTGACCTCAACCACCACGTGGTCCGAATCGATTCGCAGTGCCACCGTTGCAGTCCTGGCCCCGGAGTGGCGAATCACGTTGGTCAGCGCTTCCTGCACGACGCGGAAAATCGCCAATTCGTTTTCCCCGGCAATGCGCGGGAATTCCTTCTCGACCTCTAGGGTAATCCGCAAGTCGGCCCGCCCGGCAAAGCCGTTGACATAACTGCTCAAAGCTTCCGCAAGACCCAGTTCCTCCAGCATGGGCGGATGCAGCAGGTAGGACACGGTTCTTAGATCCTTGGAGATTTCATCGCTCAATTCTTCGGCTTCGGCAATCTCCGCATGCCCTTTACCATCGACGGCCCGCCGGACCCGCCCCAAAGACATCTTTAATGCCGCTATTTTCTGCCCGGTGGAATCGTGCAAATCACGGGCAATTCGCCGGCGCTCCTCATCCCGGATCTGAAGCAATCTGCCGGACAGATTTCGCAGCGCATCTGCGGTACGCACTAGCTCGGTTACGTCCTCGATCACCAGTAGAATCGAAAAGCGATTCCCGCGGAATTCGACGCGACGCGCGTTCAGCCTCATCAGCCGCTTGCCCACATCGGGATAGTCCAGGGTGAGCTCAAAATCATCCACTCGAGAATTCGTTGGAAGGATCAACTCCAGCAGCTTACGAAGTTCGGGCAGGTCCAATTGGTGGTTGCCCACGTCATAGATAAACTGATTTTCCGTTTCTTGCGGGGTCACATGGAGGGTCTTATAGAAGGAAGGGTTGGCGGTCTGCACCCGCAGCGATTCGTCTAGGATGACGATCGCTTCCCGCGCAGTTTCAATCAACACCGCGGTATAGGCGCGGGCTTCCTGCAATTCCTCGTTCAAGGAGCGCAGCTCCGCGTTGGTCGAGGGAAGCGCGTTGTTGCCTGTCCGGATATCAGATTTCATCAATGACTCGTAAGCGGATTAACGATTGGATAGGCTGGTTCAACCTGGAAGCTGGCAAAACGAGTCTAATGCGCAAATGCGAAAGTTGTCAAACGCCCGCTGGAAGGCGGCATCCGCGTTGGCACGGGGAGTCCCCACTACCCACTCCGGCTCCGGGTTGAACTTACTGGCGAACCACTATAAACTTCTCGCTGTTCTTTCCTCATCACGGCGCGCCCGTAGCTCAGTTGGATAGAGCGTCTGGCTACGAACCAGAAGGTCGGGAGTTCGAGTCCCCCCGGGCGCACCATTTTTTCTTGGTCCAACCCGGACACATGGGTGACACAATGTACCTAAGACATAGGTAACACTTTTGACCGAACGGATTTTCCAGCGGTTCGAGCACCCGAGTCTCCAGATCAAAGTAGCCCAAATCATAATCCATAAAGCTCACCAGCCAGATATCGTCGTGAACTTCCTTGATGCCAACGGCCTGCCCGGC
>Ga0302182_10000376_pt1 | contig 29194 bp, 24 predicted proteins | sample I_Palsa_N3_1_FD_198781 | JGI IMG/M metagenome (GOLD analysis project Ga0302182, IMG submission 198781) | Peat permafrost microbial communities from Stordalen Mire near Abisko, Sweden - I_Palsa_N3_1 | ecosystem: Environmental > Terrestrial > Soil > Palsa > Peat permafrost | place: Sweden...
CCTCAGCAAAGAGAGCACACCTGCTTTTTCGGCAAGCAGCGCCCCTCCCCAACAGTGCTCATCGTGAAATGCATTTCTTTGTTTTCAATGGTTTGGGCCACGGACAATTGTGCACAGTAGCTTAAATGTGAGCGATATTTGCACAGTTCGTGCACAGTCGCTGTTTAGACCGCTGGGAGGAAAGCCGAAAAGTACAGTAGAATCTTCAACGTGCATAGTGTCGGGGCGTAGCGCAGCCTGGTAGCGCGCCTGCCTTGGGCGCAGGAGGCCCCCGGTTCAAATCCGGGCGCCCCGACCAAAACATCTGCGTATTTTCTTTGACTTATCAGAAGCTCTTCACCCCAAACATCACTGTGGAATTCTCCTAGACAGGAGGTCTGGATTCGCAAGTTTGTCAGAGCCGGATGAAAATTCCCCATTTCGCCGGTCGAAAATTCCCCACCCCCAAACCCTATAAAGCTGCCTCGCCGCGCGCTCCTGTTCTCGAGCAGGCACCAGTCCGGCCTTGCGATTCGTAATTCCGAACTGCGAGTGAAGAAGAATCGCACCGGCCACCACTCTCGTTGCACGGGTTTGGAAGCGATTGAAGTGATGCGGCAAGCAAATGCACATGGCCGGCGAGAATCCTAATAACTTAGACCTTCGATCCGCACCCGTCAGCGCTTAAATCCGCGTCCCATCCCGGCCGAGCGTCAGCCTTACGTGAGGTCGGTGCTCGGTCCGACCTCGATAATGTAACCGTCAGGATCGCGGATGTAGCGGCGAATCTCGCCGTACTTTTCCTTCGGCTCCGTGATGAACTCGGCTCCTCGACTTTTCCATAATTCATAGCACGCTTGAATATCCGCAACGATATTCAAGAAGCTGCTGACCTTATCCGGGTCGGCGGGGACGCTGAGCGTTACCGACGGCTTGTCCGGGGTGGGCCCGCCCCCGACGTTGACAATCAGCCAAGTATTCGCGATCTGAATGTGTGCCCAGACGCACCCTTGCTGTCGCCTCTGCTCAGAATGCGGCCGCCGAAGACCTTTTCATAAAAATCAGCCGATCGGTCGATGTCGGCGACGGTGATGAAATGTGTGACGGTGAACCCGTCGCGCGGGGGCATCTCATAGCTCTTTTGTTCGATTGGTACGCTGCTCATTGACGGCTCCAATTCCGATAAACAGCGCTCATCTGCTGATTCTGGTTCTTCCGTGTTCATACCTGCTGCCGACTAAGCCTGGCGAGGAAGGGCAAAACAATTGGACCAAGGTATTCGCGCGATACTTCGGCATCGCGATTTCCCGCGCCTATCCAACTAGGGGCCACCCTCCATCATGCGCGAGGAAACATTCGCATCAGCGGTTGATGTAGGTTATGGCTGCGGGAATCCGAACATCAACCACGACTGATTGGCTACCCAATGCGGGTATAGCTCGGTCATCTGATCGAACAGGTCCTGGTCGGATGTCGCGGTTTTCTGCACCCGATCGAAGTCCTGCAGGTAACGCTTGGTGTCTTGGATCGTCGAGGGAGAGTCGGGCGCGCCAGGCTTCTTGTGACCGGCGACAACAATCGCCGGGTTCAGCGCTGCCAACCGGTCTAGCGCCGCGATCCAATTCTTTCGGCTCTCGGGGGTGGTGTCGCCGACGTACATGCGGCATTGGTTGTACACAACGTCGCCGGCCACGATCAGGTCGATCGATGGAACGTGTAGAGACGTCGAATCGGGACTATCGGTGCGGCCCTGCTCGATGATGCGCAATTCGTGGCCCTCGAGAGTGTACGTGTCGTGCTCATAGGGCTCAGGTGCAACCAACTTAGTGGCCACTTGCCCAGGAAAGAGCCGGCGGGCTAACCGCTCCACTGTGGGAGTGAAAGACATCTGCATGGCGTTCACCGTCTTGGGCGTTGCTATCGCCCGAGCGCCCGGGAAACGGTTGAGCAGAATGCTCAGACCGTAGAAGTGGTCGAAATGGGCGTGCGTTATATAGATGGTCTCCAAGTTGCGGTTGTGCAGAGCGACCCAATCCGCGAGAGCCTCGGCCTCAGCCACCGTCCCCATTGCGTCCACCAGCACCGCGTCGTACTCGCCGAAGATTAAAGTCGACGTGATAGGGTCAAAGCCGAGCGCTTCGCCGAAGGGCTTTGGCCGCTCGCCGACCATAGTCTTTCCCGGAGCCGTAAAAACGTTCACACTAAGCGTGTTCGACGCGACAGGCGCGGTCACGCGCGTGGTCTCTTTCAGTCCATTTGTGCCGTCCATTTGGTACTCCTTTCAATGTCAGAGCGAGTGTCTGTTCGAAGCAAAATTGGCAGAAGCGCGACGACGAATCCATTGGACGAACGTATCGACCAAGACCAAAGTACTGGCTCGACACTGCAGCCCGGAAGGCCTCAAGAGAACACCCGCAACCGTTTAAATCCGAATCCCATCCGGGCCGAGCGCTAACCGTACTTGAGCTCGGTGCTCTGTCCGACCTCGATAATATAACCGTCAGGATCGCGGATGTAGCCGCGAATCTCGCCGTACTTGGGTATTGGCTCCGTGATGAACTCGGCTCCTCGACTTTTCCACAATTCATAGCACGCTTGGATATCCGCAACGCGGATATTCATAAAGCCGTTGATCTTATCCGGGTCGGGGACGCTGAGCGTTACCGACGGCTTGTCGGGGGTCGGCCCACCCCCGACGTTGACAAGGAGCCAAGTATTCGCGATCTGAATGTACGCGGGCGCGCCTTCGCTGTCGCCTCTGCTCAGAATGCGACCGCCGAAGACCTTCTCATAGAAGCGAGCCGACCGGTCGATGCGTTCATTGATGGCTCCTTTTGTACGCCGTTCATTGATGGCTCCTTTCGATACGGTGCTCATTACAAATACGGTGTCCCAAGTCCCGCTCCCATCCATAAAAAATCGATCGACGCCAGCTAGTGCAGCAGCGATTCCCAATTGGCTGGAACTCTCCCTGCCGGTCCAGGTGATGGTTGATCCTCCGGATGCGAATGTGGCAGCACGGCGGGTCTGGACGTAGACACCATTGCCCCGCAGGTTGAAAGCAAGTTCGTGAGCGCTTTGTGCGCGCGCAGTATTCAGAACATTCGATCTGATTTCGTGCGTATTGGACCTCGACGACAGTTGGTCGGATCCCGCGTGCCGATATGCTTCAGCGCTGCAGTGAAGAGTTCTCGCTGACGAACCGGCGTAACGCTGGGAACAATAATGACCACACCGGCATGCAATGGTTCGTGTCCGTGCAGAACAAGAAAATCGGAACGATTGTTGGTTACAAACGTGTAGTCCTGTGCGCGGATGGTGGCCATGAGTTGCCAGTCTTTCGAACCGCCGAGCCCGAGATGATTGACGTGATCCGCCAAGTGACCTACCGCGTGCGCTATTTCGACCAAAGATGTGTGCAGGCATTCGTCGATCAAGAGCTTCGCTGTCACCCCGCAAGAGCGCGGCCATGCCGGGTTGCACGAATCGGTTTACGTTTTGCCCAAGGGCGGGAAGCCGGACGCCCTCGCCGCGGGAAGGCTTGAACGTAAAGCGGAGCGAGCTCTACCTTCTCTCGGTCCAGAGCGGGGTAGCCATCGAGAATCTCCTCTGGTTTCGCCCCTTGGCTCAACATATCGGCAATCAGTTCGACGGGAATGCGCGTTCCACGATACACAGGCGTACCACGCATAATCTCAGGGTCGGCACGCATCCCAAGGTCCTGTTAGTTGCCGGTCCAACTCAAAGGCAATGATGCTCTGCCCCTGGCTGCTGGTTTCAAGGAAACCATTCTCCAGCTGAATGCTGCCGTTCGGGACGACCATGCTGGAGTTCGTAATCGCCGGACGATCCGTAGCGATCGTGCTCGGAGAAACACCACTTGCAGACTGATCTTGGCCATGGAGTAATGCAACTCCGGCGAAAATGAATATCAGCAGTGAGGTGAAACTGCGAGTGAGCATCGCCTGAGTGGGCCGTACCGTGCTGTCCCGGCAAACACAGTAGCATGCAGCAATGCCGCCGGTTCGACGCTGCACTCTCAAATAGGACCGCACTGAACAAGGCCGAAAACATTCATGCTCCTGCCATTCTTAAGGCAACGTCAATTGCTGTCACGAAACCACCGGAACTGTGGTTCGCGCTGTCACCTCTGCGATTGTCCCTGGATCACGGCGGCTTCGTTCTTACGGGCTATGCGGAAGTAATTCCACGAGACCTGATTGACGCGATTACTTGCGGCTTCCCCGACTATCCCTGCTAAACCATGGTTATCACTTCTCACAAGCCGGTTTCCGGATTGTTTCTGGGTTGCCAACAACGTATGAAGGCTCCAAACAAAATGGTGAGCGCAGCCCGCAAAGTGGGGCGCAAGTGAGGGAGTTCTTACGAAGCGAGCCGTCGCTTTAAGGCGCTGATGGTGCCAGGGTTCGCCTTGACCTTGAGACAAATACCCTTTTCCTCGTACGACTCGCTGAGCACGTGGATGTTCTTGCGAATGTCGGCGAGCACACCTTCCTTGCCGTAGGGAACGACAAGCTCCACCTCAGTCATAGTATCGAGAAAGAAAGTGACGAGACGAGAGTGAAGTGCCTCGATGTCCTGGGGGTTGAGCGCAGACATCGCAATGGCCTCGGGGAAGGCTTTCTCCAGCAAAGCCTTTCGCGAAGAATCGACGATGTCGATCTTGTTTAGGATCACCAGAGACGGGAGCTTTCCCGCCCCAATGTCTTCGAGCACTTCTTTCGTCACCTGAATGTGAGAGCGGAACGCCGGATCGGCCGCATCTACTACGTGGAGCAGAAGGGAGGCGTCCAGCGCTTCGTCGAGAGTCGACCGGAATGAGGCCACCAGATCGTGGGGAAGATTTCGAATGAAACCAACCGTGTCGGAAACGAGAATTCGGGGTTGGGTCTCAGGGTGCAACGCTCGCACGGTGGTATCCAGGGTCGCAAAGAGTCGATCGGCCACGAGCACTTCGCTCGAAGTGAGCGCCCGCATGAGTGAAGACTTTCCGGCGTTGGTGTAGCCGACGATGGCGACCTTGGACAAACCTTCGCGATGACGACGGCGCTCGACTTGCTCTCGATGGACCGCTTTGAGTTCTCGTTGCAGCTCGCTGGTGCGGTCCCGCACTTTCCGGCGCTCGATCTCATGAAAGGACTCGCTGACCCCTCTTGCGCCACGTCCTCCACCCCTTCGCTCTTTGGCCCCGGACACGCGCTCGCGGGGCGCGAGGTACTTGAGCCTTGCCAACTCCACCTGAAGTTGCGCTTCTTTGGTGCGAGCATGCCGATGAAAAATCTCGAGGATGATGGCCGGTCGATCGTAAACCTCGACGCCGGTCGCTTCTCGAATGTTTCTCACTTGTGTGGGGGTTAGTTCGTGATCGAACACCACGCTTTCGGCCATGCTGGGCGCCTTCACTAGTCCGCTTAGCTCATTCAGTTTTCCCGGCCCGATGAGAGACGCAGCCGTAGGGGATTGCAGTCTTTGCGTAAGCGTTCCGACGATATCCCACCCCAGCGTTTCAACCAGTTGCCTCAATTCCTGCTGCGACGCATCGTGCTCTTCGGCGGTCGTCTTCTGCAGCTGCACATCTACAAGGATAGTGGCCGGCCTCACTTCGGATTCGGAAGGATGGATCATCTTGAAAGCATATCTCAAGGGTCAAACCGGCTTTACCTTCACCGTCATCCTGATGCTGCGCTCGGTTCGGCCGGCCGGCCCGCTTCGCGTGCGCCCGTGGGAAACATAAAGTGCTCGTCGTCGACCACGTGAAAAATTTCCCGAATTAAGGGGGCAAAATGATCGGCTCGAAACGCCATTCGCAATACACTCCTCGATGCGCGTTTTCGGGGAGTTGGGATGGTTTCGGCAATCTTGCGAAACCTATCGTAGGATCTCGGTTTAGGGATCACCGTTATGACGATAGTCCGCAGCTTTTCGAAAGCCATTTGGCGCGAATCCTTAGTGTCTTTTTGACAAGCGGCGAGTCATCATTTGGCGACCTTTACATTGAAGGTCACCGTATTGGCCCCGCCGGCGTTCTTGATAACGAACTTGTACTGCCCGTCCTTCGTCGGCGTGACCTTAACCGAACACTTCGGTCCGGGCGAGTCGTCCTTAGCGACTTCCGCGCCGGAGGAGTCGTAGACGAAAAGGTGTACGTCGGTATTCTTCAGGCCGTCCGTGGTGGCCTCGAACTCTTTCCCCGCCGTGAAAGACAGGAGGTAAGCGACCTCTCCGTTGTCCTTCATCTCGATCTTCTTGCCATTGAACGCCGCTCCCTTGCCCAGGTGGGCCGGCTTGACGTCCTGCGCGGGACACAGGGTGGCGACCGCGAACATGACTGCCACTGCTGTGACTAACCGAGTAATCGATTTCATTGGTGTTTCCTCCAGAGTCGGATCAGATCGTACGCCAGGTGATGGAGCTAAAGATGGGGCTTGGTCGCTAAGGAAATCCTGAAGGTCGTGTAAGGTCTTTCTAAAGGAGAGATCGATCCGCAGCATGATGATGGTGTCCAGTTCATTCCTTGTCATGCTGTTTCCAAGTGGCGCCGCTGCACAAGACACCACGCTTTGCCGGGGTCGTGTACATTCTCGAAAATTGCGTGAGAAATGGGTAAATCCAACCTGGATCAGGGTTGAGTGCGGTTCCGAGCATAAAGTCCGGTTTTGTTACCAGTCTGATTTTATCTGCGTGACATTTGCTGTGACATCGCCACAGGAAAGAATCTACATTTCAGCCCGAGTAACACGACGCCGTTCGACTTTCGACCGAAGGGTTGGTGTTTATCAAGAAGTGGGAACCGATCGGAGCACTTTCGCCGTTATTTCGCTATGGTGAAAATTCGGGGGACTCCATGCATGCGCAGCCACATGTACGTACATCGTGCCACTACCAAATATTTTTCTAACTCGTTTGTTTTCAAAATAAAGATTGAAAAGGAAGGACTTCCCAGAGATCGTACGCGCCGCGCTTTCCACCGTACGTGGCTGCTCTCACCGGAGCCACATCCCTGTGTCGAGCCATATCTTTCGGCCTACAGTTCCCTCCAGTCTACGGAACATTTGGGATGGAGGAGCACTCGGTGCCAAGGCATTTTCATCATTACCGTTGCCTCTGCTTTCAGCGCTATGTGCCGGGTCTCGGGCTAAGCCAACGTGTGGAGGTCCGAGCGGCTTACGACGGGGCCAAGGAATCTTTAGAACCAAACCCGCGTATTCAGGAATTGCGGCAAGCCTACGCCGCATGCATGGCAATTCTATGAAGCAAAGCGTTTAAAGATTGCTGCCCGGTTTGCGTTTGACATTCCTACTGTCCAGATCGGTTGCGCCGAAAGTTCTTTCGACGGCACTGTACTGACCCACTCGTGGAGCGACAAAGCAGTAAATCGCCCAACCAAATCACCGTGCGCTAGCCGCTCTCCAAATACCGGTGCACCATCGTGATCGCCATAGCACCCTCACCGACCGCTGATGCGCAGCGCTTCACCGAGCCGTGCCGCACGTCACCTGCGGCAAACATCCCCGGAACGCTCGTCTCCAGATAATACGGAACTCGTTCGAGCGGCCACCCATGTGGCGGGCGGCCGTCACGTAGCAGGTCTGGCCCAGTGAGCAGATACCCGGCCGGGTCCCGCAGAATCCCTGCTTCAATCGCCCAGTTCGTGTGCGGCTCACCTCCAATACACACAAAAAGCCATCGGGTCTGGGCCGTCCGGGAACTCCCCGACCGAAGATCAGTGAGCTGGATGGATTGTAAACGTTCATCGCCGCTGACCGCGGTCACCTCGGTATTGGTCAGCACCTCCACGTTCTGCGTCGAAGCGATGCGATCGATCAAGTAAGTAGACAGCGTTGCCTTGAGGGACTCCCCCCGCACCACCATCGTCAACCGTTTCGCCACTTTCGCGAAGTACAACGCCGCCTGCCCGGCCGAGTTCCCTCCTCCAACCATGAAAACATGCTCACCGGTGCAGAAGGACGCCTCGCTCGACCCTGCGCCATAATAAAGGCCCGCTCCGAGAAACTTCTGCTCATCGGGTAAACCTAGCTTGTGGTACTGGACGCCGGTCGCGCAGATGGCGGCGCGGGCCACGATTTTGGTGCCGTCCGCCAGAAACCCCGTTCCCTTACCCGCAGAAAACTCGCCACGCACACCTTCGCGAGCTAGCAGAAATTCAGCGCCAAATCGGCATGCTTGTTCGCGGGCGCGTTCCGCCAGATCGGCACCACTGATCCCGCAGGGAAATCCGAGATAGTTCTCGATTTTCGGGCTGCTACCCGCTTGCCCGCCCACCGCCCACTTTTCTATCACCACCGTTTTCAGCCCTTCGGATGCTCCATAGACGGCGGCGCTCAACCCCGCAGGTCCTGCTCCGTAAACTGCCAGGTCATACTCTGAACGTGAAGGATTGTGAAACCAGCCCAGCTTCTCCGTGATTTGCCGGACCGTTGGGCACTCCAGTCGTGTGCCATCAGGAAAAACACATAGCGGAAACCTGGAGTCCCGACGATCGTTCATACCCAGCGCTCGGGCTTGTTCGTCGTTATGGAGTTCCACCCATTCGAAGGGAACGTCACTGCGATGCAGAAAGTCTCTGATGGAGTAGGCCGACGCCGATCCGGCCCGGCCGAAGACCATCAATTGGGCGGATGTGTCGTTGTGCGCCGGACTAGTCATAGACCAGCCTAAGGTAAGTCCGTACGCAGACTATGTCAAAGTGGCACCGGTGCGCCGGACGCGCGCCGAGCAAATCCTTTGCCCGAAGTCGCTGCGTTGGGACCGGGGACGCGCCTGTATGACTAACTTGTAAGCAGGGACCAAAGTTCCATTGACCACAACTCTGTTGACTTCTAACTTGGAAAGTACGGAGCCCCAAGTGTCCCATGACTGATCCCTTAATTGACCTGGTCCCACCGTCCTTAGATCCCGGCGAACGGGAGCTTGGTGAAGAACGCCAGCGTATTGAGAACCGCGTCATCTGGGTCCGCCGTTACTCCATTGTTGTCAGCGTCTTGCTGACTTGCGCGATTATTGCACTGGCCTCGCTGGGACTTCGTCACGGCGTCGAAACCTATGTAAAGATTCGGCTGACCGCCGCGATCTTCGGGATGATCGCCCTGATCGTGGTTTTCAATGTGTACACCATCTACCAGGAAATTCTAGTGAAGCGCCTGAACCTGCAACTCACCGAGAAACAAGGGCAATTCTACAACCTTCGCAAGTTGACGATGATCGATCCTTTGACCGGCTTGTACAACCGCAGGTTCGCGGAGCAGCGGCTCGCCGCAGAAGTAGCCCGGTCGGAGCGCAAAGGCCATCCCTTGACCGTGCTCATGATGGATTTGGACAATTTCGGCAAGGTGAACGATATCCATGGACGCCCCGCAGGAGACCGCATCCTGCAGGATTTCGCCGGGCGGCTGAATCGCGTCATCCGCGAATCCGATTCGGCGGTGCGTCTCGGCGGTGACGAATTCTTGATCTTGCTCCCCGAATGCGGCCTGAGCCAGTTGCAGGGCGTCATCAATCGCCTTCAACCCATCGAAACCGAGTGGCAGGGCGAAAAAATCTCGGTCACTTTTTCAGCGGCCTGGAATCAATACGACCTGGGGGAACGCCCGGAAGACCTGCTAGCCCGCACCGACCGTGCACTTTCTCTGGCAAGGCATGCAAGTCGAAAGACACCGGTCTCCGAAAACCAGGCTGTCTAAACTCAAGCTCATGCTACGTCAGCGACTTCGCTGCTCAGTCATTCCGCGAGCGGGCTTTTATCTGGTTTCCTGCTTTCACTTTCCGATCGGCCAGCATGATTGATCCCACCAGCGTTTTCACAGTCGCAGTTGGGCGGGAACAAGGCGTTGCTGAGACTTAATTCCCGCCACAGTGTAGAATGCGTCCCGGCGATTGGGTAACACTGCGCGCTGCAAGTCCGTCCTACGATTTCCGATAGCGGCGGGTAGCTCGCGTCTCGGGTTTGGTGCATTTCGAAAACCAGCAGCGTTGATGGAGGGCACTTCGAGGGATGGCACCGTCACTGGACAAACACTTCACCGCGCGGGTTCTCGAGCGAAAAGAGCTCTCCGAGGATTTGTGGCTGGTGAAAGTCGACCCCGGTGGGCCATTCATGTTCAAGGCCGGGCAATACGCAACCCTCGGCGTGGATCACGGCGAAAAGCGCATCGAACGCGCCTATTCCATCGTCTCTTCTCCCTACGAAGAGGGCAGCCTGGAGTTTTTCGTCGAGCTGGTTCCGCAAGGTGAACTCACTCCTCATCTCTACAAACTTCAAAAAGGCGATCAGCTACTTTGCCGCAAAATCGCCAAGGGACGTTTCACCCTGGATCTCAGAAGTGGCCGAACCAATCACTTACTGTTGGCAACGGTGACCGGCATAGCACCGTTCGTAAGCTATGTTCGAACCCTCTACCGCGATTGGCAGGAAGGCAAAGGGGTCATGCCTGGTGCCCATAAACTGTTTTGTATCCAGGGCGGCAGCCGTTCCTGGGAATTTGGATATCGCGAGGAGTTGGAGCACGTTGCCGCCGAAGTGCCGTGGTTCAAGTACGTGGCCACCATCAGCCGGCCCTGGGAAGATACGACCTGGACCGGGGAGACCGGCCGGGTCGACGATCTCATTCGTGAGTACGTGGCGAAATGGGGATTGAAGCCAGCGGATACCACCGGATACCTGTGCGGTCACCCTAGTATGTGTGAAAACGGGCAGGGGATCCTGAAGCGTGCGGGGTGGCCCAAAGGTACAACTTTCGAAGAAGTCTACTTCGTACCCGGCAAGGAAGCTACCGAGTAGTACACTCATCCTATCGCTCATGACCCGCACACCCGGCCGCACGCGACAGCCCAAACTCATAACGCCATATCGAACCGTACATCACTTCAAAACTACAGATAGTTTTGAATCAAAGTCGGGGGACTTTGCATGATCGTTGGTGTGCCGCGAGAAAGTTATCCAGGTGAACGGCGCGTAGCACTGGTTCCGGCGGTGGTGCCGATGCTGGCGAAAGTCGGCCTGGAAGTACTGCTGGAATCTGGCGCTGGCGCGGAAGCCGGATATCTCGACGCCGATTACATTTCCAAGGGTGCGAAGATCGCTGCAACCAGGGCGGACATTTTCGCCACCTCCGATATCGTCGCGCAAGTGCTGGGTTATGGTGCAAATGATCTGACCGGACAAGCGGACTTGTCGCAGCTGCGCCGCGATCAGATTCTGTTGGGATTTTTGCGCCCTCTAAACTCCCCAGATTCTGTGAACGAGCTCGCCGCCAAAGGCGTCATCTCCTTTTCCGTAGAGCTGATGCCCCGCACCACTCGCGCGCAGAGCATGGACGCGCTTTCCAGCATGGCCACAGTCACCGGTTACAAAGCGGCGATACTAGCTGCCCACACGCTTCCGAAGTTATTCCCCATGCTGACTACCGCGGCGGGCACCATCACGCCTTCGCGGGTGCTAATCCTGGGTTGCGGCGTGGCGGGATTGCAGGCCATCGCCACCGCCCGGCGTCTCGGCGCGGTGGTATCCGCTTACGATGTTCGACCGGCGGTGAAGGAGCAAGTGCTCAGCCTCGGCGCTCGCTTCGTGGAACTGGCGGTTGAAGTCAAAGACGCCCAGGACTCCCGCGGATATGCCACCCTGCAAGGCGAAGAGTTCTACCGTCGCCAGCGCGAACTCCTGGGTAAGGTCGTAGCGGAGAACGATGTGGTGATCACCGCGGCGGTAATTCCCGGCAAGAAATCTCCCGTCCTGGTAACCAAGGACATGGTCGCGGGAATGGCTCACGGCTCCGTGCTGGTGGATTTAGCGGCAGAACGTGGCGGTAACTGCGAGCTCACCCAGCCCGGTGAGACCATCGTCGAGCACGGCGTGACCCTAATCGGACAATTCAATCTAGCCAGTTCCGTCCCCTATCATGCCAGCCAGATGTACGCCCGCAACCTCACCGCGTTCTTACAACTGCTGGTGAAAGAAGGAAAGCTCCAGATCAACACCCAGGACGAGATCATCCGCGAAACCCTGGTCACGCGAGGAGGCGAAATTGTCAACGCTCGGGTGCGCGAAGCGCTCTCGCTGCCCGCTTTGATCGTCCAGGAGGAAGCCAAGTCATGAAGCTGGACCTGCTGACCGGCCTGTACGTGTTCATGCTCGCGGCCTTCATTGGATTTGAAGTCATCCGCAGGGTTTCCCCGCTGTTACACACGCCGCTCATGTCGCTGACCAACGCCTTGGATGCCATCGCCGTCGTAGGCGCAATCATTCTAGCTGGCGAACACAAGAGCAACCTCGCGGCGATCCTGGGGACCGTCGCGATCGTGGCTGCCACCAGCAATGTGGTTGGCGGCTTCATCATCACCGACCGCATGCTTCGGATGTTTAAGCCCAGCGGGCCCAAGAAGTCATGACCCATCTGATCAGCACTGAATCCATCATCGAAGTTGCCTATCTCATCGCTACCGCGCTCTTCATTCTTTCCCTGAAGTGGCTCAGCTCTCCCGCAACCGCGCGCCGCGGCGTGTTTGCTGGCGAAGCCGGAATGGCCCTGGCGGTCGGCGGCACGCTGTTGCATCACGGTATCGTCGACTACAAGTGGATTGCCGGTGCACTGGTGCTCGGAACGGTCATCGGCATCCCGCTTGGCAAGGTGCAGATGACCGCGGTGCCCCAGAGAACCGCCCTGAGCCACGCTTTCGGAGCCCTCTGCGTCACCTTGGTTGGCACCGCGGAGTTCTATCTGCGAGCACCAGCTATCACTCCGCTGATGATGGGCGTGCTATCGATGGAAGTGATTCTCGGCTCACTCACGTTTACCGGCAGCCTGATGGCCGCGGGCAAACTCCAGGAGATCCTGCCGCAGCGCCCGATCACCTACAAAGGTCAGAACCTCGTCAATTTAGGCCTGCTTGCCATCTCGGTGTTCATCGCCGTCGTTCTGGTGATCCACCCGCAGCACATGGGCTTGTTTCCCGCGATGATCGTTATACCGCTGATTTTTGGCGTGATGATGATCGTGCCCATCGGCGGTGCGGACATGCCCACCGTGATCTCCCTTCTGAATTCCTATGCGGGACTGTCCGCAGCAGCCATGGGCTTCGTGCTGAACAGTAAGCTCTTGATTATCGCCGGGGCTCTGGACGGCGCGTCCGGATTCATTCTCTCGGTGAACATGTCCAAGGCCATGAACCGTTCCTTCTCCAACGTCCTGTTTGGCGCGTTTGGGCAACAACAAACCGTGGCCGCAAGTGCGACGGAAGCGCGTCCGGTACGCAGTGCTACGCCGGAAGAGGCCGCCGCGATACTGGCAGCCGCAAGCAAAGTAGTGATCGTTCCCGGATACGGTATGGCTGTAGCGCAGGCCCAGCACAAAGTGCGTGAAATGTATGATGCCCTCACAAAACGCGGCGTGGAAGTCACCTTCGGCATTCATCCGGTAGCCGGACGCATGCCCGGGCACATGAACGTGCTGCTCGCGGAAGCGGACATCCCCTACGACAAGCTGCTGGAAATGGAGGACGTCAACGGCGACCTTCCACAGACCGATGTAGCCCTAATCATCGGCGCCAATGACGTCACCAACCCGGCGGCACGGTCCGATACCTCCAGCCCGATCTATGGCATGCCCATTCTGGACGTTGATAAAGCCCGCACTGTCATGGTCATCAAGCGCAGCATGGCCGCTGGATTCGCGGGCATCGATAATCCGCTCTATTACCTGGACAAAACGCTGATGCTTTTTGGTGACGCAAAGAACTTCGTGGGATCAATCGTGCGGGAGTTGGGCGGCAGCGGCGGCTGATGTTGCATTCTCCGGCCCCGCGATCGCCGCAGCAGATGACCGAAGACTTCCCGTCTGTCCTGGATCGCCCGGTTGCTTGGTGGACCAGCCTGCTGGTCATGCTGGCCGCTTTGACCGTTCCTATTCTCGCCGTCGCCGTTCCACCTCTGACCGACTATCCAAATCATTTGGCGCGCTGCTACATTCTGGCCTTCCGCAAATCCGATCCGGTTCTAAGTCAGATGTTTTCTGTGCATTGGCGAATCATCCCCAACATCGGCGTGGACCTGGTTCTTCCGGCTCTCATGCATGCCTTTCCGCCTCTGATAGCGGGCCGCGTTATGCTCGCGTTGTGCCTGCTGCTGCCGGTCAGCGGCGCAGTTGCGCTGAGCTACGCCTATTTTCGGCAGCGGTCTTTCTGGCAGATCGCCGCGGGTTTCGCCGCATACAATGCATTGTTCTTCCTGGGCTTCATGAATTTCGAACTCGCCATTGGCATTGCGCTTTGGGGAGGCGCCGCTTGGGTCCGCTATCGTGAGCAGCATCTGTCAGCCACGGTCGCGCTTGGCGCCTTAATCGCGACCATCGCGTTCTTCTTCCACCTGGTCGGCTTTTGCCTTTTCGCCTTGTTGATTGGTACCTACGAGCTAGAAGTGATCTTTCGCGCCGGCCTGCGAACCCCCGTCGCGGTGAAAATTGCGGCGACCCGTGTTGTTCTGCTGGCCGCCACCATCGCAGTCCCAGCGATGCTTTACGTTCTTTCTCCGTTCGGAAAAGTCGCCGGCGCCATCGAGTGGGCCCGCTTCAAAGACAAGGTCTACAACCTGCTGGTTCCCTTTCAGGATTACTCCTTCTGGCTCGATGCCCTACTGATTGCCCCGGTAATCGCATTTTTGCTCCTGTGCATTCTGACTCGCCGCGCTCGCCTCTCCCCCGCGGGACTTCTCAGCTCGTTGATCCTGTTGTTTGGTTACGCCGTCATGCCGCGCGGAATGAAAGGCGGGTATTTCGCTGACCTGCGAATGCCCATCATGCTCGGATTTATGATCTTCGCCGCTTTTTCTCCGGTCCGACTTACCTCGCGCCAAAAGCTTGCCGCCGCATTTCTCTTCGCTGCTCTTTTCCTTGCGCGAATCGCCTTCATCACCACCGTGTGGCTTCAGGCGCAACGCGACGTTTCCGATGTGCGGCAAGTCATTGCCAGCGTGCCAAGCGGCAGCGCCGTTCTAGCCGCCGATGTCACCTGGCACGATAACCCCGAATGGTTTTCCTCCATGCCCCGGAGCCGCTGGTTGCCTCACCTCACGGTCACCTACACTCACCTCGCCGCCTTCGTTCTGCTCGATCGCCGCGCCTTCTGGTCCAACATATTCGCCGCTCAGGCCCAGCAACCACTCCAGATCAAGGAGCCGTACCGTGAGCTTCGTGTGGTGGAAAGTCCGCCCCCGCCCTATCACCTGCTCGCCGCGAAAGATTTTTCGCCTATCGAGCTCAAGCGATTCCCGTTCCTGCCAGACTGGTCCGGCAAGTTCGATTACCTGCTAGTTTTAAACGCGGAGGGTGCTCCGGACCTCGAGAACTTTTTGCCGGATCGATTGCAGTTTGTGGAGCGCCGTGGCATCGCGGCATTGCTTAAGGTGCGAAAGTAGTCTCGACCATGCCTGGTAGCGCCCCTCGCTGCTAACGAAGCGCCGTAGCCGGTGGCTCGGAGCAAAGCGGCCCCGCCGCTTGTTCCGCCTCGTTGGGACTGGCAAGCACGGTATGGCCGCCCAAAGATTCTTCGCGCGTCTCATCGCCAATTCTGAGCGCGGCCAAGCTGGCCTGCTGGCTCGCGCAATCAGGCGTGCTCCGGGGGACGGAAACCGAGGCAGGGGTTGCTGGAGCGGTGACCGTTAGCTCCACGGTCTGGGTGTCCAGCGACCTCGCTCCCTCCCCGTTGACTGCAAAAATGTAGGTACTCAGCGGCAGCGTCGGCGGCACGTTTACGGTTAAGGACGAAGTGGCGCCCAGCAACCGCGGAGTGATCGATGGCGGGTGGAACGTACAAGTCATCGAAGCGGGCAGATCTGCGCAGCTGAGGTGCACCGCTTCGCCACGACCTCGAATCTCGCTGACGTCCACAACGAAGGACAGCACATCGCCCTGCGGAACGCTCCTCGCTGGCGACCCAACCCGTAGCCTCACCTGGTCAACTGGAGTAGCCACCGCTGCGAGCTTGGCAAAGAAAACCGCCGGCGAAGCACCCCGTGGCTGGCTGGTCCAGACGATGTAACTATTGCCGTGAACATCGACAATCACCTCCGGCAGGGTTTGCGAAGTAGCGCCGGCGTTAGACACGTCTGTGGCGTTCGAAAACAACGCGCCGCCGTTTGCCGACGTTTTTAGGAAAATATCGGAATCTCCAGAGAAGCTGCCCAGGCTGTCATCGTCCCACGCTACGCTAATCTGATTCGCCGCCCCGACGGCGATGACCGGATCGCCTCCTCCGGTCATATTCGCGCCCGGCGGAAGGCTAAAAATACCGGGGGCCGAGAAGGTAGCGCCGTCGTCGTCCGACGTTGCGAACAGGACCGTTAAGTCGGTTAACGTTGCGGTCCACACCACGCTGATTCGGCCGCCAATGCCCACGGCAAGTTTTTCATCCGCGGTCGAAAAGGCTAGGACGCCACCGGAGACATTCGTCGGCGAAGAGAAACTGGCGCCTTGATTTACCGAGCGGCTAAACACCACGCTATTGCCGCTAATCCAGGAGACGTCCACGTTTCCCTGAGCATCCACCACCGATTCCGGATCGCTGTTGCAAGCGCTTGCCCCCGGCGAAATGGTCGCCGCCGCAGAAAAACTGCTCCCGTTGGTGGCCCGGCTAAACAGGATGCTGCATGCGCTTCCTATTTCATTCGACCAGAACACATATAGCTGGCCCTGGGTGCCCGCTACGGCGTTTAGATTTATGATGTCGCCCATCGCGGTAAAAAATTTGACCGCCGACGAAAAATTGGCGCCCGCGTCAACCGAACGCGTAAAGAAAAGGCCGGGTTGAACGGTGTCAGACCACACAATGTCGATATTTCCGTGAGAGTCCAGCAGCAATTGCAGCAGTTCCGACTGAATGCCCACTAGGGTCCCAAGGTCCAGTGGCGTCGAGAAAGTTGCGCCGCCGTTTGTGGACCGGCTGAAGAAGACGGAGATCACGTTGCTGTTGATATCGGGCGGGGTGTACCACAGCAAGTTAATGTTTCCAGCTGCGTCCAGCGCCATCTGTAGGCCAATCGGGTTGCTGTTCAGCTGAACCGCCGTCGCAGTTGAAAAGCTGACGCCGGCGTTCGTCGATCTTCGGAAGTACACCCCGTTCATCAACCATGCGATGTTCACGTTGCCGTTGGCATCTAGTTCCATGACCGGATGTTGCCCGCCCGAGGAAGGGTTAGAGAGGTTGATCGGGGTAATGACGGGCGCCGGTTGGCCCCGCAGAACCGGCGTCCTGAAACCCAATCCAACCAAACAGCAGAGCAGCGCTGCCAACCACTTCAAATCCCCCATGTGCGCTCCAATGCTTGCAAGATTTTGCAAAGGCCGGGAAGCTTTGCTGATATGAAAACAAACGCCGGAATATACGAATGATCCGACAAGGGTGCGCTCGGTCAGGTTGGCTGGGTTTGCCTGAACATTCTACATCATGTGCAATCGATGAAATGCGCGAATCGAGACATCCCGGACGAACTACCTGGAAGCGCTTACCAGCGGCAACAGCCGCCAAAGGCGATCGGTGGCCTCCACCCTGTACACTGATGACACGATGAAGATCTTCAGGTTTGAGTCTAAATTATATCTCCCCGTCCCCATCGACACTGTCTTTCCGTTTTTCGCAGAAGCTCGCAACCTGGAATTGCTAACCCCGCCGTTCTTGCAATTCAACCTCGTCACCCCCGCGCCAATCGTGATTGCTCGCGGAACTCGCATTCGCTATCGTCTGAAGCTTCGAGGGATCGCCATTACCTGGGAAAGCGAAATCACCTCCTGGGATCCTCCGCACCGGTTTGTGGATGAGCAGCTGCACGGGCCGTACCGTCTCTGGAGGCACCAGCACACTTTCGTGGAACGCAACGGTGGCACCGAAGTTTCAGACCACGTCGACTATGCCGTATGGGGTGGCTCGCTTGTCAATTTTCTGCTGGTAGCGCCCGACGTAAAGAAAATTTTCGAGTATCGCACATCAAAGCTCGATGAGTTGCTAGTTCAGAAACACGCCGGCTCGCAACCCCTCACCCGCTGAGCCGACACCAATCCTCTTGGCCGTCCTTGCAGCCCAAGTCTCCGATTCTCAGCGAGCCGCATTTAGAGTGTCTTAAGTACCACCGCTACAGAAGCCTAGCGTAGCTTTTCAAAACACATTATTTATTGAGACCGCTATTATTTAGCTAAGCACATAATCGCGCCGGTCTATTGATCTGCTTATAAATGCTTCAGTAGGCTAAGTCACTCGGTGAGCTCGCATGGACGTTTTTCGTCGCAGGCGATTTCGCAACGGGGCACCCATTGTAGCTCCGTGAACAAGGCGAGCGAGTTGTGGTTGGTGATCGCCCCGTAAAGGCGAAATATCAAGGAGCAAGTTTGCCATGAAGCCTGTCACAAAACTTTTCTTCACGACCGCGGCAATGAGCCTCTTTCTGATCGCCGGGTGCAGTGGCGTACCACAATCTTCTTCGGGGACCAGCACCTCCACCAGCCTCACCGTCGGGGGAACCGTAAGCGGCATGACCGGTACCGGACTGGTTTTGCAGGATAATGGCGGCGACAATCTGACCATAAAGGCCAACGGATCTTTTACGTTTGCAACTGCCGTAGCCAGCAATGGGGCCTATGCCGTTACCGTTGCCACCCAGCCCACCAGCCCGGCACAGACCTGCACCGTCACCGGAGGCACTGGCACTGCGTCTGCCAACGTTACCAGCGTCGCGGTCACCTGTAGCGCTGCGGCAGTCAACGCCACCGTCGGTGGCAAGGTCTCTGGTCTAACCGGAACGGGCTTGATCCTTCAGGATAATGCTGGCGATAGCCTTACGATCACCGCCAACGGCTCGTTCACATTCAAAACCCCAGTAACCGGGGCCTATGCAGTCACCGTTCTGACTCAGCCCATCGGACCGGCGCAACTTTGCACTGTGGCCCAGGGCAGTGGCAACGCTGCTGCTAACATTACCAATGTCACCGTAACCTGCGTATTGAGCTATACCATCGGAGGTACCGTCACCGGTGTGGTCGGCACTGGATTGGTGCTTCAGGACAATGGTGGCGACAAACTTCCCATCGCTGCCAACGGCGCTTTCGTTTTCAATACGCCTCTCGCGACTGGCTCCACCTATGCGGTCGCCATCGCTACCCAGCCCACTACTCCGGCACAGACTTGTGTCGTAACCGCTGGCACCGGCGGCGGCGTTGCGACTGCCAACATCACCAGCGTGGCGGTCACCTGCGCTGCAGTAACCTACAGCGTTGGCGGGAATGTCGTCGGCCTGCTCGGGCACCAGCCCCCGACCAACGGCCCGCTCACTGACAGTAGCTTCACTTTGCAGAACAACACTGGCGACAACAAGACCATTACTCAGAACGGACCGTTCACGTTTGCCACTCCGATCGCCCTCAACGGCGCTTATAACGTCACGGTTTTCACTCCGCCTTCCACCCAGACGCAACCCTGCTGGACGTTTGGATATTCGGGAGTGGCGACCGCCAACGTTACCAGTGTCACCGTCGACTGCGGCCATAACGATTGGACTTGGATCAATGGCACCCAGACCGCCGGCACGATTCAAGCGCCGCAGTATGGGCTTTTCGCCGCGATTGTCTCGCCGTCCCCCAATCCGTACACCAACACACCCGGTGCACGAGACTCCGGCGCGGGCTGGACCGACGCTTCTGGAAACCTCTGGCTCTTCGGCGGACTCGGTTGGGAACTGAGCGGCAATACCTCTCCCGACACACTGTACGGCGATCTCAGAGATCTCTGGAAATGCACCATCATTGTTGATCAATGCCAGTGGAATCTGATTACCGACGTGCCCTCAGCCGAGAACGAAAACCTTCCAGGCGTGTACGGCACCAAGGGAACCGCGGCCGCTGGCAACATTCCAGGCGGGCGCTGGGGCTCGGCCACTTGGACAGACCTATCTGGGAACCTCTGGCTCTTCGGGGGCGAGGGACAGGACTCAAACAGCGCAGGCGGACTGCTCAACGATCTTTGGAAGTACAACACCACGACCAATCAATGGACGTGGGTCAGCGGATCCGCGGTCGTCGATCAACCCGGGACATACTCCGGCGGCTCTGCGGTTCCTGGCGCTCGTTGGGCTCCAGTCTTCTGGACCGACGCCTCCGGCAACTTCTGGCTCTTCGGTGGGCAGGGTTACGACGGCGCCACGAATCTCGGGTTCCTCAGCGATCTCTGGAAATTCAACGGCACCAGCTGGACCTTTGTGTCCGGCAGCAGCACCGTCAACCAGAACGGAGTGTATGGAACCCGGGGAGCCGCAGCATCTAGCAACCTCCCGGGTGGACGTCAGGCTGCCGTCGGCTGGACCGATAGCTCCGGAAATCTCTGGCTCTTCGGCGGCGAAGGTGAAGACGCCTCCGGCACGCCAAACGGGATTCTCAATGACCTTTGGGAGTACAACATTGCCGCCAATCAGTGGACCTTCGTAACCGGCTCGTCGGCCGCAAATCAGACCGGCGTCTATGGACTTCAGCCCTCGATCGGTCCGGTGAGCACCGCCAACGCAGCCGGCACCACAGGTCTGACGACCACCGCCGGTACTGTTCCCGGATCGCGCTGGGGTGCGACTCCGTGGACCGATAATGCTGGGAACCTGTGGCTGTTTGGTGGATGGGGCCAGGATGCGACCGGCACCAATGGCAACGGCTTCTTGAACGATTTGTGGGTCTATACCCCGAACGCTGTCGCCGGTCAGCCCGGAACTTGGGTCTGGGTCAAGGGTTCGAACACCGGCAACCAGAACGGCGTGTACGGGAGTCTGACCCGCCCCTACGCTCCATACGTGGGCTGGACTCCCGGTGGCCGTCGAGGCACGACCCGTTGGGTGGACGCTTCGGGCGACTTGTGGCTCCTCGGTGGACAAGGCTACGACTCCACCGGAACCTCTGGGAACGGCTATCTCAACGATATGTGGAGATACCGCCCTTATCCATAAACCGCGTCCCTCCGAGGGATTCACCGAACCCAAATGCTGCCGCGTTTCACGTCTAGCAACCTCGGCCCTGGGTATTAACACCCGTCGCTCGGCAGACGAATATCAAGGCCCTTTCCTTCTGCCCCAGCACGGCCGAATGTTTGAGCCGCGCCGGCCCTATTGAAACAACAATGCGCCAAAGTTCGTCAGGTTTCGGCGCCACACCATCCAGGTGTGCGCTCCGGGCGTCTCTATGTCCGTATGCGGTACTCCTTTGGAGGTCAGCCAGCTCCGAAGTTTGCGATTGATCTCGATGAGCCCGTCGTCGGTGCCGCAAGCGATCCACAACATTTTCAAATCCTTCGCGGTCTGCGCATCCAGGGATCCAAAATCCTTATCGAAATCCTCGGGAATCCCGCCTGAACTAAACGCCCCAATGTACGCGAACTGATTCAAATGGTTCAGGCCGGTGAGCAGCGACTCGCTGCCTCCCATGGAAAGGCCAGCGATAGCGCGAGATTGGGGGTCTGCTATCACCTGATAGGAGGCTTCGACACGCGGAAGAACTTCGGTCAGCAGCGCCTCAGTAAACTTTGAAAAATTGCGGTCGCGCAGCTCGGTATCGCGAAAAGCTCCAAACCCTCGAGCCACGATTTCCGGCGCACCATAGCCCAAAGGCATGACCACGATCATTGGTTTGGCCTTCCTCTGCGCGATTAAGTTATCGAAGATCACGTTCGCGCGCCCTACCGCGGTCCATCCGCTGGCATCGTCGCTGAAACCGTGAAGCAAATACAGCACCGGGTATTTTTGGCTTCCGCGCGGATCGTACCCCGGCGGGGTGTACACGTAGAAATCGCGACGATCTCCAACCTCGCCGGAAGTGTAGAAATGATGATGAATCACGCCGTGTGGTACGTCGGTTAGCTCCCAGGATAACGACGATGGACCCGGGACATGCACTTGGCTGGACGTGAACAGCAAATTTGGCTTCATCGAAGGATTGGAAGGATCGATGATCCCCACGCCGTCGGTCAGAAACACATATCCATAATAATCCGGCTCCAAGGCGTCGGTAATCACGGTCCAGATGCCTTGATCATCCTTTTGCATCGGCAAAGGTTTTGCGCCTTCCAGCGATACTGAGACTTGCCCAGCATTTGGCATCCGGAACCGGAAGGTAACTCGGTGATCCCCGCTTACCTCTGGAGAGACCAATGGCATCGCCGTGGTCTGCGCGCCAGTGGCGATTGCGCAGAGCAACCATATCGGAATCACAATCCATGGATGGCGTTTCACGGTCTCCCCCTGGCCGCCCGATGGTGTGGTTCGCCGGCGTGGGATTATGGCTTATGGGCGGCCTAAGAGACCATCGCAAAATGCGGGGATAACGTCCTGAATGTGGGCTACAGCAGCAAGAATTATTTCACTCGGGCGTGCAACGGCAGCTTGCGTAGATTGAATTTGACCCAACGCCAGCGCGCTTTGGTGGGGCGGTGATCCCAGTTCGCTTTCTTTTCCCAAATCGCCGCGCCGGGTCGGCCGAAAAAGTCGATGATGAACGCCAGCACAGCGAAAATCAGCAGCAGGTTCACCAGCGAACCGGCAGTAAGGTGAAAAGCATAGTCCAACAGCCACAGCACCAGCAGTGTGACTCCGACAATTGGCAACATAGGTCGTCCAATCTCTGTGAGGTTGGTAATCCGCATCCTGCACAGTATGCCGTCCGACACTTCCCTCATCCATAGATGGGAAGTACCTGTTTGACTGGGACGGAGTCGCGGTGATTGTCCAGTACGCGACACGCAACGTGATAGTACGAATGCTCTAGTACTCTGTTGAAAATGCTTTAAAAGACTGAAGCAGCGCTAACCGTTGGCCCCGGGGCTTTTGTCCAAGAGGTGGTCACTGAAAGGAATCGATGGCCTGTTGTTGGTCTTCGAAAACATCGAATAGGCTGAGTACCCGCACCAGCTTCAAGGTCTGCACTGCAAACTTGGACGGATTGAGCAGCTTGATGGACCCTCCGCTCTGCTTCGCGGTCGTCAGATAACGCACCAGGATACCGATTCCGCTGGAATCGATGGTCGGCACCTCCTGCAGATCGAGGAGAATACGGTTATTTCCGCCATCCATGAGCTCGGTTAATGTGGCGCCGAATTGATCCAACGCCGGTCCCATTCCTAATTTGCCCTTCAATTTCACGATCTTTACAGACGATTGAGTTCGTACTTCGATATCCAAGGGAGACTCCTCAACCACTTCTGCTGCCACACTTGCGCACACCCTTTCGGTTTGCTACAGTGCGCGCTCAACTTAGAAGAACCGCGGCGATTTTGCAAGCCTAGGCGTCTGTTTATGCGCCCCGATCCGGGCAGCCCAGGCGAACTCGTTCGGCGACCTCACATGCCCTTGGATCTGGACCTTTCCGGCCTCGCGACTCACCTGCTCACCGCTCAGGACAGTACTTCCCGAGCTCGTATCATAGCGCGCCAAATTGCCGATGCCACCCCGGGCTGCTGCGTCACCATCTATCTGCTTACCACTGAACATGGCGACGCGATGTGGGCCCCGAAAGCCGGCGCCGGTGATTCCGATGTGCGCGCCAGTAAGGCCCCAGCCGACGCCGGCACCCTGGGCGAGTTGCTCGCCGATCCAAGACCCATGCTCTTCTCCAAACCGGAGTTGACCCGCGAAACCTACGCCCATCTGGATGTTCGCCGAACTTTGGTCGCCATGGCCTACCTGCCGCTGATGAACGCTGAACAATTGCTCGGGGCCATCGAGATTCTGAGCTTTCAAGAACAGCTATCCAACGCTGATCTGACGGAGCTGTACGTCGTGGCCCCTATCGCCTCGGCAGCACTGGCCGCAGGCATCGCCTACGAGATCGAACGAAACGGTACGCTCACTTCCATCACCCGCCTGACCCAGCTATACGACCTGGAAAAAATGTTTGCTTCTACGCTGGAGATGGACGAACTGCTGCCCATCATTGGAGGGAAGTCCCGCGAGGTAATGGAGTGCGAAGCCCTGAATCTGTGGCTCCTGCAGCCTGATGAAAGTCTCGAACTCATGTTTCAGGCCGGTCTGGATTCAACCACGCGAACTGGCCAAATACAGAAACCTGGCCAAGGCATTCCCGGAGATGTGTCGGACGACGGAATTCCGGTGCTGATCGACGATCCCGAAGATGCCCGGCTCACCCACCGAAATGCCGGGGCCAGTGAAAGTCAAATCGTATCGCTAATCGCAGTTCCCATCATGGATCGAGAAGCTCTGGTGGGAGTCATCGAAGCCGTTAACCCTTTAGAGACCCCCAATTTCGACGACGACGACCTCTTCGCGCTGACCACCATCACCGAAACCGCCTCTAGCGCGCTGCACAACGCCAGCCTGCTGATGGCTGAGCGCAAAGTCGAAATCCTGGAGACCTTGGTAACAGTCAGCCACGAAATCACCTCGACCCTGAACCTGGAGCGGATGCTTCAGACCATCGTCAACGCGCCGCAAGCGGTGATCCCTTACGAGCGTGCCGCAATCGCTCTGGAGCAACGCGGCCGCTTCAAGCTCAGCGCCGTCACCGGCCTCACCCAGATCAACGCTGACTCTCCGGAGATCGCCCCGCTGCACGATGTTCTTCAATGGGTGGCCCTCTCCGAAGAAGTGATCCATGTCCGCCAGCATGGCGAGGAGATCGACAGCCACCGTGAAGAGACCCGCGATAAATTCCGCTCCTATTTTCACGCATCCGGAATGCGCGGATTCTATGCCATACCTTTAAACGACGACACCGGCAGGGTCGGTGTCTTGGCGTTAGAAAGCAGCGATCCCGATTTCCTTGGGACCGCCCACATCGAAATTCTACAAGTCCTCGCAGGTCAGGCCACTGTAGCGCTTCGCAACGCGCAGATGTACAAAGAGGTTCCCTTCATCTCCGTCCTGGAGCCCATGCTGGACCGCAAGCGCCGTTTCATGGCCATGGAGAAGCGCCGCCGCAGCGTGATCATCGGACTTACCATCGCCGCGATCGTCTTTTTGGCGATCTTCCCTTTGCCGATGCGGGTCGATGGCGACGCGGTGGTCGCGCCGGTGCGTCGTGCACAAGTGCAACCAGAGTTCGAAGGCGTGGTCGGCAAAGTATACGTTCGCGAGGGTCAAGCGGTAACCCGTGGACAGGTCCTGGCGCAAATGGACGCCTGGGCCTATCGTTCAGCATTGGCTGAAGCAGACGCGCGTTATCAGTCGGTCCTACTGCAGATGAATCGCTCGCTCGCCTCCAATGATGGTAGTGAAGCGGGAGTCGAGAGAGTGCAGGCCGACTATTGGAAAGCCGCCGTCGAGCGCGCCAAACAACAAGTAGAGCGCGCCGAGCTTCGCTCCCCCATCGATGGTGTGATCGCCACTCCGCACGTGGAAGATTCGGCCGGACGGCGTTTGCAATTTGGTGAAACCTTCGCGGAAGTGCTGGATGCTTCCAGCGCGGTGGTGGATGTGGCCGTGGATGACACTGATGCGAGTCTCCTTCGCAATGGCGCAAAGGCGGTCGTAAAGCTTAATGGCTATCCGACCCGAACCTTTCACGGTAACGTCGTGGTGGTCAGCCCAAAGGCGGCGATGCAGGGCGACGCACCGGTGTTTTTCGCCCGCGTTGCCGTGGCAAATTCAGATTCCACCATTCGCTCTGGTATGGAAGGTCGCGGTAAGATTTCCGTCGGCTGGTACCCGGCGGGCTATGTTCTGTTCCGCAAGCCGGTGCTCTGGCTTTACTCTCGGATGTGGAACTGGTTCGGATGGTGAGAATGTCGAACCTCGGTCGGTCTAAGCGGTTCTGGCCACTTGCTGCTAGTGGCGTCGCCGCGCTGGGAGTCTTGCTGATCGCTGGCTGTGGCGTCGACAAGCCCGGCGCCGCCGCTGCACTTCCACCGGCTCCGGCTCCCGTAGTTGTCCCCACCGTTGCCAAGACTGACGACACCCTCACCATTTCTGGCCCGCTCATTGTTGAACACCAAGTCGATGTCACCACTCAACGCGAAGGCGTCGTCGCCGAGATTTCCGCCGATGCCGGCACTCGCGTCCACGCCGGACAACTCCTCGCACAGATGGATGACCGCCAGTTATCCGCGAATTTGGAAGCCGCCAGGGCCAAAACTCGCAGCATTGAAAATGACCTCAAGAATTGGCAGGCCGAAGAGCAAGTTTTTAAGGCCGATTACGTTCGCGCTCAACGCCTCTGGAACGAGAAACTCATCGCCGAAGAGCAATTGCAGCATGCCCAATTCAAGGCCGAGTCCGAGCAGTGGGACATTCGTCGCGTTCAGGAATTACTGAATACTTCCAGACAGGAAGAACGTTCCCTGCAGCTGGAGATGGAAAAAACTCGCATCACCGCGCCATTTGATGGCGTGGTGGCCCGCCGTTACCTGCGCCTGGGACAAGGACTCTCTAAAGGGGACCGCGCCTTCTGGGTAACCGCGGAAGGTCCGTTGCGTATGCGCTTCACCCTGCCGGAAAAGTTTATCGGCCACTTGAAGCGCGGCCAAGAGTTGCCGCTGACTTCACCCGATGTGCCCGAGGAGCATCACCTTGTCCGGGTCATTGAAGTCAGCCCGGTGGTCGATCCTGCCAGTGGCACCATCGAAGTGCTCGCCGAAATCCAGTCGCCCCACGGCGACCTTCGTCCCGGTATGACCGCCAGCATCCGCATCGCAGACATCCGATGAATCTCACCCAAGCGCTCAACGTGGCGCTGCCGGAGATTCCCGCGCGCACGATGAGTGAACGCTACCCGCGCGTCCCTCCCGATGCCGTCTTCAAGGAGCAACCCGAGAACGGCGAGCCCATCGTGCGGGTCTTGGTTCCCAGCCTGGACTCGGTGTATCGCTTCACTCCCCAGAATTGGGAACTGGTGCAATTATTCGATGGGCGCCGCTCCTGGGCCGAAATAGCCGCATTACATTCTCGCAACCAAGGTATCGAATTCGGCGTGGACTCCGTGAGAGAGTTCGCGGCTTCGCTGGAATCTCTGGATTTCTGGTACAAGACCGCTCAAGAGAAAAATATTGCACTGATGCAACAAAGCGCTGACGAGCGCCGCAAGCTCCTGAAGTCCAAGAAAAATAAATGGGGCGACCTGTCGCAAATCCTTTTCCCGGCCGTCAATCCGGATACGTTCATCACCTGGTTGTACCAGAAGACCGCTTTCGTCTACAGCACATGGTTCACGTTATGCACTTTGGCCCTTTTTACCTTCGCGACCTGGATTACCGTGTCCCATTGGTCGGAAATCGGTCGTGACACCCTTCAATTCTTTAACTTCGCCGAAAAATCCTGGGGCGATCTCGCCGCCTTCTGGATATTAGCGCTCATCGCCATGGGTTGGCACGAATTGGCACACGGGCATGCCTGCAAACACTATGGGGGCCGAGTCCCCTCGATGGGCTTTTTGCTGATCTATCTCACCCCAGCCTTCTATACCGATACCAGCGAGGGCTTCATCAAGGGCTCCCGTTACCAGCGTCTGATCATTGCCATGGCGGGCGCATGGTCGGAACTCTACATTTGCGCCGCTGCCACCATCGTTTGGTGGGGTACCGCTCCCGATCAGCCGGTGCACGATGTCGCCTACATGGTAATGCTCATCACCGGTATCGCGGGGTTAGCGATTAATTGGAATCCATTGATGAAGCTTGACGGTTACCACATGCTGTGTGAAATCGTGAGTGTTTCAGAATTGAAAGAAAGGTCGACCCTGTACGTCTCGGCATGGGTAAAGCGCAATATTTGGGGCCTCCCAGTGGAAGTTCCCTATGTCCCGCGGAAGCAGAGACTCGGTTTCGCGGTCTACGCCATTCTTTCCGGTCTGTACAGCTATTCTGTTCTGTTCGTGCTAGCCAGATTCGTTGGGAATGTCTTTCGCAATTTCAATCCCGATTGGTCTTTTGTTCCGGAACTGGCAACCGCCGCGCTTATCTTTCGCTCGCGAATTCGTACTTTGGTGAACTTCATGAAATTCGTGTACTTGGACAAGAAAGATCGTCTGCGCCAATTGCTGAGCACTCCAAAAGTAATGGCCTCGGGTGCCGTGGCCTTGGCCATTCTGATACTCATCCCTTGGTGGCGAGAGGCAGCCGAAGGCCGCTTCGTGTTGGAACCGGCCGTGAAGTCGGTGATCCGCGCCGAAGTGCCCGGCACCGTTATGGGTGTCTACGCCAGAGAGGGCACTCTCGTGGAAGCTGGGGCTTCGTTGTTTACTCTGCGCAACGTGGCGTTGCAGGCGAACTTGGCTCGCAGTGCAGCTCAATACGATCTGGCGTCCCGCCACGCCACCTCTGCCGCATTACGTTATGCCGATTTCGGCATCGCGCAACGCGACCGCGATCAGCTGGCAACGCAAAACCGCGAGTTGAAATCCGAAGCCAGCAACTTAGCTGTGATCGCCCCAATTGCGGGCACGGTGCTCACCGCCCGCCCCGACGATCTCCTCGGCTCTTACGTCCCGGAAGGCACACAACTCCTGGAGATCGCCGATCTGACTCGAATGCGGGCCCGCATCTACCTGTCCGAGCATGACATGTACGAACTGAGGACCCGCGCGCAAGCCCGTATTCAGGTCCAGGGACTGTTTCGCAAGCGCGTGGCTCAAGTCGCCGCGATTTCTCCCGCTTCTTCCGATATTCTTCCCGGACTAGCAGAAAAAACAAAGTACCAGGGGTTACGACCTCCTCGGTTCTACCTGGTCGATCTCTTGGTAGAGAACCGCGATGGCCAACTGAAGCCGGGAATGGTAGGAACCGCAAGGGTTTACGGGGAAAGACGTAGTTTGGGGAGTTTCGCGGTTCGAACCGTGCAACGCTTTTTCGCTCGCAAGATCTGGTAGCCAGCCGAAAATTGCCCCCTAAAAGAAAAGGGCTGCCATGAGGCAGCCCCTCCATTGTTCTTCTCCGTTTAGCAGCAAAACAGCTGCTTAACGGAAGGCTTTACATTCTCCTCGCAGGAGTCCGAGCCGCGGGCGTCCGGGCTGCCGGGGTGCGAGCTGCCGGGGTGCGAGCTGCCGGGGTGCGGGCTGCCGGGGTGCGGGCTGCCGGGGTGCGAGCTGCCGGGGTGCGAGCTGCCGGGGTGCGCGCTGACGGAGCCTTGGAGGCCGGGGCCACCGTCCCCGCATTCTCATCCTTGATCAAATTCGCCTTCCGGGTGGTCTTGAGCGTACTAACCAACGACTTCTTCTGGATCGAC
>Ga0302182_10000381_pt1 | contig 28802 bp, 30 predicted proteins | sample I_Palsa_N3_1_FD_198781 | JGI IMG/M metagenome (GOLD analysis project Ga0302182, IMG submission 198781) | Peat permafrost microbial communities from Stordalen Mire near Abisko, Sweden - I_Palsa_N3_1 | ecosystem: Environmental > Terrestrial > Soil > Palsa > Peat permafrost | place: Sweden...
AGATACAGCTCTTCAAAACCGCTTCGCTGCTGCAACTCGATCATCGCATCAACCAGAAAACCCAACCCCTTTTCCGGACAAATGCGGGCGAGATAGCCCACGGTTGGGGGAGAATCCTGCGAACGTTGGGGGCGGATATGTTTTGGCAACGCCGCCAGAAATTCCTGCGGCAATCCCGGATACACCACAGCGATGTGATCTCGTGGAATGCCCAGATATTCCGCCATGCGATCGGCATAGTGCGACGATGTGGCGACGAATTTGTTCACGTAGCCAACTTTGCTTTGGATTGCCGCTCGGACTTTGGCGCTGCCGCTTTCGCCGAGGGCGTCGAGGAAAATGTCCTCGCCGGTGAGCTCGCATACGACGGGAACTTTGAGTTCCTCCCGCAGCATCTGGGCAATGCCGATAAACATCAGGTTAGGCAGAGTCACGACATCCGGCTTCGGATCGTGCTTGAGAAACTCCATTAGCCGCCGGGCTTCCTTGGCAACGCCGCCGGTTTCACCTTGCAATAAATCCAGCGTCAAATCGACCAGTTGCTCGGGTGACGTGCTGCCGCCGTGTTTGGTGGCCGCATTCAGCAACCAGTTCCGATCGAGCAGCCAATCAAACATGCGCGGAGTTTTGCGGAACAGTCGCAAAGCATGCTGCAAATAAATATTGATGCCGCCGAAAAAAACGGGGCCGTCTTCGGTGTGATTGGCGATATCGGTGCGCAGCGGGCTGAAAAGTGGAATCAGCGTGACCTTGTGTCCAGCGCGAATCAGCGCGCCGGCCAGCGCGTTATCCCGCAGACAGCTTCCGCAGTACATCCCCCCAGCACCGGCAGCGAGAATGCAGATTCTCAAGGCCGATTACTTCTTTCCCCCTCTCCCTGTACTCGGGGAGAGGGTCGGGGTGAGGGGGTGTTTTGTTTTGGCGAGTCGGCCATCTGATGGAGTAAAAACTAAAGACCCCTCATCCTAACCTTCTCCCCGAGTGCTGGGAGAAGGAAAAAGAGGAAACCAAATGTCACACCGCAATGGTAGGCCGCGGAGTTGACCTGGTGAAACCGTTCGTGACGTCGTCCGAACCGGGGTCAAAATATTTTCGGATCGTCGCCTCGCTCGGCGGGGGCGTGAGCAACGAGAAAATAATCATGCACAGGGCGGAACCGATCACCATCGGCACCACCGGCATGAAGCCGAACATGAACAATTTTCCGGCCGGTGCGCTCAGCACTAAAACATGATGCCCGGCGATGCTCCAAATCGAAAAATCCGGCAACGGCGGCGGACCCTTGGGAACCATCGGCAGGAAATGCGATTCCAAATAACCCGTTCCGACGACCGTGAACGCCACGAAAATCGCCGCCGCCAGGGCACCCCACTTGGTGCTGCGTTTCCAAAATAACGCCGCCACCATCACCGGGGCGAGCGCGGCGAATCCGGAAAATGTCCAGGAGACGGCCAAATCGAAAATCGGCGGCCGAGTCAAGGCAATGAAATATGCGATGGTATTCGCCACCACGATAAACGCCCGGCCGACGTAAACATTGGCCCGGTCGCCGAACGCCTTCTGTCCGCCGTAATGATCGAAAATATCTTTGGTGAACATCGTGCTCAGGGCGAGAATCTGATGGCAGTCGGAACCCATTACCGCGCTGATGATGCCAGCGGCAAGAATGCCGGCGAGCAAGGCTGGCACGTAAATCTTGAGCATTTGCAGCAACACGCTGTCGGGGGTGTTGCTGTTGGCCATCGCCTGCACTTGCGCGACGAGTTTTCCTTTGAGCGCATCATCTTTGACCGGTCCGACCGCTATGGGTAATTCTTTGCCGAGTTCCTCGCTGGTAATGCTGTGGCTCGCCACTTGGCCGAGCAGTTTCGTTGCCATCGGAGTACCGGCTTGCTTGAGCAAAATGGTCAACGGAGCGGGTTTGCCGTCTGGCAACTTGCCCCCGCTGTCGAGCCATGCCTTGGCCGTTTTTGATTCCGCAGCGATGGCCGCATTCACCTTCGGCTGACCGAACGCCAAAGCGCCGAGGAATACGCATGGCAGCCAAAGAATCATGATGCAAATTGGATAGAGCACGACGGTTTTCTTGAACGCGGTCACCTTCCGGGCGGTCATGCACATGATCGACATGTGCGGAAACATGATCGAGGAAAGTGGAATCAAGAGATAACTGGCGAATTCCCGACCGGGGATGCGATAGCGGGTCAGGGCCCACACTTGCTTTTGATTGCCGGCCATCTTCTGGACGGTGCCGAAAAGCCCGCCGTCCATGTTGTGCGCGATGGTCACAAAAGCGATGGTGCCGAAGGCGAGGAACAGGAGTGTTTGAAAAACATTGACCCAGACGGCTCCGCGCATTCCTCCGAAGAAAACATTTCCCATCACCACGAGGGCCACGATCGCCCCGCCCCAAGCGAACGGCAGACGGTGATGCGTGAGTTCTTCGAGAATGGTGCCGCCGCCGACGATGCTGATGATCAGATACGGAATGAGCATGGCCGCCGTCAGCAGGAAAATGAACGTGCCGATCCCGCAGCATTCCCAGCGGTCGCGGAAGAATTGCACCTGCGTCATGTGGCCAAAGCGTTTGCCCAGACCCCAGAGGCGCGTGCCGATGATGAGCAGCGTCAATGGAATGACCAGGCCGGAACTGGAGGCCATCAGCCCATACACGCCGATGCCGCGGCGATACGCCAGGCCGCTGCTGCCGAGGATGGCAAAGGCGGTCATGTTGGTGGCGAACAGCGACAGAAAAAAAACCGCCGAGCCGATCGAGCGGTTGGCCAGGAAAAAATCCTCGCCAGTGGTTTTTCTGCGGAACGCGAAGATACCGATGTACAGCACGACGGCCAGATACAGGCTGATGACGATGATGGGCAGCCACTGCTCGAGCCACGGATTCATGTTCAGTGCCCTTCACCGGACGATTGCCCGGGCCGTTGGATGTTCTCGAGTTTTTCCAGATGTTTCGGCCAGGTGGTGGCGACGAGCAACGCCATCAGTATGGCACAGACAATGGAATAAGCGGCGTGGTACGCCAATCCGATCGGCAGCCAGCCCCAGATGAGCGTGGCTTTATCGAAATTCCAGTAATCCTGATGCAGCACCAGGACTACTACAGCCAGGAGATAGACGATCCATTTCATCGGCAGCCTCGTAAGCTAAACCGGCGCACTGGCATTACTTTGTACCCGCAGCAGTGTTGTCTGAACAAGTGTGGGGTTCCCGAAGCGCCGGCTAGCCGGCGGCTAAACAGGGGCATCCGGCGCTACCAACTATATTTTACCGTATACGTCACCGTCTTTTCCCCGTCGGCGGGCACGTCGACCGGGAACTGGATCGTGCGGTAATCCACCTTGTCGAATTTGTCACTGCTCTTAATGATCTGCCAGTTGAACCAGCGGAGCAGATTTTCCTTGATCAGAATATGAGCGGCATCTTTGCGGTGATTGCGCAGCTTGATCTCGAAGGATTCGGTCATCCAACGCTCTTCATCGTGACTCGTAAAATCGGTTTGCTTGCGCTCACCGACGATGTCGAACGCCGAGCCCAGGCGGATCATGATCTGCTCATCCTTGGGCGTGTGCTGAATTATATCTTCGCCGATGAATTCCGCCAAGCCGTCGGCTTCGTCATTTTTGTAAGCCCGCACTCGGCCGGCGGGCAGGGGAATACCCATGCCGCTTTTCTGATCGTTCTGGAGAATCAGATAAGTATCCACGCTTTTGTTGCTTTGCTGGCCGAGGGCGCGATCGGTGTTGGGATTCGGAAATACGGAATAACGCTGATCCCCAGGCAAGCCGTAGTACACAAAACTCTTGGTGACCGGCACGCCGGATTTGGTCGGAAACAATTCCAGTTGCTTGGTTGAATTGTTACTGAGTGAGGTGAGCCGATCGAGTGTGTACATGTGATACTCAAATAGCGGCTTCTCCTCAAAAGTTGCCCCTCGCGGTCGAGTCATAGCCATCCTAATGCCACCATAAGCCATCGGCTGCGGCGGCTGAATTCGCTGTACGTCCCCCGCCACCAGTTTCAACTTCGCCTCCGGATAACTGGCCCCGGTTTGATTCATGAGCGTCACCCACGCCCCGATATCGGCAGCGGTGTCGTCCTTGTTCACGATGATGTTGTAATCCGCCCGCCAGGTGATGCGGCTGGTTTGATACGTCACCTGAGCATCGTGCGCCCCCGCCTTTTCGGCGGCGATTTTCCAGACCAGCGTCGGTTTGGTGATTAGCCCGGTCTGCAAATCGAACAATTTCACCTCCGACACGCTGTCGCGCGGAATGATCTGCACGGGCAGTTGGCGGTTGTCGGTTTGCAGCACAAATTGCTGGCCGTCGTAGGAAAGCAGCGTTCCCTCGGTGGTTTCGACGGCCGATGCCCCCTTATCCTGGGCGCCAACCCGGCGATTGATGATCACATCCTTATCCAGATATTTTTGCAGCAGCTTGTCGGGGCTGACCAGATCAAATTCAAAATTCTGCTCCAGCACCGCCGTCGAATCTGGGGCGGTTAAAGATTTGAAGCTCACGGTCGTCGGGTCGATCCCCGCCGCGACATCGGAGAATTTCACCACATTATCCCCGGCAGCCAGATCGATCTTGCGAATCTCCCTCACCACGGCGTAACCCGGCAGCATCGGCCTTGCCCCCTGCTCAGCGGCCTCGGCGTAATCCTGCGGATTAAATGACGCAGGATCGGCACTGCTATAAACCGTCAGGGTAAATTTCGGTGCCGGAGCTGCCGCTGGAGCCGGTTGTGCAAAGATTCGTTGCATGCAAAAAGATGTAAATAGGACAATCAGCAAAATGCGTGGTTTGCACATGGAGGGCCTTTCGTTTGTGAAGAGTTAGCCTATTCGACAACGAGGGCGGCGGGAAGTTGCGAATTTTCTCTGGACTCCGCAGCCATTTGGGCTTCTAATACTGGGTTGTGCGCGCCGGCTGGCTGCCGGGCGCGATTCCAATCATTCGCACTCATCTCAAAGGAGATCGTCATGACTCTCGCCGCCGAACCGACACGCAGCAAACGACCGCAGGTCAAAGTGCAGCAGACCAAGTGCCTGATTAACGGCAAATGGGTCGCCGCCGAATCGGGAAAAACTTTTGACACCATCAATCCTGCCACCGGCGAGGTAATCGCCAAGGTCGCTGAAGGCGACAAGGCCGATATTGACAAGGCCGTCAAAGCCGCCCGTAAGGCTTTCGACACCGGCCCGTGGACCCGCAAAATGTCCGCCCGGGAGCGCGGCCGCTGCATCGGCAAGCTCGCCGACCTTATCGACAAGAACAAAGAAGAATTGGCCATGCTCGAATCGCTCGACAATGGCAAGCCTTTGAAGGATTCCATGGCTGCAGATCTTCCGCTGGTGGCGGATTGTTACCGCTACTATTCCGGCTGGGCGGACAAAATTGAAGGCAAGACCATTCCGATCAACGGCCCGTTTCATTGTTACACCCGCCATGAACCCGTCGGCGTGGTTGGCCAGATCATTCCCTGGAATTTCCCGCTGCTCATGCAAGCCTGGAAATGGGGCCCGGCACTCGCGACCGGATGTACCATCGTCCTCAAACCCGCGGAGCAGACGCCGCTGTCGGCACTTCGCGTCGGCGAATTGGCCATGGAAGCCGGCTTCCCCGAAGGCGTGATCAACATCGTTCCCGGTTTCGGCGAAACCGCCGGGGCCGCCATCGCCGAGCATTACGATGTCGACAAGGTCGCCTTCACCGGCTCCACCGAAGTCGGCAAACTCATCATGCAAGCCGCCGCCAGAACGAATCTCAAGCGCGTCACCCTCGAACTCGGTGGGAAATCGCCGAACATCGTCTTCGCCGATTCCGATCTCGATGCCGCCGTGGAAGGTTCACACTTTGGCCTGTTCTTCAATCAGGGCCAATGCTGCTGTGCCGGTTCTCGGTTGTTCGTCGAGGAAAAGGTTCACGACAAATTCGTCGAGAAGATGCTCGCCAAGGTGAAGAACACCAAAGTCGGCGATCCGTTCGATGATGCCACCACGCAAGGCCCGCAAGTGACGCAGGAACAATTCGACCGGGTGATGAGTTACATCAAATCCGGCCAGGAAGGCGGCGCTAAAATGCTCGCCGGCGGTAAGCGTGTCGGCGACCGCGGCTTCTTCATCGAGCCGACGGTATTCACCGGCGTGAAAGACGAAATGAAAATCGCCTGCGAAGAAATCTTCGGCCCCGTGATGAGCATCATTCCGTTCAAGGACATCGACGATGTGATTCACCGCGGCAACAAGAGCATGTACGGCCTGGCCGCCGCGATTTGGACACGAGATATCGGCAAAGCCCACCGCCTCGCCGCCGAGCTGCGGGCCGGAACGGTGTGGATCAACTGCTACGACGTCTTCGACGCCGCCGCCCCCTTTGGCGGATTCAAGATGTCCGGCATCGGCCGCGAACTCGGCGAATACGCCCTGCGGAATTACACCGAAATCAAAACGGTGACCGTGTCTATGTCGTAGATCTCGGACACCGCTTCGACGCCAAAAAAGCCCCGCATGCAAATGCGGGGCTTCTTTATTGTTCTCTGACTTTGACATATACAAGGCTCCTATCACTATGAACTTATACCGTTAGCATTCTGACGCTCAGAACGCTGTTCGCTGAAACTTCGCTAATTTGATCTGTGTTCACCTCCAATCATCTTGCTGAAATCGGCCGTCGTCATCGCTGAGACCAAGTCTTGCGTACCAGCATGAAAATACTGCATCACGATGTCGAGGTTGGAATGTCCCATGAATTTCATCACCTGAAACGGCGTGACGTTGGGACAGTTGTTGGCTAGAAACGAACAAAAACAGTGTCGAAACGAATGCACCGTCCCGTGGCAAACACCCGCTTTCTTTAGAGCGAGGCGAAGTGCTGTCCAAATCCGATACTTTCTAAATTTCCAGGCTGTTTGCTCTGCGTACTTGGGGCGTAGAACAACCACGGCCCGGGTGATGATTGAAGCAGTCGGGTTGCAATTTCGAAGGCCTGCTGGCAAAGGGGTACGATCCTCGCGTTGCCGTGCTTAGGGCGCCATGACGCGTTCGTAAACGGGCAAACTTTTTCCCTAATGTGGATTAGTTTGTGCGCAACATCCACGTCCGACTTCATTAGCCAGCACAACTCCTCGTTTCGCAGTCCTGTGAGCCGGAAGAAGTCGAAGATATCTTTGAAGGGCGCCTCGGCATTATCCAAGATGGCTTTCAATTCGCAGGCGTTGAAAGGTACTGGTCTTAACTTCGATTTAGGCGGAAGGCGATATCCTGGTGAGGGATCATTCGTTAGCAGATTTCTCTTAAGCGCCCACTTAATCATTTGTCTTACGCTGTTGAGTTTGTGTCGAAGAGTTTGCGGTTTGAGCGGACCGGAGCGGATTCTTTTCTGGCCCGGCCGATGTTTCAGTGGATATTCTCGGAATTTCGGGGAGCCGGTCTTGCGTAGTCGGTCTTCGAACGCTTCTAACCGCTCCGCGGTCACGTGCTCAAGGCGATGGATTCCCTCTTCGTCACAAAACTCTCGAAACTGGTACAGATCTCGACTGTAAACGGCCATTGTGCCGGCGCTGGTGCGTGTCAACTGGGACGAAAGATACTGGAATTACGGCCACATTTCGCGATCGAAGACATGGTGGTGATTCGCAATCGGTCCTCGGAAAGGAAAGAAGAGAAGGTTGTTCCCGAAGCAGCGCCGTTGGAACGCGGTTGGCAGCAAACTGATCGACGCTACCGCCGCAGGTCGATCTACCTGCTCACGGACAAGGGTGAGCGACGCGCCACGGGAAGCTACTACACGCCAAACCACATCGTAGACTATATCGTCGACAAGACACTTGGCCCTCTTTGCGAGCAGATTGACCAGAATCTTGGCATCGAAATTGAAGGTACGCAAGCTGAACATCTACGAGCGCGGGGCGAGCGTCGTGATGGCCTACAACGCACTCTTGAAACACTGGTTGCTGATTTCGATGATCGTGTATTGCGCCTCCGTGTAGTCGATCCTGCGATGGGATCTGGGCACTTCTTAATTCGGGCTTGCCAATACCTCGCTGAGCAGATCGCGACCAACCCGCATACCGGTGACTCAGCGACAACTGCGTTGCATGGCGATGAGCCAACACTGGTTTATTGGAAACGCCGTGTCGCAGAAAGCTGTCTGTATGGGGTAGACCGCAACCCCATGGCGGTGGAACTCGCGAAGCTAGCACTGTGGTTGGAGACGGTCGCAATGAACCAACCGCTCACGTTCCTCGACCACCACCTGCGTCAGGGCGACAGTTTGATTGGTGCCACTGTCACCGATATGGGCGGTCTGCCGGGTGCCCCGTTGATGGCGAACCTTTTCGAGCAGCGGGTGAAGTCACGCCTTCCGGCACTTCTGCGGACAGCCGCATTGATCCGCAAGATGCCCTCGGACACACTTGAACAAGTCAAACAGAAAGACAGGTTGTTTCGCAAGACATTTGAGCCCGTGCGAGAACCTTTCCGACAAGCGGCGCACGTGTGGACGGCGACATATTTCCTCAAGCGCGAGCAGCAGGTTTCCGCTGAGCAGTACACGTCGTTGCTGGAAGCACTCGACAAGCCCAATAAGGTGAAATCGCTCTTGGAGCAGGAGCCTTACAAGAAGGCAGTGGTGGCATGCAGTGCGGACGGCGCCGCAGCATTCCATTGGGAGTTGGAGTTCCCAGAGGTATTCTTCGGCGATGCGGGCCAGCGGTCAGATGCGGGGTTTGACGCAGTGATCGGAAATCCGCCGTATGACGTGTTGTCCGAACTCGAAATCGGCAAGGATCTTTCGCGGTTCAACGATTTCATTAAGCATACCACGATTTACGAGCCATCGATGTTAGGGAAGAACAATTTGTACAAGCTCTTCGCTTGCCGTGGCTTAAACTTGCTCACGGAAAATGGGCGATTAGGATTCATTACACCGATGGCGATTTTGGGAGACAAAATTACTCGCGCGATCCGAAGGGAGATCCTTCGCAGGGGTGCCTTCACTGCGATAGAAGCGTTCCCGCAAAAAGACGACCCTGATCGACGCGTATTTCGAGAGGCCAAACTTTCCACAGCCGTTTTCGTCGTGAAAAAGGCCGCTAGTACAACCGATCGCGAAAAGTCGTTTGTGTCGCGAGTTCATCCCGCCAATGCTATTGAGGTGGCTTCCCCTACTCTTTTGCTATCCGCGAAGGAAATACCTCAATATGACCCAACGAACTACACAATCACGAGTTGCGACCAGGCAGACTGGGATTTGGCAGTCAAAATAACCAACAGCGGCAGGATATCGCGCCTTGGGCAATTTGTGAGCTTCTTTCAAGGCGAGGTCAACGAGACCAACGAGCGAAAGAAGGGAAACCTCTTATCACCCGAAAGCGGCGGAAAGCTTGTTACGCGTGGCGCCAGCGTCTGCCTCTACGCCATTCGATCGACGTCGCAGGGAGAGGATCTATATTTGAATGTTTCGAGGTTCCTCAGTCATAAAAAGCGCAAGTCAGCCGCCGGAAAAGGCGGTGATCGAAAGGCTGATCATTACAAATGGGAACGCGTTGTCCTGCAGGAGAGTTCGCCGCAGAACAATTTCCGCCGAATAATTGCGGCGTGCGTGGGCAAAGGGGAGTTTTGTAATCATACGATTAATTATGCCCCAGAGCATCGCAGTCGCGTTCCGTTGCCTTTCCTTTTGGCGTTGTTGAACTCGAAGCTCGCAGATTGGTATTTTCGGCTCGGCAGCACTAACGCGCATGTCAGCCAGTACCAATTACAGAACCTGCCATGTCCTGAATTCACCTCCGCGCCATCGCAAGTTGACAGCGAGCTACAGGAAGCATCGCTGGAAGCTTTACGATCGAATAGATTTCTCGAAGTTCCTGATATCTTGGCGCCCGGTTTAGCTCAAGCACCGTTTCCTCCCGCAGTGTGCCAGACAATCATGGAGGCGGTCCAGAAAATCATCGCCATTGAAACGGCCCGGGGCGAGATTGCCCGCGCAGATCGCTCAGCGCTCGCTCCCACCGCTCAGAAATATCAAGACCTCATCGACCGATTGCTTTACCGCATGGCAGGTATTTCCGATGCCGAAGCCGAGGCACTAGAAGCCCGCCTTCAGCAGATGCTCTGACGCTTCAGCGTTGATGAAAGATAATTGATCCGAAAAAATCAGCAACTGAAAAAAACCCGCCACGCCTGGCAAAGCGATTCGCCTAGCGCGGGCTATTCTATGTACGATGGGCGTTTCTTGGACCAGCTTGGGCGAGTGGTTACAGCAGCGTCCACCGTTCGCGGGGTCTCCCGCTAGATTCCACGAATCTCCTCTAGCCCCACCGCCTCAATGGTGGGAGCAGACGTCTCGAGCTTTTCGAGGAACGATTCCCACGCGCCGATTCCTCCGAACTGGTCATTCAGGAGCGTCCCGGGGGCATGTAGATGCGGGTCCCAGCGGTGCCAACGCGCGCCATCACTGAATGCTTCGGTAGTGGTTGTCCCACCCATATGCCTTTCAATTATACAGGCGAGCTCAGGCATAAGGTACAGGAACGCGGCTGAATCATCGCTCCACGCAGATCCGGGGGTGTTATTATGCCAATTGCGAACCATCCTTCCAAGCTGCGGCGACGTTTCCGAGGATCGTGTCGGGAGTACAGAATTTAGGAACGCGATTTTTACATGCGAGCATCGCGTTTTTGGTAAGAGGTGGCCGCCGCTGAGATCGACACCCCAACTCATGTAGTGGAATGCTTCCTTCGTACCGGCCGCACTGCCGGGGAGCGCGGCAGCGCGGCCGCATGTTGTGCAGACGAATTCGCAACCTGCTGAGAGCGCTTGACTAGCATTTCGTGTAAGCGCATCTTGGGAGAAGCGGGCGTCGAAAAGACCCGGTTGCGTTCGAGACTCTGGCCACCCTTTCTACAGATAGGTCGGCTGACTGATCGAATGCTCCCGGCAAATCTGCTCCACCGTCTTCTGAACCCCACTCGCCTTCTCGCAAAATCGCTACGATCTGCTCCTCGGCAAATCGCTTTTTCATCTCGACCCTTTCCGGGCCGAGATTCTGTATCATCCAGTTAGGACATATTCGGGGAGCAGGACAGTTTGCTTCTGGACAAATATTCGACCGGAAGGTGTGACCGCGAACGAGGCACGAATCCATGAAATCCCGCGGAAGGAAACGGCATCGGAAAATTCTCGCTCCGCAGGTGTGACACTCACCCAAAGGACATGCTTATACTCCTCCGGTGACAATCCCCTCTTTTCGGTTGTCCAAAGTGTTCCATCACATAGGCAAAACTGAAAACTGGTCAAAATGGTGCCATTGCGCCGAACCAAATGGATTCCAGTGCACCAGAAATAGCTTTGAACAAAGATAATTGCAGCAGCCATCGCGGATAAACTGAGCGGCAGATGCCTGACCACGCTACGCTGTCCGCGATGGTATGGCAGGATTTTACTTTCCTTTTGTTCAGTGCCTTTCATTGGTGTCGCCGATTGAGTTGGAAGGGAAATTGGCGCTCCATGCGGGGAATGCCATCCGTTCGACCGTCTTCTGCTGGGAGTTCATTAATGTCGCCTGTATTTGAACTACGCTGTAAAGCAACAGGCCTACGGCAAACATGGCGACGCAATAAGAGACCACGGCGGTAACAGCCAGAATCCGATCTTCAGCATTTTTCATACTTATGAGAGCTCAGACGACGATGTTGCCTGCGCGACATCGTGAAAAAAGAGGCCCTTTTTTGCAGAAGGGCCGTGGCTGCGATTAACTTGGAAGCCGTGAATTATGCGGGTCGCGGCGTCGGCGTCGGAAACGTACTCTCCGGAGGCAAATGCGGAAGCGTCTCTGGGAACTCCTCGTACTGCGCTACAGAGAGAGGTTGCGGAGGTGGGGTCGGGGCAGTGGGCCCTGTGGGTGTGGGAACATCTTCCGGGAAATAAGAAACGGCTTCTGCGTGCTCCAAATCGGTGCCTCCACCACCACCAGAGCCGACTTGGCCGCCGGCCCCACCGACTTGGTCTAATCGATCAATGATTGAAGCATGGACGGATGATGATAAAACAACCGCCGCCGAAAAAGCGCAGGCAAACAACTTGCTAAACCGCATAACTTGTCCTTCCCTCAGGCGAGGGGGCACGGGTTATCGCCGAAACGTCCCAGTCAACACGACCGACGACGCTGGCATCGTCTATGAGAGGCGGTCAATCGACTACACCTGCGCTAAACCGGCGAGTTTACAAATTGATGAATCAGCTGGAGCAGAAAAAGTCCCTACGCCTTCGGAAGGCAACGCCACGAATCTCCACATCGAACTGGCGGACAAACCCATCCAGCCGGTTGAAAAGGGGATGGACGCACGCGGGTCGGAAGTTCGTGGATGCCGAGAAAACGCACCCGGCCATCGCCGCCAAGGCAGTGGGGATTCTCAAGCGCCTAGACGAGGCGTCAATGTATCCCGACACTGGGTGGCCACCCCCGAGCGATAGGCCGACACCGACGTGGACATCATCAGCATGTATGTGGGATGAAACGTTGCCGACCGTCGCAGCAAGTGTGGCGATGGACAAGGGGCGGTTGATGGAAAATCAGTTTTAAGAGTCAGGTTCGATTCAATAGCTCACCGGACAGGGTCAAGCTAGCCTGCAAATGCCGGCCGATAGGTAATGCATGTCTCGTCTGATTCCTGTACGAGATTTCCACAAAATATGCAAAAGCGCCGAATGAGGAACTGACCGTGGACCAACCGGTCCACAACAGGTAGCAAGGGCGCCCAACATTAGGCATCGTGCGCGTCATTGGAGGTATTCGCCATACCGATCTGCCGCAACAGCGCGGGATCGACCTCTAACTTTCTCTGAAGGTTCTTGACCTTCGGATCCTCCGGATTAAACGTGCCATCATGGATAAGTTCGACGTTGGCGATGTCGCCGAATGTGCTACGAAGCACGTCTAGGGCTGACTCCAAATGAAGCGATTGGGCCTGCAGGCATGCGGCATCCAGAGCATCGGCGGCCTTTTTATAGGCCAAACCCACTTGCTCTACTGGTGTCAATCCTTTCAAATCTTCGGCCGGCAACACGCTTAAAACTCTCAGAGCCAGGGAGGCAGCCCCGATATCGTATTTGGCATCGAAAATCGCCACGCTCCGCGCTTTCGCCGCCAATGTTTGCTCCGCCAGATTGGTTAAAGGAGCGGGGTCGCCATCTGGCATGCAGATAAAATAGACCACGTGCTTCTCTTCCGTTTCTTTGAGTTGCTTGGCAAACTCATCGATGGCGCCTCCACCATGACCGACCCGGATAGAAATCTGTCCGTTTGAGCCCACTGTTCTGGCCAAGTTGGAAAGGGCGTTGAAATATGCGGCACCCTGGTCTTTCCGTTCACTTTCTTGAATTGAGGCGTCTACGAAAAAGCTCGGCAGATCCCCATTGAGCAAGCCGGCGATTCGATCCAATGATTTGTCTTCGGTGATGTAATACCATGTCTTCCGTTCTTCTGACGGCAGATTGCCTTGAATATCACCTTGAACACCGAAAAATGCTTTTTTCTCCAGGGAGCTCAGATTCCTGATATCAAGAATGACGCATTTCGCCTTTGAAAGGCTTGACGGCCAATGCTTGGGATCGTTGAATTGGAATGAATCATCACCTATGTGCGCAGGCACGTCACCATTTTTGACCGCGGTGATTCTCACTTTCGGCGCTTGGAGAACCGCCAGTGCATGTTCGACTGATGCGGCGGTCAGCGGAATGTCTTCTGACTGCCAAGATTCAATTAGCTGAGTCAACTCTTTACGCTTTTCACTGGACAGCAGTAGTTGCCGAATGCCAAACGCATCGATGAAATCTCGTTCGGCTGGTCTTTCGGGCAGCGTTAATTCTCCATTTTTGAAATCAATCCTTGTGATGTTCCCTGAGAAACGCACGCGTGAGAGTTCTTCGCCGCCCCACTTCCGCAAGTATTCTTGACAAACAGCCTGCATGTCCCAATTTTTCTCGGCGAACTCATCCCATTGTTGCTCAGGCCGTGGAGCTTGGCACGAGTCTTCGCAGTCAAACCAGGCGCGCAGTGCGCCCAGTTCGAACCATGATGGCTCCCCAACGAACATAGAAATTAGCAAAGAAACAGTTGCTCGGGCGGCGAGCACCTCTGGCGCCCAATTCTGCCGCGCCATGTAAAACGCCCATAACTTGGGAAGCTCGGGGCTTTGTAGGAGAGAAAAGTCCAACGTCTTTTGTAAGGGATACCCTTTCGCCTGATAAAAATCGCGCTGCGCCGGGGTTAAGGATTCCCCGCAGCAGAAGACTCCAAAACCATATCCACGCTGTTTCGTAGATTTAATTGTGTCGTCGAATTGCTTGCGTTGATCCTCTAAGGATTTGAGCAAGCCGTCGCCCGATAATTCTGTGAGGCCCCAGTACACTTCGTCCTGAAACTTGTTGAACGGTTGGCATATTGGTGACGCCGGCGGGAACAGCGTCAGTTCGGAGCGGAGCTTATCCAACTCTGCCAATGGTTGCTGCATCTCAAGAAGATGCTCGCGCACGACTGGCAAGTCAGGCTTGGTCGTTGGAGAACCTTCCGGAGATGCAATTACAGACTCATCGAATTTGATCTTATAGCTAACTCCTGGCTCATGGGTGTAGACGCATGCCTCCAATTCCCGCCACGGTTCAACCTTTGGATTCGATGTGCCCCGAAAATAAATCCACTCTCTTGCGATGCCATTGTTGTCGTTCCATTTTTGCGTGTCGACGAGAACTCCGTTTTTGAATTTCTGGATGCTAAAATCTCCCGAGGGCGGAACGTCGAATTCGCGGTAGATATGCTGTGGCGCAGGTGCGTGGGCGCTAAAATCTATGCAGTTGGCGGAAACCGAGCCGCTATCGCCGGTGATTTCAACCGTCTGTGGATGCACGATGAAGCGCTGGATGTACTTGGGCTCGTCCCCAGCAACATATGCGGCCAGCAATATTGCGGGAAGTAATCCAGCAAGATAGAGACGAACATTTTGTGTCCACATCGTTAGCTCCAATTTTCTTCGACAGCCTCAACGAAGTAGTGTTTTACGCTTTCCAGGCGATCGGTAGTCACTGTTTCCCAGCGTCGGCGAATCGCGGGCGGTAAATCTGCCGCGTCGGCCCTCTTTCTCAGTGCGGCGTCCATAGGATTCAGCACAAACATTAAGATAAATGCCGCCAATCGCTGGGCCGCGTGTTCGCCCTGCATATCCGGATGCTGTCTGGCTGCGAGCCAGGCGTCGATCAGCAGCCCTTGTTTGCTAAGCTCGTAGGGATCTTTTGCCGGCTCACCGAGAAATCTCTCAAGTACAATTACTATCGTTTCAGCCGCCATGAACCGTGCGGGTTGCCATGACTTATCCGGCGTCAGCACAAGAATGGCCGGCTTATCCGAGGAACTGCATTGCGCCGCCGTCTGCCCATCGATTTCTATGAAGCCGTTGCGGAACGTGATTGCCCCCTTGGCCAGCCACTCTGGACACGCCCCAAGTCCATACAAATTTAGCTCGTCGATAGATACTCCGAACGGGATCGTTCTATTGAGCGCGAACTTGGTTTTTACATGGTCTACCCGTATCTTTGTCCAAAGAATATCATGCGGCTCCGTGAGGTCTTCCTGATTCGGAATTCCCTCATTCGCGTGGTCTGGCCCTCCCCCCGTAAGTCTCAGAAGTTGATTGTACTGGAAGAGTTTGCCCACCCATAAGGGCCACTGAGCGGAGTGATCGAAAAGCGATTCAATCTTCAACGTAAACCGATGTAAGCCCTGATCTAGCTTTTCTAGCAATTCGCTAATCAGCGATCTGTCATCATTCAACGTCTGCAAAATCGGAATCGGCTCTGCCTTTGTCCGTAGATAGAAGCGTAACGCATTCGGCCGGGCCATTAGGATCTTTTGCAGTCGCCGGTTCTCCTCCTCGGTGAGTGCCTCCCCGGCGAGAGATCGATACATCAAAACAGCTTCGTCGGGCGGAATGGCCTTTTGCTCAGCTCGCACATCTGCCGCCGCTGCAAGAATTTTGCCTAGATTATTGCTCGACTCACTCATACAAATCTCTTCATTTTCGCGCACAATTTTCGCGTACGTTTTGCAACGCCTGTTCTATCTCCGAAGAGTCCGGCGGAACGGGGGGACCCGCCTCGAATGGTGGCGGCTCTCTCCCTTCCGTACGACAAATATGAATCAGCAAGACATCAAATTCCCTGGCGCTGAGTTCGTTACCCGCGCGTATGGCGAGGTCGTACGCCGGACCGAAGGCCGACAATACACCATCCCAGGCTTTATTATTCAATTCGCTCTTTGAGGTGTCGGTCAGCAGCCCAACGCGCGAAAACGATGGGAGGAACGCCTTTCGGGTGCGACTAAACAGCGTCCTCGTCAAATTCACCGCAGTCACGTCACCGGAAAGATAGGCGATTGCAACGTCCTCGACCTCAATATGGTATTTACACCAGAGGGTGAACCGATCCCGAAAAGAAAGCTCCTGGATGGTTTGCAGAAAGTCTGGGTCGTCATTAAGTCGACGAAAGGGTTCAGCATATAGCGCTTCTACTGGATCACGTTCTTCATCGGCCCCAAGTTGATCTTGCTCGGTAGTGAAGGCAGGTTCATCCATCAAGATACCTTTCCTCTGGACCTTCAGGTAAGTTAATGATTCACTGACCACTACCGCGTTAAGCCAACCTGTAACGCTACCCGTGATCGTGTGGGCGTGTAGATAGAGTTTTAAAAAGGTCGTCTGGCAAACGTCTTCAGCCGCATGCGAGGATTTGCAGATCCGGTATGCTTTACCAAATACCCACGGACGGTGCCTCATATACAGAAATGCAAAAGCGGCATGGGACTCGGCTCCATTTTTTTCGATGAAGCAAGCCAGCAGTTCAGAATCCGAGGCATTTTCGTCCATACCGGACTTCGCGTTAGCAAATCGAACATGGTGGGGAAGCGGAAGAAGCGCATCTTCCGACATCAGCTCTGCGCCGATCATATCCACCTCACTTGCCATTTCACAAATTGTTCCCAGCTCATCATCGTTACCTACAAATTACTGACGCTTACAAGCACCAAAACCTGCGCAAATTGTGGTTTTTTCCAAGATGCCGCACCCAGTCCTCCACGGGCACAACTTCCGGCGCCCGCTGGTGCGACGAAGACGGATATCAACGGTGTCCAATGTCCACGCCGCGCGGCAAAAGTGTCCGGCGCAGCTTTATTGCGCAGGTTAGCGTGTTTTCCGGCATCTAGCCGTTGTCAGGCTGTCTGAGACTGTGTTGGTCGAATCCAGCCGAATCACTGAAAGGAGTTTCACATGAAGTTCAAGTTGCGAAAGGATCTTGTTGGTGGCCTCTTGGCCTTGACATTTTCATTGGGTGGTCCGTCAGTTCATGCCGATTCACCAAAACCATGGGGGCAGACGTTGCCACCACTTCCGTGGAGGTTCAACGACCCCCTGTATCCCAAGGTGCCTCAACCCGGCTTCCCGGGCAATGAGTCGGGGATTATTGTCCCGTTCAATCCGAACAATCCCACGCCAATTCCCCCGGCGGGTGCACCTGGGAACATGTACGGGATTTTTGGCGGATAATGGTCGTTAAGGTGCGATTGCACAGTTTCCAAGCAGATGGAGGCCCTGTCAGCGATGGCGGGGCCTTTTTTCATTTCTGCGAGACTCGGCAAAAGTTGTTATAATCGAGGATATTTCGATGGCCTTAGTCAATTCTTTGATTTCGTGCGCAGGGAGTCACATCGACATTTCTCTTTTATTAATAGTAATTCCGCCTTTCTTTGGAAAGTACGATCCAAAGCGCAGGTTGGCCGGACTGCAGCGATCATCTCTTAGCTGGTCCAGACTATGAATTCAGAAAAACCCACGGCAGCGGCATGCTACGCAAAACTGGATGAAGCCTATCAGTTCCTTAATTCCGCTCTCTTTGAAGGAACCCTTCCGAAATGCTTCATCAACCTGCAGCGACATCGACTTGCGGTGGGGTATTATGCCGCTCGCCAGTTTACCGGTCGCCATGATCCAAGTGAAATCGCTGAGATCGCCCTCAATCCAAACACGTTTGTGGCACAAACGGAATTGGAAATCCTTTCGACTCTTGCACACGAAATGGCTCATTGCTGGCAATACCATTTCGGTCGTCCGGGCAGACGCGGATACCACAATAGAGAATGGGCAAAAAAAATGCTTGAAATTGGCCTCCACCCGTCCACTACTGGCCAACCCGGAGGCGACGAAACCGGCGAGCGTGTAAGCCATTACATTCTTCCCGGGGGGAAGTTTCAGATGGCCGCCGAGAATTTCCTGCGCTCCTCGGGTTTTCAAATTGACTGGCAAAGCAAGCCCTCGAACCACGGCCGCAATAAGCAAAAATTCTCGTGTCTGCGATGCGAGCAGAGCGCATGGGCAAAACCTTCAACAAAGCTGATTTGCGGTATTTGCCAACGTCCGATGGATCGATGTTGAACAGAGACTCAACGCGATGCCGCTCGACTACCGCCGGTTCGCATGTCAAACCTTATCAGCGGCTGCGGCTTCGAGACCCGCGAATGCACATGCAAGCCGATCAAGTATCGGGTGAAGCAGAATGTAGCGAGTTCCTTCACCGAGTTCAGTAGAGCCACCTCCCGGCACCGTTTCAAATCGCTGCGATGTGTACAGCGTTACCAACCCTTCAACAGCCCATACGGCGAGTTCGTACCGTTGCAGGCGAATGGCTGCCGGAACGAAAACACCGCCGATGTAACCGGCGGTCGCGAATACATCATTAACTGAGGCGGCATCACTAGAATCGCGCATCAAACGCAAATACGCCTCGAGCCTTTCGGCGCTGCCTACAATAGCACGATCAACGCGTTCGGGCACTGAGGACGTCTCTCCGGCATGATCTAGGTCGGACACACCTCGCAAGATATTCTCGCGGTTTAAACACCCAAAGGCATGCGGATCACACAGAACGTTTTGCATGAGCAGAACATCACTCTCCGACAGCGCCGTATTTGCGCGCTGAATGAATGGAATCCAAAAATTATGGACACGTTCGGTCGCTATTTTGACCACGGCCTTCCTTAGAGGGTCTCCGTGGGTAGCATCTACTTCGGACATTGTCACCTCTTTGGTCATAATCAAAATGGACCCTTCTGAAGCCAACTAATACAACGCGCAATCCAATATTACGCCGAAGGGGGTGCCGCCGCTGCCATCTGAATGGCTCGACGAATGACTGAAGCGGGAACCTCTCCTTGTAAGCGTGTTATTAGAGCCAGGTTCCCCAGACTTTGGCGCACGCATGGCGACATCAATTCTTCGGGAATCAGATGACAGACATGCCTCAGTAGTCCGCGCACCTCATAGCGAAAAGATTCGACGTCACTTGACGGCGATGACTCAATCCGCGCCGCGATAGGGGAAAATACATTGGTTGCGTCCATTTTATTTCCTTCCGGCGGGTTTGCCGCCTGAGAAGACCAACATCACTCCACTACGAACGTCGTTGGGCCATTTCGGCTCATGACGCTCATAATATTGCCCCACGGCAGGAATTCGTTCTTCGACGAGATGGCACCGACCCGATCAGAGTGAGGCGGTCACATTCTCGCTCAGGCGCGGCAGTGGCTCTCGTTTCCCCTCTTCGATTAGCTCAACCGCGTATGCGGTGATAAAGCAAGAAGCCACGGGATATGCGGACTGTTTGGGCATCCGCAGTGTGAACCCTGCATTGCCCCACGGGGTCAACGACACCACACGATCAATCGAGGGTTGCTCCGGTAATCCCTTGATTAACAACTTGAAGCGCGCATTCTGTCCACTCGAATTGCGCAGGTGAAATCGCCAGGTCGATGGAAATCGACGGACTTCCTTGCATCGAAAGCTGACATGGTAAGGAGTGCTAGTTTCAGTGTTCCAGAGTGGTTTAAAGCCCCGCTTGATCAGCCGCTGGCGCTTCTTAGACAGCATTGTCACGTTGCAGTTCATCTTAAATCTCCTAAAAAGGACCATTGTCTGTGCGTGACTTTTCCGAGTCACCGCAGACAAGAGTCACGGCAGCGGCGAAACCTGCGTTGAAAAAGTGGAAAAAAGGAAGATTTCAATCTAATTTCGGAAGGGCGACTCATTTGCCCAAACGGTGATTTCTGAAATACGGTAGGCTTTGTGCACACTGATCTAAAAACCTTCGATCCGAGTAGGAGCGATAGACCGTAAAGTCTGGCACAATTACATTAGCTCAAGCGAAAAAATTGTCAGTCTGGAACAATCGAGCGATATACACCAGCTTTCGCGATTGAGTTCAGCTTCTTATTTGTGAGTTTGTTCCAAGTTTCGCTCGCCAATCGAAATTCCGTTCCCGGCGGCAGCTTGGAGAAATCCAACCAGTCCGATGAAGGAATATGACTGGGGTCATCTTCGCCAACGATTATGATTCGAAGGTTTTTCACTATTCTGAGGACGGCATCCCATGAGTACCCGTCCCATCCCGCAGGTTGCAAGGGTATTCGCCGGCCCATCACGTAGACCATCTCGCCGCGGCGATATCCCCCGATAATGTGGAACACCCAATTCAAGCCATTATGCACGACCCACAACCTTTCGTTCTTTGGAATCGAATGCGGTTCGACGGCGTCATTTCGGTGTTCTCCGGCGGGCTGGCTGACAGCGACATCGAGAATCCAATTTATCACTTCGCACCAAGGAATGCTCAGTGGCAGGATAAAACTTTGACTACGACCGCAAAATGGACATTCAACTGTCGCGGAAAAATGCGGCTCCTTCATCGCGGCGCGCTTGAGAATTGACCCTTGCACTGCAACTTGATCGGTGATGGAGATGCCACGCTTGCACTTGATGCAGAGCGTTGATTTGACTCGTTTCATGAAAAATTCAGGTAGTATCATTTCAAGTTTCCTTTCAAGGTTGAGAGCGCAACAGAAAGCCGCCGTGATAACACGGCGGCTTTCATGATCAGTTGCACAATTTAAAGATGAGCTATCAACTTGGAGTGGACGACTGAATGCAACTTGGGATCGTGCTGGACACCAGTGATTCGAGGTTTTCCAGTTTGATCAAGCCTCGACGTCTTATTTCTACAGCGGACAGCCCAGTCCGTGCATGAACATATGCAATCATCGCTGTGTCCACTGCAACTCCCAGCGACTCAGCAACTTCAATCCACGGATGTCCTGCATCACGAAGCTGAGTTGCACTGTTTGCGATACACTTGTACTTCGTCTGTTTACCGCCTCTTTGATCGGGCCGCGGGACAGCCAGCATCTCGATTGTGCCAGATATTTCGAAAATCCACTTTCGTAAGCTTAGGAGGTCCAAACCATATGATTCTGGAGTTTTCCCCGCCGCACGGGCTCTGTCTGAAAGCACGGGGATCAGATTGTTCTTAAATGCTGCAACCCAAAGGCGATGCTTCTTACCAGGCACTTCATGGGCCATCACAGATATCGGACCGGTGAGCCGCCGGAGAACGGGCCCCGCAACTTCGGGCGCCTGATTTAGAACCTCCCGGAGTGAAGAAATGAGATTTTGAATGCCTTCGACGGTTAGAGGTGGCGGCGGCTGACCGTTGAATGCATCTATTTCACGAAGCTTGGATCGCAGTTGCGAGAGTTGCCGATCGCATTGCTCGATGCGGTTGACAATCGACGTGACTGCTTTGGTAGAACGAGTTGCGATGGAATCCGTCAAAGCCTCAATTTCGCTCGAGACTCGCCTGATTTCATCTTGAAGTGGGCCGGTATCAACTTTACTTCTGGCGGCTTCCTCTGCCAAATAGTTGTTTGCCAATACGACTAGCCGATTAGCTGTTTCGGAAGTCAGCAACTGATCACGTATGTAAGCTAGAATGGCCTCTTCGACAAACGCCGCCTTCTTGCTTCGCAACTTGCAGCCCGCGATATGTCTCTGACCATTTGTGCAACGAAAAAACTTGGTCACTCCTCCACGTCCCAGGGTCAAAGGAATACCGCAATGAGCGCAAATGATATTGCCGCTCAAAATGGTTTTCGGAAACAACTGCATCTTCTTGACTGGACTGCGATTTTTTAGCGGGGAGGCATCGCGCACTGCCTGACATCGGCGCCGAGCGGCCTTCCAAAGCTCATCCGAAACAATGCGCCATTCCGGCTTTTTGATGATCACCCATTCCTTGCGTGGGCGCTCGACATCCCTTGACTTGCCCGTTTCGGGATCGGTAATAGTTTGCTTACGGTTGAAGATGTACACGCCAATGTAAACGGGATTCTTGAGCAAGGTGCGAATGTCGAGCGGCCACCAATTGTTTTTTCCGCCGACTTTCAAGGTGTTAAATACCTCCCTCACCTTTTCGTAACTCTGATGTTCGATGCCAACCATCCGGAATGCCATTTCCACGAAAGGCGCCGTCGTCTCATCGATGACGCGATGCTTCAGCACCTTGTCCCATTTGCTGGTTTGCTCAACCCCGGAGGCATCGAGCACTGGGACCAGCTTATATCCAAACGGGGGTTTACCGGTTGATGTACCTCGTCGGGCGGTACCTATCATGCCGGCGCTTACACGATGGCGTGTGTTACCAATCAATATTTGGCTGCACATCGACATCCCCATCAGTTGCATGTCCGCATGCGAACTGTTGAGATCAAATCCATCAGCCACCCCGATAATGTTTCGGCGAGCATTGCGAAACAACCTCGCGAGCCGGTGAGATTCGATAATGTCACGACTGGCTCGAGTCATGTCGTACACATAAAGCGTCTGAATAGCCGCCGGCCCAGTCGCCACAATGATTAGATCTTTAGCCATCAAGTAGCCTCGCCGAATAGCAAGAGTTCCTGACACGCTTGAGTCGGCTAGGACGTATTCCCAGGGAATAAATTGCTGGTGGGTGCGCGCTGCAGCTAAGATATTACTCAATTGATCGTCAAGGCTGCGGGGATTGGAGTTCTCGCAAGAATATCGCAGATAGCACGCGGATAGTCCTTTCCCTGAGAAGGTGTCAGCCACTATCGCCGGCATTGTGAACGGCGCGGCGTTGCCACTCAAAAATCGATCCGCGAAATCTTGCGCTAATCGTTCCGCCTGATCGGAGCGATTAGCAGGCAGCAAGTTGTCGAATGTCGCTAATACCGGCCAATGTCGATGCTGCTGTTCCAAATAGACCGCAGCCAGTCTGATTAGATCAACACGGCTCGGCAAGCCGCGCTCTTGCCGTTTACGGCATGTGCGGGTTCGAAGAGGCTTTTGATAACCTGCCGAATTGGCGTCATTGCCAACGGAAAGCTGTTCTTCACTTCGCTGCTTTTTCGCTAGGACGTTTGCCAACTGTTGGGAATCATCGGGCACCTTTGGGAAAGATGGTTTAGGTGCAAGTGGTTGGCCACACTCCTCATCGGTAACCTTTGGGAACTTTTGGGAACTATCGGGAAAGGTCCCATTCAAATGCGGGGCTTATTTTTTTGCCACACACGAAACCGATCACCGCTGCGAGCCAACGGCAGGTTCTCGGGTCCCCAGCAATCAACGACCCCTTTTCCCAGAAGTTGAGAATTGCGGCTTGATTGGGCGCGGGAGACCAAAAGGTCGAGCGTGGAAGCACGCCTAAGCCGAGATTCGAAAATAGCTATTAAACTTTTGTGATAAGTGCATCTATTTCAACCATTTGAAAAACCGCCAAAATAGCGAATCCACGGGAAAATCGAGGTTTTATACGTTGATTTACGTACGTTTATCAGCGTAAAAGTTTAAGGGTTGTTGAACACGGTTATCTTGGCGAGTCGGTCGATTAATCGGGTTGGCGTGAAGACGGTGGTCGTGGTGTCTTCCGAGAGATCGGGCGGGTATCAATGATGGCCCCTTTTTTGACTCCTTTTCGTCTCTCCCCTTTTCGTCTCTGGAACGGATTTAATTTTTGAGTGATTCGGCCGCGTGCCGCGACGTCATAGTATAGGCGTTGAATTGGAGCTCAGCGAATGGACTCGGACGGGCAACTTGTCAGGCGGATTCAGTCTGGCGACCGCCAGGCCTTTGCGCTTCTTTATAACCGGCACCTGCCGTCGGTGTGGCGGTACGTTTACGGTCAGCTTCGCGGGGACGATCAAACGTGCCGCGATGTTGTGAGCGAGACGTTCCTTGCGGCGATCCGCGGCCTTGGTAGTGGTCCTCAGCCGGTTGATAACGTAGGTGGCTGGTTGATCGGCATCGCACGCCACAAGCTTCATGACAGCCGTCGCTCGGGTGCGAGGCAGACCGGACAGGATTAACGGGAAGTGGCCTCACTCGAAGGAGATCCCGCTCTCGCGGCAGAAACAGCAGACACACGTCAGGCAGTTGCCGAGGTGATGGATCAGATGGATGACATGGAGCGGACCGTTTTGGAGTGGAAATATATCGAGGAGCTGTCCGTGCATGAGATGTCCCAACGATTAGGTCGCACCGACAAAGCCATAGAGGGCATACTTTACCGGGCCCGGAATTCATTCCGCAAACTATTCAGTGAGACACACCAGGTTAAGCCCTGAGACGAAAGGAGACAGTCATGAACTCCAGCGATCAATACGATGACGCCCTCGCGGACCTGCTCAAAGTGAGGTACGCGGCGACGCCGGACGCTGGCTTTACCGAGCGCCTGCTGGCTCAATTGCAGGCCCAATTGCCGGGTCGGCAACCCGCCCGGCGGCTGTACCGCCGCATGGCGGTCGCGGCGAGTCTGGCGGCGGCAGTCATAACCTGTACGACCCTTTATCTGCGAAGCCGGCCCGCCGGTCATCCTGTGGCGGTTCTCGTGCCGAAGCCGTCGCCGGCCATCCCCGGTGATGCTGCCGGCGGCACAGCCACGATGAGCACCCTCAGTTTAGCCCAGGTGGTCGGCGGTGCGCCGTTGATCGTGCGTGCACGTGTCGCTGAGTGGAAGCCACCGCTCGTGCGGTACACCATCTCATACATTATTTACGGTGATTGTGACGACAAGGTTATTACAGTGGACTTATCAGGCATACTGCCCTTTATGCGACAGGAGTCGCACGACAGATTGAAGCGCCAGATCGGCAAGGAACCAACTGACGCCGCGATAGACGCCGAAGTATCAAGGGATGGCGGTATGGGGTTGGACCTCAACCACGATACGATTCTCCTCCTGGCCACTCATGGCGTGACGTACGAGCGCATGGGCGGCGGTTACGACGTGCCGCCCAAATTCCGCCTCGACGATTACGAGGATCGGGTCATGAAGACCATCGCCGACGGCTCGGCCTTTGAGCCCCAGCCCTGGCGCGTCGCTGACGTGCAATTGATCGTCCGCGCAGAACTTTTACAGGTCGGCGTTGCGGAATCCAGGTGGAAGATAACCCGGGTTATCAAAGGGGATGACAAGGCTTCCACCTTGGTCCTCGACGACCAATTCTTCCGTCGCCGTGCCCAGGCGATTGTCGCCTACAAGGCGCGGCAGGCTTCGACATCTCCGACAACGCACGCTGCTGCTGCCGAGTCCACGGCGCGCCTGGTTGACGCCGAAACGGCTCGCCTGATGAGCTCCGAGTTAGTTGTCCCCGAGGAGGCGATTCTCTTTGTCGATCAGGTTCAGTTGGCCGCGGATTCTGTCACTGGCCGCCTGCGATACGGGGCCTACCGGAATCAGCAGAAGGAGAAGCTGGACAAGCTACAGGACGCCATACTCCGTCCGGGCGGATCGAAGGAGTGATGGGTTAATGACGGGTGGCATGGCCGGGGCAGAATAAATGGGACGCAGCTAATATTCACCTCCGACAATAGAGAAGCCCGCATTTGCACGCGGGACTTCTTGTTTGCCACGAGCGAACCAATCTCGAGTTTCACGCCACCAAATCCAGCGGATCTGACCCATTCCCCGAAATGCGCCGCCACATTCGCCGCAGATGTTCACGGCGATCCTGATCGCTTTGCTGCTGCTGTGATGAGCGGTCGTCCCGCTGCTGCCCGTTGGAATCGTTTTGGGACTTTTGCTCCTTCGGCGTCTGCTGCACGGAGATTTTTTCCACGGAAACGCCTTGCGCTTCCAAGGCGGTTTTGAGTTGGCCCAGACTATGGCTCAGCAGGCGAGTGGCATCGTCGTTGGAAGTTTGAAACGTGGCGTTCACGACGCCATTGCGCACATCCACGCTGACCTGCAGGGCTCCGAGTTCCGGCGGATCGAGCCGCAATTGTATCGTCCCGCCTTTGGGCAAGAGCGCGGTGCGAACGCTGGTGACGATGTCGGCATGGTTCGCCTCGGTGAAACGGGCGGTGGCGTTAGCGGGCGTTGCATTGGCGGCAGCGGCTTGGCCGGCGACGGTGGTTGGCGCGTTACCGGCTGCATGGACCGGCAACGCCGCGGCTACCGTGGTGGCGGCGTCGAGCGGCACCGGCTGGGCTGTCGTATCATTCGCCTTGGCCGTGGCGGGATCAGCGGCAGCAGTATTATCCGAGGATGCCGCGGTGGCGTTTTTGGTCATCCCCTTGTTGGCCGCGGCGGCGTTAGCCTGAACGGCTTGCGTGCCGGGATCTTCGTCGGCTGTGTCGACTGTCGCATCGGATTCATCGGTGGCGGCTTGCTGAGCCGTATCGGTGGTCGCTGTAGAACCCGCGGTTACGTTGGCTTGCGGCTGCGCCGGGCCGAGTTGAACTTGCGCGGCGTGAGTGGTGGCAGATGCCGCGGATTGAGTAACCGGGTTCGATGCAGTGACGGCAACAGCGCCGCCATCCCCAGCGGCAAGTGGAATCATCTTCTCGTTGGGGAGTCCCGGCATAGACCTACGAAGCTCCCCTTTGGCCGGCATCAGCACACCCGGCTCGTCGGCCTGCTCTTGCGGCTCATCGTTCGGCTGTCCATCGCTGGAAACCGGTGATTCCTCTTCGTCGGAACTGCCGGTTTGTTGAGCATTGTTACGCCGAACAGTGCTGGATTGAGTTTGCGCGGTGGTGCCGGCCGCAGCACCGGTCTTGCCTTGTTTACTTCCGCCTGGTTTGGGCGCAGAAGCAACGGCAGTGCTCGGTGAATTATTGTTCGGCGGTTGCGTCGAATGTTGGGCCGATTTGAGCTGCTCATCGAAATCAGTGTTGCCGGCGGAAGCGGAGCTGCTCTGCCGATTGGCCGAGGAGGACGGCGGATTCAGGAGCAAATTGGTCACTGGCCGGGTCATGACGCGGTGATTCCTCTTTACGGTTTCGGGCCGGCGCTGGCGGCGGCGGCTTTGTCATCCGGAGGCGCTTGACGGATCAATTCCATCCAGTGCTGCACACGATCGGTTTCCTGCGGCGTCTTGAATTCCTTGAGCACCTTGGCCGCCCGGGACGCATCCATCGCCCGCAGATATTTGGTCACCGTGGCATCATCCAGCGTGGCGAAAACATCCTTCACTTGCTTGGTCGGCATCGAATCGTACAGGGCCAGGCTCTCTTCAAAACCTTTGTCTTCCGTCTGATCTTTCAGGACCTTCTCGCGCTGGTCGAGATCTTTGCGTTCGGCGAGCATGGCGGTGCGATCCGCTTGCAGTTTTGCCTGCTCGCTTTGAATCCGGGCCAGCACATCGGCCATATCGCGCTGACGGCGATCAAGCAAGGCGGTTTGCGCATCGAAGGTCCGCTGCATGAATTCCACCTGCTCGCCTGCAGGCCGGCCGGAGACGCTGGCCAATAACTTTTCCAGTCGTAATGTCGGCTGTGTGGTGGCGTCTGGAACATCATTTTTGTCTTCCGCCACCGCCTGCGTGGTCGCCGGGTACATTACTGCCTTGATGGCGGCAATTTTTTCCTTGTTCAAACCGCCTGTCTTAAACAGGTAGCCGATAGCGCCGACGCTGGCCAAGAAGTTCAGGGCCAGGGTTAACATCAGTACGGTGAGGAGTTTTTTCATGGGTTCACTGCTAACTGTATTCGTCGTTGCGGTAGCTCATTTGCATGGCCACTTCATCCAGGGCGATATTTTCCTTGCGATGTATCTCGGCATTCCAGGCATCTAAGTGTTTTTCTCTGAGCTTTTCGATCGCCTTGAAATCACGGGCTGCGGCGAGCAGCAATTTACGCGCCGCCTCGAGCCGAACCTGCACCGCCGCCATTTTTTGGGCGATGACCATCACTTGCCGCTGCGCCGAGGCGATATAACGGCGATGGGCGGAGATAAACGCCATGTCCAGCCGGCCCCGCAAATGGTGATCGCGCGTTTCCTGATTGCTCGTTTGCACTTCAGTGGTCAATCGCTGCAACTCATTTTGCAACGCCGCCATCTCACCCTGGATCACCGCCACGTCGCGCTGCCGTTGCCGCTCGATGTCATGGCGATATCGCAAAACGCCTTCGAGTTGGAAAACAAACTTTGCCATGGTGCTTTTTCAATCATGCCGTGGCATTGGCGACCGGCCGTTTGAGATTTTTCGCCGCCTGGGTACGCAGCGACTTTTCGGTCAGGTCAATCCACGCGGCCAGCTCCTGCAATTGCTGCGCGGACTGCTCCAGCGTTGCCGACTGATTGGGTGCTTGCTGCAGAAACTGGATAATTCTCGCACGGCTTTGCACGGCCAAGTCATATTCGAGATTGGCGCCCGGAGCGTATGCGCCGATGTTCACGAGATCTTCGATGCTTTGGTATGTGGCCAGCAGCGACAGCACCCGCACCGCGGATTTCACCTGGGTTTCGGGAACCACATCCGGCCGCACACGGCTGATGCTTTGCAGCACGTCGATGGCCGGGAAATGTCCTCGCGTGGCCAGTTTACGATCGAGCCAGATGTGGCCGTCGGTGATTCCCTTCACTGCATCTGCGATCGGCTCAT
>Ga0302182_10000387_pt1 | contig 28587 bp, 24 predicted proteins | sample I_Palsa_N3_1_FD_198781 | JGI IMG/M metagenome (GOLD analysis project Ga0302182, IMG submission 198781) | Peat permafrost microbial communities from Stordalen Mire near Abisko, Sweden - I_Palsa_N3_1 | ecosystem: Environmental > Terrestrial > Soil > Palsa > Peat permafrost | place: Sweden...
CTTGCCCATGGCTATTCCACATGATGGCGATCCATGGCCCGACCGATCGTGAGACCTCGTTTGAGACTGACCGTGCCGCCTTTATTGGCCGCGGCCATACCGCAGCCGATCCGCAGGCGTTAAAAGCCTCCGGCCCACTGGGCAACAGCGCCGGACCGGTGCTGGACCCTATCATCGCTATCCGCCAGCGCGTGGTGCTCAAACCCGGCATTCCGCTGATCATCGACATGGTGTACGGCATTACCGAAGAGCGGCACCTGAGCCTGGCGCTGATGGAAAAATACCGGGATCATAATATTGCCGATCGTGTATTTGAGATGGCCTGGTCACACAGCCAGGTGACGCTGCGCCAGATTAACGCCAACGAAGATGACGCCAATCTGTTCAACCGGCTGGCAAGCGCCGTACTGTTCCCCAGCGCCGAACTGCGTGCCGATGCCCAGACGCTGGCCCGCAACCGGCGTGGACAATCGGGCCTGTGGGGCTATGCGCTCTCAGGCGATCTGCCGATCGTACTGCTGTCGGTAACCAATAATGAAAATATGCTGATGGTGACCTCACTGATTCAGGCGCACAACTACTGGCGTCTGAAAGGACTGAGCGTCGATCTGGTGATCCTCAGTAACGATCAGGGCGGCTATCAGCAGGAGCTACACAACGAGATCATGAGCCGCGTGGCGGCCGGGGCAGAGTCCAGCCTGATTGACAAACCCGGCGGCATTTTCGTGCGTAAAGCCGAGCACATGACCTCCGAGGACCGCACCCTCTTAATGAGCGTGGCGACTATCCTGATTGATGACAGCAAAGGCAGCCTGCTCGATCAGGTCAATCAGAAATTGCAGATAACGCAAAGCAATCAGACGGCGCTGGTGCCACAGCCCAACCTGCCCGCTAACCGCGAGTCACCGCGTGAGTTCGACACCCAACCACTGGCCTTCTTTAACGGCTTAGGCGGCTTCTCGCCGGACGGACGTGAGTACCAGATCCTGCTCGGCGAGGGGAAAAACACCCCGGCGCCGTGGTCCAACGTCATCGCTAACGCCAGTTTCGGTACGGTGATTTCCGAAAGCGGCCAGGCTTACACCTGGTTTGAGAATGCCCATGAATACCGCCTGACGCCGTGGGAGAACGACCCGGTCAGCGACAGCTCCGGTGAAGCTTTCTACCTGCGCGATGAAGAGAGCGGCGAAGTCTGGTCACCGGCGCCACTGCCGGTACGCGGCAAAGGGGAGTACCTGACGCGCCACGGTTTTGGTTACAGCATCTTCGAGCACCGCCAGAGCGGCATCGACAGCGAGCTGACGGTGCTGGTGGCCGAACATGCGCCGGTCAAACTGTTCATCCTCCAACTGAGCAACAACTCCGGACGGCCGCGCAAACTGTCGGCCACCGGATACGTTGAGTGGATCATGGCCGATCTGCGCGCTAAATCCGCCATGCACATCGTCACCCGCGCCGGTCCGAACGACCGCGGTTGCAGCGTGCTGGCCACCAACCACTACGGCAGTAACGGCTCCGAACGCACCGGCTTCTTCGCGGTAACCGGCGTCCACTGCTCAGTCAGCGGCGACCGCCGCGAGTTCCTTGGCCGCAACGGATCTCCGGCCTCCCCCGCCGGCATGTTGCAGCAAAGGCTGTCGGATAAAACCGGCGCGGCACTCGACCCTTGCGGCGCGGTGCAGTCTGCCACCACGATTATCGATGGCGATCAGCGTACTTTCGTCTTCGCCTTAGGGCTGGGACAGAACGCGCAGGAGGCTGAGCAGTTGATTGGTCAGTTCCTCGATGAAGGCAAGGCGCGCAGCGAACTGGATAATATTCACCATCACTGGCATCAGGTGCTGGATAAAATTCAGATAACCACGCCGGAACCGGCGGTTAACCTGCTGGCTAACGGCTGGCTGATTTACCAGACGCTGGCGTGTCGCATCATGGCACGCAGCGGTTACTACCAGTCCGGGGGCGCGTTTGGTTTCCGCGACCAGTTGCAGGATACGCTGTCGCTGACCCACGCGGCCCCGGAACGGATGCGCGAGCAGATCCTGCTGTGTGCTTCACGCCAATTTGCCGAAGGCGACGTCCAGCACTGGTGGCATCCGCCATCCGGTAACGGCGTGCGCACCCGCTGCTCGGATGATTACCTGTGGCTGCCGCTGGCAATGTGTCACTACATCGACGTGACCGGTGACACCGGCATCGCGGAGCAGCCGGTCGGTTATATCGAAGCGCGTCTGCTGGCCCCGGAGGAGGAGTCATTCTACGAACAGCCGACGCTCAGCCAGCTTAATGAATCTCTGTTCGAACACGGTGTACGCGCCATTAAACATGGCCTGAACTTCGGCAAGAACGGCCTGCCGCTGATGGGCGCCGGAGACTGGAACGACGGCATGAACAACGTCGGTATCAAGGGTCAGGGAGAAAGCGTCTGGCTCGGGTTCTTCCTTTACAACGTGCTGCAACGCTTTGCGGCGCTGGCCGAACGGTTGGAGCGTACTGACATCGCAGCGCTGTGCCAGCAGCAGGCCGCCACGCTGAAACAGAACCTGCACGACAACGCCTGGGACGGTGAATGGTATCTGCGCGGTTATTTCGACAGCGGAGAAACGCTCGGTTCGCATCTTAATAACGAGTGCCAGATTGACGCCATCGCCCAGAGTTGGTCAGTGATTTCCGGTGCGGGCGACCCACAGCGCAGCCAGCAAGCGATGAAAGAGCTGGATGCGCGACTGGTCGACGACGAGACCGGGCTGATCAAATTGCTGACCCCGCCGTTCAACGGCGACGGACCTAACCCCGGCTATATTCGCGGTTACCTGCCCGGCGTGCGTGAGAACGGCGGTCAGTATACGCACGGCGCAATCTGGGCGGTGATGGCCTTCGCCGAGATGGGCGATATCGAACGGGCCTGGCAGCTAATGCGGCTTATCAACCCGATCAACCATAGTCTGACGGCCGATGCGGTTGAACGCTATAAAGTCGAACCGTACGTGATCACCGCCGACATCTATACCGTTGACCCGCATAACGGCCGCGGCGGCTGGAGCTGGTATACCGGTTCCGCCGGCTGGACCTACCGGCTGATCACCGAGTCACTGCTCGGCATCAAACGCCACGGCGGGTTTATCTCCATCAACACCCGCCTGCCTGCCGACTGGCCGCAGGTCACCCTGACTTACCAGCAAGGCAGCAGCCAGTATCGGATCACCGTCAAACGCGGGGAAGGAGACTACCGGGTCACCATGGATGAACTACCGCTGGCCGACGGGATGATCCCGCTGACCGATGACGGGACTAACCATGTGGTAGAGGTGTGGTTGGCGGGGTAGCGACTGACGGGCCATGCACGTCGCATGGCCCCGATGCCAAGTCTCAGATCCGGCGACTTCAGAAAGAACTGAAGCGGGTTACTGACGAGAGAGGCATACTAAAAAAAGCCGCGTACTTCGCAAAACTGTCCAACTAAGGTACGCCTTTATCCGTGACAACAGCCACAGGTACTGATTCACTCTGATCAGGGCAGTCAATATACAAGCCATGAGTGGCAGTCGTTCCTGAAATTACACGGTCTGGAAGGCAGCATGAGTTGTCGCGGTAACTGCCATGACAACGCGGTTGCGGAAAGCTTTTTCCAGCCACTGAAACGCGAACGGATAAAGAAAAAGATCTAAAGAACGCGGGAAGAAGCCCGCAGCGATGTTTTTGATTACATCGAAATGTTTTTATAACTGTTGGCGTCGGCATGGTTCACGTAAACAGCTGCCACCTGCTGAATATGAAAACCAGTATTATCAACGGCTCGAAAGTGTCTAGATTATCCATGGCGATTCAGTTCGAGTTATTCAATAAAGCCTCTTCGAGGTTATATGCTCATCTTAGAGGTATATAGTAGGCATGCCCATTTCAATACATCTGTTTCGGTAAAACTTGCAAATTGTTCTCCATTTCATAAGAAAATACAGGGTTCATTTAAAAAAAGACTAAGCCATGGCTCTCCCCGAGCCTTATGATATTCTTAGGTATTAGTAGTGAATAGCCCCGAAACTATACAGGCTTTTACGTGGCGTGAGGATCAACATGCCCGGGAACTCTTCCGCCATTTCAGCTTGTAGTGCAATCTCCATATCCTCTGGCGAAAATAAAGGAGAAAACGCCTCATGTGGCACAAAATACTCGTTTGTGTACCACATTATGAACTCATATTAATTCGTAAGAAGTTTCATCAGGATGTACCTTTTATGATTAGTATGTGTACTCTCCTGTTAAATATTTAACAAACAATAACATTGCAGTGTAAAATCGCTTTACATATTAGCTTCAAGAAATTGACACATTGTGGCGTCTTCAATATCTTATGGCGTGAAATATCGTAATTTGACAGAGCCTTCAGGTTAGAGTGGCGTAGCGGAAAGAGATGTTTCTATCGGTTTACGGTTGAAACCCTTTACTCAAAATGTTACGCCAGTATTCTGAATACTAAAGAATTATTTCACCAATGACCAAACGCTTGCCGGGATTTTATCGAAATTTTTTCCGACCGTTAGTTCAGCCAACCGGTGGTCAACAGCTGAGTTAAATGCCTCATCCCGCGAAGCGGGCGTGTCATTATATTTATGATATTCAATGATTTTCTCTAATGTTTCAATATCTTGGCAGTGGCGCAGTTTCATAAGCCAATCAAGTTTATTCATTTTAGCATCCTCATATAATAAACTCTCACGAATAGAAAATGATATCTTAAACAATAACTTTTACTGCCACCATGGATTTCAATAAATAAAACAAACACAACAATTCACTTTTACACTTTAAGTGCACTTATGGTCAAATAAAATATTGATGGGGTAATAAGACCTATGGATAATGCGCACATCAGGTAAGTAATCGTATGGAAATAAGACCTATCAATAGAATGCCAACTCTCAGAGTTGTGTCTATTAATAAATCTCAAATTCATTTTTTACCTGTCAGTTTGTTATAAAAAAGAAAGTTAATTCTCACCCAGGAAACGTCGGGGAAATATCAGAACATCTGATAATGCCAATCTATTTTGGTCACCGGCTAAGTTAATCAAAAAGGAATATAGCATGAAAAAGAATCTTATTGTTGCTGCAATCGTATCATTATCTGCACTGTCTGCTGCTTCTGCTTTTGCAACCGATGGCCAGGTAAATTTCAAGGGCGAGATCATCGATTCAGCATGTACCGTAGCAAATACGCCATCAGCACCACTGGATGTGACTTTGGGGCAGGTGCCTAAGTCTTCATTTACTGCTGCTGGCGATACTGCATCACCAACTAAGTTCACCCTGAAGCTGACTAACTGCCCTAAAACCGTCACTAAAGCTTCAGTGAAGTTTGATGGTACTGCTGCAAACGGTGACAACAACGTGTTAGCTCTGACCCAGGAAACTGGCGTTGCTACAGGCGTTGGCGTTCAAATCACTGATTCAAGTGATAAAATTCTGCCACTGTACACCGCATCAGCTTCTTACCCACTGGTAGAAACAGCTGAAAACAGCCTGAACTTCGTAGCACGTTACATCTCTACAGCCAGCACTGTAACTGCAGGTCCTGCAAACGCAGTAGCAAGCTTCACCGTAAATTACAACTAAGATTTGCCACGTTATTTAACGTGTTAACACCTAAACCGGTGCAGTGAATGCACCGGTTTAGATTACCTACTCTTTCGTGGAAATGAAAAAATGAAATTAATACCAACCCTGTTAACGGCCGCTTTGCTTTTTTCAGCAGGTGTGACCCATGCCGGTGTTCTCGTTGGCGGAACCCGTCTTATTTATAACGGAGCGAAGAAGGAGTCTTCACTGAGCGTCAACAACCCGGACAAAGTCCCATATTTAATCCAGTCATGGATTGAAACTACGGGTGGTGGTGCTGAGAAAGCCCCCTTCATGATCACACCGCCACTATTTCGCCTGGATGGTGGGCAAGATAATGTACTACGCCTGGTACGCACCGGGGGCGATTTGTCAGAAAGTCAGGAAACAATGTATTGGCTTAACATCAAAGCTATCCCTTCCTCGGTTAAACAACAGGATCGGAATACCTTACAGGTAGCAGTAAAAACGCGAATTAAACTTATTTATCGCCCGCAAGGTATTAAAGGTGTCCCTGAAGAGATGGCACAAAGTTTGAAGTGGCAGGTCACAGGGAAAGAGATAAAAGTAACGAACCCTACGCCGTTTTATATGAATTTCATGCAGGTAAAACTCGGCAATACCGAAGTTAATGATGCGACCTATGTTGCACCAATGAGCAGTGCAAGCTTTGCAATTCCGGCAGGAGCATCAGGCAATAATGTTCAGTGGAAAATTATCAGTGATTACGGCGGCATCGGACCGGAGCACTCTGTTTCACTATAAAATCACATTCCCGCTTTGACATCAGGATAATTCCGCAGGTTTTAACATTTATATATTGGACCGAAAAATGAGTCTTAAAAATTATAAGGCAGTAAAAATAAACAGACTGGTTTTGTTAATTTCTATAGCTTTGGGAACAATATCGTTTAATGCCTTTGCCGGAGACTATTTTAATCCTGAATTATTGCAAATAGATAATCCGCAACAAGGTGCGACTGATCTCTCTATATATGAAAGTCAAGGAGGACAGGCACCGGGTACCTATCACGTTGATATTTTTATCAATAATGAACAGACCGATACCCGAGATGTGGTCTTCAAACTTGTCGCTGGTGAAGATGGCAAAGAAATCTTACAGCCCTGTCTAAGTGCGAAATCGCTGGCGGCTATGGGCGTGAAGACGGAACTGTTTCCTGACCTGGGTGACGGAGAATGTGCGTCGCTGAGCGCGATTCCCATGGCCCGTGCTGAATACCGTTTCGGCCAGCAGCAGTTGTTGTTAAGTATTCCACAGGCAGCGGTATCCCAGGCAGCGCGCGGGTATGTTGCCCCGGAAATGTGGGACAACGGTATCACCGCCATGATGCTTAATTATAGCATCACGGGAGCGAATAATTATGCGCGTACCACTAATGCACAGGATAACGACAGTCAGTATGTGAACCTGCGGCCGGGGATCAACATAGGGCCGTGGCGCCTGCGTAACTATTCTACTTACAGCCGCAGTTCCGACAGTCAGTCACAGTGGGATAACGTCTATACCTACGCTCAGCGCAGTATTATTTCTCTTAAAAGTCAGATGTTAGTTGGGGATTCAAGTTCACCGGCAGATGTGTTTGACAGCGTACCCTTTCGTGGCGCTCAGTTAGCCTCTGATGACGACATGATCCCGGATAGCCAGAAAGGCTATGCACCGGTAGTGCGCGGGATTGCGCGAAGCAATGCGCAGGTCATTATCCGTCAAAACGGCTATGTGATTTATCAGAGCTTCGTGGCACCGGGCGCATTTGAAATTACCGATATGTATCCGACCGGCGGCAGTGGTGACTTATTCGTCACCATCAAAGAAGCAGACGGCAGTGAACAGACGATGGTTGTACCCTTCGCTTCATTACCCGTTCTGCAGCGTGAAGGCCGTTTAAAGTACTCGGTCACAGGCGGTAAGTACCGTTCATACGACAGCAGCGTTGATAAGACCCCTTTTGTGCAGGGAACGGCGATTTACGGTCTGTCGCACGGTTTTACGATGTATGGCGGCAGCCAGGCAGCCAGTCATTACCAGTCTGCGGCGTTGGGGATCGGTAAAAACCTGGGCGATTACGGTGCGATTTCCGTTGATATCACTCAGGCGCTATCAACCCTCAAGGATCAGGATAAACGCAGCGGTCAGTCCATGCGCGCGCGTTACAGCAAAGATATTTTGCAAACGGGTACTAACGTGACCATCGCTGGGTATCGCTACTCTACTTCGGGCTATTACAGCCTGCAGGATGTCATGGATTCCTATCGCAGCGGTCAGGACAACCCGTTGTTAGAGCGGCAGAAAAACCGCACCGAATTGTCGATGAACCAGAACCTGTGGGAAAACGCCGGTACGGTATCTGTCAGCCTGATCAACGAAGATTATTGGAACAGTGACCGCAACATGCGCTCTGTGACGTTGGGGTACAACAACTCTTGGCAGAGTATCAGCTATGGTCTGAACTACAGCTATAACGAAAACTCCACGGCGCAAAATGGCAACAGTAACGCCAACAGTGGCGGGAGCAGTGGCCGGATTTACGACCGTGACCAGGTGTTTGCCTTCAACATTAGTATTCCGCTGTCACGCTGGATGAGTAATACCTACAGCAGCTACAGCCTTAGCTCCAGCCAGAAAGGCAATACGACGCAAAACGTCGGCCTGAATGGCACGGCGCTTGAGGATAACAACCTGAGCTGGAGTGCACAGGAAAGTTATGGCAGCAAAGGGGTGGGCAACGGCGGCAACCTGAATGCTGATTATCGCGGCACCTATGGCGAAGTGAACGGCGGCTATTCTTATGATAAAGACAGTGAGCGTCTGAATTACGGTCTGCAAGGCGGTGTACTAATTCATGAAAATGGTATGACGTTAGGCCAGCCATTGGGTGAAACCATCGCGCTGATTAAAGCGCCGGGAGCAGGCAATGTGGGTGTCAGTAACCAGACTGGCGTGAAAACTGACGGCCGTGGTTATGCCATCGTGCCTTATACATCGCCCTACCGCAAAAACGCGATACAGCTGAATACAGAAACGCTGCCGGATGATGTGGATTTAACCATGACCAGTCAAACGGTCGTCCCTACCCGGGGCGCAGTGGTTCGCGCTAATTTTAGCGCCAGCGTGGGTCAGCGTGTGTTAATGACGTTAACACGTCATAACGGTATACCTGTGCCGTTTGGCGCAACTGTGACTGAGCAGTCACAAATAGATGCGCAGGCCTTTATTGTCGGTGACGACGGACAGGTTTATCTCACCGGCCTTAAAAGCGACGGAATATTAACGGCCAAATGGGGTAATGATGCAGCGGAACAATGTCAGGTGAATTATAAGCTGACAAAAGAAGCCACCAAAGATGCTGGCATTATAATGATGAAGACGCAGTGTCAATAATTACGACCTCACTGTAGTACTGGCATTATCCTTTGGAATAGTTGTTATAAATAAAAAGTCGGTGATTATTATGTGGAAAATACTGCTTATTATAATGTGCATCATCTGGAGTCAGGGCTCTATGGCGACGACTGCAGGATGCCGCGGCTTGGGTGGAGGCGTAGTCACATTCTCTCCAGGTACAATTTATGAGTCGCCAGATATGCCTGTAGGGAGCACGCTATACACGTCGGTTTCTCCAAGTGTAGTGATACTTACACAATGTGATATAGGGGACCCGAGCTCACGACCTGTAATGGTGTATTTCTCAGGAGTAAAAAGTAGTTATGGTCAGAACGTCTATGAGACGGGCATTCAGGGGGTGGGCGTCCGCGTTAAAATATGGGGAAGGTATGTTGTGAATCCACAGCCTTTACGGTTTTGGACTCTTATGGATGGTGACAATCTAATGTCCGGGCCCGTAACTCTGGAACTCATTAAAACAGGTCCCGTTTCCGGAGGGATAATGCCAGCAGGAGTATTGATACGGGAAAATTTAGGGGAGAACAATGAAAGCCCATTAAGTCCTTCAATCACTAACACAATCGTTCAGTCAAGTACATGTAGTGTGAGTGTAAGTATCCCGCTTAACCGGCCCATTCACTTTTAGAGATCTTCCGACATACTGATTACGTCACCTGAGGAGATCACTATGCGCAAGATCCGATTCACCGAGCACCAGATCATCGCCGTTCTGAAGTCTGTTGAAGCCGGGCGCACCGTCAAAGATGTGTGCCGCGAAGCCGCTATTTCCGAAGCCAGCTACTACAACTGGAAGGCGAAATATGGCGGGATGGAAGCCGCTGATATCAAAAAAATCAAAGATCTTGAGGACGAGAATCGTCGTCTGAAGCAGATGTTTGCCGATCTGAGTCTGGAATGCCGGGCGCTGAAGGACGTTATTGAAAAAAAGCTCTAAAACCAGCGATAAAGCGGGAGCTTGTCAGCTATCTGACTGCACAATTTTCCATGAGCATCCGCCAGGCATGCAGGACAATATCGCTGAGCAGGACGGTGTATTTTTATCAGCCCGATACCCGGCGTGATGAACCGGTGATCCTGGCGCTGACTGAACTGGCAGAACGCTATCCGCGATACGGATTTAAGAAGCTTTTTCAGGTACTTCGCAGGCAGGGTAACGCCTGGAATCATAAGCGTGTTCACCGGATTTACTGCCTGTTGAAACTCAATTTTCGCCGCAAGGGGAAACAACGTCTTCCGGTGCGCAATCCGGCTCCACTGGCAACGCCGGAAGCACTCAACCAGAGCTGGTCGATTGATTTTATGCACGACGCGCTGACATGTGGCCGACGTTTTCGGACTTTCAACGTCGTGGATGATTTTAACCGTGAGGCTCTGGCCATAGAAATTGACCTGAATATCCCGGCGCAGCGGGTTGTGCGGGTGCTGGACAGGATAGTGGCAAACCGTGGATATCCGCTGAAGATGCGGATGGATAACGGCCCGGAGCTGATATCACTGGCTCTGGCACAATGGGCTGAGGACCATGGCGTGATGCTGGAATTTATCAAGCCAGGCAAACCGACACAGAATGCCTTTATCGAACGCTTTAACCGGACGTACCGGACAGAAATCCTGGATTTTTATCTGTTCAGAACGCTGAAGGAAGTACGGGAAATCACAGAGCGCTGGCTGACGGAATACAACAGCGAGCGGCCTCATGAATCCCTGAATAACCTGACGCCGGAAGAATACCGGCTGATGGCTGAAAAACCGGAACTCTCAAAAAGTGTGTGGAACTAAAACAGGTATGCTTACACCATCGCTGTAGCAGACATGAATTTTTTTAAACTAACATTCATAGAATAAGAAAGTGTATTAAGAATAATCTTGGAGGGGATATCCAGAGTAAAGATATTCAGGAAAGGGCAATTGATTGGAAAAGGGAAATGAATCTGCAAAAGTAACCCGACTTTAACTCTGCAGGAAAAGGGCTAAGCCGGGTTGGTCATTGCTATGACAGTTGAACTTCGGTGACTTGCGACAGGTTAATCACCCGCTGTGCCGACGCAATAGTTGAATGACGATGTGCAATAATAATACGCGTAATGTCCAGACCGGCGATGGCCTGATTGATCAGCGCTTCATTTTTTTCATCCAGATGGCTGGTGGCTTCGTCCATAAACAGAATACCCGGACGCCGGTACAGGGCACGGGCGATGAATATCCGCTGACGTTGTCCGCCGGACAGCCCTTCGCCCAGCTCGCCAGTCAGTGTTTCATATCCCATCGGCAGCGCCATGATATCGTCATGAATATGGCTGAGTCTGGCGCAGCTCTCCAGCCAATCGTCGTCCACCTCTTCAGTGAAAGCCGTGATATTTTCGCGTAAGGAACCGGCAAAAAGACGGTCCTCCTGCAGTATGCAGGCCACGGATCGGCGGTAATTATTTACCCCCGCAGCATGAATGTCCCGTCCGTCCACCAACACCTTTCCGGACTCGGGCTTAGTCAGGCCGCACAACACCTTCATCAGCGTACTTTTTCCACATCCCGACGGTCCAATGATTGCCACGCTTTCTCCTGCCTTAAAATACAGATTCAGATTGCTGAACACGGCCGGTGACTGGCTGTCATAGCGAAAATTCAGGGTATGGGTTTCAAGTGTCAGGGCCTTGCCGCGTATGAAGAGCTCTTTTTCCGCCACGTCGGGTTCTGGCTCTGTCAGGGCAATGTCCGATATACGTTCGTTGTGCAGCGATAACATACGCATGCGCAGCAGCATATCCGTCAGCGACAACGCCCGGCTGGCAAACAGTTCGCGGAAAGTGCTGAAGGCCACGAAGGCACCGATGGTCATCTCATGCCCGATGATGGCGCTGATCCCCAGCCACAAGATCAGCACGTTGTCACAGGCGCCGGTAAACACGCTGACAGCGGTGAAGCTCATGTCAAACCGCTGCTGGTTGACCGAGGCGTTGGCGGCGTTGACCTGCAGAGTCAGCCAGTTGCGTCGACGCTGGGGCGCGAGGCCCTGCGCACGCAGGGTGGCGATACCGTACAGCGTCTCCATAAAGTGAGATCCAGCGGTAGCACTTTTGATGATCTGCTCTTCGGCCAGTTGGCGATAACGCGGGAAGGTGGCCAGGCGGAGCACCACGTACAGGACAGTAAAACCGACCACGATGGCTGCCAGATAACCGCCGTAGGCGCACAGTAACGTCAACGCACCCAGCATCATGATACTGTCGACCACGCTGCCATTAATGTCATGAATAAAGGTGCTGCGCAGCATATCCAGTGAGCTGAAACGTGACTGAATGTCACCCATACGGCGCTTTTCAAACCACGGCAGAGGCAGGCGCAACAGATGCCTGAACAGCCCGTCTTTCCACTGAATGTCGGTCAGTGTATCAGTGATCATCATCGACCAGGCTCGGATCAGGCCCAACGCCGCCTGCAAAATGATCAATCCAAACAGCGCCAGGCAGATCAGCTTGAGCAACCCCAGGTCGGCGGCGGGTATCACGTGGTCCATCGCCAGCTGGGTGCCGACCGGCAACAGCAGGCTAATGAACTCGGTCATCAGGGAAAAACAGAATACTTTCAGCAGGGCGCGGCGAAAACCGCCGATGCTGCGGATCAGTTCGCGCAGACGCAGTTGCCGTCGAGTCGTTTCAGGCACAAAGCCGGTGTCCGGCCACAGCTCCAGCGCGACGCCAGTGAAGTGTTCGGATATCTCCTTGCGGGTGACGCTGCGTCTGCCCAACGCCGGGTCATGAATAATACAGCGGTCGGCAGAGACCTGCACCAATACCACAAAATGGCTGAAATCCCAGTGAAGAATACAGGGAAGTTGCAGCTCTGTCAGTTCGTCCAGCTCCAGCGACAGGGCTCTTGAGGCCAGTCCGTTGCCTGCGGCAATGGTGCTGATAGTAGACAGCGTGGCACCTCGTGAGGAAATGCCGAACTCACTGCGCAGGGAGAGAATATCGGTGTGGCGGCCGTGCCAGCTGGCGATCATCGCCAGACAGGCCAGCCCGCACTCGGTCGCCTCGGTTTGCAAAATCAGCGGGACGCGCCGGCGCAGCGAGAAGTTTAGCCGCTGGCGCAGCCAGGCCAGAATATCATTGTCCATGAGTGATGCCTCCGGCGCTGTCGCGCAGGGTATATAAAGGTGCCAGCACCCACTGGTACAGCTGCCGTTCTTCCAGGAAGAGCGTACTGGTAGCCTTCATGCCGTTCTCCGCCGTCAGATGATGCCCCTTCCACATAAACTGCGTAGTGTCCGGGTTGACCGTCACTTTGTACCAGGTTTGGGGATTGGTTGGGTCGGGCTGCGGGGCGGCAGGGTAGGTCGCCATCTCCTGCTGCGAGGCAGGCGTTACAGAAATACCGCTGATTTTGCCGGGGAACTGGCCGAATTTTTCGGCCGGGAAGGCGTCATAGCGGATATTCACCCGACTGGCCAGCTTCAGCCAGGGCACGGCGCTGTCCGGCACCCAGAGCACCAGTTCATAACCGGCAGTACTCCCGGGCACAATTTGCAGCAGACTGTCGCCGGTATTGACCATCTGGCCGTTAGTGACGCTCAGTGAGTCCACACGCCCGTCAACCGGGGAGATAACAACCTGTACGCCAGCGGCGTCGGCGTCGGTAAGTTGCCGCTCCAGCTCACTTTTTTGCATTTGCAGACGGTAGATTTCATTATCGAAGTCGGCACCCTGGGTATGCATATTGCCTTCGAGGGTCAGTACCTGCAGGGCATTTTGCTCATTCTGACTGGAGAGGCTGAGTAAGTCGTTTTGCTGCTGATAGTAGAGCGCGGTTTGGCTGATCAACTGATCTTTGGTGATGAGGCCGCTCTGCTGATAGCGGCGGTAGTTGTCCATATTCTGCTTCATGATGCTCAGGCCCTGCTCGGCCTTACGGATAACCTCGGTGGAATGCTGCTGTGCCTGCGCAAAATGCGCCTGCTGTTTAAGCAGCATGTCCAGCGTAGTGCGCTTGTTTTCGCGCTGGCGTTCAATGATGTTGTCGACGTTACGGATCTGCATCTCAAGTTCCTGACGCTGATGGTGGCTGACCACGCCGGAGGTGGTGGCGCGGCTGACGTCGATTTCATACAAGGGCTGCCCTTTGACCACGTGCTCACCGGGGCTGACGCGCCGGTTGATAATAAAGCCCTGCTGGGTAGACATGATGGTGATAGCGCGCGGGACGGAGACAAGCTCGCCGGTGACGTTGATGCGACGGGTGTAGGTGCCGAAAATGAGTACGGTCGTAAAGAAGACAAAAAACAGCAGGGTAAAGGAACCGACCAGCCACATGGGGAGGCCGGATAACAGCAGTGCCTTGCCGGACCATGCATGGCGGCGATAATTCAGGGCACCCTGACGGTACATGGACATCACTGTCTTCCTGGAATAATAAAAGTGAAGAAAAGCAAACGCGAATGTTATTCCCGTACGGCTATTCGGGCGAATAGTAATAATGACGCAGACAATATAAGAGGCGTTATATTTTCAAAAAAAGTAAAAAAGCATAAAAGCCTGGAGGCTTTTATGCTTCAGTAATATTAACGGTATACGTTACCGCCGCCACCACAAGATGGTTTTGGTGGGCAAACTGGTTTTGGCGGGCAAACCGGTTTTGGTGGTGGGCAAGGACGTGGTTGTGGTTTACCGCAGCCGCCAGCAACAACTTCCATTTCGTTAGTATTTAATTGACGCATTGTATATCTCCTTTTTACAGTGTTTGGCGTTTTATACGCCGTTTTTTACTTACCCTGGCGCAGTAGATAATTCGCAGGCAGAGCAGTAAATATTTTTTATAAACGAGAGTTAAATTAAAATTAAAATTATCCTGTAATTACCCATGGCGATTAACGTCTATTAAGCTGTTGCTTTAGTGTTTCTTTTTTCTGTAGTATTATGAAAATTAACACTATTAAGTGTTTTTCATTAAGGAGTTAACTTCCGGGTTGTATTATAACTTTAACTTTAACGTTAAGAGGGATAATTAACTTTTTCCGCTTACGTTTAGTGAAGTAATGGTAATCTCTGGTAAAGAGTTATGTCAATGTTTCATAATGGACAAATTAGACATATAAGCAATAATTGAATGGCGAAAGGTCATGATGAATAATTCCTCTGTATGATTGAAATATTAGTTATTCACAGGTCCTATAGTCTTAAGGCGAAACCCATGATGAGAGGCTATTTGCATCCATCAGGGATGACAGGGTAGCGGTATTGTGCTATATGGCAGGCAAGCTTGGATCTTTAGGAATAAAAGTATCCATGCATTCTTTTTGCATTAAAAACAGGCTTTAATTTTAGGCTGGGTGGGGAGCATTAATACGCAATGGGCAGCTTTCTTTGCATGGCAAGTTTCCCTGACTCGATCTCGATATACCCCCCTTTTTTTAATTCCGAAAGAATCGCCATGGTACGGCTTCTTGAGAGACCTGTGCGTTTAAGAATGAAGTTCATGACGTTAATTTTCTTTCTGTACACCTCAGGATAAACCCAAAGTTCAATCAATAACGACCTGACCTTGAGATACGAGTCAACTCCGACCAACTCTTGTTCGCGGATACTCATGACCATCAGCCGGTGAGCAAGAACGCGGGCCAGGTCATGCCATAAATTGTGCTCATCGGCCAGTTCAATAAAGGTATCAATAGGAACGAAACTGCACCTGCAGTCTGTTTCTGCATACATGTAATGTTGGGGCCGCGATGGAACGTCGTAAAACAGGCTATAACCATCCACTAAGCCGAGAACCGAAGGAGCAAACATTGTGGACATATGTAATCCATTCTCGCTGTGGCAGAGCGAGGCAATACCTTCGTGAAAAAGTACCATCCCGGCCCGTTCCTTGTCGGGGCTGAAGTAATAAGCTGACTCTGCAGGTAATACAAACTCTGTGCTGTGTGGGGTAAAGCGTTCGAATAAAGAGTCCAGCGCTAATAATGGTTTTGTTTTCTGCGCGAAACTATATGAGTGCAGTGTACTTTCTGGAATAAATTCGGAATCCACATGAAGCTCCTGATTTAGTTTTCATTACTCTTAAAAAGAGTATAGGAAGGTAAGGCGATACCGTCAAAAATAAGCCATGACCGCGATTTTTATGTCGCCAGGAATGCTGTTTTTTTATAGTAAAGTTAATCTTATTGCACGAGAAATTTATCATGGTAGTTAAGGTGAATGGCTTTTTCTGACGACGAAATACCTTGGGTTATTTCATTTTTTGTCTATTTATCTCAGTGTAATAGGGGGGTATTTAACATGAGTACCTTTCTTTGGTAATGAGTCTCACTGAGTGTGTTTTTTTATTTTTTTTCATAAAAAACAATGAATTATATTTTATCCTTTTAAGGACTTCATTTGGCGTTGCCTTTCATCATTCGATTATAAATAATACGCCCCGTCAAGTCATGGGGATGTAATCTAATAGAAGGCTTGTGTGTGTGGGTATTTATTATCACAAAATGCGTTTGATTTAGCGCATTTTTTTTTAGAAAACATGGGAACGTTTCCGGTTGATTTTTATTAGCAGGCTAAACGTCATGTATGTAATTTTCTCTCTGTTTAAAAAGGTTCAAAATGAAAAAGCATGTATTAGCAATGGCCGTGGCTGTCTTTATGGCGGGTGGAGCAATGTCTGCAGTGCAGGCTGAAACGACTTCTGCAACTGTATCTGGTGGTACTGTTAATTTCGTTGGTACGGTAGTTGATGCGGCATGTTCTGTATCTGCAGACTCAGTCGACCAGACCGTAACCTTGGGCCAGGTACGTAGCGAAAAACTGGCTACGTCGGGCGCAGTAGCTAATCAGAAAGAATCCTTCAATATCAAGCTGGAAGATTGTGCTACTACGGTGAGCCAGAACGCAGCCGTTATTTTTAGTGGCCAGCAAGACGCCACGATCGGCGGTACTTTAGCAAATACGGCAGGCGCGGGTGCTGCGACTAACGTTGCTCTGCAACTTTACGGACCGGATGGTAACGTGATGAATGTGGGAGATACTTCATCGGCTATTACTCTGAACGATGGCGAAAATACCCTTCCACTGAGTGTGGATTACATTGCGACAGGTGCTGCTACTCCGGGTAATGTTGCAGCAACCGCAACATTCAATATGGTTTATTCCTGAGTTTTATGTCTATCCTCCTCCGCACATGAGTGCGGAGGAGTTCTAAATAACGTTTAAAGGGGGCATGATGCGACCGCTTAATTGTCGTAGCTGCGGGTATTCGCTGCTTTTTGCTGGAGTCATATCCTCCACGTCATTACCGGCCTTCGCGGGAGATAACCATTTCGTCACGATTCACGGCGGCGACGTGCATTTCGCCGGCCAGGTGGTGGATGCTGCCTGTTCAGTCAGTGCGGATAGTCGTGACCAGACGGTAGAGATGGGACAGATACGTAATACCGAATTCACAAGCCTAGGCGATTGGGAAGATCCTGTGCCGTTTCAGATCAAACTCGAAGACTGTGCCACCACGGTAAGCCACTCGGTTGGCGTGCTATTTACCGGTGTCTCTGATGATAAGGACCCGCAGGTTTTCAACGTGGGATGGGGCGCTGGCGCGGCGCGCGGCGTGGGAATTGGTATCTTTGATGCAGCCGGAAATTTGCTTACTCCTGATACAGCGCCAGTCTGGTACGCGCCGCTGCAGGATGGTGAAAACATACTGAGTTATACAGCCCGCTACCGGGCAACCGATCGTGTGGTGCATGCAGGGAGTGCGGATACCCAGGTGTGGTTTAACGTGGTGTACCAATAACCCTGAAGCTGCCAGTGGAAAAATCCTGACAGTTGATAAAGAAAATGAGAATTGAAATGAAAATGAACACAATCTCCCGGACGATACCTGGCTTACGGAACTGGAGACCGATACTCGCAGTCGGAATACTGAGCTTAGGTTTTGTAGTGACATCGCACGCCAGTGGCGTTGCGCTGGGGGCAACCCGCGTGATTTATCCGCAAGGGGAGAAGCAGGTCTCGCTGGCCATCACCAACTCATCAGACAGCAATATCTTTTTGATTCAGTCCTGGGTCGCCAGAGCCGATGGCCAAACATCAGCTGATTTCGTGCTGACGCCGCCGCTGTTTGTGATCCATCCGAAAAAAGAGAACACGCTGCGTATAATGTATGTAGGGCCTCCATTGCCAACGGACCGGGAAAGTGTCTTTTACCTGAATAGCAAGGCGATTCCTTCAGTGGATAAAAGCAAGCTGCAGGGCAATACGCTGCAGATAGCGACTCAGAGTGTTATTAAGCTGTTCGTCAGACCGAAAAATTTGCCGACACCTTCCATTGATGCACCCAAAACACTGCACTGTAGGGCAGAATCCGGGAAGTTGACGCTGACCAATCCTTCTCCTTATTACGTATCGCTGGTGCGGTTATATGTAGGAGGGCAAAAAACAGCCAATATTATGGTGCCGCCAAAGGGGGACATCACCGTGGATACTCCCGGGAGCAGTGACGGAAAAGTTACCTTCCAAACCGTCAACGATTACGGCGCGAATACCACAACTCAGACCTGTAGCCGCTAAACACTCACCTCGTAATGTCGTATCGCGGGCATGAAATATAGACATGCCCGGGGTTCATGCTGACTTTTTTACCCCTAATAAGGAATGCAATGAAGCGTAATGCACAACGACCAAAATGCCCTGGTATAGGAAACCAGCTGACACCTTTGGCGCTGGCATTGCTGAGCCTTCTGGTATCTCAGAAAGGCTGGGCAGATAACTATTTCAACCCGGCATTTTTATCAACGGATACTTCTAAGGTAGCCGACCTGTCACGCTTTGAGGGAAACAACCAAGCGCCCGGTGTGTATAGAGTCGATGTTTATCTGAACGGCACCTTTGTGTCGAGTCAGGATATTGCGTTTAAAGCGGCGGACAAGAAAGAGGCTGCACCGGCGTCATCAGCTGCAACTAAGAATGCTGCCATGCAACCCTCTTCAGGCAGTGACGACAGCGGTCTGACGCCCAGTCTGCCAGTCAAGTTACTGGATACGATGGGGGTGAATTTGCAGGTCATCCCTAAGCTTGCCAAAGCGTCGCCAGAAAGCAGAGTGAATATTGAATCGGTTATTCCTGCTGCGACCACTAATTTCGACTTTGAGCACCAACGCCTTGATATCAGCATCCCTCAGGCTGCGCTGCATAACAATGCGAGAGGCTATATTCCGCCGGAGCAGTGGGATGAAGGTGTCAATGCGTTGCTGATGAATTATAACTTTACGGGTTCAAACAGTAGCGATCACAGCGAAGGCGACAGTGCTCAAAATAGTTATTTCCTGGGGTTAAACAGCGGGATGAATTTGGCTGCCTGGCGGGTACGGGATTACTCAACCTGGAGCTACAACAGCACCAGCCAGGACAACAAGAGCGACTGGCAGCACATTAATACTTATGTGGAACGGGACGTTACTCCTTTGAAAGGAGAACTGACCGTCGGAGATAGCTCGACACCGTCTGACGTATTTGACAGCCTGAGTTTCCGGGGCGTTCAGTTGGCCTCTGACGATAATATGTTACCAGACAGCATGAAGGGTTTTGCGCCGACTATTCGCGGTATCGCGAAAAGTAACGCACAGGTAACCATCCAGCAAAATGGCTATACCATCTATCAGAGCTATGTACCACCAGGCCCGTTTGTCATTAACGACCTGTATCCTACCTCATCAAGCGGCGACCTGGTGGTGCAGGTAAAGGAATCTGATGGCAGCGTAAACAGTTATTCGGTCCCGTATTCTGCAGTCCCGCTTTTACAGCGTGCCGGGCGGATAAAGTACGCTCTGACGGCAGCAAAATATCGCAGTAACGGGGATCAGCAGGAAGATGTGGATTTTGGTCAGGGAACCCTTATCTGGGGGTTGCCCCATGGTTTAACCGCCTATGGAGGGACGCAGTTCTCGGATAATTACACCGCCGTCGCCTTGGGTGCAGGGTTGAATATGGGGGATTGGGGCGCGCTTTCCACGGATTTCACCCAGGCTAAAAGTACACTGGCGGATGACAGCAGCCATGAAGGGCAGTCGGTGCGTTTTCTGTATGCTAAATCTCTGAACGAGATCGGTACCAATTTCCAACTGCTGGGTTACCGTTATTCGACCGCAGGCTTCTATACGCTTGATGAAACCGCTTATAAACATATGGATGGCTACACGGTAGATACAGAAGATAGCCAACAGGACGAACAGCCCGACTGGACGGACTATTACAATCTCTACTACACCAAGCGCGGCAAGGTGCAGCTCAATATTTCTCAGCAACTGGGTGATCAAGGCTCCCTTTTTGTCACCGGCAGTAAGCAGAGTTACTGGCATACCGATGAAACGGATACGTTGTTGCAATTAGGGTATAGCGGAACGCTAGTCGGTATCTCCTACAGCCTGACCTATAACTATAACAAGGCTCCGCAGGAGCCGGAGAGTGACCAGATTTTTGCTGTTAACCTCTCCATACCACTCGGTCAGTGGCTGCATCCTGGTGGTGACGTGACACAACATAATCACGATGCGTACGCGACCTACAATATGAGCAGTGACAAACATGGCAATGCGACTCAGAACGCCGGTCTGAACGGAACACTGCTGGAAGATAACAACCTGAACTACAGCGTTCAGCAGGGTTATGAGAACCATAATAATGGCGCAAGCGGGAATGCCAGCATGGAATATGACGGTGGTTCAGGTAAAGCCAATGTGGGTTACAACTACAGTGAGAATGGCGACGACCAGCAGGTGAACTACGGTCTGAGCGGGGGGATCGTGGCCCATCGTAATGGCATAACCTTAAGCCAGTCACTGGGTGATACTAATGTCCTGATTGCTGCGCCGGGCGCTAAAGATGTCCAGCTGGAAGACGAACCGGGTATTCACACCGACTGGCGTGGTTATACCGTGGTGCCTTATGCCAGTACCTATCGCCAGAACCGCATGGCGCTGGATACCAATACGCTTAATGATGAAACGGATATTGATGACGCGGTAGTCAACGTCGTACCGACGCAGGGTGCGCTGGTGCTGGCGAAATTCAAAGCGCGGGTGGGTAAGAGGGACCTTATGACCATTACCCATAATGGCCAACCGGTACCCTTCGGTGCAACGGTAGCACGTAGCGACAATGGCGGAGACACCATTGTGGGGGATGCAGGACAGGCCTATTTGTCCGGTTTGTCACCGCAAGGGAAACTCATTGTGCAGTGGGGTGAAGAAGCCGATAAGCGATGCACCGTGAATTACAAACTGCCTGATAATGCGGGAAATACCCCGATTATTAAATCTACGGGCGCGTGTATTTAATCATTCCTTTATTCTTGCAATCTTTATCAAATTATTGAGCGTTTTTATGTATTTATTAAAAAAACTGTGCTTATTGTTTTTGGTTATGTTCCCACTCGGGGCCGTTGCCGGGCCTGTCACTAATATGGTCATTGATAATATTACTGCCAATTCGGATGGATCATTTAATTTCGACTGGTCTTATTCTTATTCGTCCGAATGTGCTGAGGTGTATGTGGAGCTAATGACAACACCTGTAAATGTGGATGGTTCTTCATTCAGTACAGTAACATATAGTGGAAATACGCAACATGCGCCTGGTATAACGGAAGATAACCCGACAAAAATATACGTTTACACTGCATCGAACGGAGGGTGGAGTGTCGGTAATAACTATTCTGTAAAAAACCGCATTATGAATGCCCGTACGTCATCACAGCCTTCGGAAATGGCCTGGCAAACTTATGGCTCTACTCGAACCTCGGGAATGGGGGCCTGCGCGCAAAGCAGTTCGGTCCCCGTTCCACCCATTCCTACTTTGGCAAGTTGTACGGCGACATCCACATCAGCCAATGTCAGTCTTGGGCAGTGGTACCTGAGTGATCTTCCGACAATTGGTTCTACCACGCAGTCAAAATCTGTGCCCATCAGCCTCAACTGCACAGGCAACAGCAACGGCACTTCTGTTTCGGCAAGCATAACGGCACAGGGAGATAGTGCTGACCCCACACATTACATTGCTTTAAGCGGTGGTGGTGCCGGAGGTATGGCGATTGAGATGCTCGACCAGAACAGTACGATTTTATCGTTGAATAAGAAATTTGTTGCGCTGAGTTCCTTTACAACAGGCAATTATCCGCTCGGTTGGAGCGCGCGTTATATCCGCACGAGTAACACCATGACCGAAGGCGCGGCAAATAGCGTTGTCACCGTGGCTTTTTCCTATGATTAGGTATAAGCAATATTGGGATGTGCAAAGTGGAAGATAATAAAGCCATGTATACTTATTTAACGAAATTAACATTGTTTTTATTCATCGGGGTGCCTTTATTTCTTGGTAGTGAAGGAGCAATGGCTACGATGCACCGCGTTGGAGATGGAGCTGGGAATGTTTCGGTTTCATTTAGTGGAAGCTTTATTGCACCATCCTGTGATGTACAAACGACCAGCCAGTCAGTTCATATTGGAGATTTTTATACTTCCGATTTCGCTACTACCGGCAGTGTTACCAGTGCGAGAAATTTTAATATCAAATTGCAAAACTGCACCAGTTCCGTTAAAGGCACCAAGGTGACATTTAGTGGGGCTCAGGATGCCAATAATAACACCCTGCTGGCACTGCAAAATTCAGGCAGTGCGGGAATGGCATCAGGTATAGGGGTGGAAATATTGGATAAAAATAATAAAACTATTGCCATCAATAAAACTGATTCTGACCTTTATCCGTTGGTTTCTGGAGATAACTCTCTACAGCTCGCCTTGCGATATAAATCGACATTGCCAACGGTATTGGAAGGGGATGCTTCCGCGATTATGTATTTTGACCTGCAGTACCAATAAAAGGAGCGAGCGATGAAAAAACAGTCTTTTTTTATTGGCGTGTCGTTGTGGGCTTTGAGTCTATCCGCTGTGTATGCTCATGACGGGCAAGTTAACGTCACGGGAACAATAACCGCGGCAAGTTGTAACGTGGAGCCTGATAGTAAGAATCAGTCTGTCTATATCGGCGAGTTTTCTGCATCATCATTTGCCGCCGTGGGGGATACGTCTACGCCTGCAAAGTTTGATATTAAGATGAATGGCTGTAACAACAGCATTCATGGTGCCACCATAAAATTCAGTGGCGATGCAGATTCAAACAATTCGAGCCTACTCGCACTGACCGGTGCCCGGGCTGGTGGCAACGTAGCAACCGGCGTGGCGGTGGAAGTGCTAGATGCGAATTCTAATCCGCTGTCCATTAATACTGTGAGTTCGGGCCTTTATGCATTAACTACAGGTGAAAATACATTAACTTTTTATCTGCGTTATAAATCAACGCTACCCACCCTCACGGCAGGCAATGCTGCCGCGATAATGTATTTTGATCTGCAATATCAATAGGTGGAATATGAAAGATTTAAAGAAGGTTTTTTTAAGCAGTGTCACACTGTTGTTGCTAAATAATACGCAGGCAGTCGCGCATGACGGCACAATTAATATTACTGGTGATATTACCGATAATACTTGTATCGTTTCTCCAGATTCGAAAAATTTCGCGGTTGAGATGGGCAACGTGGCCAGTAAACAGTTTCATCAGACTGGTGATGCCACGCGTTATGAGCCTTTTTCCATTTATTTGGAAAAATGCGGAGCTGCAGCCAGCGGTGTGACGGTGACTTTTACCGGACCGACGAACAGCCTTAATCCGGATTTACTGGCGTTAAATGGTGGCGCTGGGGCTGCAACGGGGATGGGACTTGGTATCTACAACCCGGATAAGACACTGCTCTCCATTGGTAAAGAGAGTGAACAAACGACGCTGACTCCCGATGAGGCGTCCGTCACCCTGAGTTTTTATGCTCGTTATGTTGCTGATGGGGCAAGCGTCACCAGTGGCAACGCCAATACTTCTGCGACCTTTTTGCTAACCTATGCGTAAATTTAATATCTTCTCTCTTAACGCTGGGCTGCTGCTGTTGATGCTGTTCAGCAGTCTGGTACAAGCCGGCGTAGTGATTGGCGGCACGCGTTTTATTTACGCTCAGAAAAGCCAAGGACTGAGTGTTTCGGTGTTTAATCGCTCGGATGAGTCCTGGTTGGTCAATACCAAAGTAACCCGCGGTGGAAGCTGGCCAGGGGCGGAAACACCATCGGCGGCAGAGGCTCTGTTTATAGCAACGCCGCCGCTGTTTTTGTTAAACGGCGGCCGGGATAATAAGATCCGCATTATCCGTGCTGGTGGTGACATGCCACAAGATAGGGAGTCGCTTTTCACGCTCAGCATTGCCGCTATTCCATCCGGTAAAGCTGTACCTAATTCGCTACAGATGGCGATCCGCTCCGGAATGAAATTGTTTTACCGGCCCGAAGGGCTGAAAGGCAACCCGGAGAAGGCTTATACGCAGTTGAAATGGTCACGTGCTGGTGATCAGGTTGTTGTGGAAAATCCGACCCCTTATTACGTCACATTATTCCAACTGAACGGCAATGGTCAGGCGTTTAACGACGCTGGTATGGTCGCGCCGTTTGGGCATCGCACCGCGCCATGGTGCGGTAAGGCAACGGCCTGCCAGCTACAGTGGCAAAGTATCAATGATTACGGGCGGCTCATGCCGCCTGTGTCACTGACCCTTAATGGAAATGCTGCTGTCAGCGTCGCCGTTCAGGCAAAATAAAAATAGATTTTTAACAATACTGTCCCTGTAACGTGCAGGCGATAAAATATTATTTTACAAGCAAAAATATGTGCGGGTTATCAGCCGCAGGCTTTCTGCTATCCAAAAACAGAGTGAGAAATATTATGTCATTACCTCTTTCCTTTAAATCAACCCGCAGCCGTGTGAGTTTATCGCTGTTGTTAATACTGACTGGCGCGACATCCGCTGTTCAGGCGGCTGAAACTGGCCCCCTCCGTGCTTTTACTGCCGCTCAGCAGGAGCAAATCGGCAAGGTTTCTGAAGATTATTTAGCCGCTCACCCTGAGAAAATGGGGGAAGTCATGGCGACGTATCTGGCCGACCACCCCGAGTTTCTGGTGGCGGCTGGCGAAAGCTTGCGTCAGCAACAGCAATTGGCTCAGCAGCAGGCGATGGTGCAAATGGCGATACAACGTCAGGCCGAATTACAGGATAAAAATAGCCCGTCAGTCGGGCCTGATGACGCCAAAGCGACCGTTGTGATGTTCTTCGATTATCAGTGCTCGTATTGCAGCAAAATGGCCCCGGTGGTGGAAGTGTTGATCGGTGCTAACCCCGATGTGCGTTTTGTGTTTAAAGAGTTGCCGATTTTCTCCACTCGCTGGCCGGTGTCGGCACTGGCCGCCCGCGTTGGGGAACAAGTGTGGTTCAGTAAAGGCGGCGCGGCTTATCTGGCGTATCACAATGCCCTGTATGCCACGGGCAAAGTCGAAGGGGGAATGACCGAACAGGATGTCCATGCGGCAGTAAATCCCTACCTGAACGACAAAACGTTCACGGCCCTTAAGCAGGCGCAGGAGAGCGGCGAGGTGCATGACGCTTTGCAGGCCAACCTGGCGCTGGCGCAGCAGATGCAACTGTCCGGAACACCGGTATTCGTGATCTTGCCACAGGTTGGAAAAACAGAGGCTAAACGCATTTCTGTGGTACCTGGTGGAACGACACAGGAGATGTTGCAGATGGCTATTCAGAGAGCGCGGGGCTGATCCGTAGCCGCTGACTTGAGTAGAAAACAGCCTGATATTACCTAGCGGAGTCAGGCTGTATGGTGCGGGCAGCGTGTTACACCGGTCTTCCCTGTACGGAGTTTACAAGCTGTGGTTTGGCTGCGGGGCGGAAAGCTATGCCAGCGATGTGGACAACACAGCCCTGGTACAAGGACTGTTCGGAATAGATATATTATTGATAGCTGTAATAACGACGTTCTTTTTGATGTGTCAACGCGAGCCAATGCGAGCGGCACAAATGTGTTTTTTGTGTGTGACGTGGTATTGAAAAAGAGCAGTGGCGCTGTGACGAAGTACAATATGTTTTCCAGGAAAACTTCATTCGGTGTTTTGATTGATTTGATGCGTGGCAATACTTACCGGCATTCCCGCAAAATTCATTTACTCACCGGATACCAAAAAAAGATCATGGGTTATTTATATCAGGGCTTTAGCGTGAGAACGATTTCATAAATTATAGAACTGCCGGTAAAAACCATATCTGCTTACAGAATTTCCGTTCTTACGAAAATAGGAATCAACCACCGGTATCCCAGTTCAATTATCTTCTATGTAATAGCTGCACATTTCATAAGGGATTACAGTTAGTTAGACAGATTCTTTTTTAATGATAAACTTGTGGATAGCCGGGTTCGCCAGGAACCCGGCTATTATCATTTGGGGGATAAGAAATGTCTGATATTACCCTTTTTACCCGTGTAGATAAAATCAAAGGTTTTGACTTAAATCTTTTGTTAACCTTCGAAGTCATTTTCATTCATCAAAGTGTCTCCCGCGCCGCAACTCATTTACGAGTGAGCCCATCAGCCGTTAGCCAGTCGCTGACAAAACTGCGTCATTTTTTTTCGGACCCTCTTTTTATTCGTGCAGGCAGGGGCTTGGTGGCGACCGGTATAGCTGAAAATTTGCACATTCAGCTTAGCCAGGGTTTTGAACATATCCTCAGAAGTTTGGATAAATTGGGAGGAGCGATAACAGAAAATAAATTTATTATTTATTCTTCGACTTATCCAGCAATCATATTATTGCCAGAGATTTTAGCCAGAATCAAAGAGCGGAATTATATGTGTGGAATTAATTATCTCTCTACGGTAAAAAACCTGGATAATGGTGAGGACATTCTTATTCAACGTAAAGCCGATTTCGTTATTGATACGCGGCCTTATTACAGTTCTTCAATGCAGACTGAATATTGTAAAGATGATCCCATCGTAGCGGTATGTCGCGTAGGACATCCAAGGTTAGGGAGGCGTCTGTCCAGGGAGGAGATGAAACAGGAGTCGGCAACTTTCGTTAATGGTGGGGAGGTTGACGTTATGCATACACATCATGATGTTAATGATTATTTAAGATCGCAAGCTCCCTCGTTTTCCAGTAGTTCTGTGATGGTGAATTTAGCCATTACTGAAACCACGGATCTTGTTAGTTTTATTCCTGAATGGGCCGCAAAAAAATTTCAACAAAGTTTTAATCTGAAAATACTCGAGTGCTACTTCCCTGTCGATCCAGTGAGGTTGTTTATCACCTATAATAAATCCTCACTGGATAATTATCGTTTCATCGAATTACTTAATATCATCAAGAACAATGAATGCTCAGGAGAGCATAGTTAGGATTATTCTAATTAGAGGCTGGTAGGTAAAGCCTCTATCTCCCTGTAGACCGCAATTATTTCTTCTTTCGAGATATAATGAATTTTTCCAAATAAGGTGCCATCATCACTCATACTCACATAAATGGCACAAGGGAATTCTTTCGGCATTATATCCTCAACTGCCAGCTCGATATCATTATCAGAGAAGATATTCTCATTGGCATTGAGATTGAAAAACTCGTTAATGATCCAGGCCCTGCATTCGGTTTCATTTTTAATAAGTTTCATAAGGTATCTCTGCCATTCAGTCAATATAATCTCGTACGCCCAGCCTAAGATTATTCTTAGTCCAGTGTAATCATGAGGAACATGGAAAGGTTATTTTTTATCCTTACCACTCTCAGATTATATAATAGCATCCTCCCCAGTTTTCGGTTTGTTAGATTTAATGATGATTGAGTTTAAGTATTGCTAACATGTATTACCACAGGTAAGTATCGGCGGGGCGCTGTAACAGATGTGTTGATTTTTGAGACAATGATAATCAGGGTACGGTTCAATACCCAGGGCGGCGGGTCAGAATGCGGTCAATCAGTCCCCAGTCAAGGGCCTGTTCAGCGGTCATAAAGTTGTCGCGGTCGAGTGCTCGCTTCGCCTCTTCATGCGTCCGGCCACAGTGTTGCGCATACAATCCGGTGATACGACGCTTGGTATGCTGCATTTTTTGCGCATGGATAAAAATATCGGAGGCCTGGCCTTTAAATCCGCCAAAAGTTTGATGCACCACGATACTGGCGTTGGGTAATGCAGTCCGTGAGGCATGAAAACACCTCAGCGCGGAGTTTGCGCGCTGAGAAAGATATGTTGAGGCATCCGCAGGAAAAGGGAGAGAACAGCTAACTCATCAGGCCGGCAGCCACGTTCACAGACAGGCCCAAAATTGCCAGGTTGAATACAAACGCCAGCACGGACTGAATAAGCGTAATACGGCGAACGTCAGTGTTGCCGGTGGCAACATCCGCGGTCTGACAGGCGACGGCCAACGTGAAAGAGAAATAAAGAAAATCCCAGTATTCCGGTTTTTCGATTTTATCCGGAAACAGCAGCGCTTTTTGGTTTTCAGCCCCCCGGCGATAGTAGAGGTGCGCATAGTGCATCGAGAACGCGGTCGGCAATAGCGACCAGGAGACAATCAGCGTTGTCGCAGTGAGGATCAAATGAAAGGATTTGGCCGCGCCAGAGAGCTGTTTCACCGTACTC
>Ga0302182_10000389_pt1 | contig 28568 bp, 25 predicted proteins | sample I_Palsa_N3_1_FD_198781 | JGI IMG/M metagenome (GOLD analysis project Ga0302182, IMG submission 198781) | Peat permafrost microbial communities from Stordalen Mire near Abisko, Sweden - I_Palsa_N3_1 | ecosystem: Environmental > Terrestrial > Soil > Palsa > Peat permafrost | place: Sweden...
GCAGTGGCTCGCTCGATCTGTTCAGCCCACAACTCAGATTCCATGGCTTAAATAATTTTGCTCCTCTCGACGAGGTGAATTCCTGTGAGGTGATCTGTCTGGGCTTGGCCACCCAAGGGCGGCTTTGAGATGGTCAGCATAGCAGTTTCTCATCCCCGAAGGTTGAGGCTTTGTTGGGCGCTGACGTTCTTCTCAGCCTCGCTGTCCTGTGGCCGGATTTCCGTTGCGGTCCCAGGCGATTTTGGCCGGAGCGGCGTGGACGCAGTTGCCTCCGGCTTAAGCTCAAGCGGGCGCGTCTGAGGCCTAGCCGCTTCGATGTTCTTAGGATCGTATGGGAGCCTGTCATCGGCTGTATCCCGAAGGTCAAAGTCACTCGCAACAACCGGCGTATCGACGTATGGGAATGAGAATCGTGTCACGTAGTTTTCATATTTCATGAATGCGTGGAGGTCCGCGAGCCCCGAGATTTCCGACTCCATGACGAGTGGTTCAGTCTGCCGGTCCAGAGCGAAGTTTCGCCCGGCGCGAGAGCCGTCGAAGTGGGTTTCCCGCAGGCGCTCGATCTCGATTTTCCCGATAAATTTGCTGACCCACTCGCCCGCAGTCGGTTCTTTCGTCTTCAGCCAAATGCTGGTTGCCGGTTGAGACAGCATGACCTCGGCGAGGTGGCCGTAAAGGTATTCCAGTTGGGCCTTGCCTTGGAAACCCAAAATCACCGGATTGTTGCTCTTTCGATTTTCGGTAATCGCCGTATGAAGCTGAGGCAGCTTTTGCAAACTCGCCAACTCGTCAATCACGAACCACGCTCGTTTCTGTTCCACCTTCGGTTCGTTTAAAAGACGCAGGACGAGAAGATCGATCCATAGACTTTGCAGCGGACGAAGAGCCTCACGCTCGGCGGGAAGCGAAGTGATGAAGATCCATCCTCGGCGCGTCTCGGCCCACTCCGTCGCCGACCACTCGCCATTGCCTTCGCTCTTTTTCGGAAGCAAGCGAAGGCTGTCGGCAACGAGTCCAAGCGAGCCAAGAACGCCTGCACGCTGTTGGTGCGCCCTCGGGTCGATGAGGTGAGCGTGTTCGGTGCCTTTCAGCCTACGGTCGATCTCCTGCGGGTCTGACATCCACTTCACCAGTTCCTCGGGAGTTGGACCGTAGGCCATGAGGAAGGCAAAGATTTTCTGCGGAGATTCTATGAAGAACTCACCCTTTCTGTCCTGCGGCGGCTGGAACAGAGATACGGCCAGAGCCTTCGCCTCGGAGCGGCGCCGCAGTTCCTCCGCCGGTCCCCAGTAAGGGCAACGTCTGTCGAGCGGGTTCAGGATCACGTCGCCATTAGTAGGATCGTAAAAGCGTTTGACGAACTCGCGTGCTGGGTCGTAGACGATTGCGGCGTCGCCACGATGTTTGATTTGCCGAAGGAGTTGAAGCATGATCGCGGTCTTGCCTGCGCCGGTATCTCCGATGATCTGCATGTGCTGGGATTCGGCGCGGCGCGGTATGCGGATCATTGGAGTCATCTCGGCGGTCTTGATGCCGATGCCGTCCCCTTCAACCTTGCGGTTGAACTCTCTGGGAGTCAGCATCTCGGGGCCTTTGAGTCGCCGTCCGTACCGGAGTTCTTTGCGTCGTCGAACGTCCTTTCGCATAGAAAATGGAAGCTGGATCAGTAACGATGCGAGACCGAAAAGCAGCGGGAGCTTGTAGATATCGAAGAGACTATCGCCGTCATAAACCGCGCTTTTGAGGTAAGAGTTCAGGGAGGCGTCGATGTATGCCTGCGGCGGTGCCAAGTAAAGAAGGGTGTAACCGCGATGCAAGGCGGGTTGCGAGAGGGTAAGGGGAATCGGTTTGCCGCCAGGCTCCGGAATGCTACCATCGGTCACGTCGGAATCGCTCGCAAGACGCGGCGCAATGCCGCGAGCGCCCAGCATGAGCATCCGATAGTTGTCTCGGCGGCCCGGCACGAGCGTTCCGGTAATGCTCGACCGAATGTAGGCTGGTGTGTAAAAGCGTTGCAATGGACTGTTACCGAAAGCGAAGCGGCAGTAGACAAAAAGTCCAGTCACTGTGATCGCGATAAACACTGCCCCGTAGGTATAAATTGGACTGTGAGGCGGCCAGATGATCGACTCTTTGCGCCCCCACTTGGTGATTGCCATTGCCTATTTCCCTCCCGCGGATGCAGTCAACTTGGCGGCCAGTTGATGTTTCGCTTCGCTGATTTCGTCGAGCAGCTTGTCGAAGACCTCGGTTGCGAGAGTCTGGCCGGCGGCCAGAGGCCTCAGTACGTTTACAAGGAGCAAGCGAACCCCAAGAATCTCCGCTAGCGAGGGATCGCTGGCCGATACTCCGCGCACCTCCCGAAGGATTACATCGCGTATCCATTCGCCGCGTGCAAGTCCCTGCGATCCGGCAAACTCAGTTACTCTTACCCGCTCATCTTTCGTTAATTTCGTGGTCACGGGGAATACGCGATTTAGAGTGCGATCACTGTCCCCAATCGCGTCCGGCTTGTCTTTCAAAATTGCCATGTTCGCTCGCATTTCATAGGTGCACCCAAGTGCACCGGAAATTGTTATGTTCTTGAAACCGCTGTAAGTGCACCGTGGTGCACCTGCATGACCCTGTCAGGGGTGGAGTGTCAAAATTCTTCCGGTGCGAAGCACCGTTCTCGCTCCACCCCGCACTTGAAGTCAGGATCACGCCTTCACTGCACGCACATTGGCCGTGGACTCTGCCCCGGAAGCAGGCTTCTTGACAGGCTGCTCCGGGGCGCCATTGCTCGGGACTTTGCGTACACGCAGTGTGGATGCAACCTGCGTGGCCTGTGGCGTCTTCAGAAACTCCTGAAAGTCGCGGTCTTTCGAGAAAACATAGTTGAGAGCCTTGTCCACAACATCATCGGCGGATGCGTGGATGAAGGCGGCGTATTGATCGACCTGCGAGGCAGTGACTTCATCGAGCCGAACAGAAGCGCAGATGTGGCGGATTTGGTTGATCTCAAGCAATGGCACTGTGGTTCTCCTTTAGAGGTAGTGGAATCAAGCAATCTTTTCTCGTTAAACGGTTGCTGAAATGGAAACGGTGAAATGAGCCGCCAATCGTTTCTAGGCCCGTTCATGTTGTCCCTCGAATACCGCCTCGATTAGGAAACGTTTGGCGTCGCGGTCGTAACCGCGAAGCGCCAGCACTTCACGGATGACGCGGCGGCCCGGTTGACGCTCGACATGGACGACAACATCGACGGCTTCCCCGATCTCGGCTTCGGTGTCGGAGAAGGTGGTCTGCGCGTGGTTGCGCATGACCAAATTGGCGAAACGGCGCAGCGCTTTTTCGCCGGAATTAGCGTGAATTGTGGCTAATGATCCGGCGTGCCCAGTATTGAAAGAATCCAGAAGCGTTCGTGCCTCGATTCCGCGCACTTCGCCCAGGATGATCCGATCGGGTCGCCAGCGGAGAGCGGACTTCAGAAGGTCGTCGAAAGAAATGTTGGCCTTGAACGTATCGGTCTGACATTCGACGGCCAGAATATTTGGCTTCTGAATGTGTAGTTCCGAAGTATCTTCGATCACGACGATGCGATCTTGTTCTGGAATGAAATCAGTTAATATCCGCAAGAGTGTGGTCTTTCCGGTCCCGGTTCCGCCACTGATAAGCAGCGTCTTTCCGATACGAATCTGTTCGGCCAGGAAGTCGGCAAGCGGGCGTGTTAGCGTACCGCGAGCGATCAGGTCATCGACGGTGTAATGGCGGCTGGTAAACTTCCTGATTGTCAGGGCCGGCGGGGGGCGCACAACCGGCGGGATAACCGCGGCAAGGCGGCTTCCATCGGGGAGCTGAGCATTGAGGACTGGATTGTCTTCGTCCAGCTTTTTGCCAAGCTGATTCGCGATGACTTCGAGGCCGGTACGGAGCTTACCGGCATCGAAGGAAATTGTCTCTTCCCGGCGCATGATGCCGTCGCGTTCGTACCACCATGAGGCATCGGGATTGCCCATGATTTCGCTGATGCTGTCGTCCAGCAGCAGCGGTTCAATCGGCCTAAGGAATGGCAGGATCAAGTCAAAGCCCATAGTGGAAATCTCACAAAATGGAAGCCCAGCGTTTAGCCAGGCTTCCGGGAATGAAGAACACTGTTCTATGCCGCGGCTTCCTCCTGGGGCGAAGTCTCGTGCTGCGGATCTTCCGGCTGGTCTGCCGTGCCGGTCTTTACAAGGCGGTCGAGCTTCAAGATCGAAGCGACCCGAATCTCCCAGACGCGCCGCTTCGTGTCCGTTTTCTTGCTGTCGTATGCCCGGCTGCGCAGCTCGCCTTCCACCTGCACATGTGCGCCCTTGGTGAGCGTCCTAGCGAACTCCGAGAGCTTGCCGAAGACGACGCAACGGTGCCATTCGGTGTGCGAGATATACCTGCCATCCTTCTTGCGAGAGGACTTGGTGGCGAGCGAGAGGTTAGTGACGCTGAAGTTTGCGCTGTTGGTGCGGGCTTCTGGATTGCTGCCGAGGAAGCCGATGAGGGTTACTTTGTTCATGAGTGTCTCCGTTTGTGGAATCTCCCGATCTTGGTCGGGGCACCAAACGGCGGAGTGGGCCATGCTCCCAAGTGCCGAAGCTCTGCATTTACGGAGGGTCCGGAGAAATCTTTTCGGCGTTGTTGCGAACAAGATTGCGAGGGAAACCGTAACCCGCAGGGCGGCGTAGCCGAAGCAGAAGAGCGAGCTGCCGCAGGGCGCATGAATAGCCCCAAAGCGGTGCCCGAACAAAGGCGGGATACATAACGGCAGACACGATCGAGAGCAAAGTCTTCATCTGCGCCTTGGCAAAGGAAGTCCGCCACAATGGCAGGGACATTAACCTTGCTAAGAACTCCGCAAGAAGATGGAAACTCGCGACCGCCGTTGCATGTCTGGAAGCAGTTATCGGCCGGCCCCACAAGGCGAGGGGACAGGTGGGAGAAGCCAGCCGGATTGACACTATAAACGGACACGAATAAGCCTCGGGTACGGTCGATGAATCTCTAGCCGAATGCCTGGTCGGCCCGGAAGCGCACGATGGTCAGGCCGAGGGGATTCACGGCAAGCTCATTGTTCTTCACACTCTCGCGGAAGACGTAGGTAACGCTGGCTGTCCATCGCTCCCGCTTGAGTTCGGTATGGTCCGCGGGATTCGTGTACACCTTCTCGAACTCGATGCGCGCCGAATAGGGCGACTGGCGCAGGTCATCAAGGATGACGTTCTTGATCTCAACATCGACATACGGAAGAGAGCTGTCCTTAACGTAGTTCTGAATGCTGTTGTCCTTGCGCTCCTGCTCGATGACGGCCCGTTGGACATCGCTATTAAGGAAGTAAAGGGAGTTCGTCTGGTCCCGTTCAATGGTGAACCGGTTGCGGCTGAAATAGAGCTCGGCCCAGCGGGTGAGGTAATACTTGTTCTCTGCTTCTTGCGGGCGATACTGGAAGTTGCGATAGTCGATGGCTTCGGCGTGGCCAACGTCGTTAATCCGCACGATCATGGGACGCATGTTGGCGAGTGCGTTCTGGCTCTTGTAGGTGAGCGCCGCCAGCGCGAAACACACTGCGGCGAGCACAATGATTGTCACCTTAAGATAAGTGTTCATGACCAGGGGATCGCCATACTGTTCCAAGTAGCGTTCCGCGGCGCGAGTGATTTGAGGTGTAGATTTCTCTTCTATGCTTGTCGTCTCTGCGCTCATCGTCTTTGTGCTCATTTCAAGCCTCCCTTCCGTTGTCTTTCGGTGCCACTACATCGCGGCCCGTATCATCATCATGGCCGCGCCCAACCCCCCGCCGTGTCCTCCCGTACCGCCCGTGAATAGGCTGTGTGTCATGGTCGGAATCTTGAAAAGAATGTAGACGTTGACCAGCACGAGAAGAACAAGCAGCGGCAAGGTCTGCACCATCAATGATGGGTCTGAAACGCTCTGGCCAAGTTGGATGTAGTAGTTGGTCAGAACGTGAGAGAGAACGTTCATCGTGGCGGCAGCAACGACCTTGTAAAAGCTGAATCCGAGGTAGGCTTTGAGCCATCCCCAGAACAACCAATCGAGCTTGTCGAACGCGAGGAACGGGATAAAGATTGGCCCGAGCAATCCGATGATCGTGGCGGCGATTGCGCCGTAGGCCAGAATCGCGGAGACGATTGCCGCCAGCAGGGCCAAAAGAAATTGCACTGCAAAGAATACGAGGGAGTAATAAGGAGACATCATGCTGGTCAGCATCGACGGCCCGGTCTTCGACGAAGCGGCGTGGATCTCGTTCAGCATGGTGCTCGAACCATCCGACCCAATCAGGTTCACAAGATTGATGGTGCCTCCGTCAATGAAGCCCTTGATGGAGAAGCCAAGGCCGGGGATGGATGTGTCGTAGTAATTCACCATCGCGTAGGCGAAGGTGAGAAGCATGAAGAGATTGAGGAATCTCCCCATGCTGAATCCCGGCCCGCCATGCGCCGATGCCAGCGCTTCCTGCACCCCAAACCAAACCATCATGATGGTTGCCAAGGCGATGACAATGTGAATCCCCATCGCCGTAATGGAGGGTGCTGCCGTGGCCGCAAGCGACTGGCAAGCCTGAGCGATAAAGTTGAAGAAACCTGTACCCATTTCCATGCCCTCCCGTCTTTTGTTGCCGGCGTCAATCCAGTTCGGTTCAGTACGCTTGCGTAAGCAGGTTCGAGGCGCCGCCGCTGGTCGAAGTGACGTTCGCGTTGTAATAGCTTTCGTATCCTGCTGAGTCGCGGAATGCCGACTTCATTGCGTCCTGTTGCTGCTTCTGGGCGATGATTTGCTGCAGGGCAAGATTGGCGTTGATCTGGTTCGCATCCTGCTGAGTTCGCAGTTCCAAGAGGAGCGCCCGATTGATCCGCTGTAGTTCGGCCATGATGGTCTGCTGCGAAGCGTCTTGGGTCTGGGTTGCCGCTTCAAGATTGGCGATGTCGGTCTGTCTCGCGGTCTGGTTGGCGCGGATAGTCCCCAGCACTTGCAGGTTCGTGGTCATTACCGAGTCGGCGATGTCAACTGTCGCTCCCTGCGCGGCAATCTGTTGCTGGCCGGCGAAGCTGGCGGTTGCGTAGCCGGGAACCACATTGTTGGTGCGCGGCACGCTTACCTGTTGGTACGCCACTGCGGCCCCGTTCCCCGTATTTGCCGAGTTGAGCCAACCCATCGAATTGCCGTAGGTATTCGAGATTTGTTGCAGCATCATTAGGTCCGTTGTGGGAGACAGAAACCGTGCATAAAGCATCCGGGGCGCGAGGATCATCTGGTGCGCGAGTTCGTATTGTTGTTTGGCGACGTTGTAGGCTTGCAGCGCCGTCGTCGCAATCTTGACGGTGTTGGTAAAGATCTGCTGGCCTTGCTCGATCTGCTGCGCCTCGTTGGCGATAGATCGTTCTTCGTTTTCGATCTGCGTGACGGCATGACCCGCCTGCGTGGGATCGAAGACAATACCGGAGCCGAATTGGGCCTGTGCGGCCGGCTGCAATGATGTGGCAAGTCCGAAGGCTAGTGCGGCAACGATGAGTCTGTTCATTGTCATTCCTTTCGTTAGAACGTTGGAGAGATTCTGTGGTTCGAATACGCGGGAAGAAGCATGTCCTGCGTGAAATACACTTTGACGCGATGTCCCTCCCGAATCGTGATGGTGGGCGGAATCTGTATGAATCGGTCAAGGATGGTGGCAGCGGATTGCGAAACACTGGCGGCAGCACCGTTGGTGAATGCCTGGGAACCACTCGTCGTAATGGTCCCGCCTCCCTGCGTGATCTGACTCGCTCCGGCAATTACACCCAAAGCGATCGAGGTGCCGAAGATCTGAAAATAGTGGTTGTTGACCTTGTCTTTCAGCCCTTCCTCTCCGATCTGATCGAGGCCCTGGAATTGGTCGAGATCGACGGAATACCCGTCCGGCATAATCAGGCGGTGAAAGACCACGGCCATGCGACGCTGTTGGCCAAAGCCCGCGGCTCCAATCTTCTTCGCCTCACCCAAGACAACGGTTCCCTCGGGAATGATGACGTGTTGGTGATCGTGCGAATACAGAGGATTTGATACAAGGACCTTGACCGGCCCCACGGCGTCCCCGTCCAGCCGATTCATAAGAACGGTGTCGAGGACCGAACCTTCATAAACGAGATAAGGCTGGCCGACGGCCGAATCAATATTGGCCTCCAGAGGGCGCTTATAACTTCCGGGTGTTTCTTCCTTTTCTTCTGTCGGTCGTGGCGCCACGAGGCTGCTGTTCGTCTGTCGTTCGGAATGGTCACTCTGGGTAGGCATCATCTGGCCTTGCTGTGGCTGTTGCAATTGTGGCTGCTCGGCGGCGCGGGCATACACAAGATTGGAGGCGAAACGAGAGTTGTCGGTCCGTTCGCGTTCTTTCGCCGCGATTAGCTGCGCCTCCTGTTGCACGGGCGTCAGTTGCATCTGCATGTTGCCCTGCTGCATCTGCGGGCAGGGCCGGCCCGGAGTGCAGGGGCCGTAGGCCGCGGCGGCGATCTGCTGCGCGGGCGTCGCCCCCGCAAGCGTGTGATCCCCTATCGAAGTAGCGCCCGCTGTCCCCTGCTGCTCTTTCTGACGTTCGGCCTGAAGCTGGTTCTTCAATTCCTGCACGTTGTTGTCGGTGTTGTCTTGCAAGGTCGGTTGCGGGGGCTGACCCTTCGCGCTCGCTTGCTGCGCGGGAGCTTTCTTCCCGCCCGAACTGAAAAGTGCTGCCACAATTACCAGCAAGGCCGCGCCGAGATAGACGAGCGTCTTGAGGTTCTTCTGCAAGACGCCCTTTGGCAATTCCAGGTTGCGCCGCAATATTGGCTCACGCTGCGGCTCCGTCTGCGCGGTGGCGTTCGGAGCAAAGATGTTTTCAGTCATGGCAGCTATCCTTTGCGCGCGAATTCCATTTTCTTCTTGCCCAGCTCCACATATCCGTTGTCCATGACTTTTGGGATGACGTACGTCCCTTCCCGAAGGTCGTAAGTGACGAGGTTGGGCTTGCCGTCTTTCATTTCGTACACGCTGAATTTCTCCGGCGCATTCGTCTTGATGTAGGTGAACTTGTCATCGTGGTAGATCGACTGGATATCGAAGGGAGCTTCGTTCGCCTTGTAGACATAGTCAAACTTGAGCTGTGTCGGGTAGGCGCTCTTGTATTCATCCACTGCCTGCGCAACGTGCGATTGAAGAGCGGCAAGCTGCTCTCGTGACTGTTCGAGCTGCGCGGCAGGCACGAACTGCGCGGGACCGCTGGCAGCCACAATCGCCGAACGGTCGGCGGGTTGGACGATCACCTTCAAGTCTGGCGTCGTCGATAAGGCGGAAATGTCCTGGAGCGTGAAGCTGTAAATGTTTCCCTTGTCGGTGATGAGATTCAGGTTGGAGCTGATGCCCTGTTTCGCCGGATGGACAAAGCAAAAGTTGTTAACTACGTCCACAATCCAGAAGTCCTTATCCCCAGTGGCCGCTTCCATGATCTTTTCGGTCGTCGGCAACTCGATCAAAGTCGTGTATTTCACTTTGGCACGGATCGCAACAATATCCTGCGAGTGATATTGCACGGTGCGTGCGGATTCCTGCGCCACGGCGCTGAAAGATGAAAGAACCAAAACAAGTTCGGCGATGAGTTTCGAGTTTCGCATGGCATATCTCCTATTTGGTGTTCATGGTTGATACGGCCAGCGCACGCGGCTGGAATGGATGATCCTCGGCTAGATGGCGAAGCCCGTCAGCAATGCCGAAGCGGTCGAAGTAATCCCGCTTCTTGAGGTTGTCACGGGCATTGTTGGTCGCCATCCAGTGCGAGACCGAATCGACGTTCAAATGCACCTTCTTTGAGGTCTGCGACTTGCGAATCAGCATTTGGCCCGGCGGAACAAGGCCCCCGATAAGGTCGAGTTCCGTATCGTTCAGATGGAATGCCTCTCGGTACACGTCGCGATTCATTTCCGGGTTGGCGAGAAAAATCTTGGTCGGGCAGCTTTCGGCCACAATTGCCAACATTCCCGATTCTTCGAGCTCTTTGATGGATTGCGTAGCCAGGATCATGGCCGCGTTGTGCTTGCGCCACGTTTTCTGTGCCTGCACAACGTAATTGCGGATCGTCTCGTTCTTGATGAAAAGCCACGCCTCATCGAGCAGGAAGATCTTGAACGTGGCGAGCCTTTTCGGGTCGGCAATTTCATTTGACGCGCGATGGAGGACGTAAAACAGCAGTGGTTCCAAAACCTCGGGGGCGTCGTTCCAGCCGTGGAAGTTGAAGGTCTGAAAGCTTGAGAACGAAAGCGTGTCCTCGGCGTTGTCGAAGAGGAAGCCATACTGCCCGCCACGGGTCCAACGGTGCAGGCGTTCTTTGAGCTCGCCGATGATGTTGCCAAAGTTTGAGATCGTGCGCTGATTTGGCTCCAGCACATACATCCGCTCGATGGCATCCCACAGACGGCGTTCTTCTTTGAAGTCGATTCGGTAACGTTGCTCGTTGCCTTCAATGAGCACTCGGAAAAAGCTGAAGAGAAATTGCATGTTGTCCTTTGTCCGGGGCAGCGAGAAGGGATTGATCGTGAAATCTCGCGCCTCCTGGCCAACATTGAGGTATGATCCGCCGAAGATCGTTGTAAGCGACTGGAAGCTCCCGCCGATATCAAAGATGAAGGTGAGCGGTGCGTACTTCTGCGCGTTTTGCAGGAGAAAATTGCAAAAATAGGACTTTCCACTACCCGTCATCCCAAGAATCAGCGTGTGGGCAACTTCGCCGTTGTGCAGGTTGAGAAAGTAGGGGGTGCTGTTGTCGGTTTCGAGCGCCGCAAGGTATTCCGTACCGAGATGCGCGTTGGTTTTCTCGCCGGGTAGGATCGTAAATAAAAAGGATAGGTCGGCGTAGTTCGTGTTTAGCAGATACAGCTTGCGAAGGTTCAATGCATAGTTGCCCGGAACGGTAGCAAAGTAGGCGTTGAGTTGGTTGTAGGTTTCCGCGAACAGATTGCCGTCCGCGTTGGTGAAGACGCCAGTAAACTCGGCGACGAGCGGATCGAGTTCCGCTCGCGACTGGCCATAAAGCACGATGGTCACCGAGAAGTCGCCAAGCGATTGACCGTCACCTAGGGCTCTCAGACAATCGCCGAGATTTTCAATGTCGGCCTGCTTAGATTCGTCTACCAGAACGTCACGCGGATTCGTCTTTCCGGGGTCGTTACCCATCTGGGAGACAAACCCCGTTTTGGACATATTGAAGTGGCGGCGGCGCTTATTGACTTCTTTGCGGGCGTTGTCCGCGGACAGCGGTGTCCACTCTGTGACGACGTAGAAGTTGGCCGGTATCTTCAGCAGCGCGTCGAGCACCAGGGGCCGCGTCTCTGTGATGGCTTCTTTCATCGTCAGGACACGCACAATATGATCGCCTACTCGCAGATGATCGCGTTCTGCTTCGATGTCGGAATTGACCACCTGATAGTCGAGAAACTGCGTGGACTGCGGCCGTCCCGCCACGCGCCAGTTGTCGTAATTCAGCAAACGGCGGAAAAACCCGAACTGCCCCTGCTGATTCAAGATTTCGATCTGCATGAAGTCCGCGAGCTGCCGAGCAAACGCCTGCACCTGTTGTTCGAGGCGGCGAACATCGTGCTCGATATGCGAGCGTAATAGCGTCTTCATGCTGTTGCTGGTGAACTGTGTTCTGAGTTCTTCCATCGCGCCAGCGGGGTCGCGAAAGAGACGAGCGAGTGCCGCACCGACGCCAGTCTTTGACCGGCTGCCTTCGAGCACGATGCAGTAGAGGATTTCAACTTGATAAAGATGGTCGCGCTTGGCTTCAAAGAACTTTCGCCGCTGATCGATTGCTGCTTCCACGACCGGGTCGTCATAGGTTGCGAACGGTATGTCGGGTCGATTCGATTTGAAGAGGTATTGGTAGACATGGAAGCCTGGACCAAACGCCTTGAGGGCCGCTTCCAAACGCTTCACTGCATACTCCTGTTCGGAGCGGTCCAGACTTTCGTAGTCCACACCGGGAACATTGAGAACCATGCCCACGTCACCGCTCTTGGTGAGAAAGGCTGTCTCATTCCAGAAGCCGTAGAGGTTGATGTGGTCGTTCAACGCCGCGCTCTCCTTCCACGGCTTGACGACCTTGTCGAGACGCAGCATCAGACGACCTCCACAAGGGGCACTTGTTGTTTGGCCGCGTCGTAGCGCAGCTTGTAGCGCTCGGACTTTGCCAGGATGCGAAGGAATGCCGGATCGCTGTTCGTTACCCAATGGCCGAAAGCAAAACCGCCGACGAATACAGCGATACCCGCGAGGATGGAATTGAAGAGATTGAAGGCCCCTACAGCCCCGACGCACACGAAGTAGAAGAGCGTGCGCTCCACACCCAAATAAGTGAGAGGCTTGTGCAGGCTCTTGAAAACTCGATTTGTGCGCTGCTTCTGCTGCTGGCTGCCTGTCATAATTCCTCGTCTAACCGGCATTGCGCGGTCACGGGTTTGGCGCGCTGACAACTTCCGCTAAACGCCCCACAGCCAACTCAAGACATTGGCAGCGAGAACGGCGATGCCGGTTCCTGCGGCAACGCCGGCGAGTGCCTTCTTCGCTCCGGGCTCTCCGTGCGCGAAGCCGTAGCCGCCGATGACGATGGCGATCAGGCTTGCGACCTTCGCGACGGTAAAGGATTGCAATTGAAACTCGGGGACGGGTCCACGAATGGCTCCAGCATCCAGGGGCTGCCAGGGCATGTCGGCGGCAGTGCCGACACCTCAGACAACGGCGGAGGACTCAATCTTAAGTTGGGTAATTCTTCCGCCCCTGCGTCACCGATAACCCAGCCCGTCCCGCCAATGGGGATTCCAGGATTGCCGGGACTGAATCTGAATAATGTCGAGCCCTCGCAGGCCGCCCAACTCGCGGATACGGCAACGACGCTTACTGGGCCGGAGCGCAGCGTAGTGGAAGACGCAGCCTTGCAGGCGGCCCAGAAGAATCCCGCGCTCACCACACCGAGCGATGATCCCTTTGTTACTGATTATCAGAAGGAAGCTCAGGGCTACAATACCGCCGTGAAACAACAGCAGGAAGCGTTGCAAAAAGCCAGTGAGGCGGAAGGACACGTCCAAGCAGACAACGCGGCCATCGCCTATGCGAACCCATTGGTTCAGTCACCCAATGCAACCGATGTTCAGAGGGAGGCCTTCCAGCAGATGCAGACTGCGGCGCATTCGGATGAAGACGCTGCCGTCGTTGCGCGCCAGATGTTTGAGCAGACGGATGTACATCTCTCCATCGTGCGCGATCGCGCATCGGGTGCGCTGGCCGCATTGGCTCCTCCGCCTGCGAATCTTAGTGCTTCCCTGAACGGTGTTAGGCCCACGACCATATCGGCGCCGGGCGGACACGCTGTGGCATCTCCCCCGGTGGTCGCCTCGTCCCCGGTTCTGGTGCTCAGTATGTCGTCAAGACCGCAGATTCTGGCCTCACCCCCGCCGGGCGGCAAGCCCCATGTCATGAGCGTGAGTGAGTGCGTTGCGAGTTATTCGCCGACTGGCTCTGTTCCCTCGCTGGAGGAATTGCGCAGGAAGCTGGAGTCTCAGGGCGCCGCCCTGCAGAAGCTCGCGGAGACGCAACTGCGCGAGAACCAGGAGCGCAACGAATTGCTTAAGGATATGCGCAAAGCCCTCCAGGATGTAAGCATCAATGCAATCGATAAGGGCGTGGAGGGCTTGTTTGATTCCACCAAAGAAGGTCTTCAGGATGCGGAGATCGGGCTGCACGGCGAAATCATGGAGACGAAAAACCAGGCCATCCAGTTGCGACAGGAAATGGACGAGACCCGCAAGGCAATGGATACCGCGAAGGGCGATCCAGCGCGTCTCTCGGCACTCAATGCGGAATGGGTCGATCTGGACAAGAACCAGATTCAGCCTCTGCTGCAAAGGCGCAAGGAGCTCGAAGACCAATGGGAGAGCTACTTCAAGTGGCAGAAGCACGTTGCCAGCTTTACATCGGCACGGGACTTTGGTATCTGGCTGACGGATACGGAATTGCCTTGCGAGGTAAAGGATGGCGCGATCTCCTGCGAGAACATCCGAAAAAGCAATCCTTTTGAAAAGACGAAGAAGCTTGACGAAAATCTAAGCGCTGAGGACTTGAATCCAGCCCTGGACGGTCTCAAGCAGGTGATGAAGTTCGCGGCGCACAACGCAGACTTACTCGCACATCTGTCAAAAGCTGCTGCAGTAGTAGACATCGCCGCGCACGCCACCTTCATTGGGGAAGTTTGGGACACAACCAGCATGACCATCGATTTAACCTACGATGCTACCGTTGGATATTTGGGCTATCAGCGGTTACAGCAGGCGAAGCAAAATGATCCCCAGTTTGAAAAAGCGAAAGCCGCCCTTGCGAAGCAGATTGACCGGACGAACGCGGAGATTGGTTGCTACCAGGGAACAAATTGATGAGCAGAGTAACTTCAGGCTTTTAGAAGGAAGGGCACCATGAAACTTGGAACATTCAGTGTGATTTTGATCGCGGTCATTCTCGCAGGCAGTTCGTGTGCAACGCTGCCTGCGCAGGATGCAACAGTGATCTCAGACACTGACGCCTGCACCGAGGTGCTGTCATATCTCTCCTCCGGTGGATTCATGCGAGACGGGGGAGTGTTAATTTGGGGATCTCAAAAACTTCATATGCAGCGAATCACTGGAGGAGAGCTCGCTCCCTCAGGCATACGCTTCCAGTTAAAGGGGAGGCCAGAAAAGGAAGTGTTACTCGATTTTAAAGACTTCGTCGACGTCAGCGGACAGGACACTCAAATCTTCTTCCGAAAGCAAGAAGGCTTTGGCATGAATATCGACTTGAGTAAGCTGCACGGGTTCTGGTCCTACACCCCGACGGGCCTTGTAGATGCTCGTCTTGTGCCGGCTCTGAATAAGTTGGTTAGCGACGCCCATGCCGGGTATCCGTATGATTGCCACGGCGCACTAACTCCCGCGGACGCTGCAAAGGTATTCGCGGATTTTCAAGAGAAGGTGGCGGCGTGGCGGGCGATGAATCCCAAGCCTCCGGTCTCCGATGAAGTTACCAGGAAACGGCTGCTGGCCGAAGACGCCGTCCAAGAAAAGGATTTTGCCGCGGCGGGCAACTATTACAGAGCTGGTATCACCATTGACCCTACGTGGGCTCCTGGTTGGTACAACGCCGCATTGATCAGCGCTGAGTTGAAGGACTACTCTGCAGCCGCCAACTACATGAAGCACTATCTGATTCTCTTGCCGGATGCGCCCGACTCTGCTGCCGCCAAAGAAAAAGTTCTGCTGTGGGAGGCCAAGGCCGAGCAAACCAGCCGTAAGTGAGCGACTAACGTCCAGTTTGAAAAGGCGTAGTCCATCTCCCGGCGAGCGAATCGATAGAATCGAACGATGAGATTCGCTGCCGGAACGGAAAGAAATTGAGTGCGGAAAACTATTTAGGAGATGGCTGTTATGCAGATTCGTTCAGTTCCAGTGCTTATGCTATTGCTTGTACTCGGGGGCAGTCTGGCTGTGACGATGCATGCCGAGGATGCAAAGAGTCTCTCTGATCGAGAGGCCTGCCAGAGAATAAAGACACTGCTTCCGCAGGCGACCGGATACCGGGGCAAGGGCTTTTCTAACTGGTCCATGCCGAAAATCACGGGGATCCGCCTGACCCCAACAGGTTTCACTCTCATCGTGGGAAACAAGCCGGCAATCACATTCGCTTATACAGACATGCAGAATGCGAGAGTGACAAATCGTATCGACGTCAAGTTCGAAACGCAGGGCCATACACAGTTGATTGAAATTGACACAGCAATTAGCGATGAGGCTCGAGAAGGATTTTCAGCGGCCCTTAACCACCTCGCTGAGGCTGCGCATGCTGGGCGGACATGTGACTGCACCAGCGATGTCGCCCACAGCCGGACTGAACTGGATGCCTTTGCCCAAAGCACGACAGCTTGGCGAGCAATGAGCCCCAAGCCAGCTTTCTCAGATGAGGTGATCAAGAAACGGTTGTTGGCTGAAGATGCCATTGAACACAAAAACGTCAGAGCCGCGGTGGGTTACTACGACGCCGGCGTCGCGCTCGATCCGACCTGGGCGCAGGGCTGGTACAACGCCGCGTTGCTCTATGCCGAACAGCAGGACTACTTTGACGCTGCAGTCCGAATGAAGCATTATCTGATTCTCTTACCCGAGGCTCCCGACGCCGCAACAGCCAAAGAGAAGCTCCTTCTCTGGGAGGCCAAGGCTGAGGAAGCCAACGGTAAGTAGCGCTGCGTACTGAATGCTCCCCTAGAAGCGCGCGGTACAAAGCGACGCCATGAGGTACAGCAACGTCAAAGGCATCCATGAGCGAAGATATCCATCGTGGACCGGCCCTTCGCCCTAGAATTGTTCTCTTTGGCCCCGACAAGGGAAGCCGCAGAAGTTCTGCGGTGCAGAGCGGCCGATCTGGGGATAGATCCCGGATCGTCGGCCATCCAAGAAAGCTGTCTAGAAGCGGGCTTCCGGGAAAGCATCCTTTAATAACGAATACAGCAATTAAAAGATAATGGCTCATCCTTTAATAAGCGACCAATGGCAATTCTACTTTCAATGCGGAGGTGATCCGATGATCCCAACCCGCGCGGCGAGAGGACAAGGAATGGAGTGCCGGCTGATCAGGCGCTCCTCACAGACTTCGGCGACTTGCTTCTGGTCGATTTGTGGCTTGCATCGAGGGTAGCCCATGCCTTGCGAACATTGGTAGCTAGCTGCTCCTGGCGCGCCTTAACCCACGGAGCATAGTGTTTCTCCGTAATTTTGACGCTCTTGTGACCAAGCAGCATAGAGACTTGTTCCAGCGGAATCCCAGCAAGCAGCATCTCGACTGCGAACGTGTCCCGAAGCATGTGCGGATGGCTACGCTTGGGTGCTCCGTCGTCGTTCCGTAAGTCTGCGATCTTGAAGAGGCGCCGGAAACTCCGCTGCCAATTGCCAACCACTGATTTCGGCGAGCCGTTGCCAGACCAGAAAAAGTATCGTGGATTGGGAGTGGGGCCTGGCGGAATGGTTCTCAACGCCTCCGCCACATCGGGAGGCAGCGGCACGTACACGGGGCTGCCGGTTTTTGCGCGATACAGGAACAACTCTCCATTTTCGTTCAGTCGCCTCCTCTCCAGCGTCACCGCGTCCCTGATGGCAAGTCCGCTCCAGCGCATTAGCAACGTGAGAATGCGAAGGCGCGTCGCCTGGTTTCGGCATTCCACCCAACCCTTGGGCCGATAGATGTAGGTCGCCTCCATGATCTTGTCGAACTCATGTTTTGGAAAGTAGTCGGTAGGCGGTCCGTCCGCTCGAATTCGACCCAGCAGCACGGCAGGATTGGACTTGATCCAACCGAGTCGGAGGCAGTAGTAGAAGAATCCGATCAACCGTTCTTGTTTCTTCTTCTTGGCAAGAGGACCGTCGGTCCAGGTATCACGGAAGGCTTCGAGATCGGCGGTCGTAATCTCACTGATGTGCGTGAACCCTGCGGTAGTGCTCCACCCGAGGAACTGCTTCTCGAAGATCGTGGTCAACTTGTCAAGCGTAGAGTCTGCAAGGTTCTCGTTCCTTTTGCTGGCGAGGAATCGTTTCACCGCAGTTTCGACGGTGACGGCTTCTGACTTCCGCGGGGGAGCCTCGCCGTTGCGGATCGAAGATGCTCGTTGCGCAGCCTCTTCTTCGAGTCGTCGGCATTGCTCTTCGGCCTTTTCCCAGCTGCGGGTCTCGGCCGTCTGCCGAACCGGGGAGGAGTTCAATATCCCGCGAATCCACTTCGGGCAGCGACATCGCTTCCAGAACCGATCAGACTTCTTGGGGCAATCTGAGGTGTGGCGGGTGTAAACGAAAAGGCTCAATTGTCACCTTCCTGTACAGCCCCTGCCGAGTCGGCGGTACAAAAACGGTACAACAATTGGTCACTGTTTGTAAATATAAGAAAATATTATATTTATTGTGGTGGAGGCGGCGGGAGTCGAACCCGCGTCCGAAAATGTTACTGGTCAAGAGACTACATGCTTATTCGCGTTCATGCCCCAGTCATTAGAGTGTTGCCACCCCTGCCCGGGACGTTCGCGGCCCACGCTCAGAACGGACAAGAAACGCTAGCCGCTAGCCTGAGATCTTAACCTCCCCGCCCAGACGTAGCGGGGAAGAGCAGCCCTCTGTGTGACGTTCGCTCACAGCCCAAGGGCGAAGCTGTGGAAAACGGCAGCCTAATTAATTAGGCTGCGTATGCCATTGGTTGATTGGCAATTATCATTTTGCTCACGATTACGGGTGTGTGCACCCCGGCATGCCTCTTGGCCGCAAGCATCTCCGTCGAAGCCGTGACGCCCCCACTGGTGGGAATGGCCATTAGTTCAGGAGCTGAGTCTTGGTCGTCGAACGCCGGATCTGATCTGGACTTGATGAGAAAATAAATTTTCGCAAAATCCTTAGAATCAATCACTTACGTTCTTCAGCACTCCCAAAATATTCAAACAGAAGGACTTAGCCGTAAAATATTCCAGGGAAAGGACTTAGGTTGGTCCTCTCGGGTTAAGTGCTTTAGAATCAGCGTTAGTCTCGCAAAATATTGTATTTGCTGGACTTAGCTCTCTTACTTGAATGTCAAAGAACAGTTTGTTGTCTATGGATATTAGATGCTGCGCCAGGATCGAAGTCAAGGAAATTTGGCCTCGCGTGCGGACAGGAGGCACCGGGGGGCTATGAGTGTAATCGCGATGTTACGCCAACTACGGCAGTTGCAGAGCTGAACGTCCGCCGCTGAACATCGTGTAACATATTTCTCGCAATGGATGCGTTTGCTTTCAACACGCCTATACGCTCAGCTTTCTTGTGGTTCCTGATCGCAGCAGTCCCAGCTATAACCCACGCTCAGACACTGCAGCCGAGTCGTCAAACGGCACCGAATCCGACGCCGGAAGCTGCCGTACGCGGCATTCTTTCCGCGTTCGACAAGTACGAAATCGTCGCTATGCCCGAAGATCATGGCGTGAAGGATTTGGATGACTTCATCCTTACACTCATTCGCGATCCAGGATTTTCGGAAAAGGTAAATGATATTGCCGTGGAATGTGGGAATTCGCTGTATCAACCCCTGTTGGATCGTTACATAGCTGGGGAGGATGTACCGTACACCGAAGTCAGGAAAGTATGGCGGAACACAACGCAGCCGACCTGCGGCATGTCTGGATTTTTCGAGCAATTCTTTCCTCTCGTCCGCGCAATCAATCGAAAGTTGACTCCTGCAACGCGCCTTCGGGTACTGGCCTGCGATCCCCCCATTGACTGGGATCAGGTCAAAACCTTTCAGGACATATTGAAACTCACTCATCGCGACGCCAACATCTCTTTAGTGATGGAAAAAGAAGTGTTCTCAAAGCATCGCAAAGCCCTCATGCTATTTGGCACGTTTCATATCGTGCATGGGGTTGAGCACAGCGCCGTGTCGCTTTACGAAAAGGACTACCCGAATCTCACGTTCGTGATCAGCGACCTGGGCTATTTCGACACGGACTTGCCAGCCGCTTCCGGCGATCCACTAGCATCTTGGCCGATTCCTGCGCTGGCACAGATCAAAGGGACATGGCTCGGTGCTCTTACTTTGGATCGCTTCCTTCCGCCTCCTACGCTGATCGACAAGGAATGCAATGTACATCACGATTTCCCCAAGGAATTGCAGAAGACTATGGGGGAATTGGTTGATGCCCTCCTTTACCTCGGCCCACAGGATTTACGACTAGACGAGCAACTGCCCGCAAATATTGCCCTAGATGTCGATTACAGAATGGAATTGCAAAGGCGGAACTCGATTCCTGGTGCTTCGGGAGGAGCGAGCGCACCCATGGAGTCGCTGAAAGAATTCGACCAGCAGGTTGTCAACGGTGCCGATAATCCGCTGTTTGCGATTCCCAAGCCGCGGAATCTTGGCCAGCCTGACCCCGGCCTTTCAGAGGCTGTTCAAAGGTGCCACGACATCCAGAATCACAAAGACCCGCCGCAATAAGCTCAGCATCTGATTTGTTGTAATCGGGCCACACTCATTGAGAAATTGCTGCTGCAGCCGAGTTTCCGGCCTCCGCTCTTATCCTCTGCCTGTCAAACACACTGCGGTTTCTCCATGTCGAACTCTGCCTGTGCTTCGGCGGTGGGCAGACGGAGAACCCGGTCGCCGCCGAATCCGTTCGGCGATGAGCTAACACCCCTGGGCAGCGTTGTGGCAGCAGTATTTGAAAGAGTTAATGGAAAGCTCCCGAGAGTGAGACCGCTCATAGTTGTTTGCGAGGCCCAGTTGCTACACTGAAACAGTGAAACACATTGTGCGCCGGAGACGCGAAGTTCAGTTGGCAATGAGGCTGCGAGTCGCCGGTGCTGTTTCATTTGTTGCCTTGCTCGCCGGGCTGGGTGCGAGCTCCCTCACGGCCGGCTCGGCCTTGAATTCTGCACAGAATGCGGCATCGGCGATCGAGCTGGTGCGCGCTGCCGTGGCCAATGAGGTCACAGCCGCCGGCGATAGTTCGAAGCACATGTTTCGCACGCGCAAGCAAACCCCGCAGGGATCGCAGACCAGGATCTATGTGGAGACGCGAGAGGCCATAGCCGGCATGACGGTGGCCTACAACGACCAGCCCGTCACTCCACTACAACTGCAGGGCGAAGAAGGCCGGCTGGCAGGCCTGGCGGGCAGTCCTGAGCAGTTGAGCCGCAAACATTTACAAGAACAAGAGACGGCCGAGCGTACGCTGCGCATCGTGAAGGCTTTGCCAGACGCTTTTCTTTACGACTACGACGGTGAGGAGAATGGCGCGGCGGACCTGGGCAAAGATGGGGATCGGCTGGTGCGTTTGAAATTCCGGCCCAACCCGGCATACCGGCCGCCGTCTCGCGTGGAAGAGGTGCTCGCCGGAATGCAAGGAATCGTTCTGATTGATTCCGAGGCGCGGAGGATCGCAAAAATCGACGGGACTTTGTTCAAGGAAGTCGGCTTCGGCTGGGGAATTCTGGGGCATCTCGACAAGGGCGGACATTTTCTTGTGGAGCAGCGGGACGTTGGGGATGGTTCATGGGACGTTTCGCGGATGTCTCTGAGCTTTACCGGCAAGATTCTTCTGTTCAAGAGCCTCGCGATCAAGTCCGACGAGGCGTTCAGCGAATTCCGGCGCGTGCCCGACGGCACGACGTTTGCGCAGGGAGTGGAGATGCTGAAAGCGGAAGAGGCCAAGCTGGCCGAGAATCATAAGGCGGGAGCAGCAGCGGCGGACCTGAAGTCGCATTAGGAACCAAAGCCGGCCAATGTGTGGAATCGCGATTTATCGCCAACTATGAGGGTCTCCACCTCAGGTTGTAGTGTTCCGCCGAACGTTTCTCGACCAAGAACCTGTCAACGTGCCGATAAAGGCGAGATCCCGACTGTTTAGTGTTTAGTTTTGCTCAGACGAGAGCCAGAATCTAGCCCTATTCTGTAAATGGGCGGCCTTGATGCCCTACATGTCGACTGGAGGGACTATGTTAGGTATGGGTGTGGTCGGAACAGTTATTGTGATTCTGGTGATTGTGTGGCTCGTGCGTCGCGCGTGAAGCGAGGCCTATCTTCCTTGCCTAGCAGTATTGTTGACAGCATCAGGCCATTTACACCAACTACCATTCGTGAGATGGCCTCCTGCGTCACGCTCCTGCGCGCAGCGTTTCCTTCCTCACTGTCAGCTTATCGATCAGATCTTCTCTGATGCGATAGCCCGTTCCGGGCTGGCCGCTGATTGCAATCATGCCTTGCGGTGAAACTTGCACTTCCGGATCGATGATGTCTTCTTTCCAGTAGCGCTTGGAGGCAGAAACGTCGCCGGGCAGGGTGAAATTTTCGAGAGTGGAAAGGGCGATATTGTGGGCGCGGCCAATGCCGGACTCGAGCATGCCGCCGCACCAGACCGGAATCATTTGGGCGTGGCAGATGTCGTGGATGTTTTTGGCTTCGGTGAACCCGCCAACGCGGCCGACCTTGATGTTGATGATTCGGCATGCTGCGGTCTCCACGGCAATGGCCGCGGTGCGCGCGTTGACGATGGATTCGTCGAGGCAAATCGCGGTGCGCAGCTCTTTTTGCAGGCGGGCGTGGTAATAAATGTCATCGTCCCAGAGTGGCTGCTCGATCATCAGCAGGTTGAACTGATCGAAAATCCGCAGGTGCTCGACTTGATCGAGCGTGTAGGCGGAGTTGGCGTCGCAGCTCAGCGTAATGTCGGCCCAGCGCGAGCGGATTTTTTCGAGCACGTTCACGTCCCAGCCGGGTTTGACTTTCACTTTGATGCGGCGGTAGCCGGCGGCTAATTCGATTTGGATCTTGTCGAGCAGCTGTTCGATGGAATCCTGAATGCCGATGGAAACTCCGCAAGGGATCTCACTGCGAGACCCGCCCAGCAGCTTCCACAGCGGCAGGCTTTTCTGTTTCGCCTCGGCGTCCCACAGCGCGTTTTCGAGCGCCGCCTTGGCCATGCGGTGGCCGCGCACCTTGGAGAAAAGAGCGCCGCAATCGCGGGCGGAATCGAGGCTCTGGCCGAGCACGGCGGGGGCCAGGTGCTGAACCATCGTGGGCCAGGTGCTTTCGATCCATTCGCTGCTGTAGAACGGATTTTCGCCGGTTACGCATTCGCTCCAGCCGTCGACTCCGCCGCAATGCGCGGTGAGCAGCAGGATGCGGCGGCTGTAGGTGCGCCCGAAACTGGTCTCGAAGAAATGGACGAGTGGCATGTGGATTTCGCGGAGGGTGATGGCTTCGATCTTCATAATTCAGTATCTAGTACCGAGTACCGAGTACCTAGTACCGAGTAAAGGAAACGCTGTGCACCCTCGGTACTCGGTACTGGTGAAATCAATCTTGCGAGGCGTAAGAGCATTTCTCATCCCATTCGCCGAGCAGGAACTTGCCGTTGCCCAGGGGGTCGCGTTCGTAGCCCAGAAGAGCCAGTCCGCTATCGAAAGCCCGCAGAAATTGTGCGCGGTTGCGTTCCTGCACCTGCTGCGCCTGGCTACGGGTTTCAGTGGCGGCCTTCCACTCGTAAATCTGAACCGGAACTTCAATCGCAGACTGTTCACGGAACGCCGGATTCCTTCCGGTCGCCAGCAGCGTTTCGACGCGCTTGGACCGCAGCCACCACTCGGCAATGAGCCGATCGCTGGGCAGGCCTCCCTGCAAGGGCGATGAGGTGATTCCATATTGGTTGATGTTGTAGCGCCGCGAAATCGCCCCAAGTTTTTCAACGTTTAAGTAGGAATTCTTGATTTCCAACGGGTCGAAGGTCCACTCGATCAGTTCGATGCCGCGGGCCAGCGCGTCTTCGCGCTGCAGCAGCTTGAGGCGGCGGCCCAGCCCGCTATTGCGGTGCTCCTTGCGGACGGCGAGCATGTGCGAGTGAAGATAGACGTGGCCGTTTCTGGTGCCTGGAACCGACAGAGCGAAGCCAACCATCTGGCTGCCGTCGAAAGCACCCATCACCTGTCCACCAACTTTTTCGGCGACCACGAACATGCGGAGCGGAACCAGTTCGGCGTCGGTGAAGTTCCAGATTTCTTTTTGCAACGCGACGCAGGTGCGCAGCTCATCGAGGCCGTGACAGTGGCGAATCGCGATGGCCCCGATGCTCACGATTGCTTCTCTTGTTGCTTGGCCTGTTGCCACAGGGATTCGAGTTCCTCCGCAGAAACACTTTCGGGACTGACGCCAATTTCGTGCAGGCGTTGCTCCATCCACTGAAAGCGGCGGCGAAATTTGCGATTGGTCTTGCGCAGCGCGGATTCGGGGTCGAGCGCGAGATAGCGGGCGATGTTGACCAGCACGAAGAAAAGATCGCCGACTTCCTCTTCCAGCCGCATGCGCAAATCCTCGGGAATGCTTTGGCGCCCAGAACCGGCCACGCCGCGGCCTTCGGGCCGTGGACCGGGAGCTGGAAAGTCCCGCAGATGCTGCCGCAGTTCGGCGGTTTCTTCGCCGAGTTTCTCGAACAAGCCCTCCATGTCAGGCCAGTCGAAACCGACCTGAGCGGCGCGCGAACTGAGCTTGTGCGCCTCCAGCAAGGACGGCATGGACGAAGAAATTCCAGCCAGAATCGAGGGAGCCGTCTTCTCCGTGGCTTCGGCTGGACCTGCAGTCTCACCCAGCCGTTTCTTTCGTTCTTCTACTTTCAAGGCCTCCCAGTTGCGTTTTACGTCGGCGGAAGTGTCCGCCTTTGTGTCGCCAAACACGTGAGGATGCCGGTCCACAAGCTTTCGGGAGAGCCGGTCGAGAACATCATCGATGGAAAACGTTCCCTGCTCTTTTGCCATTTCCGAATAGAAGAGCACCTGCAACAACAGATCGCCGAGTTCGCCGGGAAGTTCCTCCCAATCGCGATTGTCGATCGCCTCAAGGACTTCATAGGTCTCTTCGAGCGTATAGGGCTTGATGGAGTCGAATGTCTGTTCACGATCCCACGGGCAGCCTCCCGGAGCGCGCAGGCGCTCCATGATCGCGACTGCGCGTTCGAAACGTTCGCCGGTGGTAGACATTTGGCAACCAGATTAAATGACCCGGCGACTACGGGCAATGCGCGCGGTGCGGCGGTTTTGACCGTGGGGGGCACGCCGGGGCTGGAAGCGGCATCGAACCGACCGGAAGTGGAAAACCCGACCATAAGGTCACCTGATCAAACAACCAATGTTGCGGATGCCGGCGTGGGTGCTTTTCACGGCGGGGAGGTATGTCTTACACTCCCATTTCGGAACCTTTTAGTCGACGAAGGGCGATTTTCGGCCAACCACTTTGCGGTACCAAGGTTACCTTCTCGGGCTGACGGGCGCGATGCACACTCTAAAGGTCGCGGTGTGGGGGGACAGCCCTGGCGCTCGGTCATTTGATTCTGAGCTTTCCGTATCTCATTGATAAAACATGGTCTTAGCTGCAAATCCGCGGGCAAGCCTGGAGGGCCAGCGGTTTCACGTCGTGGTGATTGGCGGCGGCATCAACGGAGTCGCTGTGGCGCGGCAGTGCGCCCGCGCGGGAAAACAGACTCTGCTGGTGGAGCAGAATGATTTCGCTTCGGGAGTCACCAGCCGTTCGACGCGTATCATCCACGGCGGGTTGCGCTATCTGGAACACGGCGAACTCGATCTGGTGCGGGAGTCGCTCCGAGAGCGGGAAAAGCTGCTCCGGGAACGATCACACCTGGTTCATCCCATGCACTTCCTGCTGCTGTTGAACGAGAACAGCCAGCGCAGCGCATTGAAAGTGCGCGCCGGATTGTGGCTCTACCAGCGCATGGCTGGAAAACCCCCGAGCGCTGACGCCACCGAAATGGAGATGAAACGGCTCGAGCGCGCGCTTGATGCCGGGCATCGCTGGTCATTCTTCAACTACGAAGACGCGCAATGCGAGTTTCCAGAGCGGTTGGTGGCGGAATGGCTGATGGAAGCCGTTGACGCTGGGGCCACCGTCCGCAATCACATGGAAGCTTTGGCCGTCGATGTGGCTCATGGCCGGGTGCGGGGCGTGTTGCTTCGTGACCAGATCACAGGGCGCGACGAACGCGTGGATGCGGCCTGGGTAATCAACTGTAGTGGGCCGTGGGCAGACCGCGTGTGCCAACGCTCTTCGATCCGCACGGCCAAGCCGATGGTGGGCGGAATTCGTGGCTCTCACATCGTGCTGCCGCGCTTTTCGGGTTCGCCAAGCGCGGCGATCTATACCGAGGCCGTCGACCGCCGACCCTTCTTTGTTCTCCCGTGGAATGACCAGATTCTGGTAGGGGCGACGGAAATTGCGGACAACGGCGACCCGGGAAAAACCATTCCGGCGGCGGAGGAAATCAGCTACCTCGTGCGATCTGTCGCGCAATTATTTCCCAAAGCAAAGATCTCGGCGCAGAGCGTTAAGCACGCCTTTGCGGGCATCCGTCCGCTGCCTTATTCCCCGGACAATCGCCCTGCGGCAGTAACGCGGCGGCACATTCTGCACGAACACGCAGATGACGGCGCATCCCACATGATTTCCGTGATCGGCGGTAAATTGACGACCGCGGCGTCGTTGGCGCGGGATTGTGCGCGAAAGATCGGATTGACAACGACGGAACCGAACGGGATGAAGGTGGGACGCGGGCCGGCCCTCGATCCTCTGCTGGACGACGCCGTCCTGGAGATTGCGCGGATGGGAGCGGTGAGCGAAGAGTCGGCGCGCGGCATGCTGGAATGGCACGGCAAACGCGCCCCAGACATCGCACGCATGGCTTTGGTGAGCGCGGAATTGCGCGCGCCGATCTGTCCGCATACCTCCCACGTTATCGCTGAGGTGGTGGAAGGCTACCGTAGGGAATACGCGGTGACGCTGGGCGACGTGCTTCTGCGGCGAGTCCCGGTGGCACTGGGCGCATGCTGGTCCGAGTCATGCAGCCGCGAAGCGGCGTTGCGCATTGGCGCGGTTCTGGGCTGGAATGAACGCACGATGGGAGCCAACCTGGAAGCGTTCGAAGAGGAGCGCGCCGCTTTCTTGCGGCCCGCGCCGCAAGCAGAAGCCGCGCTCGAAGCAGCGGCCGATTGATCGCAGTCGCCCAGGAAGAGGCGGCGATTCGCCTCTACTCGTTGATCCCTCGACCCAAGCTGAGCGCAAGCCGTTCTGGGTTGTCCGAGATGATGGCGTCGACGCCTAACTTCGAAAAGCGTTTCATCGCCGCCGTGGTATTCACCGTCCACACGAATACCTTCCTGCCGGTGGATTGAATTTTCCCAATCAGATCCCGCTGCAAGAGCTTGTGGTACGGAATCACATACTCGACCGGCAACTGAGGCCACAGGCTCAATTGGGCTCGTGTCTCGCAAATCAGGCCCAGCGCAACGGTGGCGTCGAGGCCGTGGATGGCCTGCAGCACTTCCGGCAGAAACGAGGAGACCACAAAGCCGCGGGCCGGAACGCGCTTTCGAAGCAGATCGATGGTAATTCTTTCCAGACCCGGGACTTTCAGTTCGATATCGAGGAACGCACTGCTCTGGTAGCGCGTTAGGACTTCGCTGAGGAGCGGGAGGGCCAACCGTTGAGCAGAAGACTTGGCAATCTCGAGTCCGCGCGCGTCCGCATCGTGACAGATTACGGCTTGCCCGTCCGCCGTGAGCCGCACGTCAAATTCGAAACCATCGCAGCCCTGGGCGAGCGCGAGGTCGAATGATGCCAGGGTGTTCTCAGGAACGGCCTTCTCGGCGCGCGCGCCACGGTGACCGAGAAGCAGTGGACGGACCGGCATCGCCTTCGATTCTATCTGGGCGTGGAAGGATTTAGAGAGTTAATCCAAATCGAAATCGCGGATCGGCCTCCCGGTATCGGGAGATTCTTTCGCCTTCTTCACCGCCTCCTGAAATTTCTTTTCCAGCAGCTCGGAAGCGTGTTTCTGCGCCTCGACCGATTGACGGAAGATGGACTCGCGGCGGCTGTCTTGTTCTTTCATGGCGCGGGCTGCATCCTCCATATCGTTGAACATCCGTGGTTTCACCGCGGCGGTGTGCGAGATCACAGCCGCCGTTGCCGTATCGATCTTGAGCAGCGCGCTACAGCAGGGACAAGTTACTTCGAGATTGGGTGAGTTTTTCGCCACTCTGCGAATGATACCGCAAAACGGAGGGTGAGGATGGGGCCAAGCGCTAGCGGTGAAGCTTGACGGGAAAAATGCGGAAAACGTTCAACAACTCCCATCCCAACAAGAAGATCGACAGCAGAACAACCATCACCGCCATCAGTTCGCCGAAGGTGAGCCCGCGGCGGTTGGGCTCGAAGCGCCGGGCGGCCAGGCTCAGAATATTCAGCGTGGCGAAACCGAAAACGACGGCCCAAAGAATGTTGTACACGTCATTGCGGCGGCTGGAATAACGCTCGAAGAACACGAGGCCCGCCACCAGCGCGGATTGGGCGCGCAAGAGCGAGAGCGCGGTCCGCGTGGTGCGCGCCAAACCCGAAATCAACATGGTTGTTGAAGGAACAGCCATAACACACGCCCAACCCCAAAAGAATTCTGGAAACGAGCCAAGTGATTGGATATTACATTTTTTCCCTGCAGCGGTCACGAATTGAAGACAACAAGAGCATCACGCGCATCAACCGTTCCGCAGATAGCACCCTTACAATTCCAGAATCTGGTGGTCGAGGCAATCGGTGCGGATGGAGTCATAAATGCTCTGGAGTAGCTGTGTTCCGTGGCGGGCGAGGAAGTAGATGCCTGCGACAGTTCTCTCCTGCAACGCATCTTCGGGATAGAGCGCCTGGCTGAGGGCTTCGGCGTGGCGGCTCACCACCTCGCTGCGCCGTAATTCGGCGGCCATGGCGCGTTCCCGGAGCCGGTCGAGTTGGTAGCGCACCTTAGACGCGCCTGTCTGGCTGGCCTCCACCAGCGTGGGATCAAGTTTAGCCAGCGCTTCGTGCAGGCCGGAAAAAGATTCTTCCACCGACTTATTCGCCCGCTCGAAGGCGGCCTGCAAATCTGCCGGCAGCGTGCGAGCGGCCAGGGTACGGCG
>Ga0302182_10000394_pt1 | contig 28321 bp, 27 predicted proteins | sample I_Palsa_N3_1_FD_198781 | JGI IMG/M metagenome (GOLD analysis project Ga0302182, IMG submission 198781) | Peat permafrost microbial communities from Stordalen Mire near Abisko, Sweden - I_Palsa_N3_1 | ecosystem: Environmental > Terrestrial > Soil > Palsa > Peat permafrost | place: Sweden...
ATCTGCCACTTCTCTTCGGGGGTTCGCTCTACTCGTGGTCTCCTGCCCATGATGCCTCCTGTTTTGGAGGCCCTGATTCTACCTAGATGAGGTGTCCAGTTTTAGAGGGGAGCACTACAGAGAGAACCGAACGACTCAAGTTATTTGTCGATGGATGATCTGGCTTACCTAGTTGATAAGAAAGATCCACTGAAGGAAGCTTGCTTGGCAAGAGACGCGAACGAATACAAGCCGATCAGAGACGCCGTGGCGCATACGGCCCTGCTGACGGACGCAGCGAAAAAGAAACTATCAACCGTACGCGACAATATCAAGGAAAGGGTCAAGACGATCCTGTCGAAACCTAAACGATAGCGAGCTGTATTCCCCAATTCATCATACGCACAAGAAAAGCAATCATTCTGCGTCGCGCCCGGGCGTCCGTATTTATACGTAGTACTGCTCCACGCCTTCAAACCCAAGTCTTACAACATTGACACTTGCGCACTTCAAAAAGCGATGGTATTCATAAAGTTATTATGAACAATGATAAAATAAATCGCTCACGCCCCGGCCGAGCATCACGGGCCGCTCTTGTTGCACGTCACGCCCGCAAATGCGTGATCTGCAAACACCCGGATCGCGAAGCCATCGAGGAACAATTCGTCCACTGGATCCACGCCGACCGCATCGTCGAGGACCACGACTTGCCCTCGCAGACCAACCTCTACCGTCACGCCCGTGCCACCGGCCTATTTAACTTGCGCCGCTGCAACGTGCGCTCCGCCCTCGAACACTTGATCGAGGAATCCATCCACGCCCCGGTCACCGGCGATACCGTGATCCGCGCCATTCGCGCCCTCGTCCACATCAACGCCAAAGGCCGCTGGATCGAGCCGCCCAAAGAACTCGTCCTCTCGCGGCGCGACCTCCCGGTACGCCAGGCCGCCGCGGCCGGACAATCGCTCCTGCCCCCGGGCCATCTCGAATCCGCGAACGCGCCCGAGCCAGCCACTCGTCAATTGACCGGCAAAACCGTGCAGGAAATGGAACCAGCCACCCGCGACTCGGTTTCCCTGAGCCTGCCACAACGCCCAAACGGGCCATCAATCACTGACTTTCTAATCGATAGTCCAAAACGATTAGAAAACGCCGCAACTCAGACAAAACAAACGACGGACGCCATTTCTAATCGTATGAAAATAGACCCCTTCGCAGAGGCAGATCACGCCGCCAGCGCACCATCCGCGGCACCGGGTTCGTGGCCCTTAGGCTTCGCCGACACTCCACGCACCCGCCGCATCGGCCAATACGTAGTCCAGAAACCAAAACAATCAGAATCACCTTAAACAACGGTAGTCGCCGTTCGTAGGGGCGCTGCTCGCTGCGCCCAGAATTTCGTGCGGCACTTGGGAGCACAATGCACACGCGCGGGATAACAGAACGTTCGCGGGAAAAGGGGGAAACGGCGCACACATCGCGCTCACAGTTGCTAGAATTAGTTGTCGAGCATCAAACAGCTAACAAACGCGTGAGGGACAACAACAAAATGATCGCCGGCGTGCGCGTCCTGATTTTTGATCTCGACGGCACTCTGATTGACTCCAAGCTCGATCTGGCGCTGAGCGTAAATGCGATGCTCGTCAACGCGGGACGCGCTGAAATCGCCCACGAGAACATTTCCGCGCTGGTGGGAGACGGCGCTCCGGTTCTCGTGCGCCGCGCTCTCGGCGATGGCGCCTCCGACGTCGAGGTGAATGCGTCCCTTGCGTATTTTCTCTCGTATTACCGCGCGCACATGCTCGACAAAACTGTCCTCTACCCCGGCGTTCTCGATTGCCTTCAGAATCTCGATGGCCGCTCTCTCGCCGTTCTCACCAACAAGCCGGTGCGATTCAGCCGCGAAATTCTCGAGGGACTCGGCGTGGCGCGTTACTTCCAATACGTCTACGGCGGCAATAGCTTCGAAAATAAAAAACCGGATCCCATCGGCGTCACCACGTTGCTGGAACATTTTTCCGCGTCGCCCCGCGATGCCATGGTTGTCGGCGACTCCGAGGTTGACGTGCAAACCGCGCGCAACGCAGGCACCTGGGCTTGTGGGGTGACATACGGCTTTGGAAGCGATCGCTTGCCGCTATGCTCCCCCGACTTTTTGCTCGACAATCTCGCAGAATTGCCAAATCTTCTGAACGGCGCATCCAAATAAACGAGCCCCAGGAAAAATCGCTCGCTCATATCCGACATGAACGCCGATATATTTCGTCCTCGACGCAGCATGAACACGCGTGCCACTCGCACTCTCCTCGCGCTTCTGTGCGTTTCCGTGCTCGCAATCGCGCTCGTCCCGCCAGCGCAATCCGTAGCCCGCGCGGTCCTCGCAAAAAATTCTGCCGGAAGCCAAAAGCAGAAGGCCCCACCCGCGAAAGCTGCCTCGAGAGCTGCGGTCGTGCCGTTTCACGTTGGCGAGCAGCTCGAGTACCGACTGTCCTGGGCGGCGTTTCTGACGGCGGCAACAATTCACCTCAGCGTCATCGAGCGTCGCACTCTATACGGTTGGGATGCATGGCATTTCCGGGCCACCGGAAGCTCTGAGCCGCCGCTGCGAACGCTTTTCACGATTGACGATGAATTTGATTCCTACACGGACGCGGCCACATTCGTCAGCCATCAATACGAGACGTATCTTGACGAGCTTGGCCGCAAAGAAAAAAACATCATGGAGCTGACGCCGCAAGGCACGGTGCCGCGCGGCACGGTTGCGTCGGTGATCGTGCCGCCTGCCACGCGCGATCCCCTCGATTTCATCGAATCCGTGCGCGCGTTCGACTGGGAGCGATACCCGGAATTGCGCGTGCCAGTCTTCGACGGCAAAAATCTCTACGACATTCACGCCACGCGCGAAGCGCTCGACGAGAAAATATCGGTGCCTGCGTTGACCTGCGACGCGACGCGAATCGGAATTCACGTCTTCACTGCGGGCAAGGAGCTCGATCACACCAAGATCGCAATCTGGCTGCAACGCGACGGCTCGCGTATGCCGGTTGCCATTCAAGCCGATCTGCCGCTCGGCACATTCCGGATGGAATTGTCGTCGTTTGCTGCGAGTGCGAGCCCATAGCAACGCTCGGGCGAAATTCGAACAAGGAACTAATTGGTGTTGGGAACGAACTCACAAAAAACGGAGCTTACGTTGTGGGGACGATCCAGTCTTCCGGCGGAAAATCAATCTGCCAAAACATCGGCGTCGCTTCCAAAAACTCGACACCTACCTGCGCTTTGCCGGCTTGCGGCTTGCCGACGAACACCGTCTTGCACTCCAGCGACTTGCGCGTGAGCTTGTGGGTCAGTGTGAGTTTCTGCCCGTTGGGCAGCGGGATGCTCAGCGACAGGAGAGCGCCATGGGCGTTAACAACCAAGGTCCGGGCCTCTTCTTCGAACTTGTTGCCGTCCGGCAGAGTGCCCTTGATCAGCACAGGAACGCTCAACAGGACGCGCGCGCTGCGGCGGCGGCCCTGCTCGATCATCAAACTGCCAGTAGGATTAGGTTGTGGTTGCGCCATAACGGAACAACCATACCGCGAATTTTCGTGCGCTGGCGAACCACTTCGCAAGATTTCAGCCTTTCAGTAAACAGGCCGAAAGCACACCAAAACCGGAAAAACCTGTCCGAAAGGTCAGGAGACTCCGCCGTGTTTATTTCGGATCGTCCAGTTCGGGGCAGCAACTCTTCTCAATCAAGGAACAAACGATATGCCCGACCGTAATGTGTGCTTCCTGAATGCGCTGGGCATCGCGAGACGGGACGTTGATGAGCAGATCCACGACGTCTCGTAGCTCGCCGCCGGTCTCGCCAGTCAACGCAACGAGAAATGCTCCGCGGTCGCGGCCCGCTTCGACGCCGCGAACAATGTTCACGCTGCTGCCGCTGGTGGATAGCGCGACGAGCACATCGCCGCTCGCAACTATGGATTCGATCTGGCGGGAGAAAATGGATTCGATTCCGAAATCGTTGCCGGCAGCGGTGAGTATGGAAGTATTCGTCGTGAGCGCGAGACCGGCGAGGGCTTTTCGATTGCCCTTGAGCCGCACGACGAGTTCCGCAGCCAGATGCTGGGCATCGGCCGCGCTGCCGCCATTTCCGAAGTAGACGATTTTTTTTCCGCGCGAAATCGCGACGGACGCGACTTCGGCGAATCGCGCAATATTTTCGAGAAGTTCCTGGCTGAATCTTTCACGGACGGCGGCGCTTTCACGGAGCTGAGCTCGAATTTCTTCGATTTGGCCGGTCATCGCGGAAGAGATTATTGCAATGCCGGCTGGCGACGCAATGTAATTCGACAGTGGAGTGAAAGTCGACAGCGCAGTGAAATTCGACAACGCGATGCAATGCAAACGCGCATCAGCACATCACAATTTTCTCGCGCTGCTTGGTCACCTTGCGCGTCGCGTTACGCGTATCAATCACAATCTTCGACGAAGCAACGATCATGTTGTAATCGTAAGCCGTGTGATCGGTGGCGATGAGCACGCAATCGTAGGAGCCCAGCGATGCAGGCGTGAGTTCGACCGATCGCATCGCTGAAAAATCGTAGTGCCGCATTTTGTGAAGCGCCGGGAAGTACGGGTCGTTGTAGTCGAGCTTTGCGCCGCGCGCGGTGAGGAGTTCGAGAAGCTTCAGCGAAGGCGATTCGCGCAGGTCGTCAACGTCCTTTTTATATGCGACGCCGAGCAGTAGAATTTTCGAGCCTTTCAGGCTCTTCTTTTGCTCGTTCAATGCAGCTGCGACGGAATCAACGACGTGGTAGGGCATCGAGGTATTGATTTCGCCGGCGAGTTCGATAAATCGCGTGGCGAAATCAAATTCGCGCGCCTTCCAGGAAAGATAATAAGGATCCACCGGGATGCAATGGCCGCCGAGGCCCGGTCCGGGATAAAAGGGCATGAAGCCGAATGGTTTTGTCGCGGCGCTGTCGATCACTTCCCACATGTCGATATCCATGCGCTGGCCGAGCAATTTGAGTTCGTTGACGAGGGCGATATTCACGCAGCGGAAAATATTTTCGAGCAGCTTCACCATCTCCGCCGCGCGCGTGGAGCTAACCGGCACGACTCGGGAAACAACTTGCGCGTAGAGGGCAGCCGCGGCGCGGCGGCTGGGAGGGTTTGTGCCGCCAACGACTTTCGGGATTTGCGCGAGGCCGAATTGCTTGTTGCCCGGATCTTCGCGTTCGGGCGAGAAGGCGAGGAAAAAATCCGTGGCGATATTTTCCGATTCCGGTCCGCGCGTGATGGGGCATTTCAGCCCGCTTCGCTCGAGGATCGGCAACACGAGTTCCTCGGTCGTCCCCGGATACGTCGTGCTTTCAAGCACAATCAGCTGAGTTCGCTGGAGATTGGGCGAAATGGAAAGAGCGGTTTGCTCGACGTAGCTGAGATCGGGCTCGCGCCGCACGTCGAGCGGAGTCGGCACGCAAATCAGCACCGCATCCATATTTCGAATCTGCGTGAAATCCGTGGTGGCATCGAGGCGGCCGCCCTTCACGTGTTCGGCAATCTTCTCGGCGGGAATGTGCTGGATGTACGAGCGGCCGGCGTTGAGATTTTCGACTTTCTTGGGATCGGTATCGAAGCCCGTGACGCGATGGCCGGTATCGGCGAAGCGCAACGCCAAGGGAAGTCCGACGTAACCGCATCCGATAATTCCGATTCGAATGTTCTTGCCAGCAAAAAATTCGGGGTTGCGTTCTGTCGCCATCCGACGTGTGCTCCAGTTGTGATGTCAAAAAATTGCGGCGATGAAATATCCATTCGACTATAGCAAGAATTGATGGGGCTACAAGGCGGCGCGATGCGATGAGTGCGGGAAATGCAAACTGGGTGATGTGCGCGATATATGCGGTATGGAGAAGCCTTTGGATGAGGAGATTATTCAGGTTGGAGTTTCGGCGGCGGGGGTTCCGGGAGGCAGGGGCCTCCCGGCTCTGACAAATATTCCTACGGGCTGCGATTTATCCTTTGGGCTTGTCTTCTTTGGGTTTCGCGGGCGGCGTCTTTGAGGATAGCGAGCGGACGTAATTGACCAGGTTCCAGCACTGCGTCGGGCTGAGGCGGTCAGCTGCGCCCGGCATATCGCCCTTGCCCTTGGAAATGATGTAGAAGAGTTCGCCGTCGGTGGATTCCTTGAAGGTGGCCGCATCGCGGAAGTCGCGAAGATTTAATTTCATGTCGACGGCGAGATCGCCCTTTCCGTCGCCATCTTTTCCGTGGCACATCAGGCACTGTGATTCGTAGAGGTGCTTTCCGTCCGCGATCGAACTTGCGACCGGCTTCACCGGATTCACGCGTTTCGCATCTTCGGCGGGAATTTTAGAGTCCGCCGCTGCGGGCGTTGCCGCGGGCGCCGGAGCCGGAGTTTGCTGAGTGTTCGTGTCTTTCGGTTGATCTTGAGATGAAACCATTGGGGCGAAACAAATGAACGCGACGATTACGATGGTGGCTTTCCACATGGCTACCTCCGGCCTAAAACTCGAATGATTGATATTGGCAACTGCACAATTTCCTGCATTCTATGCCCACAGCGCTAAGAATTACCAGCGCGTGCGTATTATTGCGGCGATTGCGATAACGCCCGCGCGCGAACACAGACACAGCCAACGGTATTGCAGTTTGGACGAAGCTTGCCGATGGTCTATTCTGTACGGCTGCAAACTGGCTGCGCGAATCAGGAGAACGGTAGATGATTGTTGGAGTTCCACGCGAAAGTTTTCCGGGTGAGCGGCGCGTCGCGCTGGTGCCATCCGTCATTCCCAGTCTCGCCAAGGCGGGACTCGAGGCATTGATTGAAGCGGGCGCCGGGATCGAAGCCGGCTATCCGGATTCCGAGTACACCGCCAAAGGCGCAAAGATCGCTGGCGACCGTGCCGAAGTTTTTCGAGCGGCCGACGTGATTTTGCAGGTGCTGTGTTACGGCTCGAATGACCAGACGGGCGCGGCTGACCTGCCGCTGCTTCGCCGCGGTCAGGTATTGATCGGATTTTTGCGGCCGCTGGGCGCGCTCAATACAGTTCAAGAAATTGCAGCGACGGGCGCGACGTCATTTTCGGTGGAGCTAGTGCCGCGCACCACGCGGGCGCAGAGCATGGACGCGCTTTCATCCATGGGCACGATTTGCGGATATAAAGCGGTGCTCGTGGCGGCGGGAACGATGCCGAGAATTGTTCCGATGCTGACGACTGCGGCCGGAACGATTACGCCCGCCCGATTCCTAATCATCGGCGCGGGAGTAGCGGGCCTTCAGGCCATCGCCACGGCGCGGCGGCTTGGCGCTGTGACTTCCGCTTACGATCTGCGGCCGGCGGCGAAGGAGCAGGTGCAAAGCCTGGGCGGGCGCTTCGTCGAATTGCCCATCGAGGCGAAAGATGCGGAGGATGCGGGAGGGTACGCACGGGCGCAGGACGAATCTTTCTATAAGCGGCAGCGCGAGTTGCTCGGACGCGTTGTAGCGGAAAGCGATGCGGTGATCACCGCGGCCGTTATTCCGGGAAAGACGTCTCCTGTGTTGGTGACGCGAGAGATGGTGGCCGGAATGGCGCCGGGATCGGTGATCGTGGATCTAGCGGCGGAGCGCGGCGGAAATTGCGAACTGACGCGCACGGGAGAAAATATCGTCGAGCATGGCGTCACCATCATCGGCCGGATCAATCTTGCGACTACCGTTCCTTATCACGCGAGCCAGATGTACGCGCGAAACATCACCGCATTTTTGCTGCATCTCGTTAAGGATGGAAAATTCCGGTTCGATGCAAGCGACGACATTGTGGCGAACACGCTGGTGACGCAGGCGGGCGAAATCGTGAATCCGCGCGTGCGGGAATTTTTCTCGCTGCCGGCGCTGGCTACTGTGTCCAAGGAGGGCAGTTGATGCAGTCGGATTTGATTACGAACCTTTACGTTTTCATTCTGGCGGCGTTCATCGGCTTCGAAGTCATACGGCGAGTTTCGCCGCTGCTTCACACGCCGCTGATGTCGTTGACGAACGCGCTCGATGCAATTGCCGTCGTAGGCGCAATCATTCTCGCCGGCGAACATAAATCCACGCTCTCGACCGTTCTCGGGACGATCGCAATCGTCGCCGCGACGAGCAACCTCGTCGGCGGATTCATCATTACCGATCGCATGCTGAAGATGTTCAAGTCGAGCCGTCCGCAGAAACCATGACCCCGGTCATCCCGACAGATCACATCATCGAAATCACGTATCTCATCGCGACGGTGCTCTTCATCCTGTCGCTGAAGTGGATGAGTTCGCCAAGCACGGCGCGTCGCGGTGTTTTTGCGGCCGAAGCCGGCATGCTCCTTGCCGTAATTGGAACGCTGCTGCATCACGGCATCGTGGAATACAAATGGATTGCCATCGCGCTGGTGATCGGCTCGATTATCGGCGTTCCTCTCGGCGAAGTGGCTATGACCGCAGTGCCGCAACGGACTGCGCTGAGTCACGCTTTCGGCGCCTGCTGCGTCACGCTCGTCGGCACGGCAGAGTTTTACCTCCGCACACCAAACGTACCGCGGCTGATGATGGGCGTGCTGGCCTTGGAGGTGATTCTCGGTTCGCTTACTTTTACCGGAAGTTTGATGGCCGCGGGAAAGTTACAAGAAATTCTTCCGCAACGGCCGATTACCTATAAAGGCGCGAACATTGTAAATCTTTCGGTGCTGGCGATAGCGGTTATGGTCGCCGGCTTTCTTGTCGCTCATCCCGGGAATAAGGCGCTCTTCCCGGTGATCATCGCCGTGCCGCTGCTCTTCGGCGTGCTGATGATTATTCCGATTGGCGGCGCGGATATGCCGACGGTGATTTCTCTGTTGAACTCGTATGCGGGCCTGTCCGCGGCGGCGATGGGATTCGTGCTTGATAGCAAGCTGCTGATTGTTGCGGGTGCGCTTGATGGCGCTTCCGGTCTTATTTTGTCGATTAACATGTCGAAAGCGATGAATCGCTCGTTCACGAATGTTTTGTTTGGCGCATTTGGGCAGGAGCAATCATCCGCTGCGGGAACGCAGGAAGCGCGGCCGGTTCACAGCGCCACTGCTGAAGAGGCCGCTGCAATTTTAGCTGCCGCAAATAAAGTAGTCATCGTGCCGGGATATGGAATGGCGGTGGCGCAGGCTCAGCACAAAGTGCGCGAGCTTTACGATGCGCTATCGAAGCGCGGCGTGGACGTGAAGTTCGGGATTCATCCGGTGGCGGGCCGGATGCCGGGGCACATGAACGTCCTTCTAGCGGAAGCGGATATTCCGTACGACAAGCTTCTTGATATGGACGACGTGAATTCGGATTTTCCGCAGACGGATGTGGCGCTGGTGATTGGTGCAAACGATGTTACGAATCCTGCGGCGCGCACTGATGCCTCGAGTCCAATTTTCGGCATGCCGATCCTGGACGTGGACAAAGCGCGCACGGTGATGGTGATCAAGCGCGGCATGAGTCCGGGATTCGCGGGAATTGATAATCCGCTCTATTACCTCGATAACACGCTAATGCTTTTCGGCGACGCGAAAGCGTTCGTCGGCGCGATCGTGCGCGAACTCACCGGCGGCGGCCATAGCTAGTTGCGTTTTCTGCGAACAATTGCGTGAATGGTGGACGTTGCGCCTTGGCGAGATGAAATGATGCGCGGGAGAATTGGATGAGCGGGAAAATAATTGTCGTTGGAAGCTTGAACACCGACCTAGTCGCTTGCGCTTCGAGAATTCCTGTGGCGGGTGAAACGATCACCGGCCACGCATTTCTGTCGGCTTGCGGCGGTAAGGGCGCGAATCAGGCTTATGCGGCGGCGCGGCTGGGCGCGCGTGTGGAGATGATCGGAAGAGTCGGAAGCGATGATTTTGGGAAGCAAATGCGGGCGAATCTTGAAAACGTAGGATGCGATACATCCGGCGTTGAGACGGTTTCGGGCATTTCGAGTGGCATCGCTCTCATTTTCGTCGGCGATAACGGGCAGAATTCCATTGTTGTGGTGCCGGGCGCGAATGAGCGCCTCACTCCTGCTGATATCGAAACTGCAAAGCATCGTTTCACTGGAGCCTCCTCACTTCTGCTTCAACTCGAGACGCCGCTCGCGACTGTGCAGGCTGCCGCAGCGGCGGGGCGCGCGGCGGGAGCGCGAGTGATTCTCGATCCCGCGCCTGCGCCGTCGAAAACGTTGCCGCTCGAACTCGTGCGCCTCGTGGACGTGCTGACGCCGAATGAATCCGAAGCGGCCATTCTCGCGGGAATGCCGCCGGGGCGGATGAATGTCGCGCAGGCGTTCGAAGTCGCGAAGAAACTGCAGCAACTCGGGCCGCGCACCGTGATTGTCAAGCTGGGGGATCAGGGATGCGCGCTGCGCGACGGGAACGATGAGCATGCGCTAGCCGCGCCGGTGGTGAAGGCTGTAGATACGACAGCGGCGGGAGATGTGTTTAACGCGGCGCTCGCGGTTGCGCTTGGCGAAGGCGCCGATATGGTCGCCGCATGCCGCACCGCCAATCGCGCGGCCGCTTTGTCGGTCACGCGACGCGGCGCACAGCCCGCAGCCCCCTCACGGACGGAACTCGACGCCTTCGCTGCTAATTAGTAACTTCGAAACGTCTTGGGCGGATCGACGCCTGATGGCCGGCAACCGCGTTCCCGGAAAGACCTGAAAAGCGCGGTTTGTGCCACGAATTTATCCGAGCTATCCGCTATGAGTTTAGGAATGTGACATCTGGCTTACCCACTACGCCACTCTTCTGCATGGCTTCTCCTACAGCCGGATTGCTCATGAAAGACTTGGCCCGATCAAGACTTGCTGCCTTGAAAAGGAGAACAAGATCGTTCGGGTCGTCGGCCCCCCGAAGCATGCGCTCTTCGGCGAGTCCGTACTCTTGACGGACGGGAAGATGCGCATCGAAGGCTTTTTTCCATGATTCAAAGTTCTGGACTTTAGCTCGAACAAGTAGATAACTGGCCATGGGGATCTCCTTAGACTTCAGCTGGGATTTCCATTTTGACTTCCAGGCCCTACGACTGAGCGCGAAGGGCAAACTCGCCCCGTTTAGATCGAACTTGGGCCGTTTGCAGCTGAAAGCGGCGCAATTTAACATCGGGGCTGTGTGGGCGTCAATGCGTTTTGGCCGGGAAATGAATTTCTCGCCGGAGCAGAGGTTGAGCGCGTCTCCGAACGATGTTCGCTAAATTTTTTTGGCGAGGAATGCTATAAGAGATGTGGGCCCGTAGCTCAGCGGTTAGAGCAGCGGACTCATAATCCGTTGGTCCCAGGTTCAAATCCTGGCGGGCCCACCAACCTTTTTGTAAGTTTTTAGACCGATCGAGAAAATCTAGAAGAGGATTCCGGCTACCTGCTCGGCTATGAGGTTGGCCTTCTCGCGACGCATTTCGCGCGTCATCGAGGCGTCGTTCTCGATGCTGGAGCTTACGCTTACGACGAAAGCCTGACTGCGCACGCGGCCGACCACTTTTTCTGCGAAGGCTTCGCCTTTCGTGACGGTGTTGGCGCCGGGCTTGGCATCAGTCTTGGCGTCAGTGCTGCACATTACAGCTTCATTGCCGATGGCGCGGAGCGGGGTGCTCTTGGACGGGCATTGCGCGAGGTAGGTGGGAAATTGTTTGGGGATGTCGGTCATGATGTCGACCGAGATGCGCAGCTCGTAAACCGCATTTCCTTGCTGCCGCGAAAATTTACAGACGCCATCGCCCTGATGGGTGACGTTGGTGGTCACGCTCACATTCGCGGCGCCGCCAAGGATTCCGCGTGCTGTTGCTTCGTTGATCCAGGGACACTTTGTTTGTCCGTGGCACACGGCGGGGATGAGAATTGCCAGACTAAGCATGAGTTTGTGATGTCGTCGCATCGGTTTGCAGTTACGTCGTTGTCGTCATTGATACCGCTGCTGCTGTCGATAGCGTCGCTGTCGTTGCTGCCGTTGCAAACGGCGCGAGCGCGCTACGATTTTGTCGCGGGCTTCAGCGCTTCCGTTTTGAGGATCTTGCCGCCCTCCTGGATAACATAGAGGCGGTTTACCTCGAGATTTTTCAATTGGTCGATTTGCCCGCTTAGCCAGCGAATCTCGACCATTTCGACTTTCGTTGCCTGTTCGAGACCAAAGTGCATGCGCATGTCGTTTTGTGAAAAATAGCTGCCGCCGCTGCGCAGTTCGTCCATCTGAACGAGCGGCTTCGTTGCGCCCGGGACCGTCTTGGCCGTTACGAGTACGCGCGTACCGATGCCGGTTCGGTTGGATTTCACGCCCACGAGTTTGATCTTGATCCAGTTGCGATTGAGGGTTGAGTCGCAACGCAGAAGTTGCGGAATCGAATTGACGCAGTTCACCGCGATGTCGAGGTCGCCATCGTTGTCATAGTCGCCGAAGGCGCAACCGCGCGCCGATGCGCCCTCCATAATTCCGGGGCCGCCTTGTTCGGTGACCTCTTCGAAACGTCCGTTGCGCAGATTGCGATAGAGATATTTGTGTTCGGCGTATTTCAGGTCAGCCTTCGATTTGTCCACCTCGGGATAGACGTGGCCGTTGGACATCAAGATGTCGAGCCAACCGTCGTTGTCCATATCGAAGAAGCCGACGCCCCAGCCCAGAAGGCGCGTGTTCACGCCGAGACCGCTGGGATAAGTGCGATCTTCGAAGACGCCCTCGCCGAGATTGGTGTAGAGGGAATCGGTATCGCCGGCGAAATTCGTTTTCACAATACTGAGATTGCCGTCGCGATTGTAATCGCCGATGGAAACGCCCATGCCGGCTTGCGGCTTTGCCTCGGCGGAGAGCGCTGCACCAGATTCGATGGCAACGTCCTTGAAGGTGCCGTCTTTCTGATTCAGATATAGAGTGGCGGGCGCGGAATCATTGGCGACGTAGATGTCGGGCCAGCCGTCGTTATCGAGATCCGACGCGGCGACGCTGAGACCGTAGGTGCCGATGGCATTCCACATGCCCGATTTTTCGCTCACATCGGTGAAGGTGCCGTCTCCATTGCTGTGATACAGAATATTTTTTCCGCCAGCCAGGCCGGGAGGGCCGCAGGCGACGAGGATTCCCTTGTAAGTGCAAGGGCCTTCTTCGGGAAGAGGAGCGGTCTTCAGATCGAAGTCAACGTAGTTGGCAACGAACAAATCGAGATGGCCGTCGCGGTCGTAGTCTACCCAGGTGCAGCCGGTATTCCAGCGCGTCTTCGGGCCGGGCTGCGTGAGCCCCGCGCGTTCTGTGACATCGACGAAAGTTCCGTCGCCGTTGTTGTGATACAGGGCATTTTGGCCGTAGTAGGTGACGAACAAATCGTCATGGCCATCGTTGTCGTAGTCGCCGACGCAGCAGGCTTGCCCCCAGCCTGTGCGAATATCCAGGCCGGAGCCTTTGGTGACGTCGGTGAACGTGCCGTCGCGGTTGTTCTTGAACAAATGGCAATGCGGCTCCTTGCCCTTGGCGAATCCTTCGAGGCGCCAGCCGTTCACGAGGAAGACGTCGAGCCAGCCGTCGTTGTCGTAATCGTAGAAGGCGAGGCCACAGCCTGTGGTTTCGAGGAGATATTTGTTCTTGCCGACGCCGCCGTAAATCGTTTCAACATCGAGACCCGAACCTTTGACGACATCAACGAAGCTGACGCCGAGCGGTGTGCCTTCTATCGGAGATTTCGGGCCTGGCGGTGCAGATGCGGGCTTGGCGTCGTAGCTGCGCTCGATCGGGCCGATTTTTGGTTTGGTTTCTTGCTGTTGTTGAGCGGGAGCGGCCAGGGCCAGGATATCTGCGAATGGAAGTACTAGCGCCGTGCGGCTTAGCGAACGAAGAAATTTCCGGCGATCTATAGGCGACAAGAATCCCTCTCAGCTACTGCTGTCCGTTGCCTTTGGCGGTCATGGGCTTCAGATCCGTGTGCATGTGCCAGGGCACGCTCTCTGTGGATATTTCTGGATGCTTGCGTAGAAAATCGAGTGAATACGTTGGAGCGGCAGGATCGATTCTCTTGGTGGCATATAGCGCGGCCTGCGCGGCGGCCTCGGCCTTCATGCCTTTGCGGCGATACAGAATCGCAAGATTGTAGTGCGCCGCCACATCGTCGGGATCGATCGCCTGCAAAGCTTGAAATTGCGCCACGGCATCATCGGAACGATGCTGTTGATAGTAGGCGATGCCAAGTTCCCGGCGCGCATCGCGCGATTGCGGATATTGTTCTACAACCCTCTGCAGATTGGCGACTTCCGCTTCGGGATGTCCCTCGCGGCGATCTACCAAGGCGAGATAGTAGAGCGCCCGGGCGTAATCGGGACGCAACTGAAGCGCCTTCTCGAGGGAGGGCCTCGCCAAAGAATATTTTTCCCAGTCGATGTAGGTTAGGCCCACGTTCACGTAGCCGTCCACATAGTCCGGCCGCAGTTTGACCACTTGCTCGAAAGCCGCGATCGCGTCGGAGTATTGCTGCTGATCGAGGAAGCCGATGCCGACATTGTTCCAGCGCATCCAGTCTTGATTGTCGCCCGTTTCCGCAGGTGTGGGATTATTCATGCCCATGTTCAGCGTGCGCGTGCGAGATGCCAACTCAACGACGGGGTAGAGCGGATGATCGGCGCCGAATACATTGTTCAGATAACTCTGGCGAAAGTGACGATAGTTCACGCTGGCTGTAATGCTCACCCGCCCCTTTACGTCATGCGGAATTCGGAATTCATAGCGCACCAATGCGGAGCGTCCGGATTGAATGGAGTTGTCGTAGGCCATGGAATGGATGGTCCAGACCTTGTGATTGTCCACAAATTCTCCGGAGATATTCACTGGCCGGTTGGTAAAGCTATGGGCGCGAGTATCGAGCATGCCGTCTGGTTTGAGGAAGCCGCTGTGATAGATGTCGTTTCCTGCGGCGTCCTTCACTGTGACTTCGACCCACGCCTCGTAGAGATCGCGAACTTCGGGAATCAGCGAGTGACCAATATTCTTGTTCTGGACGACGACGTAAGCTTCGACAACGTCGTTGGGCTCAAGCTGGAAGGGCACCGAGCCTAGCGGGGCGATCATGGTGTCGTCGCTCGCTTTTTTCAGTGCGAAGATATCCACGTTGAGGAAGTTGCCTGCCTTCAGGAACTCGATGGTCTTCTGGAGCTGCTCAGCGAAGCCGTAGTAGAAGGGAACTGCGGTGTTACCCGCCAGCCAGCGGTGCGACGCAAACGTTCCTTGCTTCGCGCCGTAATCGGGCAGGATGGCCGTTGCACGCTTCATGTGGCAGTCCTGGCATGTGGTGAAATCTGCCATGTAAAAAGTTAGCGGGCTGCGCTTGGAGAACTTGGAATTTTGCCATTCGTCGTAGGTGGTGAAGGCGCGGATGAATTTGTAATCGTTCAGCGGATTGGGCAGGTTGGCCTTGTGGCAGGCAGCGCAGAATTCCGGCGTGCGATAAAAGGATTGCATCACGGCCTTGGAATGACGCTCCGGATTCGCCAGGATATCGCCGAAGGGAACTTCGCCGGGAATGCGATTGCCCTTCTCGTCCACCATTACGGCGGGAACGCCCATCACATAGCCGCCATTGCCCGAAGTGGATTGCAATTTCTGAATCGAATGGCAGGTTGAGCAAGTTACGCCGTCTTTGTCAAAGGCGCGATCGACTTGAGAGTTTTGAGTCAACGCGCCTGAAAGCACGGCAATCGGATTGTGACAGCTATCGCAGTGCCGCGAGAATTCGATTCCTTTGTATTGGATCAGAATGTTGACACTGGTGCGGTAGAACGGTGTGCGGAAAGAGTTGGAGTGCAACGCCTGACGCCACTGGTGGTAGGCCTCTTCGTGGCAATGGCCGCAATATTCCGCCTCGGGAAAAGCGCCGGGCTGGATGAATTCGTTGCCCTCGATGGCGGCGTTTCCGGGGAGCGATAAGTTGTCCTTGCCGAAACCAAAGTTGTACGTCTCGCGAATTTTGTCGGAATAATTTTTCCGCGCTTGGATTTCGTCGGACTGGGCATAGGTGGCGAATTGCAGGGTCCCCATGAGCAATGCGATACAGGCCAGGGAACCGGCGGCGATCTCAGCGATATGGCTCATTCGAAACTTCATCACGCTCTAGTCCGGCAATGCAATTTCCAATTCGACTCGTCGAAAGCGGCCATTACAACGTCTTCGGAGCATTGCGGAGTCCTACCGCAAGAATATGCCGTTGGGCAAAAAATTGTATCCATCTGGGCTGGCATGCTGTGTAGCTTGGTATAGCGCATCTCCGATTCCGTGTAAATGGCCGCATTCTGAATCATAGTCTGCAGCCAGGCGCGGATTACGGCTGCGGTTTTTCCAACTCGTCGGCCTTATGCCGTTCTTCTGCTGCTTCCGCCTTTTTACCTTGACGGTCCAAAGCATTGGCTAACCCACGGTGGGCTTCGGCATAGTTAGGATCGTTGCTGAGCGCTTCCTCGAACCGTTCGACGGCGTCTGCGACCTGCCCCTTTTGCAGCAAAGCGTTGCCTGAATTTGTGGAGACTGTGGCTCTCTGGCGATTCATGGTCACGCGTTCCAATTCTGCGCCCTTTTTTCGCTCGATGGCTGCTTCGGCCGACTGACCCTGCTGCGCGAGAACCATTGCCAGTGTCAGGTGAGGATCGGGCTGGCTGGGCATTTGACGAATGGCTTCGCGTAAAGCGTCGGCGGCTTCCGGCAGTTTGTTCATTTTTCGATAGAGGCTACCGAGCGTAGCCCATCCGTCAGCGTTGTCGGGGTGCAGCTTCATCGCGAGCGAGAGTTCGCGGGCTGCGTCGTCGTAGCGGCCGTCCTGCATGTAGAGGATTCCGAGCGTGTAATGCGGCTCGTGGGCTGAAGGGTCGAGCTTGGCCGCGGTCTCGAGTTCTGGTATGGCAGCCGCATTGTCATCCTTTAACTTGAGTGCGAGTCCGAGATTGTAATGAAGCTGGAAATTGTCGGGGTTGCCCTTGAGGCCAGATTTGAGGACGTGGATGGCTTCGTCAATTTCGTTCATTTGCATGTACGCGGCTGCGAGATTCTCGTGCGCGGTAGGATCATTGGGCCGATTTGCAAGCGTGCGCTGGAGAAACGGAATGGCATCTTTTGCGTTTCCGGCAAGGAGGAGAGCGAGACCCAAGCTTCCAACTGCGTCTGCGTTCTTCGGCTCAGCTTCAACGACTTGGCGAAGCAAGGGAAAAGCGTCGTGCTCGCGGCCGGTGCGTTGCAGCGCCAGAGCGAGTTGATATTTAGCTTCCGTGGCTGCGGAATTGAGTTCGATGGCGCGCTGGAATTCCACGATGGCTTTGTCGTCTTCATTATTTGCAACGTATGCGCTGCCCAGCTCGGCGGCGGCCATCGCGTTGTTTGGAGCGAGTTGGCAGGCGAGCATAAGCTCCGAAATCGCCGCCGGGGCTTGCTGTTGCGCGACTAACGCTACTCCGAGATGCATGTGAGCCGCTGCGAATTGCGGATTAAGCTCGGTTGCCCTCTGAAACTCGCCTATGGCCGCCGGCCAGGCTTTCTCGATGGCGTATAGCGAGCCCAAGTCGTCATGAAGTTCGGCATTCTGCGGGGATTCGGCGGCGGCGTTCTTCATCTTGGCGATTGCCGCTGGGACCTGACCAATGGCAGCCAGCGAGCGGGCGTAAGCTGCAAGCACCGACGACGGAAGTGCGTGCGGCGAGGCGGTATTCGATCCTCCGTGTGTGCCAGCTTCGACTTGTTTGAACAATACAATCGCTTTGGTGTAAGCGCCGGTTTGCTCGTACGCCAGGGCGAGATTTGTCTGCGCGGAAACATCGCCAGGCTTCAGCGTGAGCGCTTTTTCCAGCTCCTTTGTTGCTTGCGGGAACTTCCCTAGCGATATCAGAACTGCGCCCAAAGAACTGTGACCTTCTTCGATCTGCGGGGCTAGCCGCACAACTGTCTCGAACTGTACTTCTGCGGACTTGAAGTCGTTATTTGCGACAGCTGCATTGCCTGCTTGATAGGCCGCCTGAGCTTTCGCGTTGATATCCCTCTGTGCATCCTGAGATGAGGCGTTTTGCGCAGCGAAGCCGAGCTGAGCCGTCGGCGCCAGAATCAAAAACAGGATGAGGCGCGATAAATGCGTCTTCATAGCCCGCGCCAACGGAGTGCAAGCCCGGTCACTATCAGAGCGCATGCGCAAAGCTCCCACAGACACCCGACGCCAAGAGGAATTTAGATGAGTCGCTGGAATTGAAATGTGGTATCCCGCGAAAATTATACCAGCGTCTTTGCCCGGATTGGCTAGCGCTCAAAGGCGGAAAGCGTGCATTTACTCTTCCGCTAAAGCTCGGAAATCTGACTTCCGTGAGGCTTCATTTGCATCAATACTTTGAGGTCAATTGGGGCGGCCAGCCTTGGGGGTCAGAGTGAGCCGGATTTGGGACGCGCTGAGGGCCGCAGAGCAGCATCGGGCTCGAGCCATCCAGCGCACGCAGGAACAGCAACTCGAAACTCACCGGGGCGACCGGCGCAATAGCAAACGCGTCGAGCTGAACGTTCCGCTTTTCGTCTACGGCTCCAACACCGACCAGCAACCGTTTCACGAGGAAGCATTCACGCTGGATTTGAATGACGGCGGTTGCAGACTCTCGCTCGCGGAGAACGTCTTCCCCGGCCAGCGGCTTTGCCTTACCAACACCGAAAACCAAGCCGAGCGCGAGTGCCGCGTGATCCACGTCAGCAAACGATTCCACGGGCGGCTGCGCATCGGCGTCACGTTTTTTCAACCTGACGCGCAGTTCTGGCAGAGCTACTGAACCGCTGCTCATTTTCCCAACAACCACCGGCAAGATGCCGGCGCTACGAACGCACGCTCAGCAGTCGCAGGGCTGGTCGGTAGGCCCGCCGCTCTCGGTCGCAAGTTTTTCCAACGGTCGCATAGGAACGATTAAAGGTATAAGGGGAATTATTTCGTCGCCGGGTGGCGGATGAAGAAGTGCCACTTGTCCAGATTGCCTGCGACGGCGACATCGAAGAAACCGACCATCATTTCATCCGTCGTTTGATCGCCCCAGCGGACGGTCTTATTCGGATCGGGATTGTGCTCGTTCTTCGCTGAGTTGTCGAACCACGCCACGGCCTGCAGGACCGTCCCAGCCTTCAGCGGGCGCGGGTCGGCGAGGCGATAGCTCATCTGCCAGTGGAAATGATAATTGACGCGTAGAAGCGTTTCGAGGCTCCCGTCCTTGTGCACGATGTTGTATTCGAATCGCTTCCCGCGGAGGTGCATGTGAGGGAAAAAGCTGAGGAGCGTGGCGTCGTTTGGCAGCGAGCCGTGAACCTCGACGCGATAGTCATCGGCGCCGGGAGGAATCGCGAAGGAATCGTTCGTCAGTTGCAACGTAAGGACCCGTTGGGCAGGCGGCGACTTCGCAAAAATCAGGCCGATGCTGCTCTGGTTGCTTCCGGCGCGGCCGTTCGTCGTGTAGTGAATTTGAAAAACGAGATCGGATCCTGCGGGGACAAATTTCGCCATTGTCGCGGGCCACGAATCCGGCGAACTTCCAGGTGCATAGACAAGCAGCACATCACTGTCGGTCCAATTGGCGTCGTGCTTGTCTTTTTTGCTTTTCAGCGTTGAAGCTGTGAATGGCACGCCAACCGGCGCTCCTCGCAACCATTTCGAATCGGGCGGCCGGATGTAGACAACCGCGTGATGAACGTATTGCGGGCTCGATGGCCGAACCTGCGACATCTGTACCCATTTATCAGCTTTGAAGCCCGTCGGAATAATTTCGTAGGTGTATTCGACTTCACCTTGCGCCGGAATCGAAACTGGCGTAGGCATTTTTACAATGTCGTCTGGTTCAGGAATATTCCAGCCGCCGGCCCACGCGCGCGGAGGAGGAGCATCGTGCGGATCGCCGGCCGGAGCATCGGCGTCCGCCCAATCAGCAAGCGTCGAGATTTCCCGATCTGAGAGCGAGGGATCGTTCGCGAATTTGCCGATATTTCGGTCGGCAAACCACGGCGGCATCTTGCCGCTGGTGACGGCATCGGCAATCGCGCCGGCTTTGCGCGCGACGCGCTCGTAGGTCTCGAATGGAATCGGCGCTATTCCGCCGTCGCGGTGGCACGCCTGGCAGTGCTGCTGGAGGATCGGAAGGACGTCGCGATAAAATGTAGGACGTCCGTTCGTGGATTGCTGCGGCGCGCGCCCGTTGCTGATTGTTCCGGCACCTACGCACGCTATCGACGCTGAAACGATTACGGCGGCGGCAAAGAATCGCGTCATCAGGATTCAGATTATCATGCACCTATTTGCGCCCGGCAATTGCGACCTCATAGCGATGAAGGGCATCTACTTCAACGTTGCAGCCTCGTGCTAAAGTATGCGTCTCAGAAGACTAATCTTTACGTTCGTCAGGAGGATGAAATGTCCGCAGAAATTCCCGCAACGCACAAAGATTTATTTGAAAAGCCGGCATTCGCAAATCTGGGCACGCTCATGCCCGATGGCAGGCCTCAGGTCACGCCGGTGTGGGTTGATTTCGACGGCCACTACGTGATCGTGAATTCGGCCAAGGGGCGCCAGAAAGACAAGAATCTTCGCCGCGATGGCCGCGTCTCGCTCGCCATCTCAGATCCCGCGAATCCTTACCGCTATCTTGAAGTTCGCGGCAAGGTCGCCGAGATTGTCGAAAAAGGCGCGGACGAGCACATTGATAAGATGGCGAAGAAATATCTCGGCAAGGACAAGTACCCGTTCCGCCAGCCGGGAGAAGTTCGGGTGATGTACAAGATCGAGCCCGAGCATTTTTCCAACATGGGCTAGCTCGACGGCCGCTCTTGCACCACGTTCCGCCGCCGCGCTCGCGCCGCTACGGAAAAAATCCAGGACACGACCACGGCCACCGCGCTGCCTAAGAGCACATCTTCTGTGCGCCTAATCGCAATCGGTGTACCGGCGACGCGCGAGCTCTGAAGGATGCCGGGCATCATGACGAGAACGACAGTTACCGGCGCAATCCGCCAGGCATAGAGGGTATAGGCCGAAGAAGTTGAGATCAGAACAGCGGCGGACATCGCGAGAAGAATCGACCAGCTTGCCGTGCCGAGCACGTAGAGAAACGCCAGGCCCACTGCGCAGCCGATAACCGTGTTTAGTGCGCGGTAGCGAAACGCTTTTACCGTCGCGTCTAGCTCTGCATCCGACACGATCACCACCGAGATCATCGCCCAGAGGGGATCATGATGGCCGAGACTCCGGACCAGTAGCCAAACGAGTCCGGATCCGATTAGGATTCGTAAGGCCAATTGCAAACCGGCAATGGGAGTTGCGGGAGCGATGGGAACAGAAGCGGTGCTCATAGGCAAGCCTCGATACGCTCTGGATACATCGAAAGCCTCGTCAGGATACACCCGGCCCGACGCCGGTCCGAACTCCAAGCGTATAGGGAAGTAGTCGTGCGTCAGGACGTACTGGTGCGTGAGATTGCCGTGTGGTTAGTGCTCAACGAAAACCGGTTAGCCGGCTTGCGCTAGACCGGCAAGCTTCGCGTCGAGGTCTTCGAGCGCGCGCATTAGAAGACTGCGGTAGCGAGGATCCTGGCTATTCTCGAGATCTGACGTGACTCGCGCACGTGAGAGCTCCAGGATTTTCTTCTCCCGCAGTGTATTGGCCTGTGCCGGTGAAAGTGATCTGGATTCGCTAGGTGACTTCTCGACCGCCGCGGCGTCGATTTGATCGCCGACCGCCTTGCTTTCCCAACCTCTCGCCATGCTTAAATTATATCAAGTTTGTCCGAATATCCGAGAGTTCTTTTATGAACTTAGTGCGCGCTGGAATTCTCCGCGAAGCACCAGTGAACGAACTCCGGGGTGAACCGGCTCACGACGGTTACGGGAATTTCGTCCTCGTTTATTCTTTCAAATTCAAATCGAATTTCGCCGTTTGCCGAGACGCTTCCGAGCAAATAGCCGTAAACCTTCGTCATCGCGGCGCTAGCGTCGGAGGATTTTTCCGGGAGTGCGTAACGGACGGCTCCGGCCGTCCCGATGATCCATCCGGGCAAGACGCCGCCATGCGCCTTCCAGTACGGCGTGTTGAAAATATTCGCCATGTAATAGTGGGAATGGCTCTGCAGGACGTACACATATTTGTGCGATTCGTTCTGCGCGCGAAGCAAGTCAACGTAAACGCGACGGCCGCTATCCGTGCCCGCGGAAGACTCGTTCATGCTGTGGCCCGCGGAAATGCTGTCGGGCAGGGCCTCATGCATGCCAACAACAACGGAATGAATCTCGGGACTGGCTTCATCGCGCGCGAGAACCTTCTCAAACCATCCTAATTGCGCCCTGTCGAATTGATCGGGCGTCGCGTTATCGAGATTGATGAAATCGACTCCGTTCTCGATCCAGTGGTAATAAGCTCGGAGGAAATGGTCGAGAGGATCGTCGCGGAGGCGCTGCTCGCGGAGCACCGGCGCGTCGAACCAGTCCGCGAATTGAGCGATCAATTCCGGACGCGTTTTCGGAGAAATCGTTTCGTGATTGCCGATGCCGAGGAACATGGGAAGCGAGCCGAACGGAACAGTTTGGTTTTCAATGAAATCGCCCCATGCAAGACTCTCGTAATCGATGATGGACATGGGCTTCGCGAGATGTTCCGGCTCGTGCTGCATGTCTTCATCGAAATCGTAGATCTTGCGGAAATCGCCGAGGTGCCAATAGAAGGCGGGCCGCTGTGCGATCGCTTTTACGGCAATCGCCGGCATCACCACGTCGCCGCAATCCCGCGAATCGCCTGATACCGCGAAGCGCATCGAGGTCGTGGAAGTCTGCCCGCGTGCACTCGACGCGAAAGCGCAAACAAATAGAAAAGCGTATATGAGTATCAAAAAGCGCTGGCCCATGATTCCTCCGCGCGACATTCTCTCGCGGGACTCCGCCGCTGGCAACGGCGTTCTCTGGCGTCCAGCGTCCGTCGGAAATATTCGCGTTGAGAAATTCACTTTCGGTTTGCGGCGTATTGCGGTTTAATCGCGCTCTTGCGATAACGGGCGAACAAATCCAGGAGATCCGAAATGCAGATCGCACCTTTTGAGATGGAACGCTGGCAGAGCGTATGGGAGAACCGCGTCGATCTGAATGTCAGCGAAAGCGGCGTGGATCCGATGACGCTGCGCGAGTTGCTCGGCGAGACTGCCGACATCGAGAAGATTCTGAATCAAAGGCTCGGCTATCCCCAGACGAACGGCAGCGAGGATCTGCGCGCAAAAATCGCGGCGCTCTATCCCGGCGCTCGTGCCGAGAACGTCCTCCTGACGGCCGGTTGCGCCGAAGCGAACTTCCTCGTTACGTGGCTCCTCATCGAGCCGGGCGACGAAATTGTTTTCATGATGCCGAATTACATGCAGGTGCACGGACTGGGCAAGGGCTTTGGCGCGACCGTGAAGCCGTTCTGGCTACGCGAAAATCTTGGTTGGGCGCCTGAACTCTCCGACTTAGCGCGACTTGTCACGAACAAAACTCGCATCATCGCCGTGTGCAATCCGAATAATCCGACGGGTGCGACGCTTAGCGCCGACGCGCGCAAAGCGATTTGCGACGCCGCCGCAAAGGCCGGCGCTTATATTCTCTCAGACGAGGTGTATCGCGGCGCCGAACTCGAAGGCGACACGACGCCTAGCCTTTGGGGCGGATACGACCGGCTCTTCTGCACTGGCGGACTCTCGAAGGCATACGGTTTGCCGGGTCTGCGCACGGGTTGGATCGTCGGGCCGGCTTCGATGATGGACAAACTCTGGAGCTATCACGATTACGCGAGCATGGCTCCGACGATGTTGACGGAGAAGCTCGCATCGATCGCGCTCGAGCCGGCGAATAACACGCGCATTCTTGAACGCACGCGCGGCATTGTTCGCCGACAGTATCCGATCATGCGCGAGTGGGCCGCGAAGCATGCCGATCTCCTCACTCATGTTCCGCCGCGTGCCGGCGCGATCGTATGGTACGGCTACAATCGCCCGTGGAAATCAGCCGAGCTCGCCGAAGAATTGCGCACACGCAAAAGCGTTCTGATTCAATCCGGAATTCAGCTCGGCTTGGACGGATATTTCCGAATTGGCTACGGCGGTGAATCGCACGCCCTTCGCCATGCGCTTGGGCGCATTGACGAGTGGATCGAAGAAGCGTCGGGCGCCGCCGCAGGCTCGCAAGGCCGCTAACGCCGGCAACGATCTCGTCGTCGCGGGCTTCGTTGAAGCTGCGCGAATCAATGCAGAGATTCCGGAGACCGATAGAATCCTTCGAGTGGAGGCGCTTCGATGCGAAATCCAATAATAGTCTTGCTGGCGATTATGCTCTCGCTCACCATAGCTCCGAACATTCCGCTCTTCGCGCAGTCGAGCGCCGCGCCTGCGTCGAAGCGAATTGCCATCCGCGCCGGCAAATTAATTGACGGCAAGAGCGACAATCCCGTCGCGAACGCGCTCATACTCGTTGAAGACGGAAAAATCGTGAGCGTCACGCCCAGCGGCGCTCCTCCATCCGGCGCCGAATTCATCGATCTCTCGAATGCAACTGTTCTGCCCGGTCTGATTGATGCACACACGCACATTCTTCTTCAAGGCGACGTCACGGAAGCAGACTACGCCGAGCAAATCCTGAAGCAATCCATTCCGTATCGCGCGCTGTTGGCATCGCGCAACGTCAAGATCGCGCTCGACCACGGATTTACGGCACTGCGCGATCTAGAAACCGAGGGCGCGATGTACGCCGACGTGGATGTGAAGAAAGCGATCAACGACGGCGTAATTCCCGGGCCGCGGCTTTTCGTCTCCACGCGGGCGATGGCGCCCACCGGGATGTATCCGCTGCTCGGTTACGCGTGGGAGCTCGATATGCCGCATGGCGTGCAGCCGGTGGATGGCGTCGAAGGAGCGCGGCTCGCGGTGCGCGAGCAACTCTCGCACGGCGCCGACTGGATTAAGTATTACTCCGACCACGGCTATCACTACGGCGATGACGGCATCCTACATGGCATCGTCAATTTCACTGATGATGAAGCGCACGCGATTGTGGACGAAACTCACCGCCTCGGGCATCGTGTCGCCGCGCACTGTATCAGTTCGGACGGGATCGCTGCGGCACTGCGCGCGGGGGTCGATTCTGTCGAACACGGCGATGGCATGACCGAATCCGAAGCGGAAGATATCGCGCGCAAAGGTGTCTATTGGGTGCCGACTATCATGGTTGGCGCGGCCGTCGCGCCCGGGCGCGGGGGCAATTGGACCAAGATGGTGAACACCGAGCGTGAGGCGTTCGGGCGCGCGCTCAAGAATCACGTCAAGATTGTCTTCGGCACGGACGTCGGCGGATTTGCGTGGACCGATCTGAATGAGACGCTCGAATTCCATTACTACGTTGAATACGGCATGACGCCCATGCAAGCGATTCGCACGGCCACGACGGGTGCGGCGGAACTTTTGAATGCGAGCGATCGCATGGGATCCATTGAGGCTGGAAAATACGCGGATATCATTGCCGTGGGCGGCGATCCGCTGAAGGACATTACGGTTCTAGATCACGTCGGCTTTGTTATGAAGAGCGGCGTAATTTACAAAAATGAACTGAAATAGCCGGGCGGTTGTTCCCCGAGGCAGGGGCCTCGGGGCTCTGAACAGCGATAGGGGTTCTGTCAAAGGACAATAGAAAAAATCATCAAAGCAACGCTGAATGCCCCGGGAATCGCGCTGCTGCGCCTAGCTCTTCTTCGATGCGCAGGAGTTGGTTGTACTTCGCGATTCGATCGGTACGCGATGCTGATCCCGTCTTGATTTGCCCAGTGCCAAGCCCCACAGCGAGATCGGCGATGAACGTGTCCTCAGTTTCACCCGACCGGTGCGACACGATGGACGCGTAACCCGCATCGCGCGCCATTTCGATCGCCTCAATAGTCTCCGTGACGCTGCCAATTTGATTGAGCTTGATCAGAATCGCGTTGCCGATTTTTTCTCGGATTCCGCGCGCGAAGATTTCAGGATTGGTGACGAAAATATCGTCGCCCACAAGCTGCAATTGTCCTCCAAGCTCATTCGTCAAGATCTTCCATCCGGCCCAATCGTCTTCGGCAAGGCCGTCTTCAATAGACACGATCGGATACTGCCGCGCCCAATTGGCCCAGAACTCGACCATTTCCTCCGAGCTGCGCGCCGACTTGTCCGACTTCTTGAAGATATATTTTCGGCTCGCGCGATCGTAGAACTCGCTCGATGCCGGATCGAGCGCGATTGCAATTTGCTCGCCCGGCTTGTATCCAGCGGCCGTGATGGCCTCGAGCACTCGTTCAAGCGCCTCTTCATTCGATTTCAAGTTCGGCGCGAAACCGCCTTCATCGCCGACCGAAGTCGAATAGCCGTTCTTCTTGAGAACAGCCTTGAGCTGATGAAACACCTCGACGCCCCAGCGCAGCGCTTCGTCAAAACTCGAAGCGCCCACCGGCATCACCATAAATTCCTGGACGTCCACGGAATTGTCGGCGTGCGCCCCGCCGTTCAGGATGTTCATCATCGGCACGGGCAGCGTGTTTGCAGATTTGTCGCTCGAATATTGCGCGAGATATTTGTACAAAGGGACGCCCTTTGCGTTTGCGGCTGCTCTAGCTGCGGCCATCGACACCGCGAGGATCGCGTTGGCGCCGAGCTTGCCCTTGTTCGGCGTGCCGTCTAAATCGAGCATGCGGCGGTCCAGGGCCTTCTGATCGCTCGCATCCAGCCCTACCACCGCTCCGGCAATCGCCTCGTTTACGTTTCCGACCGCCTTCCGCACTCCCTTGCCGAGATAGCGCGACTTATCGGCGTCGCGCAACTCGAGAGCTTCATGCTCGCCCGTCGATGCGCCGGAGGGAACAGCCGCACGGCCGTGCACGCCGCCTTCGAGAATCACGTCCGCCTCGACTGTGGGATTCCCGCGCGAATCGAGAATTTCGCGGCCGTGCACAGCTTGAATCTTCGTTGACATCACTCGCTCCTCGGATTGTGCCGCTGTTAGCGGCGGACGCGGTCTGCGGGCGCCGGTGACTCTCGCGTGGCTGGCGTGCGGCTGCTCTATTCCGGTTCTTCGAGCATGGATTCCTGGCGCACCACGATCACAACGCCGCTTTCGGTGACCTGATATCGCTGTTTATCCGCTTCGAGATCGTATCCAATCACCGTGCCTTCGGCGAGTTGGACGTGGCGATCGATAATTGCGCGGCGCACGCGCGTGCGGCGGCCGACGTTCACATGGTTGAAGATGATCGAATCCTCGACGTCACAGTAGCTGTTGACGCGTACATCGTAACCGAGCACCGAGCCTTTCACGCGCCCTCCGGAAACGATGGACCCGCCCGCGACGATCGAATCCAATGCCTCGCCGGTTCTTTCCGGATCCCTGAACACAAATTTAGCGGGCGGATATTGCTGCTGCCAGGTATGCAGCGGCCAATTCTTATCGTACAAGTTGAACACCGGCGAAACGGCGACGAGGTCCAGGTTGGCTTCGAAGTACGCGTCAATCGTTCCCACATCGCGCCAGTAGGACGTTTCTTTCTTGTTCTCATCCTGAAAGTTGTAGGCGAACACGCGATGCTTGTCGATAATCCTCGGGATAATATTCTTCCCGAAATCATGCGCGGAATTAGGATCTTCCGCGTCGGCGATGAGGATAGGCAAAAGAAGCTGCGTGTTGAAGATGTAAACGCCCATCGAAGCGTTCACTTTGTCCGCATGAAAACGCGACGGCTTCGGCTTGGTGGGCTTCTCTTCGAACCCCATAATGCGCCACGTTTGGTCGGTCTCGATAACGCCAAACTGCCGGGCGGCTTCGGTCGCGTCCACCTCGAGCGTGGCAACCGTGACGTCTGCTGCCGATGCCACGTGCTGATCGAGCATCTTCTGGTAATTCATCTTGTAGATGTGGTCGCCGGACAAAATGAAGACGTAACTCGAAGGCTCGCTGCCGATCGAGTAGATATTTTGATATACGGCATCGGCGGTGCCCTGATACCAGTGCGTCGACACGCGCATCTGCGGCGGCAATACTTCGATAAAGTCTCCGTGACCCATCAGGACGGACCAGCCGCGCCGAACGTGGCGATTCAAACTTAGTGCTTTGTATTGGGTGAGGACGAAGACGCGGCGGAGATCGCTGTTTAGACAATTGGAGAGCGTTATGTCAATGATCCGATAAACTCCGCCGAACGGCACTGCCGGTTTGGCGCGATCTCGGGTCAAAGGCCAAAGACGTTCTCCCTGGCCGCCTGCGAGCAGCACCCCAAGCGCATTGCGCATCGCTGACATAAGCCACCTGAGCCCCAAAAGTAAGTTCGCTGGGAGTCACAT